>Ga0210077_1000387_pt1 | contig 17237 bp, 16 predicted proteins | sample RushMan_CattailN_5_FD_185556 | JGI IMG/M metagenome (GOLD analysis project Ga0210077, IMG submission 185556) | Wetland microbial communities from San Francisco Bay, California, USA, that impact long-term carbon sequestration -... | ecosystem: Environmental > Aquatic > Marine > Wetlands ... | reverse complement strand
CATCAAAAATCATATCCCTCGTATTCCCATCCTGCATGATCTTTCCGTCAACCGTGGCGGTGATTCTTAAATTATTCACGTCGCCGATTTCGTCGGGCGTCACCATGACAGGCCCCGCAGGGGCAAAGCCGTCAAAGGATTTTCCCCTGAACCACTGGGAATCGGAAAACTGCGCTTCCCGCCCGGAAACATCATTCATGACGGTAAACCCTGCGATGTAATCCAAAGCCTGCGCCTTGGATATTCTTTTTCCTTCCTTTCCGATGATGATCGCCAATTCCACTTCCCAGTCGATCTTTCCGCTGCTTTTGGGCAGTATAATGGGATCGAACGGGCCGTTCAACGTATTGAGTGTTTTGCAGAATATCAACGGCCGATCCGGATTTTCAAATCCCCCTTCCTTGGCATGTTCGGCATAATTTTTTCCCAGACATATGATTTTAGAAGGCGCATGGATCGGGCAGCCGATGCGATCTTTTATTTTTTGTCCCGGGTCTTCGACACCGGCAATTTTTTCGAGCCAGTTCTCCCTGAAAAATCTTTCACCGATATCCGGAATCTTAGGAAAGATCTTTCTGAGATCCACGACGTTGCCGTCTTTGTACAGGCCGGGTTTTTCTTTTCCTTTTTCACCAAATCGAACGAGTTTCATTTGTTGTTTATCCTTTCTTTTTTGCCGTCATCATAACATTTTTTTCCATACCAATCCACCTGGCGGCAAAGGCCCCGAATAATATTCACTTCTTTTGCCCGAAGTTGCAAACGAGTGAAAAAACGCCGGAAATGATTCAGCCAGTAATCCGGATTTTCAGAATTGATATAGCTGATTCGAACCAAGACATCTTTAAGTTGATCATACATCCCGTCGAGTTCGTGCCGGTTGGCCAGACGAGGTATGAATTCTTCTTTTTCTTTGCGGCCGGCAATAAAAATCTCATAGCACAGAATCAAAACCGCCTGGGCCAGATTCAAAGAAGAAAACTCCGTGGTCGGGATGTTGACCAGCACATGACACTGCCGGACGGCCTCATTGGAAAGTCCCTTGTCTTCGGGACCAAAGAGCAAGGCGATGCGATTGTCAGCAGAAATGGAAATCAACTTTTCGGCAAGTTTTGACGGCTTACACACCACCTGCCGTTCTCCGCCGAGCCGTGCGGTTGTTCCCACCACATAACTGAAGGTCGCGAGGGCTTCTTTTAAATCCGGATAGAATTTGCTTTTTTCAAGGATATCCGAAGCAAAATGGGTGGCCAGTTTCATGGCTTTATGAAGGTCGAAATTTTGAGGATCCACGATCATCAAATTCGAAATGCCCATATTGCGCATGGCACGTGCGGCAGCCCCGATATTCTCAGGATATCGGGGCTGATTCAAAACGATGCTGATGTTATCTAAATTGACACGGCCGGACATCAGTGGATCAGTTCAAACCTGTTGAAAAAGTAAGCGATTTCATTAGCAGCCGTCTCGGGGGAATCCGAACCGTGGACCACGTTTTTCTCGATGTCGGTGGCAAAATCTTTCCGAATGGTGCCTTCGTCCGCTTCTCTGTAATCGGTTGCACCCATGATTTCCCGGTATTTGGTAATGGCATTTTCGCCCTCGAGAACCATGACGACGATCGGTCCGGAGGACATAAAATACGTCAGGCTGTCAAAAAACGGCCGCGCTTCGTGCACGGCGTAAAACCCCTTGGCCTGCTCTTGGTTCATTTTCAGCATTTTCATGGCCGATATTTTGAGTTTGTTGCTTTCCAGCCGTTGAATCACTTCACCGATGATTCCCCGGGCAACCCCGTCAGGCTTGATAATCGCTAATGTTCTTTCCATGATGTTTAAATTCCTTATTTAGCTGGTACATATTTTCTTTGATATATGGTGCGATACCAAAAGGCGGACGTTAAGTCAACAACGCGTTGAGGATCGGCTTTACCTTACTCCGGTGTTCGGGCGGCACCATCCACACCTCGATGGGCAAATTTGAAACAAAGTCGGCGCCCAAATGTTTCAGGGTGTTTTTTTTGTATCGATCCCGGTTTTCTTTTTGGGCCATCAACAGCATCACATCCGCGAAGTTGCCGGAAAAGCCCGTGGCATCGATATGTTCGATGACTTGCAAATAAACGGTGTTCACGGTGATAATAAAGGGATCGACCTCGGCGTATCCGGTTTGGCTGCATTTTTTTTCCGAAATAAAACACCGGCATCCAAACGGCCGAATCGGATATATCGGGCACAGGCCGTCCGTCAGCAGTGAACAGCTTTCGCCGCCGTCAGAGCGCTGTTCCTCAGGTGGATCATCTCCCTTTACACAAAGCAGCGCCAGCCTGTTCGTGGTGGTTCGGGGCTTGAACCGGCTGCCGGATATCGCTTTTTGAATGGGTCCGAATAAATCCTGCCGGCTGTTTGATATGAGAGAATCGGCAATGAGGTATCCTTCAAGCGTTGTCATGGTGACATCAGGCGTACAGCACTCGGCGCAATATCTTTGACAGGCCATCGTCCGGCCGTCCGTGAAATCGTCATAATGCCGGTAAATATGGTTCAAAGCCGTTAATTTTTCGTTAAAGCTCATTTTATGTCCCTTTTCACAGGTATACTTTCCCTGAATATCTTTACGGCAGCTTTTAAAACACTATATAATGATGAAAAATCTTTATTCAATAATTGATGAAAATAGGTATCTTCAGCTCATTTATCAAGCAAAATCCATAAATGGTCTGTTCTGTTGACAGGATCGGCTCTCCGGGATTATTTTACAAACAGTGTCTGACGAATAGATGCTGTGTACGCAAATTTCGCACCCTCAATTTCTATCACCGCCAATAAAGTGCTGAATTTGAATCGCTTATTTAAAGGATACGACCATGACATTTAAACATACCATATTTTTTGCCTGTGTTGCGCTGCTGGCCGTCACCGGATGTCTTCAATTGCAGAACAGCACCGGATCATCCACCGGCAATATGGGTTCGCTGGTCAAAAAGATTCAGCCGGCGGTTGTCACCGTTGTCGCCTATGATGCCGACCAAGACGTGACAAACCTGGGGAGCGGCTTTTTCATCGACAACCAGGGAAATCTCATTACGAACTATCATGTCCTCGATGGCGCCTATACGGCCCAAATAAAAACATATGACCAGAAGCTGTATCCCATCGAGTGGGTTGTGGCTGAAAATAAACACGCTGATCTCATCAAAGTCCGGGCTAAAATTCCGGCATCGTCCATTCACTGGATCGGTGTTACCGAAACAGAACCTGCCATTGCAGATCACGTACTGGTGGTGGGAAGTCCCATGGGACTCGAACAGACGGTCAGCGAAGGCATTATTTCCGCCTTTCGGGAAATGCCGGTTATCGGAAAAGTTTTTCAGCTTTCGGCACCCATTTCTCCGGGATCCAGCGGGAGCCCCGTGATCAATATGAAAGGGAAAGTGGTTGGGGTCGTCTCATTCCAGGCGGTTAAAGGGCAGAACCTTAATTTTGCGGTTTCCAGCGCAGGGATATTGAATTTAAAATCAGACAAGGCCATAAAAACATTGTCGGAATGGACTTATAATATCAAGATGAAAACACCCAATCTGGTTGAAAAACTGTGCAAAGAAGGATTTAAGTTTTCCATCCGGGGAGAGTTTAAAGATGCGCTGAATTACTTTAAAGAAGCCACCCAAACAAGCCCCGATGATACGCTGGCATGGTATGGTTTGGGGAGCTGTTACGATGGATTGGATCAGCCGGAAGAAGCCATAACGGCGTTTAAACAAGTCATCCAAATCGATCCGAAAGATGCCGAGGCGTATTTTAACATCGGGCGTTATTACCGCAAAATCGGCCGCTACCAAGATGCCATTGAAGCCTATGAGCAGGCCGTGAATCTTGATCCGAATCATGCGCCTTCATATTTTGATCTGGGCGTGGTATACGAGAGGCTAAAAGACCTTGAAAACTCGGAAAAGGCATTTAAACAAGTTCTGCGAATCCATCCGAATCATACGCCGACGCTTTTTAAACTGGGCATGATTTATAACCGGCAAGAACGCTACAACGAGGCTGTTGAATCCTATCAAAAAGCGTTGAGCATCCATCCGGATTCGGCCCAGGTACTTTATAATTTAGGAATTGCATATGCCGGGCTTGGTAATATTGAACAAGAAGTTGAAACCTTCAAGCAGGCGATTCGGGTGGATCCGGATTTCGCCCCCGTGCATTACAATATGGGAATTATTTATCTCAACAACGGCGACAAGGGTGCTGCGCTGGAAGAATATAAAATATTAAAGGGTCTCGATCCGAAAATGGCTGAATTGCTCTTTGGAAAAATTTACTGATGGTTTTGAATAGTGCCCGAAGAAGGAGGGAGTTATGACAAGCAGCGTCTATTTTATCGATTTAAGGGCTTCGGCAAAGGAGAATCTGGTGAACAAGCTGGCAAGGCTGATCGATACGGCGGGCCTTTCCGATACCGTTAAAAAAAGGGATCTTGTGGCGGTGAAGCTTCATTTTGGTGAAAAGGGAAATACCGCCTTTATCCGCCCGGTATTTGTCCGAACGATTGTGGAATCCATAAAAGCCGCCGGCGGTTACCCGTTCTTGACGGATGCCAATACTGTATATGCCGGAACCCGGAGCGATTCCCCCCATCATCTCAACACGGCCATCCAAAACGGTTTTGCATTTGCAGTGGTCAATGCGCCGATTGTCATCGCCGACGGACTCAGAGGGAAAAGCGAATCCGCCGTTACCGTCAACCAGAAGAATTTTAAAAAAGTATACATCGGATCGGATATCGTTGAAGCCGATGCATTGATATCGGTGGCCCATTTCAAAGGGCATGAACTTTCGGGCTTCGGCGGCGCCATTAAAAACTTAGGAATGGGATGCGCTTCGCGCAAAGGAAAGCTGGCGCAACACTCCACCGTAGCGCCAAAAGTCGTGCTGGAAAAATGCGTGGGCTGCGGCGAGTGCGTTCCGCATTGTTCCCAAAATGCCCTTTCACTGGAAAACGAAAAGGCGGTATTGAATGCCAAAAAGTGCATCGGGTGTGGGGAATGTATCCTCATTTGTTCCAACAGCGCCATTGAAATCCAATGGAATCAGGCCATACCGACCTTTCTCGAGAACATCGTGGAATACACCATGGGTGTGCTGAAAAATAAAACCGGCAAGTTGTTGTCTGTGAATTTTATCACCCAAGTATCCCCGGCATGCGACTGTTACGGCCACAACGATGCACCCATTGTGAGGGATATCGGCATTGTCGCATCCAAAGATCCGGTGGCCGCCGACCAGGCGTGCGTGGATCTTGTGAATCAGGAAAAGGCCTTGCCGGGATCATGCCTTGAGGTCAATCTTGAAAAAGGCGAAGATAAGTTCAGAGGGGTTTATCCGAACGTGGACTGGACCATACAACTCGCTTATGCCGAAAAACTCGGCCTCGGAAGCCGAAGTTATGAACTGACTAAAATATAATCATCTCCCGATTGGTTAGAGTTAATTGAGGAATCGGGGTGTTTTCCGAGCAAGCGCTGCATGGATAATCTTTTTAAGGATTTAAGTTAAATGTTAAGAGACCTTTGAAAAATATTCATTTTTGTTTAAGTTCAAGGAAGGAGAAAATTTTAACCGCAGACATACATTGAGTATTTCGAGGATTAAAATTTTATCCTGACGCAGAAATTGGGCAAAAAGGGAGGTTTTGCAAAGGTCTCTCTATGGTGCTATTTCATATGCGATGCTGACCTGGGCCCGGATACGGCTTTCGCCCATCTCCATGGGCGGCGCCGCAGCCAGGGCGTCTGACTGCATTTCAGCCACACCCAACATCCGGGGAAGAGGCGCCGTGTAAGCCGGCTGGCTCCGGAGAGAAGCGATGCGTTTGAGTTTTACGCCGGCGGCGTCAGCCAATATTTTCGCCCGTTCAATGGCTTTGTGTGTGGCCAGTTGCAATGCTTCTTTTTCCAGCAGCGATTTGTTTTTAAGATAAAACTGAATCTGTTGAATGGTGTTGGCGCCGTGATCGAGGGATGTTTCTATCACCCGTGAAACATATTTGGCTAACATCTCGGGTTCGAACCCTTCCAGGGTGATCATCACCGCATTTTCGACTTCATAGCCCCTGATCTTTGGCGGCCGGACCTTATAATCTTTTTGGGGTGTCACACGATAATTGGATGTCTGAAGTTTGAGATGGGCAATGGTCAAGTCCTTGACGGCTGTTAGTACGGCTTTGGTTTTGGCCGCATTTTTCGCGCTGGCCAGCTCCAATTTCCCCTCTGTCGTCACGACGGCGACGAATATCTTAGCGGAATCATTTTGACCCGAAACTTCGGCAGTGCCTTCGGTAAATATCAGATTGCGATCCGAAACATCCTGAGAATGGGCAAGCACAGGATGAACGGCAACCACGAAACACGCCGTTAAAATGGCATTCAGTACGCTTTTCATGATGGCCTCGAGAATCAGGTTGAAAGGTTTTGGATATAGGGTTCTGAGCTCTGGGTTCAAGGAATTTTTCTCATTTTATGATTACGAAGTCAAGTTTGAGAATTATGTTTTTTTGAATTGCGTTCGATCCAATTCGTTCATATGATTTAATTAAGCACGGAACAAACGTGGAACCCTTTACAATCTTCTCTTGGTATCCATCCATAAATGAGGTTTTCAATGCGCCGTAAAATTATTTTAGGTCTCGGTGTCCTGGCCGGTATTGTTCTTATCAGTTTATTGATCATCATTTTTGTTGTATCGACCTATAATTACAATAAATTTAAGCCGGAAATCTCCGGGATCGTAAAACAATATACCGGCAGAAAACTCACCCTGGCCGGCGATATAAAAGTGAAAATCAGTTTGTACCCGACCCTGGAAATCAACAATGTCTCTTTTCAAAATGCCCCGTGGAGCGCTTATCCGGATATGATTCATGCCAAACGCGTTGAAGTTCAATTGGCGCTGATTCCGCTCATTAAGGGTCAAATCGACGTCAAGCGTTTAATTCTGATTGATCCTGATGTGATCATGGAAATCGACAAATCCGGTAAAACAAATCTGGAATTCAATGGGTCGGAACAAAAGAAAGCAAAAACAGCCCCTGCAAAAACAGCTCCTTTCTATTTTAAGGAAATCGATATCCGAGATGGAAAATTGACGGTTCAAAACCATCAAAAGAATCAAACCTTTGCCTTGACCGTCCATCGATTTGTGGAAACATCAGAAAAGTCAACGGATGAAGCAGACATTAAACTCATCGGGACATTCAATGACATTCCCTTGAGCGTGTCCGGCAAGGTCGGAAAGTTGGCCGGCATCTTCGACCCTGATGTGCCCTTCCCTGTGAACCTGAAGGCAAAGGTCGGCCAAATGGACATCAATATCGTCGGAAAGATCCAGGACCCGTTGGCGGCCAAAGGGATCGATATCAGAATGACGGTAAAAGGCCAAGATCTTTCCAAGATCGAAGCCGTCACAAAAGAGCCGCTGCCCCTGGCGCTTAAAGGTCCGTTTCATCTTTCCGGTCATGTTATTGCGGCCAAACCCGAAAAAATTCAAGTATCCGATATCATGATCCAACTGGAAGACAGTCGGCTCAACGGTTCCGCAACACTTGATCTTTCGGCTAAAACCCCGCGAATATCGGCAAATATTATTTCCGAATTCGTCGATTTGCGTCCGCTGTTGATAAAATCAGCGGAAACCGCCGGCCCCGACAAAGAAAAGACTGCCGCATCTTCAAAAAAAATAAAGAGACTCTTTGAAGATGCGCCTTTGAAACTGGATGCCCTGCAGAGAATCAACGCCGCCGCGGATGTTCGAATCAAACAATTGCTGTTGCCCAAGCTTGCCCTCGATAATATTGACACCCGGATAAGGCTGCAAGATGGAAATCTCACTGTCGATCCGCTGACGGCCGGCATTGGCGGCGGACAACTGAACAGCCGTCTGAATTTTAACACCAAAAATAATATCGCCGATGTTGATCTTAACATGGACATCAAACAAATGGACATCGGGGAGATGCTCAATAAATTGAAAATTACCCGGGCCGTGGAAGGCACTCTCGACCTGGATGCTAATTTTACGGGTCATGGCAATTCAGTGGCTGCAATCATGGCCGATGCCAACGGCAAGGTGGTGGCTACGCTGGGACAAGGAAAAATACCCATGGGGTATTTGAATTATATCAGCGCTGATATCGGATCGAGTTTCATGAATCTCATCAATCCTTTTGACAAAAAAATCGACCACGCCAAAATCAACTGTGCCGTGTGTGATTTTCATATTCAAAACGGCATCGCCAAAAGCAAGGCCATTATCATCGACGATCCCCAAAAAACATTATTCAGCCAGGGAACTGTCAATCTTAAGACCGAAGCATTGGATTTTCATATCGGAACCAAGCCCAAAGAGGGAATCGGAACCAACGAAACCGGAAAATTGAGCATCAGCCTGAGCAAAATAACCAAACCCTTCAAGCTGAGCGGTACCCTGACCCATCCTTCTTTGGGGATTGATATCGTGAGCACCGCCACGACCATCGGGGCAGCCCTTTTAGGTCCCGTGGGCTGGGCCTACCTGCTCGTTTCGGGATCTTCCGGGAATCCTTGTAAAAAAGCTCTTGAAATTGCAGAAAAGGACATTGCCCGGGCCCCATCCAAAACCGGAAAAGGAAAAGCGGCAAAATCAGGGACTGAAGAGAAATTAAAAGGGATTGGAAACAAGATCTTAAATATTTTTAAATAAAGACTCCGGTCCCAGAGAGGACGGTTTTGATATAACTTGCAGAATTCCTTAACTTTAGCTCACTTCAAACTCTTCCAGCGATTCTTCAGCCGTCACCGGCGGTCCGGGGCCATGTCAGGACTCAACACCGTATAGCCGGCAGGTATTGTCCCACAGGGTTTCGGACACCAAAACAGGATCTTGGCATCTGACTTCGGCAAGTTTCAAAAGGACTGACCGGACAAAGGCCGGTTCGTTTCTTTGGGTGTGGTTTCTTTCGGGTGTCGGGGTCAAATAGGGGGCATCGGTTTCAATCAGGATCCGATCCAATGGGATCGAAGGGACCATCTTTCTCAGCGCTTCGCCGCGTCCCTTGATGGTCACAATGCCGGTAATGCCGATAAAAAGGCCCAGATCCAGATATTGTTTCAGTTCAGCCTCGCTCCCGCTGAAGCAGTGCACCACGCCGGTTCTGCCGGATGCAAAATTCGATTTCAGAATATCGATCAGGCGGCCGTTGCTGTCCCGCTCATGGAATAAGGCCGGAAGATTCAGGGCTTCGGAGACTTCAAGCTGACGGATCAGCCATTTTTCCTGAACATCTCTGGGGGAGTACATTCGGTTGAAGTCAAGGCCGATCTCTCCCCATGCCCGAACACCGGGACTTGCTGCAAGATCGACAAGGGTCTTTAAAACGTCTTCATCGCAACTTTTTGCATCGTGAGGATGAATGCCCACCGCGGCATACACCCCGGGTGTAGATTCCGCAATGGCGACCCCCTTGGCGCAGCGATCGAGCGTCGTTCCAATGGTCATGGCCGACGCAACGCCGGCCGCGTGCATACGACGAACGACATCATCCAAATCTTTGTCAAAGGCCCGGTCGTCCAGATGACAATGACTGTCAAATAGTTTCATGAGTAAATATCCGATCCCTGAGGAGAACGCTTTGATTTAACTCCTGGAAGGGGCTGGCTTGTTTTAAGACGAACAAGTTAAAAGTGCCTAAAGCATTACTCTCGTTTACCATCGAAAATCAATGAGATCAATCCATTTTTGGTCAACCTTGCGGATTGACGCTTGATGAAAAACAGGGCATCATGAAGGGCGGAAGGCGGAGGTCAGAGGTCAGAGATCGGAAGTCGGAAATCCATTTATTAAATTGAACTCGTAAGTGCCCGTCCAGAAATGCGGAGTTTTATTCAAGATCAAGGCTTGCGAAAAAAATAACCACAGGCATATGCATAATATTCCGAGGATTATTTTTTGAGCATAACGAAGAGATTGGGCAAATAAACCATTTATGGATGGGCACTTGTTGGGGGTAAAGATGGAAACAAATCGTTACACACGCGGCTGGGAGAAACTGAAAGAAATAGACGGTCATGCCGGCGAACGGGTCATCGAGGCGCTAAAGGATATTGCCCCTGATCTTGCCGACTATATTATCGAGTTTCCTTTCGGCGATATTTACTCACGGGGCGTTCTTTCACTCAAAGAGCGCGAAATAGCGACTGTAGCGGCATTGGCAGCATTGGGCAATGCACGGCCGCAACTCAAAGTTCATATCCACGGCGCGCTCAACGTGGGATGTACGAGACAAGACATTGTGGAAATCATGATTCAAATGGCGGTGTATGCAGGGTTCCCGGCGGCGCTGAACGGCATCTTCGCCGCCAAAGAGGTCTTTACGGAGCGCGACAATCAAGGCCAAAAAAATTGATCATGCCGGAACGATTCGTCAGTGAAGTCATCCGACCTGTCGGTGACGCATTCGATACCGCACGCATGGCCGCCGGGGAACCCGGGCTTCCGCGCGAGTTTGTGTGGCAAGGCCGAACCTTAAAGATTGCGGCTGTTTTGCGCACCTGGCGTGAAACCGGAACATGCCGCCACGGCAGTCCCGAGCTGTATGTCCGCAAACACTGGTTCGAGGTCGCCACCACCGGAAACGCCACGTTGAAGATCTATTTCGACAGGCATTCCCGCGGCAAACGCAGAAGCGATAGATGGTGGCTTTTCAGCATCTGCGAGCCACAGGATCAAAAATCCTGATGCAGAGGACCATACTTTGGTTATGCCCAGAGGAGATTTGGATAGTTAGAAGTTTCTTGGATTATTGAAATTACAAAAATCAAACAAATCCCCATAACCAAAATTCGAAAATCCAAACAACATCTCGTCCTGAAAGGGTTTGGTCATTAGATATTGGAATTTGCGATTGAAACGCACTGAAATCAATTTGATTTTATAAAAGCTTCGGGAATAGCGCTTGACAAACAAAAGAAATCGTCCTTTATATTTATTTGAAGTTGACTCATTGTCTTTATCTTTTGCGCTGCATGGCGGTCACGCGCTGCGCGGTTCTCGTGTCTGGTTCGAGTCAACCTTTGAGTACGATATTGTTTTTTTATGTGCAAGGAATAGAAACCATGTCTCAAACAATCGGTTCGGTGATGGTGGTCGGCGGCGGCATCGCCGGTATGCAGGCGGCGCTCGATCTGGCTGACTCGGGTTTTTTTGTCTATCTCGTGGAAAGATCGTCCTCCATCGGGGGCATTATGTCCCAGCTCGACAAGACCTTTCCCACCAACGACTGCGCGATGTGAATCATCTCGCCCAAACTGGTCGAGGTCGGCCGGCATCTCAACATCGAGCTTCTGACATTGTCGGAAGTGGAACAAATTTCCGGAACAGCGGGTGATTTTAGCGTCCGGATGGTTCAGCACCCCCGGTATATTGACGTAGAAAAATGTATTGCCTGCGGTCTTTGCGCCGAGAAGTGCCCTAAAAAAGTCCCAAACGAATACGATGCGGGACTGGCCAAACGAAAATCGGCCCATGTCAAGTACCCCCAGGCGGTTCCTTTAAAATACGCCATTGACAACAATTGCATTTTTCTGAACAAGGGCAAATGCAAAGCCTGCGAAAAATTCTGCCCCACAGGCGCCGTCAATTTTGAGGATCGGGAAAAAGAACTCACGCTGAATGTGGGCGCGGTGATCATCGCCCCGGGCTGCAGCGTGTATGATCCGAGCGTTTACGATATTTATCACTACAAAACATCGCCGAATATCGTCACCAGTCTCGAGTTCGAGCGCATCCTTGCCGCCACCGGGCCATCCGGCGGTCATGTGCTGAGACCCTCCGACAATAAGGAACCTGAAAAAATCGCCTGGATCCAGTGTGTGGGCTCCAGGGATCTTCATCCCGGATCACAGCCGTATTGTTCGGGAGTCTGCTGCACCTACGCGGTCAAGGAAGCCGTCATCGCCAAGGAACACCTCAAGGGCGGCCTTGACACGGCCATCTTTTACATCGATATCCGGACCCATGGAAAAGATTTTGAAAAATACTACAACCGGGCCCAGGAAACCGGCGTCCGATTCGTAAAATCGAGGATCACCAACATCCTGCCGGCGGATCATCCCGGAGACCTGGTCATCGGTTATGTCGACGAATCCGGCCAACGGATTCAAGAAACCTTTGGCATGGTGGTGTTGTCCGTGGGATTTGCTGTCTCGGACCAGGCCGTCAATCTGGCCCAAAAATTGGAGATCGGTCTGGATCCTTTTCAGCTGGCCGCCACCGGCAGCTTCGAGCCGGTTCAGACGTCCAAACCCGGCATCTTTGTTTGCGGCACTTTTGAAAGCCCCAAAGATATTCCCCAGTCGGTCATCGAATCCAGCGCCTGCGCGGCCATGGCAGAACAAACCCTGACCGATTCCCGGGGGACCCTGGCCCGGACAAAAGAAATCCCCGCAGAGACTGATGTCAAAGGAGCCACCCCGCGCACCGGGGTATTCGTGTGTCACTGCGGTACCAATATCGCCGGGTTTCTGGATGTTCCGGATCTGGTGGAATATGCCAAGACCCTTCCCCATGTGACGTATGTAGAGGATAACCTCTTCAGTTGCAGCCAGGATACCCAGGAACAGATGACCCGGGTGATCAAAGAACAGAACCTGAACCGCATTGTCGTGGCCGCCTGCACCCCCAGAACCCACGAACCGTTGTTTCAGGAAACCGTGCTGAATGCCGGCATCAACAAATACCTGTTTGAAATGGCCAATATCCGAAACCAATGCTCATGGGTCCACAGCAATGAAAAAGAAAATGCCACCCAGAAAGCCAAAGATCTGATCCGCATGGCCGTGGCCAAAGTCAGCCTGCTGGCGCCCCTTTACGATCCTGAAATCGACGTGAACCCATCCGCGCTGGTGGTGGGCGGGGGAATATCCGGCATGACCGCGGCCCGCAATCTGGCCAAGCAGGGATATTTCGCCCATCTCATTGAAAAAAGCGATACTCTGGGCGGTCAGGCCGTGAATCTGTATGAAACCTGGGACGGCGAAGATGTCCAGACAAAACTGGCCGAGCTGGTCCAAGAGGTGGCATCGGATCCCAACATCAATATTTTGACCAACAGCCAGGTCAAAAAGGTCGACGGTTTTGTCGGAAATTTTAAAACGATCATCGATACGGCCGGCAAAGAACAGGTGATCGATCACGGAGTGGCCATCATTGCCACCGGCGCACAGGAATTCAAACCCAGCCAGTATCTTTACGGAAAAGACCCCCGGGTGCTCTCCGGTCTCGAGCTGGATCGAAAATTCATCGACAACACCCTGGCTGTGGACGATATCCGATCGGCCGTGTTTATCCAGTGCGTGGGTTCCAGAATCAAGGAAAGGCCCTATTGTTCCAAGGTCTGCTGCACCCACTCGGTCAAGAACGCGCTGGCGTTGAAAACACGCAAACCCGACATGGAGGTTTTTGTACTTTACCGGGATATGCGCACCTATGGATTGCGGGAAGCCCTGTATCGCGAGGCCCGGGAAAAAGGGGTTGTCTTTGTCCGGTACGATGTCAACAAACCCTTCACCGTGTCCAATGAGAACCGGGAACTGGCCATCAGGTGTTTTTCCACCATGTTCCAGAGGGAAATAGAAATCAAGCCGGATCTGCTGGTTCTGGCCACGGCCGTCGTGCCGCCAAAGGACAATCCTGTTGCCGCTTTGTTCAAGGTGCCGCTGAATGAGGACGGCTTTTTTGTGGAAGCCCATGTCAAGCTCCGGCCCATTGATTTCGCCACCAAAGGGGTGTATGTCTGCGGATTGGCCCATTCGCCGAAACCCGTGGACGAAGCCGTGGCCCAGGGACTCGGCGCGGCGTCCCGGGCGGGTACCTTTTTGTCGAAAAAGAAAGTCTTCGGCAACGCCGTGGTTTCCGGAATCGATGAACGGCTTTGCAGGGGCTGCCGAATCTGCCAGCAGGCCTGTCCGTATCAGGCCATCGACTTTTTGGAAGATTCGATTGTTTGCCGGGTCAACCCGGCGGTTTGTACGGGCTGCGGCTCCTGTGCCGCGGTTTGCCCCACCGGAGCGGCGTCGGTGTTTTATTTTGACGATGAAAAGGTGCTGGCCATGGTGGAAGCAGCCTTTAATTGATTGATGATTGCAAATCAATTATTCAACAATTTAACCATTTAACGATTTAACCAACTATCAGGAATGAGATATGACGGAAACATTTCAGCCGAAGATTATTGCATTTGCCTGTAACTGGTGCGCGTATTCGGCGGCGGATCTGGCCGGCGTCAGCCGTCTCCAGTACCCGTCCTGTATGCGCATTATTCGCGTGTTGTGCTCGGGACGGATCAACCCCAATTTTGTCCTCAAAGCCTTTGAAAAAGGCGCCGACGGGGTTTTGGTGGCCGGGTGACACATGGGAGACTGCCATTACCTGGATGGTAATGTGAAGGCTGAAAAAATATTTCAGACCACCCGTGCACTGGCCGGCATCATCGGCATCGACCTTGAAAGGCTCCGGCTGGAGTGGGTGTCTTCGGCGGAAGGGGTGCGGTTTGCCGAGATCGCCCGTGAATTTACGAAACAAATCATAACATTGGGACCGTCTCCATTGAAACAGGCGGCGTAAGGAAAGATGATGACGGCTGTTGCCGAGCTGGTCAATGCGACCAAAACCTATTATTGCCTCGATTGCGGGGTCTGTACCGGAAGCTGCCCGGTGGCCAGGGTGTTTCCCGAATTTTCCCCCCGGCAGATCATCGAGCGCTCGCTCTATGGCCTTGAAGAACTTTCGGATACCACGCTCTGGGACTGTTTGACCTGCGCCCAGTGCAGCGTGCGGTGCCCGGCCGATATTAATTTCCCCGATTTTATCCGCAGGATGCGCGGTGAAGCGCGATCCGTGGGGTTCAAGGGTGTTCCCGCCCACAACGGCATGCTTCAAACCATCATGGACCTTCAGACCAAACCGGTCAAGCAGCATCGAACATCCTGGATCCAAGACGGGAAAACCAAAGAGACCGGGGACGTATTTTATTTTGTGGGATGCCGGCCGTATTTTGACGTTATTTTCAAGGATATCGATGCCGGGTCCATTCAGGGGGCGCGGCACATCCTCAAAATACTGAACCTGTGCGGGGTGGAGCCGGTGGTCAGCAACGATGAGCGGTGCTGCGGTCACGATGCCCTGTGGAACGGCAACCTCGAAACCTTCAAACGCCTGGCCCGGCTAAACCTGGATACTATCTTGTCCTCAGGGGCCAAACAGGTGGTTTTCAGTTGCCCCGAAGGGTATCACACGGTTAAAAATATCTATCCCAAGTATTTCGGAGAGCTGGGTTTTGAACCGGTTCATATTCTGGATTTTCTGGCCGAAAAACTCGAATCAGGGGCCATTGAATTTAAAGACTCGGAAAAGAAAATCGTGACCTTTCACGATCCGTGCCGCCTGGGAAGAATGGCCGGCATCTTTGACGCACCCCGCCAGTTGATCGACGCCATGCCCGGCCTTGAATTCAAGGAAATGGCCCGGAGCCGGGAAAACGGCGTCTGCTGCGGAACCAGCGGCTGGATGAACTGTTCGAGCTGTTCCAAAAAAATTCAGATGCAGCGTCTGACCGAGGCCATGGAAACCGGCGCAAACACGCTGGTTACCGCGTGTCCCAAGTGCCAGATTCACTTCCGGTGCGCCAAATCCGCGTACCAACTTGACATTGAAATTACGGATCTGTACGATCTGGTGATAGAACAATTGAAATAAGGACTTTGATGATGATTAAAGATGTACTCATAATTGGCGGCGGCATCGCCGGCATCCAGGCGTCTTTGGACCTGGCCGATATGGGCTTAAAGGTTTACCTGGTGGAAAAGCTGCCCAGCATCGGCGGCAAGATGGCACAATTGGACAAAACTTTTCCCACCAACGACTGCGCCATCTGAATCCTGTCGCCCAAAATGCTGGATGTCGGTCGACATCCCAATATCAACCTTCTGGCGTACAGCGAAGTGGAAAACGTCCGGGGACAGGCCGGAGATTTTAAAATCACCGTTCGGAAAAAAGCCCGGTTTGTGGAAGAAAATAAATGTACGGGCTGCGGGGCGTGCAGCGAAAAATGCCCGACCATCGTCTCCGACGCCTTTAACGAAGGCCTGGGGACCCGCAGGGCTGTTTATGCCTATTTTGCTCAGGGCATCCCCTCCACCCGCACCATAGACCCCGACCATTGCCGGCAGCTCAACGGCAAAAAGTGCGGCATCTGTGCAAAGGTCTGCCAGGCCGAAGCCATTAATTTCGATCAAAAAGACCAAATCCTGGAACTTGACGTCGGCGCCGTCATCCTCGCCGGCGGGTATGACGTGTTCGATCCGTCGCAGATTCCCGAATATCGATACCGGGAAATCCCGAACGTCGTGACCGCCATGGAATTCGAAAGGCTCTTAAGCGCCAGCGGACCCACCGGCGGACATGTGGACCGCCCTTCGGATCTTGGCATCAAAGCCGGCATCGAACCGCTGGAAAAAAAGATCAAAACATCGCTTCGGGCACTCGAAAAATTCGAAAAGCAATACAACCGGACATCCGAGGAATTTTATACCCAATACACGTCCGGAGACATTGAAAAAGACGACAACCAAAACAAATGGGCGGACAAGTACAAAGAACATCTGAGCCTGCTTGAAGCCCTTGATGCGTTGAAGGAAAAAGTAAAGACCTTCGGACCGGCAAAACGCCTGGCTTTTATTCAATGTGTGGGATCCCGGGATTTTCGGTTTTACCCGTTTTGTTCCGGATATTGCTGCATGCATTCCATTAAAGAGGCCATCATCGCCAACGAGCATGAACCGGAAACCACGTCCACCATTTTCGGCATGGATATCCGTGCCGTGGGCAAAGGCTTTGAGGAGTATAAGGTCCGCGGCGGGAATAATTCGAGCATTACCTATGTCCGTGGACGGGTGGCCGAAATCACCGAGGGTCCCGAGTACAACCCCGTCGTCATTTATGAAGACACCCGGGAAAGAAAGGTTAAATCCCGCGATTTTGACATGGTGATTCTGGCAACGGCATGCGCACCGACAAAGGGTATCGTCGATTTGGCCAAAATGTTGGGGATTGCGCTGGATGAGTATGGTTTTGTGAAAACCGATCCCCTGTCTCCGGTGGACACCACCGTGCCCGGAATTTTCGTGTGCGGATGCGCCGGATCCC
>Ga0210077_1000386_pt1 | contig 17251 bp, 15 predicted proteins | sample RushMan_CattailN_5_FD_185556 | JGI IMG/M metagenome (GOLD analysis project Ga0210077, IMG submission 185556) | Wetland microbial communities from San Francisco Bay, California, USA, that impact long-term carbon sequestration -... | ecosystem: Environmental > Aquatic > Marine > Wetlands ... | reverse complement strand
GCTGTCGAAAAACTCGCCCAGCCCCGCGGCCTCGCCCGGGAAATTCCGGGCCAGGTCGGCCCGGATGTCGGCCAGGGATTTGGACATCAGGATGTCGAGACCGGGAGCCCGCAGCTCGAACCCGCTGCGCCGGAAGGCCAGGCGGCCGTCGGCGCCGGCCAGGTCGAGAAACTCATGGACGCGGCGGGGAAAACTGAAAGCCAGGGGACCCATGGGAAAGGCGTAACCGCCGCGCCGGAAGACATAGGCCGTCCCGCCCGGGAGCGCTTTTTTTTCGAGGACCAGGACCCGCCGGCCCTTTGCGGCGAGTTTGGCGGCGGCCATCAGCCCGCCCAGGCCGGCGCCGACCACTATGGCGTCGAGCATGCCCTCATCATAGCACAGGTTATTGACAGCCGGCGGCCCGACCGATAGAATTCGAGGAGACTCGTGATTCACGAACCCCGCCCCGAAAAGGAGGTTCCCATGGCCGCAAAAGGAGCGTGGGCCGTTCCCTTGCTCGCCTGTTTGGGACTCCTGGCCGCGGGTTGCGCCGCGCCGCCGCCGGCGCCCCCCCCTCCGCCTCGGCCGGCGGCTCCCCCGGCCCCTCGTCCGGCCCCCGCTCCGGCCGGCATCGTCTTCGCCGGGGTCCGCTCGTCGAGTTACGGCATCAAGCCGTTCCCCGAACCCGCCGCCTGGCAGCGGGCGATCCTCGCCATGGCGGCCAAGTTCGAGGGCGCGACGCCGGGAGCGATCTGGATCGTCGGGGTCATGGCCAAGACGCCCAGGTTCGTCCACGTGGATTTTCCGGCCGAGGGCCGGACGGTCCCCTATGTCGAATTCGATTCGGTCGACAAGCCCGAACGGTACCTCGACGCCTTCGACGGCAAGGGGATCAAGGTGTACCTTCAGGTCGAACCGGCCAATGCCGACGTCCCGACCCTGATCGATCTCGTGCTGGGCCGCTACGGGCATCACCCCTGCGTCGTCGGATTCGGGATCGATGTCGAGTGGAACAAGACCGCCGACCGGCCTCGGACCGGGATGCCCGTCAACGACGCGACGGCCCGGGCCTGGGAGGCCAGGGTCAAGTCCTTCAACCCGTCGTACCGGCTGTTTCTGAAACACTGGGACCCCGACTGGATGCCCCAGGTTTACAGGGGAGATATCGTCTTCGTCGACGACAGCCAGATCTTTCCCGACATGGAGGCCATGGTCAAGGAATTCGGCGAGGATTGGGCCCCGCGGTTCTATCCGAACCTGGTCATGTTCCAGGTCGGCTACAACTCCGACAAGCCCTGGTGGTCCGGGCTGGCCGATCCCCCGCGGACCCTGGGCGACGCGATCCGGGCCCGGGTGAAGCAGGACATGGGCATCATCTGGGTCGATTTCTCGCTGCGCGACGTCCTGCCGATCGAGGGAGATGGACGGCCATGAGGCCGCTCCGCAGAGTCCGCGTCGCGGGGCCGGCGGTGGCCCTGGCCGCCCTGGCGTTCGCCGTCGCCGCGTCTTTAAGCCTCCGGGCCCTGGACCCGGCCGAGGCCGGCGGGGATCGCCGCCCGATTATCGGGGCCAAGATCTATGACTATTCGGGATCCCTGCCGGGGCTGTTCGACTCGTGGCGGTCGGCGGGAATCAACACCGCCTTCGTCAGCGCCGGCCTGGCTTCGAGGCCGGAGTTCATGTCCCAGGCCAGGGCCCGCGGGGTTGCAGTGTTCATCATCTTCCCCGTTTTCTTGGACGCCGAGGAACTGGCCGCGCGGCCCGACCTTTACGCGATCACGGCCGACGGGTCCAGGGCCGAGGACGATTGGGTCAAGTTCGTCTGCCCCACCCGCCGGGACTATCTGGACCGGAAGATCGCCCTGCTCGGGAAGCTCGTCAGGGAGACCGATGCCGACGGAGTCAGCCTGGACTTCATCCGCACCTTCGTGTTCTGGGAAAAAGTCTATCCGGACAGGAGCCCGGCTTCCCTGCCGAACAGCTGCTTTGACGAATCGTGCCTGAAGACCTTCGGAGCCGCGACGGGCGTCGAGGTCCCCTCTTCGCTGGCCGGGACCGCGGCCAAGGCGGGCTGGATCCTGGCCCATCATGCCGACGAATGGACAGGCTGGAAATGCGGACTGATCGCCGGGATCGTCGAATCCTTGGCCGGAGAGGCAAGACGTATCAAGCCGGATATCAAGATCAACGTCCACGCCGTCCCGTGGCGGGCCGGCGACTTCGGCGACGCGGCCCGCGTCGTTGCCGGCCAGGACCTGGCGCTCATGGCCCGGCACGCCGATTACGTGTCGCCGATGTGTTACCATCACATGGTCAAGCGGCCGCCGGCCTGGATTGCCTCCGTGGTGGGCGATGTCGCGCGGAGGGTGGACGTTCCCGTCCTCCCCAGCATCCAGGTCAAGGAAGCCTACCTGGCCGAGCCCGAGTCTCCCGAGGAGTTCAGGGAGGCCCTGACCGAGGCTCTGAAGCCTCCCTCGGCCGGCGTGGTGTTCTGGAACTGGCCGTCCCTGGCCGAGTCCCCGGAGAAGCTGGCGGCGGTCCGGACGGTCCTGGCGGCCGGCGGGTCCCGGCCGGTCGGGAAGACCGGGCGGGAATCGGAGAGGTAGCGTGGCCGGGATCGTGACGATCATCATGGCCGGCGGGGTGGGCAGCCGACTCTATCCCCTGACCCGGGTCCGGAGCAAGCCGGCCGTCCCCATCGCCGGGCGGTTCCGTCTCATCGACATCCCCATCTCGAACTGCATCCATTCGGGATACCGCAAGATCTTCGTCCTGACCCAATTCGCGAGCGAGTCTCTCCACCGCCACATCTTCACGACCTACCGGTTCGACAATTTTCACAAGGATTTCGTGACGGTCCTGTCCGCCCAGCAGACCCTCGAAAACCGGAACTGGTACCAGGGCACGGCCGACGCCGTCCGCCAGAACCTCGATTTCATCGAGGACGTCGGCGACCTCGTCCTCATCCTGTCCGGGGATCACCTCTACCGGATGGACTATCGGAAATTCGTGGAGGCCCATCGGGCCTCGGGGGCGGAGATCAGCATCGCCGTGACCCCGGTCGAAACCGGCCGGGTGCCGGAATTCGGGGTCATGAAACTCGAGGCGGACGGCCGGATCACGGAATTCGCCGAAAAGCCGAAGTCGGCCGAGGACATCGCCCGGATGCGGATCGACGAGGAGGTCCTGGCGCGGACCGGGTTCACCGGTCCCGGCCGGACGCACCTGGCCTCCATGGGCATCTACCTGTTCGGCTGGAGGGTTCTCAACGAGCTCCTGGCCGCGACGTCCTTCCAGGATTTCGGGAAGGAGGTCATCCCCTTGGCCATCCGCGAGCGCCGGGCCCACGGCTATCTTTTCGACGGCTACTGGGAGGACATCGGCACCATCGCCAGCTTCTTCGACGCCCACATGGATCTGGCGCGGCCGACGCCGCGGTTCAACTTCTATGACGAGGCCAAGCCGATCTTCACCCACGCCCGCTTCCTGCCCGGCTGCAAGATCCTGGCCGCCGACGTCGCCAACTCGATCGTCTGCGAGGGAAGCATCGTCAACCGCTCGCGGATCCGGGAATCCATCGTCGGCATCAGGTCGCGCATCGGCGAGGATTCCATGATCGAGAGGACCGTGATGATGGGCGCCGACTTCTTCGAGTCGGACGACGACTTCCGGGCCAACCGGGAAGGCGGGTGTCCCGACGTCGGGGTCGGCCGCGGCTGCGTGATCCGCAACGCCATCCTCGACAAGAACGCCCGGGTGGGCGACAACGTCAAACTCGTCAACACGGACGGACTCCGCGAGGCCGAGGGCGAGGGCTACAACATCGTCAGCGGGATCATCGTCGTCCCCAAGGATGCGGTCATCCCCGACGGAACCGTCATCTAGGCCGGTCACGGGTCGGGGCGGCCGCAGAGAGTCATGAAGAGGTCTTCGAGGTCGGGGACGGCCCGCCTGTCTCGGCCTCGCGGGTCGCCGAGCTCCGCCCGGCCCGCCACCCGCCCCCGGCGGAGGACGATGACGTCGTCGGCGACCCGGCTCATCTCGGTGAGCATGTGCGAGCTCAGGAGAACGGCCGCGCCCTCCCGCCGCAGGCTCAGGAAAACCTCCCTGAGGCCGGCGATCGACGGCGGGTCGAGAGCCGTGTAGGGTTCGTCCACGACGAGCAGACGGGGGCCGATGATCAGGCTCTGGAGATAAGCGTACTTTCTGCGGTTGCCCGAGGAGTAGGTCGCCGGCCGCCGCCCGAGAAGGCCCGGGTCGAAGCGCAGCCGCCCGCACAGGGACTCGATCCCGGCCTCCAGCCGCCGGGGCGGCAGCCCGAACGCCCGGGCCGTGGCCCGCAGCAGGCCCAGCCCGTCGAGCCAGGGGACGAAAGCCGGGTGCTCGGCAACATAGCCGACGGGAGAGCCTTCGATATTCACCGTCCCGGCCTCCCTGTCGATCAGCCCCACGATCATCCTGAGGGTCGTCGTCTTCCCGGCCCCGTTCTCGCCGAGCAGGGCAGCGATCCGGCCCCGCTCGAGGCGGAAGCCGACATCCCGGACCGCGGCCAGCGGTCCGAAGCTTTTGCGGAGCCCGTCGACGCTCAGCATGGCGGCCCTACCTGCGAACCTCCAGACGCCGGAGGCGGAGGCGCCGGGCGAGCAGGGCGAGGACCAGCCCGGCGGCCACGACGGGCGCGCCTCTGAAGAAACTCCCCAGGACGATCAAGTTGGGGAAGGCGGCCAGCAGGGCGGACAACCGGAGCCGGGACGCGGCGTCGGGAAACCGTCCCGATGTGAGATTGTCGATGAATCCGCTCCGGCCGGCCGCGGAGGCCAGGAGCGCCGCCGCGGCGCCGGCCTGGGCCACGAGAAGAGCCATTACGTTGGCGCCCGATCTCAGGAATACGCCCAGCGCCGCGGCCGCGCCGGCATAATACGCCCCCGCCAGAAGTCCCATGACGAATTGGAGGATCATGACCGGCCTGAACCGCCCCGCAGCCAGACCCCAGAGCGAAATCAGAATGAACAGCCCGAGAGCATATGCGCCTGTCGCGGCCGTCAGGCACAAGACCTTCTGCCGGAGGTAGGTCCGGAACCTGCCGTCCAGGAAAAGGACGTTTTCCAGGGCTCCGCTGTCGAGCTCGTCCAAGGCGGCATCCCGGGACCCGAGTAGAAATACATAGGGGAAGAGAAGGAGAAACGCTCCGGCCATCGTTTCGTAGGAATCCCTGAATCCCAGCCAGGCCAGGAGAGCCGGCAGGGCCAGTCCGGCCGCCACGGTGAGCCTCGACGACCGCAGCCGGGCCGTGGTGAGACCGAGGGTCAACCGGAAAACAATTTTTTCAGGCAAGCCGCAAGCTCCTCCCACCGCCGCGAGTACCCGCTGTAGGGGTTGTCTTTGTAGACCGTCCGGCCTCCTACCAGGACGGCCTTGTAGGGCAAGGCCTCGACTCCGAACCTCCGGAAAAGGAGCCTCCTCCGGTCGAGGACGACGGGGAGCGTCCAGGCGTACTTTTCCAGCAGGAGCCGGAGTTCGTCGGCCGGGCCCTGGCAGACGCCGATCACGGTCAGGGGCCAGCCGGCTTTCTCGACGGCCAGCCTGGCCTGGAAAAGCTCGTCGTAGCACGAGGCGCAGCCGGTCGAGAAGAACACGAGCAGCACCGGAGCTTGCCGGGAGGGAACGGCCTCGGCCAGGCTGCGATGGATCCGGACGTCGGCCTCAAGACGCGTTATGGCCGGGACGGGACGATGGGGCAGCCCGGCCATGAGCAGGGACAGGACGAGGACGGCCGGCGGGCGTTTCATCTCAGGACCCGGAAGATTCCCAGCTCGCCTTCGGCATCCAGGACAAACAGAAGGCTGCCGACCACGGCGATCGCCGAGACGCGCCGAGGAAGGTCGATCGTCTCCTCGAGCCGGCCCCCGCCATCGAGTACGAATAATCGCCGCCCGGGCCCCAGATCGCCGCCGTCGGCGTATTCGGGAGCCAGGAGATACAGACGTCCGGCGTCGAAGGCGCCTGCCCAGCAGAACCCGAGGAGGACCTTCTCGGGCCCCGAGACCGGGAGGGTCATGGGCCTGAAGGCATAGCGTTTGTCGACCGGGATCGTTTCGAGGAGCGTTCCGCCGGAACCGAATCGGAGGATCGACCGTTCCTGGCTGCGGAACACCACGAAGAAATCCCCGTCCCGGCCCGGGTTGACCAGGATCATGTTGCGGAAGGCGTCGAACACCGGGTCCCCGGAAACAAACGAGTCCAGCCCTTCCCAGACGATCATCCCGCTCCGGTCGTAGATGTGGAGCATTTTTTCCGCGCCCAGGCGTCCCGAGGGATTGTGGGTGACCAGGATTCTGTCCGTATCCAGGGCGAAGACCCTGTCGGGGAAGAAAGGGACCCGGAAGCTCCCCAGCGGCCGGCCGGCCCCGTCCAGAATCTGGATGCGCCTGTTGAACTTGTCCGCCACGTACAGCCGGCCGTCGCGGACCGAGACGCCCGAGGGAAACGAGAATTCGCCCGGCCCCTTGCCCTTCCGGCCGAGGCAGGCTTCGAGCCGCCCGTCCTCGGAGAAGACTTTGACGGCGCAGTCCAAAGCATCGGCGACAAAGACGTGCCCGGCACCGGCCGCCAGAAAAACGGGCTTGGCCAGGAAACCCGCCTCGTCGGGCCCCGGTTTGACTCGTATCTCCTCGACGGGCACGGCCCGGACGGCTGCCCCCGGTCCCGGGCGGGCGGCGGAGGGCCGGGCCAGCGCCGGCCCGGCGACAAGCAGGACGCATTGGACGATGGCAGAAACGATCATGACTTTATCTCCTTGAATGAAAAAGGCGGGGGCCCTTCCCGGCGGGAGGGCCCCCTGTGTGTCAGACCGACACGGCCAGGATGCACTTGCCGAGCGCGATGTCGCAGACAGTCAGGACGAGGGCGACCTTGAACCATGAGGCCTCCATGTTGAGGGCGTGCTCCCGGCACGCTTCATGGTCCCCGTAGCACTCGGTGACATCGTGAGCGGAGGCGGTCATGGGGAAATACAGGACCGCCGAGGCCGCCACGAGCACGGCCAGAGCCAGTGTAACAGCGCGTTTCATCGAAACCTCCTTTCAGGGCTCCCTAAAGCAAGAGCCATGCCAGTCCCGCCGAAATTTTAATTCATTGATTATAAACAATTTAGAAACTGAGGGAGGGCCGGGAAACAGGGCCGGGTGTGACATCCCCAGGGCACACTTTGTGCCGTGGGCGCGGATCCCGTTTCTTTCCAGGCTCTTAAGTGTGACACGGAGACGGCACACTTTGTGCCGCCCGGCCTGCAGCGCCGCCTATTTCAGAAGCGGAATCTTGATCCCCGAGGCCTTCGCGCAGGCCACGGCTTCGGGATAGCCGGCATCGGCGTGACGGGCCACGCCCAGGCCGGGGTCGACCGTCAGGACCCGTTCCAGCCGGCGGCCCATGGCGGCGGTCCCGTCCGCGACGATCACCATGCCGGCGTGGATCGACAGCCCGATGCCCACCCCCCCCCCGTGATGCACCGAAACCCAGGACGCGCCGCTGACGGCGTTGAGCAGGGCATTGAGGACGGGCCAGTCGGCGATGGCGTCGGAGCCGTCGCGCATCCCCTCGGTTTCCCGGTTCGGGGAAGCCACGGAACCCGTGTCCAGGTGGTCCCGGCCGATGACGATCGGGGCACTGATCCTGCCCTTCTTGACGAGATGGTTGATCACGGCGCCGAAGCGCGCCCTTTCCCCGTAGCCCAGCCAGCAGATCCGGGCCGGGAGCCCCTGGAACCTAACCCGCTTGCGGGCCTTCCGGATCCATCGGCCGAGCGCTTCGTCCTCGGGAAATTCCCTGAGGACGGCCTCGTCGGTCGCGTGGATGTCGGCGGCTTTGCCCGAAAGCGCAGCCCACCGGAACGGCCCCTTGCCCACGCAGAACAGAGGCCGGATGTATTCGGGCACGAAGCCCGGGATATCGAAGGCTTGGGCTACCCCGGCCTTCTGGGCCTGGCCGCGGATGTTGTTGCCGTAGTCGAAGGCCCGGGCGCCCATTCTGCGGAGCTCGAGCATGGCTTCGACCTGGGACGCCATGGCGGCGTAGGAGCGCCGGATGTAGTCGTCGGGGTCCTTGCGCCGCAAGCGCAGGGCGTCGGCATAGGAAAGGCCGTTGGGGACATACCCGTTGAGCTCATCGTGGGCCGAAGTCTGGTCGGTGAGGATGTCCGGGACGATTCCCCGGCGGACGAACTCCGGCACCACGTCGGCGGCGTTGCCGGGCAGCGCGATCGACAGGGGCTTCCCTTCGTCCATGGCGGCCCGGGCCAGCCGCAGGGCCTCGTCGAGCGACCGGGCCGCGGTATCGACGTATCGCGTTTCCAGGCGCCGGCGGATGCGCTTGGCGTCCACTTCGACCACGATGGCCACCCCGTCGTTCATCGTGACGGCCAGAGGCTGGGCCCCGCCCATGCCGCCCAGCCCCGCCGTCAGGACCAGCCGGCCTCTCAGGCTGCCGCCGAAATGCTTCCGGGCGGCCGCGGCCAGGGTCTCGTAAGTCCCCTGGAGAATGCCCTGGGTGCCGATGTAGATCCAGCTCCCCGCGGTCATCTGGCCGTACATCGTCAGCCCTTTGGCCTCCAGCCGGCGGAACTCGTCCCAGGTCGCCCACTTGGGCACGATCAGGGCGTTGGCGATCAGAACCCGGGGCGCTTCGGGGTGGGTCCTGAAGACGGCCACGGGCTTTCCCGACTGGACGATGAGCGTCTCGTCGTTTCCCAGCGACTTGAGACTGTCCACGATGGCCCGGAAGCACTCCCAGTTCCTTGCGGCCTTTCCGGTTCCCCCGTAGACGATGAGGTCCTGGGGCTTTTCGGCCACCTCGGGGTCAAGGTTGTTCATGAGCATGCGCAGCGCGGCCTCCTGGGACCATCCCTTGGTGTTCAGGCGGGCGCCCCGCGGGGCCCGGACCGTGGTTCTTTTCGCTGCAGCCATGTGCGTCCTCCTCGATCCCGCCGTGAGAGGTCACGGCTTTTGCTGCCCAGACTATATCACATCGCCCGGGGACGAAGCCAACGCCGGACGTCGCGGCCCGCCCCGGGGAAGCCGCCTCCGGCAAAAGGCCGTGTTCCCTCAACAAACTGAAAAAATCCTGTTGACTGAGCCCGGGAAACCTTGTAAAGTAAGGCCGAAGGTTTGGGGCATTTTATCGGAGCTCCGGAGTCGGATGCCTGGAGACACGCGGGCCAAGGCCAAGGTTTTCTATAGAAAGGAAAGAGGGATGGACCGACGCCATCCCGCCGGGAAGCGCGGGCGATGAGCCAGAAAACTATCGTCATTCTCAATCCCCTTCCGTCCGAAGCCGCGCGCCTGTCCGGGCTGGCCCGGAACTTCGGGCAGGTGACCGACGCGCCGGGACCGGAGGGTCTGTCAGGCCGCCCGGAAGGTGGAGCGGCAGCCGTGGCGGTCGTCGACGTCGCCGTCTCCGCCCCGGCCCCTCTCAGGGGGCTGATCGGGCCGGCCACGGCCCTGATTCTGACGGGGCCGGACGAGCGGGCCTTGAGAGCGGCGGCATCGGCCTGGCCCCCTCATCAGTACGTCGATCCCTTCGTGCTCACCCCGTCGGAGCCTCGGGAAGAGGAATTCTCCCGGAGCCTCGAGCGGGCCCTCGAGGATCAGCGCCAGAAGTCGGAGGCCGCGGCCCTGCGCCGGGCCGTCGGCGAACAGGAAGCCAAGGTCCGCGAGGTCTACGAAGAGATCCGGGAGATCAAGGGCTTGATCAACGCGAACTTCATCCGGGAGATCGAGAAGCGCATTGCCATCGAGGCCAAATACGTCTGGTTCCAGAGGGAGAGGGAAAGGATCGAGGTCATCCTCCGGAAGATCTACGCGGCCGACGACGTCAGCAGCCTTCTGGACATCGTGCCGGACCTGAGGGACATCGTGCACGCGGCCGGCGCGACGATGTACATCATCGAGGAGAACGACGTCCTCGGGCGGTACCTGAAGCCGCTCGTCTGGGACGACGCGTTCCTCACCCACTCGGACTTCTCGCGGTACATCGCGCCCCTGGATTCGCCGGACTTCGCGGCCGCCGTCGCTCGTTACGGGCACGCCGTCAACGCCGAAGACCTGGGGTCGGACCCGAGACTCTCGCCGAGGTACAAGGAGCTGCTCAAGACCGCGCCCAAAAGCCTTCTCGCCGTGCCCATCATGCACGACCGCAAGGTGATCGGCGTCGTCGAGGTCTATGACAAGACCGCCTCGGGTTCGGTCGGAGTCCAGCCCTTCAGCCGAGAGGACCAGCAGATCCTGCAGAGCCTCTCGGAACACATGGCCATCGCCATGACCAAGCTCAACCTGATCCAATACGACGCGCTCACGGGCCTCCTCCGCCCCGACCCGTTCTTCGAAAAGGTCATCCAGAAAGTCAACGCCTTGAGCCAGCGGCGGAAAGAGGAGGGGATCGTGGCCCTGGTCATGGGCGACGTGGACTGGTTCAAGGCGTACAACGACCGCAACGGCCACGAGGAGGGGAACAAGCTGCTTCGGGAGCTGGCCCAGGTGCTCAAGAACTCGATCCGCGAGGATGACCTGCTCTGCCGCTACGGCGGAGAGGAGTTCCTGTTTTTCCTGACCGGCCTGAAGAACGACGACGCCGCCGCCCATCTCACGGAGCGCATCCGCAGGAACGTCGAAGACCACGTCTTCGAGTACCAGGAGTTTCAGCCCGAGCGCAACCTCACCATGTCGTTCGGCATTACGGTCTTTCCCGGCAGGCGGGACGATCAGCCCGTGCGTCTGACTAAAGCGGACCTGAAACGGCTGGCCGGAGAGGCCGACCTGGCCCTGGCCGAGGCCAAGGGAAAACGCCGGCCGGAGCTCGAGCTCCTGGAGGGCGGCCAGGCGGCCCGGAAAAAGAACCGCGTATCGATCTATCCGCGGGGTTTGGGAACGGCGCCCCGCGGCCCGGCCTCTCCCCCGCCCCGGGAATGGACGCGCCGGGAAAAGCGCAAACACGAGCGCCACTCACTGTCCGCGGTCCTCGTCTATAAGAGGGACGGCGGCTACACCGTGGCCAATGCGATCAATCTCAGCCTGGGAGGGGCCCGGATCGTTTCGACGTCCCGGCTGCCCCTGGCCCAAACCGTGGACACCATCCTGCTCCTCGGGGACAGGGCGAACGTCTTCCGCAGCGACATCATCTACTCGGAGAGAGGGGAAGCCCAAGAGGCCGTGTTCTACAGCGGGCTGAAGTTCCGAGACCAGACGCCGTCCGACCTCAAGGGCCTGGAGGATTATCTGTCCCGCCTGCGCAGGCCGGGCTCGGCCGGTGCCGGACCGGTCTCGAATTAGCCGCGAGGCTCTTCGAGGTCGCGGCGGATGGCCCGCCGATAGGCTGGCCGGTTTTCGATCCTGGCCGCGAAGGCGTTCTTGATCTCCGCCACCGCCGTCTGGAACGACGAAAACTCGTCCGGGTTGCTCCAGTTTTCCATGCTCAGGCGCTCGAGAAGGGTCCTCAGGTTCGCGGGATTCAGGATGTCGGAGGTGTACGAGGGCAGGGCCCAGGCCTTCTTCTCGGTCATCTTGATGACCCTCAGGAAGAGGCTGCGCAGGCCCTCCTGCCAGTTGATGAGCTCCTGTTTGATGAAGAACTGGCCCTTCGGGGACTCCGTGGCTCCGAGCTTGACGGACAGCCGCCCGGCCTCCTCCAGAGTCTTGTCCACGGCCGCGAAGATGCTCTCCGCGTCGAGCACGATCCTGCCGTCCTTTTCGAAATAGATGATCTCACCGCTCCCGTCGGCGGGCTCCGACCTCACGTAGGCTTCCAGATCCTCCGCCTCCCCCTGGGGTTCGGCCGCCTCTTCCGGGGCGGCGGGCGCCTCGGGCATGGAGGCGGCCGAAACCTCGGGCGGGGCCCCGGGACCGGTCGCCTCGTCGGGCGTCTCTTCCGGGGCGTGGGAGGCGGCGATCAGGTCCTGGATCTCGGGAATGCGAAACCCTTCCGCCCCGGCTTGAGTTTCCGGGGGGGAGAGCGTCTCATCTTCCTCGGGCCGGGAAGGCTCGACCCCCAGCCCGGCAGCGGCCGACTCGACGGCCAGCATCTCTTTGATCTTCCTGAGTTTTTCGAGCTCCTGGTCGAGGTCGAGGCCCAGCGGCTTCGGGGCCTCGTCGAAGCCCTCGGTCGAAATGCCGAACCTCTCCTTGAGGTCCCGCTTCAGGAAACCGGCCTTCTCGAGGGTCTTCTCCCGGAGGTCCTCGATCCTGTGCTGGATCTCGTTGACCTTCCGGATCTCCTCGACCGTGGACTTGGCCAGCCCCTCGATTTCGGCCTGCAGGGCGATAACCCGGTTGAAGTGCTCCCGGGCCTCGTCGAGGAGCCTGGTCCGCTCGTCTTCGGCCTCCCGGAGCATCGTCCGGTAGTCCGAGATGGCCTCCTGCTCCCGGCGGAATTCGCCCTCGATCTCGTCTTTCCGGCGGCGGGCCGCCTCTCGTTCGCGGTTGATCCGGCCCTCCAGGTCCTTTTCGACGTCCTCGATCCTCTTCCGGAGCATCTGCTCCAGTTGCCCCTCGATCTCGTCGACGACCTGGGCGGACTCTTTCAATACGGTGTTTTCATGAGCCATGGCGCCACTCCTTCGCTTCCTTGACAATAGTATTAATTAAGAGCCGCCCCTCTGTCAAGAGAGAAATCCGGAGAGAAACGCGGCCGCCGCCGCATGCGCGAGGCGGCCGCCGCCGCGAGGGCCGTTCGTTCAGTTTCAGGCGGGAAGGCGGCCTCTCGGGCGCCGAAGCGGCAGACCGGTCTTCCTTCCGGTTGAACGCCGGCCGGAAAACGAGTATAACATCGAGGGGGCGCCGAAGGCCTGGGCGCCGTATTGCGGACCGATGGCAATGTCCAAAGACAAGATATTCCTGCTCGAACACGATTCGGACCGCCGGGCGGCCCTGGGAGCGTTCCTCGCGGCGATGGGGATGCGCGTCGAGCCCGTATCTTCTCCCGGCGAGGCGGCGCCGGCGGCCGAAGACGAGGGCCTGGCCCTCCTGGTTCTTTCGATTCCCGACATCGGCAGTCCCCTGCTCGGCGGACTCGGGGAGCTCAAGCAGGCCCATCCCGGCCTGCCGGTCATCGCCCTGGTCCCGTCGACGGCCTCGGCCGACCTCCTCCCCTTCGTCGAACACGGCCTCATCGACCAGGTCTCCGACCCGGACAGCCCGGCGGCCCTCTGTGCCGCCGTGAGAAGCGAGCGCCTCAAGGCGGACCTGGAGAGGAAAGCGGCCGACCTCTCGAGGGACATCCGCAGGCTGAAGAAAGAGCAGGCCGGAGGCCTTCGGCGGGCCCTCGAGATCGAGGACATGTATGAAACCACGCTCGAAAACTTCATGGCCGCCCTGGACCTTCGGGACGTGGAGACCTACGGCCATTCGAAAACGGTGGCCCGCTACACCCACGTGTTGGCCGAGGCCCTGGGCATCCGGGATCCCGAAACGTTGAACAACCTCCGCAAGGGGGCCCTCCTCCACGACGCGGGAAAGATCGCTATTCCCGATGCCATCCTCAAGAAACCCGGCCCCCTGACCGAAGAGGAATGGCAAAAGGTCAGGCGCCACCCCGACCTGGGCTATGGGCTGATCAAGGACATCAAGCTGGTCAAGGAAGTCGGGAACATCATCCTCTGCCATCACGAGAGATACGACGGGACGGGCTATCCCCGGGGGCTCCGGGCATCGGCCATACCCCTCGAGGCCCGCATCTTCGCCGTGGCCGACACTCTCGACGCCGTGACCTCTCACCGCCCCTACCGGGGCCCGAGCGATTTCGGGTCGGCCAGGCGCGAAATCATCCGGAACGCGGGGGCCCAGTTCGATCCCAAGGTCGTCGACGCGTTCTGCGGCCAGGACCTCAAGGCCTGGGAAAGGATCCGCTTCCAGACGACCCGCATCCTGCCCTCGGTCGAAGCCTACCGCCACCTGGCTTCTAAGAAATAGGGACGGGACCCGTCCGGCCCGGGCGGGTGGCCCGGTGCCAGTCCCCGCGCGCCCGCAGCGCGAGCGGGAGCACTCTTGTGCCGGCGAAGGCACGGGATACCGGAATCTGCATGCGGCGAAGCCGGGCACCGGGCATGGGGAGCCGGGACGCGAGGGATACCGGAACGGGATTGCTCGGATTAAGGGAGGCCGCGCGCGGGCGAACGCGAGGACGCACGGGGACGCGCCGGGACGGGACCAGTCCGGCCCGGACGGCTAACGGCCGGAGCGGCGGGCGGTGATGACGCGCGGACGTCCGGCCAAGTCCCAGGCCGTCTCGATCTCCGTCCACCCGGAGCCGAAAAGGGCCAGGACCGCGTCACGCTGGCCGTTCCCTATTTCGAAGATGAGATGGCCGCCGGGCTCGAGGAAGGACCGCGCCCCGCGGACGAGTCTCGAAATCAGCTCGAGCCCCGACTCCCCCGCGAGCAGAGCCCGCCGGGGCTCGAAATTCCGGATCTCGGCGGGCAGCCGGAGCCAATCCCGGCGCGAAACATACGGGGGGTTGGAGACGATGAAGTCGAAGCGCAGGCCCGTTTTCCGAAAAGCCGAGAACAGGTCGCTCCTGACGAACTGGATGCGTCCGGCCTTCAGACGGAGCGCGTTCTCCCGGGCCAGCCGCAGGGCCCGCTCCGAGATATCCGCGCCGAAGATCCTGGCTCGGGGCAGCTCCTTGGCCAGGGCGATGGCGATGTTGCCGCTGCCCGTCCCCAGGTCCAGGATGCATTCCCCGTCGCGGGAGGCGAGCTCGAGGACCTTTTCCACCAGGGTCTCGGTCTCGGGCCGGGGAATCAGCGCGGCCGGCGAAACCTTCAGGGGAATTGACCAGAATTCCTTCGTGCCCGTCAGGTAGAAAAGGGGAACACCGGACAGCCGCCGCCGAAGCAGCCGGTAATAGAAGGCCTCGGCCCGGCCCGGGAGCCTGGTCGCGGGGGCGGCGAACAACACCTCGTCGGTGAGCGCCGCGGCGCGCCGCAGGAGCACCCTGGCCTCGAGCCCCGGGCAGGGAACCTCGCGGAGAAGCGACGCGCCGTGCCGGAGCAGATCCTGGAGCGTCCTAGAGCCCGAGCTGGCGGGATCGGCCGGGATTGCGGGCGGTCTCTCCGAGGACTCTGGCCTGGGATTGAAGGACGAGGTTTTCGACGAGCTCATCCAATTCTCCGTCGAGGATGCCTTCCAGGTTATGGAAGCTGGCGTTCAGCCGGTGATCGGTCACGCGGGATTGGGGAAAGTTGTAGGTCCGGATCTTCTCGCTTCGCTCCCCCGTCCCGACCTGGGAGCGACGGCTCTGCGCGATTTCGGCGTCCTGTTCCCGGCGGGCCAGGTCCAGGAGGCGCGACCTGAGCACACGCAGGGCCTTCTCCTTGTTTCGGTATTGCGATTTCTCGTCCTGACACGACACGACCATGCCGGACGGCCTGTGGGTGATCCGGATCGCGGTATAGTTCCTGTTGACGTTCTGCCCGCCGGGGCCGGACGACCCGAAGGCCTCGATCTTGATGTCCTTGGGGTCGATGGTCACGTCGATTTCGTCGGCTTCCGGAAGCACGGCCACGGTGGCCGTCGAGGTGTGAATCCGGCCTGAAGCCTCGGTCCTGGGGACCCGCTGAACCCGGTGGACGCCGCTCTCGTACTTGAGCAGCGAGTAGGCGCCCCTGCCGCGGATGCTCGCCACGGCCTCCTTGATTCCGCCGACGGGCGACAGGCTCGTGTCCATGACCTCGAACTTCCAGCCCCTGTGTTCGGCGAACCTGGCGTACATCCGGAGCAGGTCCTGGGCGAAAAGGGACGCCTCGTCCCCGCCGGCCCCGGCCCGGACCTCAAGGATGACGTTCTTCGCGTCGAACGGGTCTTTGGGCAGGAGCATGGCCAGGAGTTCGGGCTCCAGGGTCTTTTCCCTCTTCTCGAGGAGTTCGACCTCGCCCCGGGCCATGGCACGGAGGTCCGGCTCGGCCTGCGGGTCGGTCAGAAGATGGCGGGTGTCCTCCAGGTCCTTGCGGACCTTCTTCCATTCCTCGTACTTCCGGACGACCGGCTCGAGTTCCGCCCGCTCCTTGGCGAGCTCACGGATCTTCTGGGAGTTGCCGGAGATCGCCGGGTCGGACAAGGAAAGGGTGAGTTGTCTGAACCGCTCTTCGAGGGACTGCAGTTCCTGGATCATTTGGCCGGCTTTTTAGGCCCGCCATATTTCTTCCTGAACTTCTCGACGCGGCCGGCGCTGTCGATGAACTTCTGCTTCCCTGTGAAGAAGGGGTGGCACTGGGAGCAGATCTCCACCCGGATTTCCTTCTTGGTCGAGCGGGTCTTGAACGTGTTGCCGCAGGCGCAGATGACAGTGCTTTCCTGGTATTCGGGATGAATGCCTTTTTTCATGAATCCGTCTCCTCGGGCGTGTATTATAACAGATCGGCCGGGCCGCCGCAAAGCCCGGGAACGTCTTTGGATTTGCGCTCGAACTCCACCCAATCGACCGAAAAGGACCGGCCCTTCTGCGAGGACTTGACCTCCTCCCGGTAGAATCGGGAATCGAAATAATCCTGCAGGGGCCTGGTCAGGGCCCGGAGCTGCTCCTCGGCGGCCCACTCGTAGACCGTGCCGTCGGCCCGGCGCAGACAGTTCAAGTGGACGACCCAGGCCAGCTGCTTCAGGGGCGCGTGGCTGAACTGCCTGCGGATGGCCAGGATTTCGCCCTGCTTGCGGGGATTCCAGAACTGGAAATACCTCGAGAACAGGATCGCGTTGTGGAAATAGGCGGGAAATGCCAGCAGGCAGTCCTTGCGGGTGAGACGGCCCAGGTACACGAAGACGTCCATCACCTTCTTGCTCAGGCGCAATCCCGGGCGGGTCTGCCCCGGGAGAGGCTTGAACGAGTCGGAAAACCGTCCCAGCGGGTTCTGGAGCGTCAGCCATTCGAAGGCCAGGGCCTTTTGGGGCGGCAAGGGCCTGGCCAGCCCCGGGAGCGGCTTCGGGACGAAGTCGGTTTCGTTGAACTTGATGTCGACGATCAGGTTGTCCGGCGACTTGGACTTGAAGTAGATCTGCAGCCGCTGCAAGGGATGCTCCGAGGCGTTGAGCTCATAGGCCAGGGGCCACAGGAACCGCTTGCGGGCCTCCTTCAGGAATCCCCGCCTGGCGAGGACGGCGATGACCTCGTTCAGGGAATAACGGCCGAGAAAAAGGGAGCTGCCCCTGCGCACCGACAGGTCGGCGAAAATTTCGCCCTCCTCGACGAGAGGCGGGTCGCGTTGCCGGTCCTTTTGTCCCGATTCCTCTTT
>Ga0210077_1000385_pt1 | contig 17273 bp, 12 predicted proteins | sample RushMan_CattailN_5_FD_185556 | JGI IMG/M metagenome (GOLD analysis project Ga0210077, IMG submission 185556) | Wetland microbial communities from San Francisco Bay, California, USA, that impact long-term carbon sequestration -... | ecosystem: Environmental > Aquatic > Marine > Wetlands ... | reverse complement strand
CCTCTCCAAATACGGATATTATAATTTTAGAGGCCAGTAAAGAAATAAAAAGCGTTATGGGTAAACAGATAATTAATGTGTATTTAATTGAACGATCATAAATGAATTTAAGCGAATTTTTTGATTTTTTATAAAAGCTAGACATAACTGGAAAAACAGCGATCATATAAACGGAATAAAGAGATAAAAAGAAGTATATAAGTTTATTAGGGGCACCATAGAAACCTACTGCCTCTTTACCCGCCATTACTGATAGAATTATGGATGGTATCCATATAAATAACGTGAGAAATATCCCAGATAGTACAAAAGGAAGTGCTTCTTTTATTGTTTCCTCCCAAAAAGATAAATCAAACTCTATTTTTGGCGGTTTAAATTTTTGGATATAAACAGTAAACATGTACGCTAAAACCGTGACATTCCTAATTAAATAAATTGATGCGATGGCAACAACATCTAATGAAAGGTGTATCGCCACAATTACCGTTCCAAGCATAAATACATTATCTAAACCAGTGATAATAGCTTGGTACTGCATTTCTTCCAGCGCTTGAAAAATTGAAAAAAATGTTATAAAAAAAGAACTCATTACAATGGCCAGTGTGATCATAAAAATTACCATTATGGTTTTAGGGTCATATCCCATTAAAACAGTTACTATCAAAATAGAAATGAGAGTAATAATAGAAAAAACTGTCTTCATGGCCGTAGTATTTCCAATGTATTTATCTGCTAATTTCTTATTCCTTGATACTTCACGTACTGTTAACATATTTAGACCTAAATCCGTGAAAATTCCAAATATTCCGGTAAATGCAATTGCCAGTGATAAAATTCCAAATTCTCCAGCCCCCAGATATCTTGCTATGTACGTCAAAGCAAAAAAATAAGTTACATAACTTATAATGCTGGCCACTATTAAAAAAGACGTATTTTTAGCTATTCTTTTTGTTACACTCATGAAAGGAACACCTTTTAAAATATTAGAATCAGTTGTTAATCTATTTAACAATATTTAAGGCTGTGTAAAATCTTTAATTTTACAGGTCGAAAATCTGAACTTTCGAGCATATTAATGTTTGAATAATTCATTTTTAAAATTAAAACCCTATTTTAATCCATATTTAATTGAATACATTGAACTATCGGGCATAATTAGTTTATTATGTGGATATTGTAAATTATTTCTTTACATGGCCCTAAACGGCCGTTTTCAATAAGTAATAATCTTATTTTTCCAGTTTTAATAGGTTTAAAAATAATTATTTCCTTATCTAAGAATGAACCTATCTTAGGCCCACTAATTCGTTGTAAGTTATTTATCTTCAAATACTCTTCATTGAATATTTTAATCCAGTGATTATCGCAATTCAGGGAATTACATAACTCAATTTCAAATTTTTCATTTAATTTGACCGTATATTCGACAATTTCAGTAGGTATATTCCTCTTATCAGAATAAATTTTATCTTTTAACTCAAAAGATTGGATAAAAAGTCCCCCTTCTTAGATGTTATTAAATTTTTACATGTTTAAATTAAAATTTAACATTTTAGATATATAAAATTTGTGTTTTTGTGATGGGGTTTATGATTTTCTCAGTAATATAAATAATTATTTATCGAAAGGCCATATTACTATTGTATATGTCTAGAGAAAGTATTTACAAGAGATATATACCTGCAGTTACACCTGATAAAGAAAATGATAGTCCTGCCTACTGGTTTATATTCAATCAGGATGATAGAATGCTGGTAAGTATCACAAGTAACAATATTGACATTCCTTACGCGAGATCCTTAGAAGAACTGAATATTTCTCCCATTAGAACACAGTACCTTGGTACATTAGAAGGGCATCCCTGCTACTGCGCAGAAGTTGATCTGCAAATGAATAAACCAGAAGGGATGGTTTTTAAGGATCTGCGGCCATTATACTCATTATTAGATGAAGATATATTTCTTTTAGCAGGTAGGGCCATTCAAATCGTAAACCTTGATAAAAACCACCAGTTTTGCAGTAAGTGCGGCAGTCCAACCCAAAAACTGGAAAATGAAATGGCCAAAATTTGCCCTGAATGTGGATTTACAAGTTATACTCGCCTTTCTCCAGCGGTAATAACTGCAATTATAAAAGATAGCAAAATATTGATGGCTAAACACTCATACGGCCTTAATAGATACAGTCTTATCGCTGGATTTGTAGAAGCCGGTGAAACACTTGAGGAAGCTGTTGAAAGGGAAACTATGGAAGAAGTAGGTTTCATGGTCAAAAATATAAAATATTTCGGCAGCCAGCCCTGGCCATTTCCACATTCGTTCATGATCGGTTTTACAGCGGAATATGAAAGTGGTGAGATACATGTTGATGGAAATGAGATTATAGATGCAAAATGGTTCACTGCAGATGAAATTGAGCCATTTTCTTCCAAGATAAGTATTGCCAGTGAGTTAATTGATTGGTATTTTGAGAATTATTCCGGCTGAAATATATATTAAAACACTTGCAGAACTAAAACGTCCCATAGGAAATTAATTTTTGCGATGCGAATGATATGAATTTTTTAAGATAATAAAGAATCCATTTACATTTTATCTAGCAAAATTAGAGAAATTATCCTTAAAATCATAATTTGCAAACCTACAACTTTATGGTTCAACTGGAATCCGTCGAAAATCGTGGCATACGAAAAACGAAGTTTTTCGTAAGTTCCTTTGCAACTGTGAAAATATGAAAATTTTCACATGCCCCCAAAATTCTTTGAATTTTAGAAAATACTGCTTATTTCTTGCAAATTTTATTTGCGAGTTTACGAATCTTCGATTCGTAATTTCTAACTCCCAAAAACCATAGGTTTTTGAGGTTGAGGAAAATCTTTAATTTTCCGAACCACAAAAAAACTATGGTTTTTTGAGGATTTTGAGGGATTTTCAGCATCCCAATTATAGATCGGGAAGAGTAAAATAAAATACCGAACCTTTCCCTAATTCTGATTCAACCCAAATACGACCCCCATGTCGTTCAACAATCCTTTTACAGATGGCCAGCCCAATACCAGTTCCCCTGTACTCATCAATGGTATGTAATCGTTTGAAAATCTCAAAAATTTTGTCGCTGTACTGTGTTTCAATTCCTATTCCATTATCTGCCACAGAAAATACATACTCTTTGTTTTTTTTGTTTAAATATGTGGAAATATGAATTTTTGGATGTTCATCAGGCTTTCTAAACTTAATGGCATTTTCAATTAAATTCTGAAATAATTTAACTAATAGTCCCCTATCTGCAGTTATTACAGGAAGCGGATCATGGGCAACCACGGCATCATTTTCCTCAATTAAAGCATTCAAATTGGATAAAACCTGTTTTAAAATATCTTCAACATTCAACGACTCAAATTCTTCTTTTCGTGTTCCAATATTAGAATAATCAAGTAATCCCTGAATCATTTCCTTCATACGCGTAGAAGCATCTACTACAAAGTTAATATACTCATCAGCATCCTTGTCAAGTTTATCTTTATAACGCCTTTCCAATAACTGTGAAAAGCTTGCAATACTTCGAAGCGGTTCCTGTAAATCATGGGAAGTAATGTAAGTGAACTGCTGTAGTTCATAATTAGAACGTTTTAATTCTTCTATAAGTCCTTTAAGTTTCTCTTGAGCTTCTTTACGCTTTGTTATATCTGTATTAATTTCTAAAAATCCCAGAGGTTTGCCATTTACATCTTTTTGCAGGGACCACCTGCTTAACACTATAATAGAAGTTCCGTCACGTTTTTTATGTTTTAATTCCCCATCCCACTGCCCATAATTTAAAACATCAGCTTGAATTTCATCTAAAGGTTTTGGATACTCCGCCTGTAGTAATTCAGGGGTAACTCTTCCTAATGCATCTCTCTGGCTCCACCCATAAGTTTCCTCAGAGCCCTTATTCCAGAAGGTAATTTCATCATTTAGGTTACGTACAAAAATAGCGTCATGGGTAAGATTAAGTAAATTAGCCTGCCTTCTGATACTTTCTTCCGCATTCATACGTTTGATATCGGTCTTATCAATGGATAAAATACTTAACCAGATTAAAATTATTAAAATTAATATAGTAGAAAATATCGTAATTGCTGTCCCAAATGCGGCATCATATAATCCACTTCTCTCTCCTAAAATCCTTAACCAGCCAAAAAACAATGGAACAAAAATAATAACCAGCAATATTCTTCGTCCGAAGATACCACTTATTCTATCACTTGTTAATATTTCCATAAAACCTCTATCTGGACGGGAAGCAAGAACTGCAAGTGCAATTACAACTAACATAATAGATCCGTATGGAGATGGTGCTGTAGTGTTTTGAACAGGATAAATAGTTGTCTGGTAAAAATAGCCCAAAGCAACAAGAAATGCTACAAGGCCAACAATGATAATTAAAAATTGAAAAACCTGCAAATTTCTATTTTTTTCATTATCAAGTGTTAAAAGAGAAATACCAATCAGTAAAAAGCTAGATGCTGCTACTAACGACATTCTATTTAGAGATGGAGTTTGGAAAGCCCCTTGGGGTTCCATAAATAATATTTGATCTATACCTAAATTAACGCCAGATATGTACTCAAAAAGAGTAAGAGATCCAATTAATAAAATGATTACAGACAATACTCGTGCAATCAATAAATTACGGGGATTAATTCTTTTTTCCTGTAGAAGCCATATGCTAATGCCTATTAAAATAAAAGAAAATGCTGTATTGGATTTAACAGTGGAAAAATTTGAAACAGGAGTTTTAAGAATTCCAATGTCAAACAACCACCCCATAATAAATAACACACCTATTATAGCTATAACAATACTTGAAATTTCAGAAAAGGTATGTAATCTTGAGATATATTGATTTTTAGAGTTGTAATTCATTTTAAATCACATTAAAATATGAATAATAATAGTAATAATATATTTTTATAAATTATTAACTATTTGGAATCTAGTATCAACTATCACTATTTTAAAAATGAATCATCTAATTGAAAAATAAGCAATTTTAGGTAGATTTTAAAGCATATATGTTTTATAATGGAGGATAACCATCCCAATACAACTCAATGGCATATTTTGCAGCAGTCTTAATCTGTTCAGGATAATCCCCTCTTAATTTATCCAGAAGTTCATATTTATCCTTAGAACCTGCAACAGCCTTCATCACTTTCAAATAAACATCAAGAGATTCTTTTGAATAGTTACATGGGATTTCAAGTGTTATACAAACATCCCATTCCTTAAATAAAGAAGTACGAATGTAAGGTGATATTGAACCTATTAAAACATCTTTTTCAAGATGTATAAGTGGAGGAACCCCTGTACGTTCCTTTCTGTTTAAATCTGTTAATTTCTCAAAACTATTGGAGTTGTAACAGTGCAATTCCACGTACATTTCAGGCTTAAGGCTTCTAATTATTGATACAATTTCTCTACCCCTACTAGATCCATAGTAATGCCTGTCAAGAGTACTGATATATGGGCTTTTATCAAAATTATACATGTTAAGGCTACCATTTTTAACATCATCTTCATAGATTTTGGAAATTGCATCAATGGTTGTAAGCCCTTCTTTTCCATGAACTCCCCCTATAAAAAGACGGGTGGGCCCATTTCCCCTGTTTATTACTCTTTTAATGACCATCTGTAAAACCTGCTGCAATTAAAATATTTAAACACGAATCTATGAAATCTTCTACTGGTATAATAATTTTTAGAAAAGAAAATAAATTTTACTTTATAATTTAAGTATCTGAAAATGAATCAAGGAAAAAGTTTAGGTTCCTTCTTCCCAGTTTTCAGTGTATTCAATTTGTCTTGGAGTCAATTCATCTATTTCGACATTCATCGCCTTTAATTTAAGCCTTGAAACTATATTATCGATTTCATCTGGAGCTTTATAAACTTTATTTTCTAATTTGGCTCCTAACAGATATTTAGCTGATAATGCCTGTACAGCAAAACTCATATCCATGATTTCTGCTGGATGACCCTGGCCACGATCACCCGCCAAATTCACCAGTCTTCCATCTGCAAGTAGATAAAATGTCCTCCCATCTTCCATTACAAAGCCTTCAATGTCAGATTTTATCTGTTCATGCTTGACAGACATTTCTAAAAGATCTCCTTTGTTTATCTCTACATTAAAATGCCCAGAATTTGCAAGTATACATCCATCTTTCATATTTTTAAAATGTTCCCCCTTAACAACATCTATATTTCCAGTGACTGTTATAAGAAGATCAGCATGCTTAACTGCTTCAGATACTTTCATTACTCTGTATCCGTCCATTTTTGCTTCTAAAGCCCTTATCGGGTCAATTTCGGTCACGATAACATTTGCACCGAGACCGTCTGCTCTCATTGCAATACCTCGACCGCACCAGCCGTATCCGCAGACAACAACTGTCTTACCTGCAATTAGGACATTTGTTGAACCCATTATGGAATCAAAAGTTGATTGGCCGGTCCCATACCTGTTATCAAATAAATATTTTGTATATGCATCATTTACAGCAATAACAGGGAATTTCAATGCTTTATCTTCAGCCATTGCTTTAAGCCTGTGAATTCCAGTGGTAGTTTCTTCACATGCACCCATTATGTTTTCTATAAGTTCTGGTCTTTCTTTATGTACCAAAAATATCATATCTGCCCCATCATCAATTAAAATGTCCGGCTCATGATCCAGTACTTTGTGAATGGTTTCATAGTATTCTTCAGTGGTTTCTTCCCTCCAACCATACATATTAAGACCCATAGACGCTCCTGCAGCTGTAGCGTCATCTTGAGTTGAAAGCGGATTACAACCTGTCATTGCAACTTCAGCACCACCCGCTAAAAGTGTTAATCCTAAATTTATGGTTTTTGGTTCAAGATGTAAGCATGACCCAATTGTAATTCCCTTAAACGGCTTTTCTTTTTCAAATTCTGCCTTAATATGCTCTAAAACAGGCATATGCCTTTTTACCCACTCTATTTTTTTCTTGCCTTCTGGTGCAAGTGAAATATCTTTTACTTCATAACTCATTTTTTCACCTTAATACTAACATTTCATAGTGCTTAAAATAAAGCCTAAAATTAGCTATTTTAACATAATAAATGAATTTTCCAATCTACAATTATATAACCGATTATATTTAAACTTACTTTCATATGAATTCAAATAATGTAAAAAGCCACTGCAAACTAAATAATTGAATACAACTGCTTAAGTTCATCTTAAATTTTGATTATACTCAAATTTACTTTGTATGAATCCCAATACTACAAAAAAGTTACTAAAAGTTAAATAGTGTAACCCCCATACAAAAGAGGATACTCACATTTAAAATATTATTTATTAAGATATAAAATAGGATTAAATTAATTTGTAGGTTATTTTTACTGGATAATTAATAAATAACCTCCTAAAGTTAGTAATATTTCATTTTATACAAAGTGACTGATTATCAACAATATTTAAATAATAGCCTTTCTAATTTTTAGATATGGCTAATCATGAAGATGAAATCAGAGGTCCTGAAATATATTACCAACAACTCCAGGAAATGTATATCGAAGAAGATGATTTAAACTTATCCTCAGATTTCGAAGCCAGAGGAACATTAGTTAAATTAGACAGATTAGAAAGTGATGTTTTAAAGTTAAAGCGCAGCATATCCAAGGATATGAGAAGTATAAGAACCATGTATCTGGATGAATCAATAATAGAAAAACCTAAATTTCTTGGTTTATTCAATGTGAACAAAAAATTAAGTCATACAGAAAAAAGGAAAAAACTGCTGGAAGAACGTGAAAATAGTCTTGTGCCATATAAAGAAATTATAGACATGATCGACGACTATATCCTTCAAATTGAGGACCTTAAAAAATATATTGAAAATGAAGTTTTAGAAACACATTCACGAATTCCAACATATAAAAAAGTTTCTAAAGAGGATAAAAATAAATTTAATGAAGAATAACATCTGATTTTTCAATTAATCATTAAAATAAATGAAATAAGATATTTTGTCAGTGATTACAAAATAAAAATTGATAAATAATAACAATAGATTTTTTTAAGTTTAATAAAATGAATATCTTTTATAAAAATAAATGGAAGTTAATTTCTTAACTTCCTTAAAAGCTTGATTAGTGGTACTGCACTAATTCAACTTCTTTATCTTCTTTTTTAACCTTCTTCATAGCTTCCTTGAAATATTTCATCTTCACTTCTTCAGCTTCTATGTTATCCCTGAGTGTTAACATAACTGCTTCACGGCATACTGCTTCTATATCAGCCCCAACATATCCGCCTGAATTTTTAGCGAGATATTTTATATCTACATTTTCTGCAAGCGGCATATCCTTGGTATGGACCTTGAATATTGCAAGTCGTCCTGTTTCATCAGGATCCTCGACTTTAACGTGTCTGTCGAATCTTCCAGGCCGCAGCAGTGCTGGATCTATTATGTCTACTCTGTTTGTAGCTGCAATTACCGCAACATCCTGCAGTTCTTCCAGTCCATCAATTTCTGTTAAAAGCTGATTTACAACTCTTTGAGTAACTCCAGAATCCGTATTCCCGCCTCTTGTGGATGCAATAGAATCTATTTCATCGAAGAATATCACAGTAGGTGCTGTTTGCCTTGCTTTCCTGAAAACTTCCCTTACTCCTTTTTCAGATTCACCGACCCATTTTGAAAGTAGTTCAGGTCCTTTTATTGCAATGAAGTTTGAATCGCTTTCGTTTGCAACTGCCTTTGCAAGGAGGGTCTTACCAGTTCCTGGCGGTCCGTAAATAAGAACTCCTTTAGGTGGTTTAACCCCAAATTTCTCGAAGTTATCAGGATATTTAAGCGGCCATTCTACAGCTTCTTTTAATTCCTGTTTTGCACTTTCAAGGCCGCCTATATCATCCCATTTAACATCTGGCACCTGTACAAGGATTTCTCGAAGTGCTGATGGTTGAATTTCTTTTAAAGCTTCTTTGAAATCTGATTTTTTAACAATCATCTTCTGGAGGACTTCCTTTGGAATTTCCTCATCTGCCTTTACCTCCGGAAGAATTCTTCTTAAAACCCTAATTGCAGATTCCTTGGCAAGAGATTCGAGGTCTGCACCCACAAACCCATGTGTAACTTCTGCAATTTCATCTAAATCCACATCTTCAGCTAAAGGCATTCCTCTTGTATGTATCTGAAGTACTTCTTCTCTTCCCTCTTTATCAGGGACACCAATTTCAATTTCCCTATCAAATCTTCCAGGTCTTCTAAGTGCCTGGTCAATGGAATCTACCCTATTGGTTGCACCAATTACAACAACCTGTCCTCTTGACTTAAGACCATCCATAAGAGTTAAAAGCTGTGCTACTGTCCTTCGCTCAACTTCTCCTGTAACTTCCTCACGTTTTGGTGCAATTGCATCAAGTTCATCTATAAATACTATAGATGGGGAATTTTCTTCAGCTTCTTCAAATATTTCCCTGAGCCTTTCTTCAGAGCCCCCTACATATTTACTCATAATTTCAGGCCCGTTAATGGTTATGAAATGAGCATCACTTTCGTTTGCAACTGCCTTTGCAAGAAGGGTCTTACCAGTTCCTGGTGGACCATGCATTAATACGCCTTTTGGAGGAGATATTCCAAGTCTTTCAAATAATTCGGGTCTTTTAAGCGGGATCTCTATCATTTCCCTTACTTTTTTGACCTCATCTTTAAGACCACCTATATCTTCATAGGTCACATCTACTATGTTTTTTACTCCTTCAAGCTTGGTAATATCTACTGGATTTGGTTGAATTTCAACATCAGTCATTTGAGTGACTCTAACTACTCCTGCAGGCTTTGTTGAGACTACTGCAAGTTTTATTTCGCCCATAGGGGACATATTCATTCCAGCATCCCTGAAGAACTCATCAAAAAGGTTTCCTCTCATTGATGTTGCTGGTTGTCTAAAACCAGATACAATTATATCTCCTTTAGTTAAAACTCTGCCTGCAAATGCGGACCTTACATCCCCCCTAACCATTATTTGCTGGTCTACAGGTGCTAAGACTACTTTTTGAGCCTCTTTTGCATCTGCACGTCTTACAGTTGCTTCTTCGCCGATTGAAGCACCTGCATTTTTCCGTATATATCCATCGATCCTTACTATCCCTAGACCAATGTCTGATTGGGATGATACTACTGTTGCTGCAGTTAATTTTTTTCCTTCAATTTCTATTGTGTCTCCATCTAATAGATCTAATTTCTGCATGCATGCAGGGTCAATTCTTGCAATTGATCTACCTACGTCTGACTGTGAAAATGCTTCTGCTACTTTTAATTTCATTTCTTTATCAGCCATATTTTCCCTCTTTTTATTTGATAATATTAATTATAATTAGTTAAAAGTAATTTTAAGTATGTATAATGTTTTAGTTAATTTAGGTTACTATAATAAGTTGGTAATCATAGTATATAAATGTTTTGGTAGTAAATTTGGTGTGAAATACCTTATTAATAATAAATACCATATTATATATTGTTAATAATAGTATATGTAGTTTAACTAACCTCTTAAAAAGTTACAGGGAACCAATTCACTTCTTGACAAAAAAAATAAATTGTTTGATGATATAAATATATTCAATTAAAATTTCCAAAGCAGAAGCATTGCCAGATCCATAAAAGATAATTTAGCTTATAATCAGGTAAATTAATTTAAATCAGGGATTATATGGATAGAATAATTGTAAATGTTGATGAAGCAAAAAAAAATTCACTTAAAGAGTTATTAAGTAAGTTATCTTCAAGTAAAAAAGGATTATCAAATTCAGAAGCCCAAAAAAGGCTTCAAGAATATGGTCCCAACGAAATTTCTGAAAAAAAAGTTAACCCCCTTATTAAATTCCTTAAATACTTCTGGGGGCCAATGCCGTGGCTCATAGAGATTGCTATCATCCTGTCTGCTATAATTCAACACCTGGCAGATCTGATAATAATATCTGTCCTACTGGCTTTAAATGCCATCGTAGGGTTCTGGCAGGAACATAAAGCAGATAATGCAATTGAATTACTTAAAGAAAAGCTTGCATTAAAAGCAAGGGTACTGCGTGATAACAAATGGCAGGAAATATCTGCTAAAGAACTTGTTCCAGGTGATATCATTCACATTGGCTCTGGAGATATTGTTCCAGCCGATTCAAAAATAATGGATGACATTTCTGCGGATGAATCTGCTTTAACTGGAGAATCACTCCCGGTAGATAAAAAAGCTTCAGATATTGCTTATTCTGGTTCAATAGTTAACCAGGGAGAAACAAATGCTCTGGTTACTGCAACTGGACTGAATACTTATTTTGGTAAAACTGCCCAATTAGTAGAAAAAGCTGAAACACAAAGCTTTTTACAAAAAACAGTCATTAAAATTGGTGATTATTTAATTATACTTGCAGCAATTATGGTAACAATCATTTTTATTGTTTCATTATTCCGTAACGAAAGCTTTTTTACCACTCTTCAGTTTACACTTGTCCTTGTAGTTGCTTCCATACCTGTAGCTCTGCCTGCCGTTCTTTCTGTTACGATGGCAGTTGGGGCAGTAGCCCTTGCTAAAAAAGAGGCAATAGTAAGTAAATTAGTGGCCATTGAAGAAATGGCAGGCGTAGATATTTTATGTGCAGATAAAACAGGTACAATTACCCAAAATAAACTGACTTTAGGAGAAATAAAACCATTTGGAAGCTTTAAAGAAGAAGATGTGCTTTTATATGGGAAACTGTCAACACAAAAGGACAGTAAAGATCCAATAGATGTTGCAGTATTATCCAAAGCCGGTGAAAAGTCCACCCCGGTGAAAAGATATAAAATAACCAAATTCAAACCATTTGATCCAGTTTCAAAACTTACGGAAGCTTCAGTAGAAGATGAAAGCGGCAAAGAATTTAAAGTTTCAAAAGGTGCAACCCAGGTCATATTATCCCTTACAGGCAAAGATGAAAAAATTGATTCTGCAATGAATGAATATGTAAATAATTTCGCCGAAAAAGGATATCGTGCACTTGGAGTTGCAAAAACCGATGAATCAGGGAAATGGCAGTACGTAGGTCTTTTTGGGCTTTACGATCCTCCACGTGAAGATTCAGCAGAAACCATAAAAACAGCTGAATCAATGGGAGTAGACGTAAAGATGGTGACTGGAGATCACATCGCAATTGCAAAAGAGATTTCTAGAGCAGTTAATCTTGGAACCGATGTCATCATTCCAGAAAATTTTGTTAACAAGTCAGATAGAATAGCAAGCAAAGTTGTTGAACAAACAGATGGTTTTGCAGAGGTTTTTCCAGAACATAAATACAACATAGTAGAACTACTTCAAAACAGAGGCCATATAGTTGGCATGACTGGAGATGGTGTTAATGACGCCCCTGCACTTAAAAAAGCTAATGTGGGGATTGCAGTGGAGGGAGCCACAGATGCCGCCAAATCAGCTGCTGCAATTGTCCTTACTCGTCCAGGAATCTCAGTAATAATTGATTCTATAAAACAAAGCCGTAAAATTTTCCAAAGGATGAATAACTATTCTATTTATCGAATAACCGAAACTATCAGGGTTTTATTTTTTATTACGCTGTCTATCCTTATATTCCAATTTTATCCAATAACTGCTTTGATGATAGTTTTACTGGCACTATTAAACGATGCCCCTATCATGACCATTGCTTATGATAATGTAAAATACTCAAATGAGCCAGAAAAGTGGGATCTAAGAATTATATTAGGTATAGCCACCTTTCTTGGAGTTTTAGGCGTTATAGAATCATTTTTTGTACTTTATTTAGGAATTAACATATTACAATTATCTTTTCCTGTCCTTCAATCTTTTATATACCTTAAACTTTCTGTCGCAGGCCATTTAACAGTTTTAATGGCCAGGACAAGAGGCCACTTTTGGGAAATTCGGCCAGCAAACCAGCTTCTTATTGCCATTATAAGTACACAGTTAATAGCCACATTGATTACAGTTTACGGGATATTATTACCAGCTATGGGCTGGTTTTTAGCAGGTATCATCTGGGCAGAAGCTTTAACTGCATTTTTCATAATAGACGCCATAAAAGTTCGTTTTTACAAGTTATTAAGCCGAGAAGGAATTGATGTATACAGCTGATGGAGTTTAATAAAAATTAGTTCAAGTTAAAACAAGATTAAAATCTGTAAAAAAATGATTGAGAAGAGTCTACATTCCTCTTCTTTCTTCACCCCATGCTTTAGCTACATCTGTAGGAGAATTAAATTTCTCTTCAGGTAATTTTTCTATAGCATTTACAACATTCTGACTTGCTTTATTCTTTTTAGCCTGTTGCAGTAACTCTTGTTTATTTGCAGGGAAATTTATACCTTTTAAAGACTTTTCTATCTCAGTAGTTAATCCACCACGACGAGTTCCACCATGTTGTGTTCCCCTTCTTTCTTCACCCCATGCTTTAGCTACATCTGTAGGAGAATTAAATCTATTTTCAGGCAAATCTTGTATAGCATTTATAACATCACGACTAGCATGGTTACTTTTAGCTTGTTGCACTAAATTTTGTTTACTTGCTGGATAATTCATACCTTTTAAAGCTTTTTCAATTTCTGCAGTTATTCCACCACGACGTGCCATAATTATCACCTCCAAAAATTTCATTTTTGGGTTCAGGAAATTAAATTTCCTTCAACCTCTTTTTTATATTGCTATCTTGTTATCAAGATAACCCTAAAATTAAGCAATTTACACATGTTATATACTTAAAATATTAATAAATGTCTTCATTTCAGTTTTCATGTTTGAGTTACACTTATGAAATTCATACTTTAAAAAATTTACTACTTTTTTAGAAATAATTATTACATATTATGGTCAAATTAACTATAATCAAAAATCAAAAAAAGAGGTTGATATTCTTGCCATATAAAAATAAAGAAGATTTACCAGAACAAGTTAAGGAAAATTTACCATCACATGCCCAGGAAATTTATCTAAAAGATTTTAACAATGCATGGGACCAATATAAAGAGCCCAAAGAACGTAGAGGAAATGAATCAATGGAGAGAACTTCCCATAAAGTTGCATGGGCTACAGTAAAACACGAACCCTCAAACATGAAATGTTTGGGGCGCCAAAAATTCTACGAATTTTTGAGCGTATAAAAAAAGCAGTTCTGGAAAATGGGAGAAAAAATAACTGTAAATCTCAATTATTTTTTTAATATGTACAAATCCAAAAAAAATCAGTTAAATCTGAAAGATTATTTCTCAAATAGACATAAAAAACTAGATTAAAAGCAATGCCCATGATTAACTACCATTATTTAGTGAAATATTTTTATATCATAGTCTTTATGCTAAATTAAACAATATCCTACTAATATTCTATTTTAGCAGAGCTTAAAACCCTTTTATCATCTTATTCTTATTGAAAATCAAAAATAGATAATCATATTTACTGTTATAATCTTTATAATAGCATTTTTATCAATATTATCCGTTAACAACAATTAAAAAGCGAAATAAAAGATAAAATTAAATATTACTAAAAATATAGTTTATAGTACTAAATTCGGGAATATTATAAAATGAGTGAAAAAGGAAATAAAAAAGGGCCCCTCGGATTATTATCCGTAATTTCAATTGGTATTGGTGGAATGGTGGGCGGAGGTATTTTTGCAGTTTTGGGATTTGCTGTACAACTTTCAGGGGGCGGGACATACATTGCTTTTGCTTTAGCAGGTATTGTGGCTTTAATTACATCCTATTCCTACGTGAAATTATCCATAACTTATCCAAGCCAGGGAGGAACTGTTGAATTTCTTGATCAGGCTTTTGGGCCAGGATTAGCCACAGGATGGCTAAATGTGCTTCTTTTTCTAAGTTATATTGTGATGCTTTCGCTGTATGCTTTTGCCTTCGGTAGCTACTTTTCAAGTTTTTTCCCCCCAAATTCACAAGCTTTATGGATGCACCTAGGTACTACCGGGATTATTATTTTAATGACTGTATTAAATGTTATAGGGGCTAAAGTTGTTGGAAAAGCAGAAGAGTGGATTGTAGGGATTAAACTTTCTATTTTACTGCTTTTTGTAGTAGTTGGGATATGGAGCGTGAAAATTGTTCAATTACAGCCATCTACATGGGCTCCCTTTATTTCACTTGTTGCAGGTGGAATGATAATATTTGTAGCCTATGAGGGATTTGAACTTATAGCAAACGCAGCGGAAGATGTAAAAGATCCAGAAAAGACACTTCCTAAAGCCTATTATTCCACAGTGATATTTGTAATAGTATTGTATGTTCTTATAGCCATTGTAACTGTAGGAAACCTACCATTAACTCAAATTATAGCCGCAAAAGATTATGCCCTTGCAGCAGCAGCACAGCCATTCCTTGGAGTTATTGGATTTACACTTGTTGCAATTGCAGCCCTTCTTTCAACGGGTTCTGCCATTAATGCCACCCTTTATGGAAATGCAAGAGTTAGCTACATTATTGCAAAAGAGGGTGAATTACCCGTTGAACTAGAAAAAAAGATATGGGATCGTCCTATTAGTGGATTGTTACTTACAGCTGCAGCTACTTTAATAATAGCCAATATTTTTAACATATCAAATATTGCTACCATGGGAAGTGCAGGCTTTTTAATTATTTTCGCTGCAGTGAACCTATCTAACTTAAAGATACATAAAAAAACTTCAAGTAACAAATACATACCTATTTTAGGCGTTGTTACATGTTTATTTGCATTAGCTGCGCTGATCTGGCAAACAGCGCTTACATCCCCATTTAATATATTAATACTTATAATACTGGTAGGATCAGCATTTGCTATTGAAATAGCATATATTAAATTTACGGGAAAACAGGTGAAGCCTATAATAAAGCCTACTGGAAAAATGAAAGATATTAAAAAAGCTGAAGAGAAATTAAAAGATAAAGCTCAGGATATTGACAAATAATTAATCTAAAATTATTATAATTTTCTATGTAACTTTATCATTAAATTAGGCCTTAACTCAAAAAATTAAAAATTCAGCTGTTAAAAATAATAAAAATGATTTAAATAATGATTTACTGAAATAAGCTTATTTAAATTTTTTTAACGCAGCTACTATAAGCTTCACAGTATTTTCAATATCTTCAATATTTACAACTTCAACTGGCGAATGCATGTACCTTACAGCGGGTGATAAAACTCCCGATGGAATTCCTTCTCTGGTTAAATGAATAGCAGTAGCGTCGGTTGTACCGCCTTCACTTACTACAAGTTGATATGGTATTTCTTCTGCTTCTGCAGTTGAAATCAATAGTTCCTTAACTTCAGGATGTGTTATTATTCCATTTCCACTTGCATCTGCTAAAATTATTACAGGACCGTTACCTGCAGATGCTGGTGCTTCTCCTTCTTTTATTCCAGGGTGATCCCCAGATATTGCAACATCAATTGCTATAGCCATGTCAGGATTTAATCTGAATGCAGATGTTTTGGCACCTTTGAGTCCAACTTCTTCCTGAACAGTTCCAACCCCATAAATAGTGGCGTCACTTTCAACCCTTTTTAGTACCTCCACAACGACGCTACAGCCAACTCTGTTATCCAGTGATTTTCCAGTAAACATGGAGTTTTGAAGCTGGCTGAAATTCTGTTTAATGGTTACTGGATTTCCTATATTCACCAATTTTTCTGCTTCTTCCCTATCATGGACACCAATATCTATAAACATGTTATCATGTTTAACCACTTTCTTTCGTTCTTCTGATTTCATTAAATGGGGCGGTTTGGAACCTATCACTCCAGGAATCTTTCCTTCAGCCGTGTGTATCAAAACATTCTGATTTAAGATAGTTTGGTCATTTATTCCGCCAATCTTTGAAAACTTTATGAACCCTTTTTTGTCTATGTACCTTACCATTAGTCCAATTTCATCCATATGGGCTGCTAACATTACTTTTTTACCATTTTTCTTTCCTTTTTTTGTTACAATAAGGTTTCCAAGATCATCAACTTCGATCTCATCTGCATACTCCCCCAACTCATCAACCATTAAGCTCCTAACATCGCCTTCAAAACCACTGACACCCGGTGCATCTGCAAGTTTTTTAAGAAGATCTTTCATGTTTATCCATTCCATTTGTTTAATTAAATAAGTAAGCCCTTAATCCATAATTATGTAATAAATAAAGCTTATCTTCTCTTAATAACTCTATTTTCAGCATAATTTATTTATATCAAGATAATAAT
>Ga0210077_1000382_pt1 | contig 17346 bp, 14 predicted proteins | sample RushMan_CattailN_5_FD_185556 | JGI IMG/M metagenome (GOLD analysis project Ga0210077, IMG submission 185556) | Wetland microbial communities from San Francisco Bay, California, USA, that impact long-term carbon sequestration -... | ecosystem: Environmental > Aquatic > Marine > Wetlands ... | reverse complement strand
GCATTGGCAAAATCCATTAATTTGGCGACCGTTGATTTGGCGATGCAGGTGGGAATGGACCATATTATAAAAACGGCCAGATCACTGGGATTTTCGACCCCGATGAAACCTTATCCCTCCATTGCCTTGGGTTCCTTTGAAGTGATTCCGTTAGAACTTGCGCGCGCCTATTGCCCTTTTGCTGCTGACGGGGTGCTGCCATTTCCGTTGGCGTTAAAGGCGGTCTTGGATGAGCACGGCAAAATTCTGGAACAAAGGCATATGAGCATCAAAGAGGTGACCACGCCTGAAAAAGCCTTTATTATGAGTTCGTTGTTGAAAAGTGTTGTAGAGAAAGGGACCGCAAGTGTATTAAAGCAAATGGGGATCACTTTTCCGGTTGCAGCCAAGACCGGAACCACCAATGATTATAGAGACGCCTGGTTTGTGGGATACACACCGGATATATTGGCCCTGATATGGGTGGGATTTGATGATGGGACTCCGATCAATGCGACGGGTTCAAAAGCCGCATTGCCCATTTGGGCCGATCTCATGAATGCATTGCCCCAATATGTGTCAGGGGGGTGGTTTCGGATGCCGCCGGGCGTTGTTCGAGGGAGGGTCTGTTCGGAAAGCAGACAACTGGCTGTCGAAGACAAATGCCCTCATCCCATAGAAGAGTATTTTCTGGCGAATCATGTCCCTGAAGGCTACTGCCCGGTCTACAGACAAGAAAAATCTTTCGAAAGGATCATCAATGGGATTAAAGGTTTTCTCAACGCGTTTTAAAGCGCTTATTGCAGCGTTGATATTTGGATGTCTAATGGTCCTTCCAGGATGTGCCCCTGTAATTAATTCTACTGCACCGTCATCTTGGGAAACTACCCAAGATAACGGTGGGAGAGAGAAAAATACTGAAAAACAAGGGCTTAGTCCTCGTGCCCTTGCCGCTTTACAATTGACCGAGCAAGGACGGATGTTTTTAGAAAACAAACAACCCGATGATGCCATCGGAATACTGGAGCGTGCGTTAAACCTTAATCCCGACAATGGGCGGAATTACTATTATCTGGCCGAAGCCTGGCTCATGAAAGGGAATATCGGCCAAGCCGCCCAATTCAATCGCCTGGCTAATATCTACCTTAAAGATGACAATGAATGGCTGCAACGGGTCCTCCTTCAAAGGGAACGGATCACGGAGAAGGCGCACTGACCCGAACTGTTGAACCGGCTGCAGCGATCGCATTCTCCGTCCCGCCTCGATGGGATTGGCGCGCAGCAAAAATTTTGTTTCAGCGGAGCTGCAGGGTAATCTTCAATAGTTGACATTTTTCAAAGGTTATGGTTTTTTTTAATTTTGTCGGCGGTGAACCGGATGTCGATTTTTGACAAAAAGGGCGTTTATCCATTCAACAAGGAGATAGACGATGAAAAATTTGCGAAAAAGAGCCAAACTTGTGAGCGTATTAATGACCCTATTATTATTCATGCTGACCGTACCTTATCAGGCTGTTTTTGCTGAAATGATTGGAACAGAGCGTGTGATAAGCCAGGTTAACGGACAAAAGGCTCGCGATTATCTGAATCAAATCCTGGTTCGTAAAGATGTTCAGTCGACACTCATATCCTATGGTATCGATCCAATGGAAGCAAAGGCGCGTATCGACAGTCTCTCTGACGCCGAGGTCCAAAAACTTTACAGTCATTTCAAGGACCTGCCGGCAGGCGGCGGCGATTTCGGTATCATCATCGGAGCCCTTCTCGTCGTATTTGTTGTTTTATTGGTGACGGATATTTTGGGATATACGGATGTTTTCACTTTTGTCAAGCATCGAAATTGATGAGTCAATTGACATGAAACCGGATTTGTACTATCATAACGCCAATTTCTTCCCCTATAATATTGCCAATTGCCAAAAATGTTCAAAGCCTGCTTTGTTGCATTAGCGTTGTTTAAAATTAAGGGTGCGATACTTGAATCGTTCAACTAAATATTATCGTTCCCAAAAGGGAGGTTCTCATGCTGAAGAAGTACAAGAGGGTAGACCCCGAACCCAAGGTTTCCACTGTGCCGGTCACACCGGCCACAACGGTTGACAGAACGATTATCGGGGATCAGATTTTTATAGAAGGCGTTATCCGCGGCAAGGAGGATCTTTTAATCGAGGGGTCGGTCAAGGGCAGCATTGAATTAAGTACCCACCACTTGACGATTGGATCAAAAGGCCAGGTTAACGCTGAAGTCCATGCTGCGAATGTCACCATCGGTGGAAAATTGGTGGGGAATGTCAACGCCACAGGAAGGGTTGAAATTACAAAAGCAGCAGATTTTAATGGAGAAATCAAGGCAAAGAGCATCTCCGTCGAAGATGGTGCCTATCTGAAAGCGGTGATCGAGCTGGAGCGTGAACCAATGAAAAAAGTCGCACACCCGGAAAAACCTGAAGAAAAAGCGCCTTCCGTGCCGGCCAAAGAAACACCGGCACCGGCCGGCATGGACACCAAAAGGATTTGATCGTTGGCTGCTTACGCATCAGATCAGGGCCGGAAAGATATTTCCACGGGACCTGGGTATGAGATATACACCAGCAATGCCTTGAAACTTTTCGTGGAATATCTTGAGCGACACCCGGAAGGAAAATTGTTGGATATTGGGCCGGTATGCCAGGAGAACATCCGGTTTTTCGCCCGCAAAGTGAGAAAACATTACGTGTGCGATATGTTCATCCGCTTGGACCGGCGCTTGCGACAGGGCGAGCCTGTTCGTCAAATCTGGGAAGAACTCAACTACCCCCCTGAAAGCTTCCACGGGATCCTGGTATGGGAATTGGCGGACCGACTGAATGACGAAGATGTTCACCGGCTGGTAAGGGTGTGTCACTCCATATTAATGCCCGGGGGGATGGCGGTGGTCATGGTTATGGGGGATCAAATCTCATCCACTGAGACAAGATCTTTTGTGATTGGGCAAGATTATCGCATTCAATTACGTCCTCAGCCCCATTTGAACCTGCCGTTGCGCGGCCGCCAAAACAGGGATGTGTTGTCCATGATGTCGCCGTTTATTCCGGCTAAATCGTTTATATGCCGTCCGGGTTTCATGGAGTTTCTTTTTCAGCGTGAATGAACAGAGTGCTGAGTGTTCAGGGGTTCAGAGTTCAGGAAGCGCGATGATACGAGTAGGAAGGACCATCCATCCTGAACACTCAACCCACCTAAATTCCCTATTTGGCTCTTGGCTTTATCACATATGCGATTCTAACCTTATCTTTTGATCCGGATGCAATATTCAAAGAGGCAGGGGTGAGGGCAAGGTTAGCAAAAATAGTTCCGCTTTCCTTCAAGTTGTCCAGGTGAACCTTTTGCGTGTAAATTGTCGACAGCTTTTCCAAAATCCGTTTTCCTCCGATAACCTCCACTTTATCAGGGTCAATATTTATTTCCGAAAGAATTAAACCTGCCGGTAATTCTCCAGCCCAGTCGACCTGAACGGGAATTTCTTTTTTGATCGTTTCGTCAAGTGTAACTTCTACAACGGACGGCACGACCTTTCTTAAAAAGATCCCGGGAGGGAGTGAAATATTGTCCTGGGTGATAGAAAAAATATTTCGACCGATGATGGCATGCCCCAGATCAAGTCTTACCTGAACCTGCTCGGGCTGAAGCGATCTTATCAGGGCGCCTGATCCTCCCAAATGAAGGCGGACGGTATTAACAGATGCATCCACGATTTGAAAGTCCGGTTTGCGGTTCGTGTACTCTACGGGCACTTCAAGGGTAATCAGGGTATCCAAACCTTTAGAAAAACTAACCCACATGCCTGTGATAAAAAAAAATGAAATCACTGCCGCAATGCCCATCTTAAATTTTTCTTTCTGTTGATAACCGCCTTCTATTTCATGTAACCCCATGTGCTCTTTTAAAATCTTTATCAAAGATGTACTTCCGTGGATATTAATGATGTTGGAATCTTTGGCCACCACCACATTTCCGGTTTCCTCGGATACGACAACAACCAGAGCGTCTGTGGTTTCGGCCAGTCCGAGAGCCGCCCTGTGGCGGGTGGCATACCGAGACGGCAAATCGCTTTTGTACGACAGGGGTAGAATAACGCCGACCTTGGAAATACGATCCCCTTCAATAATGACGGCGCCATCATGGACGGGGTTGTCGCTCCAGAAGATGCTGGTGATCATCTCTTTGGAAATCAGCCCCTGCAAGGGGATGCCGCCCTGGAGAACATCATCCAAATTTTCTTTTGCCGGAAGGACAATCAAGGCGCCGATGCGTCGTCTGGACAATGTTTTCACACTGTCGGCAATCACTTGTATCGTCGTCGGCCCGCTTTGTTGAGGAAATCCCCAGAGAATGGCTTTCAGATTTTTAGCCTGAAGAACACTCCGAATTTCATTTCGAAATACGATGATGATAATGAGTGCGAGGACAGCAGTAATACCCTGCATGACCCAACTGGTCAAAATAAGGCCAAAATAAGCGGAGATGCGCTGAAAAATCCAGAGAAAAGCGATTCCGGTAAGTACCCTGAAAACATAGGTTCCCCTGAAAAGTACATAGAGGCGAAACAAAATGTAGCTGTTTAACAGGATATCGACGACATCTTGCCAACGAATGAATTGAATAAAAGGCATGAGACTATTCCAGATTCCTTAATCGGTAATACTGAATCTCAAGATAGATAACAGTTTTCCATTTTGGTCGGAAATTTCAATCCGCCACGGGCCCTTGTCGGTCTCTCGTAGCTGGATAGTGCTGTAGGTCGCCCAGCGTGGTGGTTGAAGGGTTAATCGTTTATTGGTGCTTGGACTATCTCTGTGGAACCACTTATGGTAAATGAATGTTTTTTCAGGAACCGGGTCAAATGAGGTGTAACAGAAGACTTTTCCAATCTTTATGGAAAAAACAACAGCCGGATTATGGGGTGCAAAATCTGTGATTCCTTCACACATGACCGCACGATCCAGGGTCAGTTTCTTTTGCACGGCGCCGGACTCCGGTTGTCGGGGGTTTTGTGCAAACAACACTTGCGCTAAAAAAAGGTTTGAACATAAAAGTACAATTAGGATGTATTTTAATTTCATGGCCTTAAAATCTCATGCCTCGGAATTTCTATCCTCAACTTGATCATATCCGTGGCGATCAATTGTCAGGAAGGTCAACAATTTCGATGTCTTAAAACCTGACATTCGTTGGTATCCGTCTGTGGCAAAATAAAACGAATTGATGATAATATTTAAGACAATATGTTTGCAAGCAAAAACATCGGATACGCCATCGAATGATCATTTCAGCCGGCTGAAATGATCGATTTTTTTATGAAATCATCTTCACAGAGTTGAAAAATATAATATTTCATGAGATGAATAAGAATTCGACGTGTGATCCGCTGAACTGCTGAACAAATAATACAATCTGTTTAAAGAGACATTCATAAGTCTTATTGTTTTACTAAAAAAACGGAGAATTTTAATGCCGTTTTTAAAGAATAGAAAATTCCAAAAAACATGCTGCATCAGCAGCAGAAAATAAAGAGAACCGGTAAAATCGCTTTCTAAACATTATCAAAAATTAAAAAAGAGGGGATATGAAACGAGCCGTAAGATGGGGGTTGATCATCGGTGGAAGCATGGTTGTTCTTCTCATTGTGGCGCTTGTTCTGTTACCAAGATTCGTGGATGCTCGCCGGTATAAACCCCTCATCGAGGATCAGGTGGCCAAGGCCACCGGACGACCCTTCAGCGTGGGGGGTGATCTTCACTTTTCTCTATTTCCGTATGCCGGGATTTCGTTGTCCGATCTTCACCTGGGAAATCTGCCGGGCTTTGAGGAAAAGGACTTTGTTTTTGTGAAATTTTTTGTTGTAAGGGTCAGGCTTTTGCCCCTTCTTTTTAAAGATGTGCAGGTCAAACGGTTTATACTTGATGGGGCTCGAATTGTCTTGGAAACCAATAAGGACGGACGGGTCAACTGGAAATTCAACACAAAAACCGGGGCCGGAGTTTCTGCGAACACGCCCCGGGACGTCAAAATCCCGGTAAAAGGCGAGTCCGGCAAATGGATCGATCTGAAAGCATTCACCCTGGGTGAATTAGCCGTGAAGGATGGGTCCGTTATTTGGCTGGATCATCAAAAGAATGTACGCAAAAAAATTTCTGATGTGACGCTTTTGCTTCAAAATGTTTCATTGGAGCGTCCAATAGGCCTTACCTTTTCCGCCAAGCTTGACAACCAGCCGTTTTCCATTAAAGGTGATGTGGGCCCGATCGGGAAAATGCCCGGCAAAGGAACGATTCCGTTGAGTCTTTCCGTCAGAGCCCTTGAACAGGTGGATATGGATATAACAGGGCATGTCACGGATCCGGCCTCTCACGTCAAATTTGACATCAATGTTAAAACATCTCCGTTTTCACCCCGAAAACTGATGGCGGCAATGGGAAAGACCTTCCCTGTATTGACAACCGATCCCAAGGCGGTCAGCCGCGTTGCTTTCAGCGGAGAGGTTAAAGGGGATACGAAAAATATAGCGATTTCAAACGGCGCATTAGACATAGATGAGTCTAAGGCGAAATTCATGATTCAAACAGATAATTTCAATCATCCCCGCGTGACATTCAAATTGGCGGTTGATCAGATCGACGTGGATCGATACTTGCCGGCGCCGGGCACAAAAAAAGCCGTCCAAAAAAGAACCGGTCCCGAAGCACCGAAAGCTGAAAAATCCGGAGCACCGAAAGCTGATAAAAAGTCCGATTATTCACCTTTGCGCCGGCTGGCATTGAACGGCGTCGTGAGCATCGAAAAACTTAAAATCAAGAATGCCAAAATCGAACGTGTTTATTTCAATGTGACCGGAGGAAAGGGCTTTTTTAATTTGCGTCCGTTCACCATGGGGCTTTATCAGGGGGATGTGTCCGGAAGCGGCGTGTTCAGTGTTCAACAGGATGTGCCGAGGACCCATATCCAATTGGAATTAGACGGGGTTCAAGCCGGTCCGTTTCTTGTGGATGTATTGAGAAAGGATGTTCTGGAAGGGTCTCTAAGGGCAAAAGTCGACCTCAATATGAAAGGAGATGATTCCGTTGTGATCAAAAAGACTTTAAGCGGCAGCGGTGACCTGTTGTTTAAAAACGGTGCCGTCAAGGGTATCAATTTAGAAGGAATGATTCACAATGTCAAAACCGCCTTTGGGTTGGCTGAAACAGAAGAAAAAACGTCGCGGACCGACTTTTCCGAACTTCATGCACCTTTTTCCATTCAAAATGGGATTATTAGCACGGACGCCACCACCCTCGTATCCCCTTTGATTCGATTAAAGGCATCAGGGGTCGCTGATTTAATAAAAGAAAGGCTTGATTTCAGACTGGAACCCAAAGTTGTCGCCACTCTAAAAGGACAGGGAGATATCGAAAATCGATCCGGCATCATGGTTCCGGTGGTGGTTACCGGAACTTTTTCATCTCCCGAATTTCGTCCGGATCTCCAAGGGATGCTAAAACACGAAATCGAAAAAAGACTTCAGGATTTGCAAAAACAGGTCAAAGGCAGCGAGTCCTCCAAAAAAGGATCTCAAACAATGGAGGATCAGATCAAGGGGATTCTCAAAATGTTCGGGAAGTAAGAATTGGCATAAAAATTGCTTTTAACTTTAATCAAATGGAATCAAGCACCAGTTTTTTGATTCCCACCTCCTTTTGACCCTGCCGGGTTGTCGCTCCCGGCAGGGTTTTTCATTTGAGATGCCATGGCAGGGGAGCCTATCGCTTTATTTAACTGCAAACAACCTGGTTCTATTCTGCGCGGCTGGATCTAAGATACGCGCGGATTTTTACGTTCTCAATTCAGTCTGGAAAGACCAACCGTCAATTTTTCACGCATGTCTGTCAAAGAGTTGCCGAAAAGGTATTTGTAATCTTTCCGACCCTCATCAGCCATGGCATTGTCGAAAATCACGTTGGAAGACTCTGGTTTGAAAGTGTGGAAGGTGCGTACACCAAAGCGGTGATAGACCTGCCGGTGAACGGTGGATGAAGGATGACTGATGCTTCCGTCAATCGAAAATCATCAATTTTTAGGGTTTTGATCATTGATCAATGAAATTTCCACCCGACGATTGGCCTGACGGTGTTCCGGAGTCATGTTGTCAAAAAGAGGCCGGTACTCGGAAAACCCTTGGATGGATACCCGTTTTCGAGAGACACCGTTGTCGATAAGCGCGGTTGCGACATTGATGGCGCGGGCTGCGGACAATTCCATGTTCGATGGGAACTTTTCCGTATGAATAGGGGTGTTGTCCGTATGACCGGAAACCACTACCTGATATCCCTTTTTCAAAGCGATAAATTCTGCAATCCTTTTAAAGATGGCGCGATAGGCTTCAAGAAGGGCGGCTTCTCCTTGACGAAACGTAATGCGTTCACCCAAAACCAGAACAATACGGTTCCGCTCTTTTCGAATGGAAAACATGTCTTTGTCTTTTGTATCCACTGCGTTGAGAACGTCGGTACGGAGCTGATCGATGGCGGTGTCCAAAATCTTGTTTTCTTTCAATTGGGGCAAGGACGGTGCCGGAATTCCGTTTGATTTGACTGAAGACAAATTTTCCGCGGATTTGGATAAAGGATGCGATGTGTCCATGAGTGACGACCGTTGTTCTTTATCCGCTTTTTTCACCGCAGAGAGATTTTTTTTGACGGACATGGCGTACAAAAAAAGAAAAAATACCAGAAGAAGGGTCATGAGGTCGACCATGCTCCAGAGAGGCGTTTCTTCCTCAACGGTTTTTCGGGCCAGTATCTTTTGCAACTGGATTCTTTTGCGTTCGGATGCGTCAAGTCGATTCTGGAGTTTTTTTGCGCTGGGTCTATGCATTCTGTCTTTTCGTGGTCAGTTTTTCCAAAGGATTTGAAGAAACCCGCCATCTGGAACGTGTTCGTGATTCAAACAAATCGGTTTGCGGGCTCTGACAATTTTCCACATAGGATTGCAGATGATAAGCTATGGCTCTGGAGTTTTTATCATTTGAAATATCCAACACGCCTTCTAAGATCACATAACAAAGGGTGGATTCTGTTCTGAGATGCTCCGTAAGTTTTTTGTGAAGGGGAAGAAAAAGAAAATTGGCAATCAACAAACCGTATAACGTCGTAAGCAGTGCGACGGCCATGCCTTGCCCCATATTTGCCGGGGATTCAAGATGATTCAAGACGTTCATTAAACCGATAATGGTGCCCAAAAATCCAATGACCGGCGCGAGCTTTTGCTGGGTGCTGAGGATGTTGACCAGAGATTCCTTTCGGGAAAAATAAATTTCGTATTCTTTTTCCATGATTTGCTGGATATCATAGGAGTCGTATCCGTCAACGATCAGATCGATTCCTTTGTGCAGAAATAAATTCTTTAAACCGTGTGCTTCCTTTTCCAATGCCAAGTGTCCATAAAGCCTGTTAATGCGGGACAACTTCGCGATATCTTTGATCAGTTTCCGATAATCTGTTTCACGGTTGCGAAAAACCACCTTCAGGGTTTTGAACAGTTCCCGGTACCTTTTCATGGGAAACGATAAAAAACCGATGATAATGGTACCCCCAAACACCAGGATTCCGCTTTTGATGTTCAATATAATGGATGATTGGCCGATGAGGTTTGTCGACAACCCCATAAATAAAAGAATGCCTGCTACCGGGATCATTTTTCGAATCATGTGGTCCTCTTTATGCCTTGGCTTGGTTTAATCATGCACAACTCCATTGCAGCTTGCGTGCCACGTGAATCGACTCCAAGAAATTAATAAAATGCTCTGAGCGAGAATAAAATGACGGAACGATAGAATGTCGGGTTTTTTGAAATGGAATTATTATTCCATAATTCCAGTAAGTTTTAGGCAAATTGTCAACGTCGAGATCATCCGATTTTGTCATTTTATTGATAGTTGGAACATTGATGAAAAGATATTGTAACTGGATGGATCGATGAGTGATATGGAATGACGTTGGATGGAAAAAAGCGCAGGGTCGAGTAGGAAAAAATTTCCTATTTTTACTTGATACGGGGACTAAGAAAAAAGGATATGTTTAACACCGCTCTTTTATTATCCCCCGAAACGACCGCCAAAAAAACATTGATAATAAAATAAAATTCTTTTACTATTAAAAAATGGTACGCCTGGCAGGATTCGAACCTGCGACCTACGGATTAGAAGTCCGTTGCTCTATCCAACTGAGCTACAGGCGCACGTGAGAAAAATAAATAGATCAAGTACCATATGGGCAAGCTTCTGTCCACAAAAAAGAAACGGATGGATCTATTGGTTCTGACTTGATTGGAAGCGGTGTCCATAAATAGATTATTTTAGGATTTAAATACGATCATGCTGCCGGAGCCCGCACCCCATCGAGCCAATCGCCTGGTGGCGCTAAATTAAGATAAAATAAGATATGGATAAGTCGCAAACAATACAAGAACGCCATAAAAAAATGACTGATAACATTAAAAAAGAAAACTCGGGAAGTGTTAAAAAGCCGGTGCAACCACCTTCAGGCACCGCTCTTATAAGATTCGATCCGCTTCAGCGCTATCTGGCGGAAATCAGCAAATATAAGCTTTTAACCAGAGAGCAGGAGATTGAGCTTGGCAAAAGGGTTCAGGAAGAAGGTGATACGGAAGCTGCATATGTCCTCGTGACGGCCAACTTAAGGCTAGTAGTGAAGATCGCATTGGAATTTCAAAGGGTTTGGATGCAGAATCTCTTGGATCTGATCCAGGAAGGAAATATCGGTTTGATGCAGGCGGTTAAAAAATTTGACCCCTATAAAAATGTTAAGTTTTCATACTATGCCTCATTTTGGATAAAGGCCTACATACTTAAATTCATTATGGATAACTGGCGCCTTGTAAAAATAGGGACCACCCAGGGGCAGCGGAAGCTGTTTTTTAAGCTAAAGAAAGAAAAACAGAAATTGGTGGATCAAGGGTTTGATCCAAAACCAAAACTTCTTTCGGAGAAATTGGGTGTGTCCGAGCGGGAAATCGTGGATATGGACCAGCGGCTTGACGGATGGGACGTTTCACTGGACGCACCGCTGAAGGATGATTCCGATGCAGGACGGATTGATTTTTTAAATTCAGAAGAAGAATCTACGGAAGATCAGGTGGCGAAAAAGGAGATTGAAACGCTTCTCCATAACAAGATCGACGAGTTCAAGAGAACCATGACGAAAAGAGAACTTGAAATATTTGAACTTCGAATTTTTGCCGACAACCCCGCCACATTGCAAGATATTGGTGATCGATACGGCATATCAAGAGAGCGTGTCCGCCAGGTTGAAAAAAATATTATCAAGAAACTCAGAGCATTTTTTAAACATGAAATGCCCGATTTCGATTCTTTCGACAGTGCCGGCATTCCCGGCTAAAATAGGATTTTTTTACTAATGAAAGTCAACTTTAGGAGTCTGACCATTGTGATGATGGTCCTTTTATTTTTTTCCGGTTGTTCCCTTGAGAAGAAAGGGGCGCCATTGAATAAAAGCCAGGCGGAGGCCACTGGCGCCGGTGCCGTCGGATCCGAAAATTCGTATTACTATTTTACCGAAGCGGAGCTGTATCAAAAACAAGGCGACCTGGATAAGGCCATACAATCTCTCGACAAGGCCATTCAAAAAGATCCCGAGTCCTCATATCTAAAATTAGAACTGGCGATTCTTTACCTTCGGCAAAAAAATAATCAAAAAGCTCTGGACCTGGTCTCAAAAATCGTTAAAAAAGAGCCTGAGAATGTCAAGGCGCTGATTCTCTATGGGAAATTGAAGCAGGCATTCAAGGAAAATGTTGCTGCAGAAAAGTCATATGAAAAAGTGCTTGCCGTAGACCCTCAGCAAAAAAATATATATCTGCTTTTGGGCGCTTTGTACATGCAGGAAAAAAAACTGGACCAAGCCTTAACGGTCTTTCATAAACTCGTTCATAATTTTCCAGCATCCTATGTCGGCCATTTTTTTATCGGAAAAATTTATGCCGCGCAAAAGAATACTATTGGTGCCGAAACAGAATTTAAAAAAGCCTTGGAGTTAAATCCCGATCTCGAGGAACCGCGCTATGAATTGATAAAACTGTATGAGGCCTCAGGCAAAGAAAAAGAAATTATTCGTCTATACAAGGATCTTTTGGATAAAGATCCACAAAACATCAAAGCCGCTATGGAACTGGGTTACTTTTACCATCAAAAGGGAAAATCAAAGGAAGCTGAAAAAATATTTATAGATTTGGGTAAGAAAAGCATTGACCAAGCAGATGTGCTGAGAACACTCGTTTATCTTTATTTGGATAAAAAGGAATATGACGCCGCCACGGTGATTCTTCAAGGAATGTTAAAAGGAGCCCCGGAAAGTTCGGATCTTCATTACGTCGCCGGTGTTACTTATGATGAGAGAAAAGATTGGGAAAAAGCGATGGCGCATTTTAAACATGTCGCACCTGGATCCAAATTTTATCAAGAAGCGGTTGTTCATACCGCATTTTTATATCAGGAGCATAAGAAAAGCGAAGAAGCCATCGAATACTTGAAAGGTGTTGTCAAACATACCCCGGACAATCCGGAGTTTTTCCTTTATCTGGGTTCGCTTTATGAAGAACAAGAAGAATTTGCAAAGGCTGAAAAGGTTCTTCAGCAGGGACTTAAAATTGACGGCAACAATCCGAGACTCCATTTTCGTATGGGGGTTATTTATGACAAATGGGGAAAGAAAAAGGCTTCTATTTCACAGATGAAAATTGTGATAAGCCTTGAACCGAAGAATGTAGATGCATTAAATTACCTTGGTTATACCTATGCGGAAATGGGGAAAAATTTGGACGAGGCTGAGCGTCTCGTCAAGGAAGCATTAAAGGAAAAACCAAATGACGGTTATATTACAGACAGCCTGGGATGGGTTTATTTTAAAAAAGGGCTCTATGAAAAGGCTGTGGAATATCTTGAAAAAGCTGTCAGTCTTGTTCCTAACGATCCCATAATTTTAGAACATATGGGAGATGCATATTTTAAAATAAGCAAGAAAGAGAAAGCGCTTCAATTCTATAAACGGTCTTTGTTGAATAAAAAGAAAGACAAGGGAAGCCTTGAAAAAAAAATTCAGGAATTGACCGGAAAATGAACCGATCGACCCAAAATTTGCAACTTCCGGTAATTCTCTTCGTCTGTATATTTTTCATCTCTGCATGCACTCTGATTTCCCCAAGAATATCGAAAACATCAAAGGACCTCCATGCATCTTCAGAAGCGGCCGCGATGGTTTCGATCCTGAAACGCCAAAACCATAAACTGACAACCTTCAAAGGATTGGGCAGAATCATCTTTTTGGGAAGCGAAGGAAAAGAGGTCTCAACCCGAATCGCATGGGTCGCATCCGTACCCGACAGGATGCGCATTACACTCAGCAGTATTTCCGGGCAACCGATTGTCAGCGCCGCAAGCGACGGACGGTGGCTTTATCTCATTTCTTATGCCAAAGGCGATTTTTATAAAAAACGCGCCACGAATTCAAACATGAAACATTTTTTTTCAATATCCATAAAATCCCAAGATATTGTTAATATTTTAGCCGGCCGTGTCCCTTTTGAAAAATATGATTCGGCGGTTTTGATGGAAGACGGATCTTTAAAAACATCGCCGGATGAAGGTCTCAACGCGGCGGGAGCTTCATTGCCCACGGGTAATGCGCATGGAGATATCCTTATTTTAAAAGATAAATGGAATAATGTGCTGGAGAAGATCTATCTTAATCAAATGCTCGATGTGCAAAAGATCGAAATGTTCGACGCAACCGGCACCCTTTTATACCGGGTAGAATTTATCAGGATGCAACAAATTGACGCCTATCAGGTGCCGTCTCGACTCAAGGTGTCAAATAACGACGGACAAGGATTCAAGCTTGACCTCGAGCGATACTGGGCCGATGCCCGGGTTTCCCCATCTGTTTTTATGTTGACGCCTCCGAAATGACGACGCACATGGCAAAATCAAGTCTTTTTGTACTTAATTTGACGTTGAAGCCAATAGGCTCAATTTTTAAATATTATATCTAAAAAAAATTCCAAGCACCAAATTACACATTTACCCGCCTCAGGCGGGTAAATCTCAAATTCCAATATTCAATTTATCTCAGGAGATAACTAAGGCTTGGTCCTCTGGGCCTGGATGGGTAATTGCCCGAACTTTGGTGCTATTCATGGACCGCGTTCAAAAACACTGTTTTGCTGCCGAAAAGACGCTGGGAAAGCTGGCGAAATGGCTTCGCATTCTCGGTTTTGATACTTTTTATTCACGGAATTTATCCGGAAACCAGTTGATCAATGCCGATGAAAAGCGGATCCTGCTCACCCGGACCCAACGAATTCGGGATATGAATTTGTCAAGGAAGTGTATTTTCATTGCGTCAAACGATCCTTTTGAACAACTCAGGGATGTCATTCAAGCGACGGGCATTACCCAAAAGGATATCCGGCCGTTTTCAAGATGCACCCGCTGCAATGCCTTGACCGGGCGGGTTCAAAAAGATTCCATCAGAAAGATGGTGCCCGATTATGTTTGGGAATCTCATGATACGTTCCGAATATGCGCTCTTTGTCAAAGAATCTACTGGCCGGGAAGTCATACCCGGCATAGCCTTGATATCATAGAAAGTTTGTTCATATGACGCATGTAAATTCAAACAAGGTCATCGCGCTTGAAGCCCGCCTCAAAGACTGTAAAAATGTTTTGACATTAGGTGTCCGGCCAAATTTTTGTGACTATAGCCCGGTTGAGGCAAATAAGATCCGCTGCGCCCGGAAAATATACTATCCAACCACATTTTACGCCGAATTGTTTGACGCCATGGGCAAAAAAACATTTCCCAGTTATCATACCTACAAATGTGTACAGGACAAAATCAAGCAAACCGCTTTGTTCAATTTGTTAGACTTACCGCATCCCAGAACGCGGGTATTCTATGGAAAGCGTCAGAAAAGCAACATTTGCAATCATTTTAAATTTCCATTTATCGCCAAGGTCCCAAGAGGGTCAGCCATGGGAAGAGGGGTGTATCTGATTCGGAGCCCGGAAGATCTTTTCTCATACTGCTGCCTGTCAACGGTGGCGTATATCCAGGAATACCTGCCGTCTGACCGCGATATTCGAGTGGTGATCATCGGCAAAGAGGCGGTGCATGCCTATTGGCGGATCGCTCCAGCCGGTGATTTCAGAAGCAATGTCGCTGTCGGCGCCAGCATTAGTCTTGATCCCGTTCCACAAAAGGTCCTTGATTTTGCTATAGAGATCGCTCAAAAATGTCAGTGGGACGATGTGGGGATCGATATTGTTGACCATAACGGAAAACTCTTTGTTCTTGAAGCAAATATGAAATACGGAAAGGAAGGATTTCGAAAGGCGGGTATCGATTACATCAAACTCATGGAGCGTATGATCGAAAATGGACGCATTTAAAGATCAATATCTTGGCATGATCAGCAAAGCGCTGCAAGAACGCGAGACAGGCAGTCTTTCGCCGGTCGCCACATTGAGCGTCCAAGGCATTCGCCGCCACCGCGAGACACAGTTGGAAGAGGGGTATCGTCAGATGTTTTCAGTGGATACGGATCGTATCCTGCATTCACGGGCCTATACGAGATACATCGACAAAACCCAGGTTTTTTATTTAATCCATCATGACCACATCACCCACAGAATTTTACATGTTCAGCTGGTGTCCAAGATCGGAAGAACCATCGGGCGTTATTTGGGACTGAACGAAGATTTAATCGAAGCTGTTTCACTGGGCCACGATATCGGACATACGCCTTTTGGGCATGACGGCGAACGGTTCTTATCCGAACTCTGCAAGTCCGGCGGCATCGGAGATTTTTTGCACAATGTTCAGAGCGTTCAGTTTTTAGATTGCGTTGAACGCAAGGGGAAGGGGTGGAATCTGTGCCTTCAGACACTGGATGGAATTCTTTGCCATGATGGCGAAATCCATAACCAGGTGCTTAAACCCGAGCGAAAAAAGACATTTGAAACGCTCGAAAAAGAGATGGCGCTGAAAAAGGAAGATGCCTCGGTCCCGCTCATGCCCATGACCCTGGAAGGATGTGCCGTTCGGATGGCGGATACCATCAGCTACATCGGCCGCGACATAGAGGATGCGATCCGGCTCAATATCATCAAAAGAACCGATCTCCCGGAAGAGAGTGTGGAGGTATTGGGAAACACAAACGGAACCATTGTGTATCATCTGGTGACCGATGTTATCAACAACAGCTTTCAAAACACTTATATCGCTTTCAGCCGCAAAGTATCGGAAGCGCTAAAGCGGCTCAAGGATTTTAACCTCGAGCGTATATATATGAGTCCATTAATCAAAAAAGACACCGACACCATACGAACACTTTTTGGGATGCTTTTTGAAAAATATCTCGATGATATTGAACATGAAAACCATTCATCGGTAATATTTAAGGGTTTTTTAGAAGACATGTCTGAAAATTATACTCAGAACCACTGTAAAGAGGAGATTGTCAGAGATTTTATCGCCGGGATGACGGATCAGTATTTTTTGAGACAGTGCCCTGAAAACATGCGTCCGAAAATTAAATTCCATCGAAACTAGAAGGGTATCAGAACATCGGATATGGGGAAACCAACAAGCCGCAGCAGGAAACACAAAATTTTTAAATCCCAAAAACGGTCTTATCGGAATTTGATCTCAAAGGCCAACCTGGTCGCTTTCAGGGTGACCGTTAAAGAAACAGATCTTTTTGTACAGGCCTCGGCACCTCTTGAAGACATTACCAGGGAACTGGTACTGGAGAAGAGAGGGTATATTGAGAACTATATCAGAAGGCATCCTGAATTCGCGCGAACGCTGGAGCCTTGGCCTGTGACCGAATTTGAACCGGGCATCATCGGCGATATGACGGTTGCGGGCGAAAAAGCAGGTGTCGGCCCAATGGCTGCAGTGGCCGGTGCAATCGCCGAACATGTGGGTATCGCTCTATTACAATATAGCCGCGAAGTTGTGGTGGAAAACGGCGGCGATATTTTTATAAAATCGGATGATCCTGTTACCGTCGGTATTTTTGCAGGCAGGTCTCCTTTGAGCTTACGCATGGGGCTTCGTATCGAACCCGGGGAAAAACCAATATCCATATGCACCTCATCGGGCACCGTCGGCCATTCATTGAGCTTGGGGAAAGCAGATGCGGTCTGCGTGGTATCGGATTCCTGCTGCCTTGCGGACGCCGCTGCGACGTCCATCGGGAATCGCGTGAAATCGAGAGTTCATATCCAGACAGCCGTCGATTTCGGGAAACATA
>Ga0210077_1000381_pt1 | contig 17354 bp, 18 predicted proteins | sample RushMan_CattailN_5_FD_185556 | JGI IMG/M metagenome (GOLD analysis project Ga0210077, IMG submission 185556) | Wetland microbial communities from San Francisco Bay, California, USA, that impact long-term carbon sequestration -... | ecosystem: Environmental > Aquatic > Marine > Wetlands ... | reverse complement strand
CAGTCTCCCCAAAATTCTTCAACACATAATTTAGGAACAAGTCTGCGCGTTATGATCCAAGTCGAACTAGCAAAATTGTTAAATGTTCCTATACCATAGACCCTGCAGGAAAGGGCAGTGGTTTAATGAAAGTCGTTGTCAACTGGAGTGGGGGCAAAGAATGCTGCTTAGCGTATCATAAGGCAGTAGAACAAGGTCACGATGTGGCGTTTCTCCTGACATTCAAGTATATGGAACCATACGTGTTTCACAGCTTTCCGATTATGGAGCTGCAAGCCAAGGCTATGAGAACTCCTCAATTCAAGGCTGATATCACAAATCCCAAAGACCCCGTTCCAGAAATCCTCCAAGCACTTGCTCGCCTGAAAAAAGAGTCTGGAATTGAGGGCTTCGTAACTGGCGATATCGCTGGCGCGGGATGTGCTCGCGTACACCAAGTGTATTATGAGCTCATATGCGACGAGTTAGGCATGAAACTGTTTATGCCACTACAGAATCCTTCTGGAGACACTTACGACGTCTTAAAAGAAGAGATACAGACGGGTCTCCGCCCCATAATGAATTGTGTAAACTTGGCTTACTTTAGTGAGGAATGGTTGGGTCGTGAGCTTAATGAAGCTTCCATCAAGGACCTCAAGGCACTTGCCGACAGACATGGCATAGACGTTTGCAGTGAAGACGGGATAGGTTACCACACAATGGTTATGGATGCTCCATTCTTCAAAGAGGCCATCGCGATTGGGAAATTCAGCAAGGAAATCCATAAAGAAAGGAAGAGGTCTTGGCTTTACATGGACAGCAAAAAGGTTTTTCTTAGACCGAAAAAATAAAATCCTTTCACAAATTCTATCGACTCGAAAAATCATGACACGTTTTATTTGTGGCGATACTGTTCACAACGTTTGATTAGATTTTCAGCTAATTCTTTGCTAAAGGCAAAGTTAAGATGCCCAAGCAAAGCTAAGCTGTTGTGTTCCATCCATCCTTCATGCTTCCCGTCGATACCCTTTCCGATGCGCATCTTGAAAGCAAACTTTGCGTCTTTGGGAATCTCTATGATTCTTGAAAAGTGGTATTCGTGACCGTGAATGATGCCCCCTTTCCGAGTCAATAAATTATCGTTAATTGTTTCCATAAGCGTGGAATCCAGGGCCTCAAGTCTCTTTTCCATTAAGGCTTCTCCTGGAAGTGCTCCGACCATAGGGAAAATCGAACCTTCTACGTTGGCTATCGATTTAGTTAAGTACAAAGAACCGCCATGCTCGCTGTATACTGGCATTTCATCCTCAACTGCCTCCCTAACGCCCTTTCTCATCGTTTGATTTTCTGCAAGTTGTTCTGCCAACGTATCAGGGAAACCGCCTGGGAGGTATATGCCATCAAGATCTGGTGGTAATTTTTTGTCGTGAATGGGACTGAAAAACACGGTCTCTGCTCCGTACGTCATTAAGAGGTCGATATTGGCCTGGTAGTAAAAGTTGAATGCTTCGTCAAATGCCATGCCGAGTCTGACTTTTTTCCGCTTTGGCTGAGGTGGATAAATTTCGCTGTCTATGTCTGACAGGTCTTCGGCATTTTTGGCTATATCCAATATTTTATCAATGTCAATGCGTTCTCTAACATATTCGACTAGCTTAGACAGAGTTATCTTCAATGTTTGTCTTTCAGGAATTGGAATAAGACCTCCGCGCCTAGTAGGCAACAAGATTTCCTCGCTGTAAGGGATTAAGCCAAGCACAGGTACTTTTGTAGCAGATTCAACAATTCGCTTTATCCATTCCGCCTGCTGCTGGCTTCTGACATTGTCTAGGATAACGCCTTTGACCTTTACCTTCTCGTTAAACGATTTAAAACCGTGGACAACGGTGGCAGCGTTTATTCGCATGCCATTAACGTCCAAAACTAGAATAACGTTTGCCTTCAAGATTTGGGCGACCTGCGCGGTGCTTCCAAAATCCTGCGCGCCGTCTACCAAACGCGTGATGCCGTCGAAGAGTCCCATAAAACCTTCAATCACAGCGATGTCAGCATCTCTGCAGGCTCTTTCGAAGATTTCTAGTACCGCGCGTGGCGATGTGAGCCAAGGATCTAAATGCCTTGAAGGTCTGTTAGCAACTGCGGTGTGATAGCCTCCATCTATGTAGTCTGGACCTACTTTGAAGGGTTGAACCTTAAGGCCCTTTGTCTTAAAGGCGCCGATTAACCCTGTGGCAACTGTCGTCTTGCCTCCTTCGCCGTAGAGGCCTGCAATAACGACCCGGGGTACGTTCATCGTCATTTTTCTCCGTCAGTTTCAGTTCGTTCCCACTTGGAGAACCGCTTAAACAATTTGCAAAGCTAGCTATAAGCTTTTTGTAAACATACGTGGGGGCGCTCAACCTAACGCGTAAATTCTTTGTTCTATCTAAGACAATCCATAAGCGTTATATGATTTAGCCATTTAGAGTATTGTGGTTTAATTCCTATGGCAGTCTTCAAAGTTTTTAGAGATTTAATGTCGTTTTTAACGACTATCTCAGTGCCGAGAGATGAAAATTTTGTTGTTACCTCGGCTCGGTTCATGTTTCTTTTCCCAGTAATAGGTGCCTTAATAGGATTTTTGGCTGGGCTTTACTTATTTTTCACGTATAATTTCCTGTCATTTTTGTGTGGGTTTTTGAGTACCAGGTTTTTCTTTGGTTTTCTAAGTCCATCTTCTGTTGTTCTTGCGAAAATATTTGCAAGCGTTATGACCTTGGCTTTTCTGCTGGTTCTCACAGGCCTTCAACATGTAGACGGTTTGATTGACATGGGCAACGCGTTGAGCGTAAGAAAAGCATCGGTTGAAGAAAGGACAATGATTGCTCATGCTTGGGTTGTTACTCGCACAGGGGCGTTTATGGCAATAATTGTTTCGCTCTGCACTCTTTTGTTCATCTTTTTGATAAGACCTGAATCAATCATTCAGTCTATTATTGTAGCTGAAACTTCAGCAAAACTATCCATGGTTACATGTGCGTGGCAAGGGTCATCCCTGCAAAAAGGATTGGGATCAATTTTCATTGATTCGATGAAGAAAAGACACCGTTTGTACTTAATCTCTCTGATCTTTTCAATGTTCATTGGCGTGTTGCTTCTCGGTCTAAAAGGCGTGTTTGCTATAACGTTGGGCATCGTGGTGGGTGGGTTGATGGTAGTTGCGTCCAAAAGAGTTTTTGGCGGAGTAACCGGAGATGTGTTCGGTGCGACTAATGAGATAGCCAGAATGATTGCATTGTTTGCTTTGATTTTGTAGACACGCTATTGCCGCATTGATAATTGCCGGAGGAAAAGATTGCGTTTTGGGGTCCAAAGTCTAATATGGGAACAGGTATAGTCTCGTTAGCAAAATTATGAGCAGAACGAAAAGCACGCATAATGTTATGGCAAGGTTCCGGATTTTCAGTGCAAGCAGCATTTTGCTTGGAATAAGCGGTTCAGTTTGCTCTCCGAGGATGTACTGATCAGGTTTTTCCAGTTGGACACGAAAGGCGCCTGCCATGGTTGCCATGGGCCAGCCGTGATTTCTGGGTGACAGAAGGAAGAACGTGAGTTTCAACCTGCATCTTTACAAGCGATGTGGCGAGCAGTTGCCGAAAAAGAAGAAGCCCAGTGTTTCTGACCTCTATTTTGGTTTTGCAACGAATCTTCCAAGGTCTTTAGCTGTTAAGTTGCCGTTGTTTATTCCTTCTGAGTACAGGCGCAGGTGGGGCATAGAGACAGGCTATCATGTGCAGGACGATGCCCAGGCTAAAACTACAAGCACCGACTATAAGCTTAGGCTCATCTACCAGATGGCTTCTGTGTTACTCTACAATATTTGGCATTATGCCAACTTTTTGCTTTGCAGAGCTTTGAAGAAACCGTTTGATAGGCCGCTTTTGTCGTTGACTTGTTTGGCTGTGCACTTTGAGGGCTTTGTTATTGGCGGGTTAGGGCCACCTCGACACTAAAGCATTCTTGAATGCAAGTCGAGGAAACCGATCGCGTAGATCAGACCCTAACTCCGCCGCTTAGACTGTTGTGGAGTGATTAAGATGTAAATCTGCGTCCTAAGCAACCGCTGCACTGGGAGTTACAAGCAGTAGCATAGAAGTAGCGACGACTACTTCTCGACAAGAGCACATTTCCATCTACTGAAATTTGCAAAACACATAATAGTTGGCTTCGCCTAGGGTCACTGACCAATATTTGGGGAAACCAGTGTGAAGGCGCACCTGACGCTTCTGAATCCGCCCTACCCAAGTGGGGCTCCCGAAGCCATCTTCATCCCGCTTGGAATCGGCTATTTGGCTGCTTTTCTAGAAAACAACGGATTCACCGTTGACGTTATTGACTGCCAAGTGCTCAACCTCACGCAAAGTGAGTTAGAAAGCGAGTTCAAGCGGCTCCAACCCGACCTGGTTGGAGTGACTTCCGCCACCCTCACCTATGAACCTGCACTTGAAATCGTGCGGACAGCAAAGAAAGCCTGCCCAAACTGTTTAACTGTCTTAGGAGGACCGCATGTCACGGTCATGGACGAACAAACAATCAGTGAAAGCCCAGAAACAGACGTTGTCGTGAGGGGCGAGGGTGAACAAACCCTGCTTGAGCTCGCGCACCTCGCATCGAACTCTAACCTGAAAAACCTTGAGGAAGTTGCGGGCATAACGTTTAGAAAGAACGGACAAGCCTTCCGCACGAATGACCGGCCCTTTATCCAAGACATAGACACGCTTTCTTATCCGGACCTCAAGCACTTCGAGCTAAGCAGGTACCGAATCTTGGGCAAAACCTACCTCCCCATAATCACTAGCAGGGGTTGCCCCTTCCAATGCGCCTTCTGCTTGTCATCACAAATGTGCGGGAGAGGCTTCAGGGCAAGAAGCCCGAGAAAAGTCATCGAAGAGCTCGAGTGGCTGAGAGACGAGTACGGCGCAGACGCCATTACCTTTTACGATGACACCTTCACCTTCGACATAAACAGAACCATGGCAATCTGCGAAGAAATGAAGAACAGAAAATTCGTAACCCCATGGGATTGCCGAACGAGGGTTGACAGAGTAACCAAAGAAGTTTTAGCTAAACTGAGGAACGCAAACTGCCAGCTCATTCACTTCGGGGTCGAGTCAGGCAGCCAAAAAATGCTAAACGCCATGAAAAAAGGGACAACTGTGGAACAAAACGAAAGGGCGATTAAGTGGGCAAAGGAAGTTGGCATATTAGTCGCCATAAGCGTAATCATCGGATACCCAGGCGAAACCCCGGACATGGTCAAACAGACCACAGACTTCATTCGAAGAACAGAACCAGACTATGTGTACATGTGCGAGGCAGTACCCTACCCCGGCACTGAACTCTACAACCTCGTGAAAGATTTAGGTTGGGAGCTGTCCTCAAAATGGAGCCAGTACCACGAACATACTCAGATATTCCGGAACCCCCTGCTGCCGCTCGAAAAGATAGAGAAAATGAAGAAAGCCTTTTTCGACAACTTTTTCTCCCCATCTTATCTCCTCCGAAAATCACGGAGAAGAGACTTTTACAGCCAGGTCATGGCGCGCATGGCGTTGAATCACCTATTGTGGCGAATTAAAATTCCGAGATGGGTCTCTGGCAACTTCAAGAGATTAAGCCGTCAACAAACGAGCCAAGGAGGGCACAGCGCGCCCGGCACACATAGCCACGGCCAAGATTGAAGTAGCCCTCAGCTGCGCTATCTGATTCTGAACTTTAGTTTTAATGGAAGAAGGAATCCAGACCGCTTGCTCATTCCTTCTTGGGGCACCTGGAGAAACAGCCGACGACATGAAAGCCACTTTCAAGTTCGCGAGGAAGTTAGATCCTGACTGGTGCCGATTCAACATTTTCGTAGGGGTTCCCGGCAGCGCCTTATACGATGAGGTAATGCAGAAAGATCTCTACGACCGTATTGAAGACTTCGTAGCATACGTCAAAACTGATGACTTCAATTATGAATCACTGCTTGAAGTTCAAAGGCGTTTCCACAGAAACTTCAATAGATCGTCTAAGAGGGTTCTTAGAAAGATTAGAAAAGAGGGCTTTTTAAGCGTCTTGAAAAAGTCTCCCAAATATCTTTGGGATAATTCCAAGATCATGTCCCTGGGCGCGGAAAACGCCAAGAATGCTTCAAAGAAGGAAAGTATATAAAAAAGGGAATGTTGTTCTAGGTATGTTGAAAGGTAACCTCTTACCGAGAAAGTGGGAACATAGAAAATTAAAACCTCCTTTAAAGTGTATTATGGACCTTAACCATCATACACTTCACACTTGAAAAATTTCGAGATGGCATAAACATGACGGAGAAGAAGCGCGCCAAAATAGCCTTGGTGAACTCGCCTATCCTAGAGGGGGCTTCGTGGCACGAGATTTACCTGCCCATCAACTTGGCTTATTTGGCGGCTGTCCTTGAAGAAAAGGGATACGACATCATGGTGTTAGATTGCCCAGCTCTTCAGATGAACCATGAGAAATTAAAAGCGAAGTTAGCCTCTTTTGACCCGGATATTGTTGGCATCAGCACTATGACACCCACTTTACCGTCAGCTTTTCTAGCCGCGCGTGCTGCCAAGGAAGTCTGTCCCAACACTAAAGTTGTTCTGGGAGGTTTGGGCGCCACATTTCTGGATGAACAGATTCTGAAGGCGGAGCCAGCTGTGGACGTTATTGTCAGAGGCGAGGGGGAACAAACCATGCTGGAGCTCGCCCAGAACCCGTCTGATCCAAAAAAGCTTCACAAGATTGATGGAGTAACCTTTAGAGGCGAAAAGCAAATTGTCCGAACCCCTGACAGGCCTGTCACTCAAAATCTTGACGAGCTGCCTAGACCCGCATACAAGCATTTTCCACTAGAAAAGTATCGGCTTTTTGGGCGAAAAGTGCTTCCTGTGGCAACCAGCCGCGGCTGCCCCTTCAACTGTTCATTTTGCGTCACCCCCCAAATGTTCCATCATACGTTTCGAATGAGAAGCCCGAAAAACGTGGTGGACGAGCTTGAATGGTTAAAAAACGTGCATGGCGCCGAGGCGTTCAGCTTCTACGATGACATGCTGACCTATGACAAAAAAAGAGTCTACGAAATCTGCGACGGGATGAGAGAGAGGAAGCTTGACCTCCCGTGGGACTGCCAATCAAGGGTCGACACAGTTAACAGAGAAATGGTGTTTAAAATGAAAGAAGCCGGCTGCCAAGAGCTTTTCTACGGGGTTGAAACCGGCAGCCAACAAATTCTCGACGTAATGGGCAAGAAGACTTCAATTGAGCAAAATGAAAAAGCGATTAAGTGGGCTAAGGAAGCGGGCATATTCGTCGCCATATCCGTTGTCATTGGATATCCAGGTGAGACACGTCATTCGATACAGCAAACCCTTAACTTCATTCGAAAAGTGAAGCCCGACGACGCGTTCTTATGTGTGGCTACGCCTTCTCCAGGCAGTGAGCTAGCCAACATCGTTAGGAAAAAAGGATGGAAAATGTCCTCCGACCTGAGCCTCTACGATCTGGCAAACCCTGTTTTTGAAAATCCCGAGTTACCAGCAGAGGAAATTACGAAAATTAGAAGAGACTTCTGCAACAGTTTCTACTCTCCAAGTTATGTTTTCCGGCAGTTGTTGAGAAGAAACTCTTACTGCAGGATAATGGCTCGAGCCGCTATGAACCATATTCTTTGGCGGGTCAAGGCGTCTGTGACGCATCGTTGAAAAACATCAGCACCAAGGACAGGCCAGACTGGAGTTTTTTCCAAATAACCTATTTTAATCTGCTCTCTTGAGGGCATTTCCCAAAGTTTTTATGAGCTTCAAGTTTTCGCCAAAAGCCCTGACCGTCACTCTGAAGTAACTGTCGTCAAGCCCCACAAAGGTGCTGCAGTCCCTAATCAGAATTCCCTCTTTAGCCATCTCTTCCCTCAACGCGGTTGACGTGATTTTCCCGTTCAGGATTTTCACCAGAAGAAAATTCGTCTCGGACGGAAAAACCTGTAAGTCGCCGATTTCGCTGAGCATTTTGGAAAACTGCGCTCTCTCCTTGCCGATGGTGCGCTTAGTGTCTTCGATGAACTCGGTGTCTTTGAACGCCGCCAGCGTCGCGAAACCCGCTAAGCTGTTGATGCTCCACGGCTGTCTCAACGTCTGCAAAGTGTCTATGAGGCTTTCAGCTGCTATGCCGTAGCCGAAGCGTATGCCTGGCATCCCGAAGAATTTTGTAACTGACCTTATCACAAAGAGGTTCTCGTACTTCTTCACGTAGCCAGCCATCGTGGTGTCTTGGGCTTTTTCTGTGAACTCGATGTAGTTCTCGTCAACGCTGAGAATGATGTTCTTTTTGTGGCAAAACTCAGCGAGGTCCAGCACCGTTTCTCTACTGCAGCGTGTCCCAGAGGGGCTGTGCGGGTTGCATATGAAAAGTATCCTTGTATCGTCCGTTATTGCCTTCTTGACGCTTTCTGTTTCTAAAGCGAAGTTTTCTGGCAGTTGCACGAATATGGGATCGCCGCCGACTCTCAGCGCGGCTTTCTCGTATTCCGTGAACGACGGCACGGGAATAACGGCTTTGAAGCCACAAGGGAACACCTCGGTTATCATGTAGATGAGCTCTATTGAACCGTTCCCTAATATGATGTTAGCGGCGTCAACACCGTGTCCCACGTACTTGGCGATTTCTGCCCGCAGCTCCACAGGGTCTGGGTCGGGATAGAACCTGATAAGTCTAGCTTGCTGCTTTACAATGTCCAGTGCCTTGGGCGAAGGCCCGAGAAAATTTATGGGTCCGCTGAAGTCAAGCACTTTCTCAAGTGGGATGTTGTATTTTCTGCTGAAGCCCCAGACATCTCCGCCGTGGCTTACAAACCTACGTTTTTTACACGTGTTACTCGCCAACTTGCTCACCCTCCATCAGCTTGACTATCTCTTTTTCTATCTCCCGCTGTGCCTTGAAGTGGGCGTTATACTGGTTGATGACCTTGTAGAGCCAGTAGATTATTCCCACGCCAAGAGTAACTATGGTTATCAAGGCATATTTTTTTATCGGTATTGTCTGCGGCATAAACATTCTTTCTGGAAATGCGGCAGCGAGAAAAGCATCTTGCCGTTTCTCGTGTACATGGAGGTCCCTTGACAAGAAGTATGTTATCACGAACGCGGGGATGAAGAGGATGATGGCGGCAGCCCACGCTTTAGCGTTCATCTCGCGGAAGCCAACCGCTTTTACAGGCGGCTCTTTTCCCTGTTTTTCCAAGAAGGCTACAATCTGCTTTTCCAATTCAGCCTCGTGGCGAAAATGCCTGTTCCTGTTCTCGATAAGGTAGTAGAACATGGGAAAAAATGCGATACCGAAACTGGCGATTGACGTCAAAAACCACATGGAAAACCACAATGGTCTCTCTGTTTCCGTTCTGCTCTGCATTTTCGTTTCCATTCTATGCATCAATCTTGCCTGGTTAAGCGCTTGATAGAGTTCACAGCCAAACTTTATAAATTCTTTCATTCAGCATCTTAATAAAATGGGCAACCGTGAAATCCTGCTTTCCGTTATAATCCCCGTGTTTAACGAGGAAAAAACAGTAGGCAACATCATCCAGCGGGTAAACGCGGTGTTGGAAAAGCTCGGTTACCGGTATGAAGTAATAGTGGTAGACGACCACTCGCGAGACCGCTCCATGGAAATTTCCAGGAAAGAGGGCGTCAAGGTTTACCAGCTGAAAAAGCACATGGGAAAAGGCTACGCCCTTAGAGCAGGGTTGGCGAAGGCAAAGGGCAACATAATCATAACCATCGACTCGGATGCGTCGCACCGTCCCGAGGAACTTCCACTGCTACTATCTCCTGTGCTGCGGAACCAAGCAGACCTCGTCATCGGCTCGCGGTACTTGAATCAGAAATCGGTTCCAGCCCGAAAACTCAACGCCTTCGGAGTCCACATTTTCAACTTCCTAATCAGGCTCTTCACGAAAACGTCGGTTTCCGATTCCCAGTCAGGCTACCGCGTGATGACCTCCGCCGTGTTAACAGGTATGCATTTGAAGTCGGGCGAGTACGAAATAGAATCCGAAATGCTGGTGAAGACCGCCAGGCAAGGCTTCAAGGTCATAGAGGTGCCGATAACGTTTGAGCAGCGCACTTACGGGCGGTCGAGTTTGGACCCGCTGGTTGACGGCTTCAAAATCCTCTTGTCAATAGTTTCAGCGTACATGGGAGGTCTATGAGCAAGGTGGCTGACGCGTCTCTGCCCAAGGTTTCCATAATTGTGGCGGCGTTTAACAGCGAACAGACCATCGGCGAGTGTCTCAAGTCTATTTTCGAGTTAGACTACCCCAAAGACTCGTTCGAAGTAATCGTTATGGACGGCGGCTCCAGAGACGCCACCGTGCAGATAGCCGAAAAGTACCCTGCCAAAGTGGTGTCCACGCCACTTAACGCTCCCGCCGCGTACAATCACGCTATGAAAACCATAACCAATGAAGTGCTGGGCTTCATAGACGCCGATGCGAAGGTAGAGAAAGAATGGCTGAGCAAGCTCGTTGCCCATCTTGCAGAACCGCAGGTGGCAGGCGTCAGCGGCAGCATCGAAACCTGGAACGAGGAGAACCCCTGGGCGCGGTGCATCGGATACGAGATGAAGAACCGTTACGCCCGCATAGGAAAATATGTTGGGCGCGTCGCCACCATGAACTTGCTGCTGAAGAAAAACGTCATCGAAGAGGCTGGCGGGTTTGACGAGAACCTGCCTTCGCAGTACGACACGGACCTGGGTTTTAGAATATCGGCTAAAGGCTACAAGATAGCCTATGAGGCGAGCGCCAAGTGTTACCACTTCAACAGGTCCACGGTGCGAGCCTATTTCAGGCAGCAGCTTCAGTATGGGAAAAACACGCTGAGGCTATATTTCAAGCATGGCAACCTCGCGCGGGGCGATGAGATAACTGATTTCGGCATGAACGTTCAGCCCATCCTGATTCTGGCGGTCGTGGTTTGCGCCGTCTTGGGCGTTCTGCCAGTACTGATGCTTTTGTGGTATGTTGCCGGCGTGCTGTTGCTGGCTATGTTTGTTTACTACTTGTTTTCCGCGGTCGAGGTTGCGGTAAAGTTCAAGGACAAAGCCGCCATGCGCCTGCTGGTGCTGTACTTCGTCAGGGCTTGTGCGTGGTTCACCGGCGCGGTTATTACCTCAGTCAAGTACATAGGAAGAGACAGGCGGTAACATGACAAAGGTCTGCTTCATCTCTCCCGAGTATCTCCCGCTTTCAGGTGGCACGGGTGCTTACGTTTACTACCTGTCCAACGAGCTCATGAAGCACGGCTACTCCGTCTGCATTGTAACAGGCTACAGCCAAGCGGGCGACATCCGCGTCAACGAGAAACTCTCCGTCTTCTTCCTGCGAACCTCCAAGACGCCGATTGTGAAGTCGTTCATGTTCGCCGGCTCATCGCTCAGGAAGCTGAACAGAGTCCGCGACAGCGTCAACGTGGACATAACACACGCCAATCTTCCGCTGGTTCCCAACTTCGCCGTTCCCCCCAACTTCGGAAAAACACTCATCTCCACAGTCCATTCTACCTGGAAGGGTGAAGCTGAAGCCATCCGAGGCGAGCCGTACAGCAGGCTGAACCCGAACGAGAAGTTTATGGTGAGCTTCAACTGGTTCCTGCGGATTTTCGAGGAAAACATGTTGAAGCGTTCGAACAAGATTATCGCCGTGAGCGACTTCACAAGACGCGAGCTGCACCAGTACTACAAGGTCAGGGAGGACAAGATTCGCGTCATCCACAACGGCGTTGACACCAAAAAGTTTCAGCCCGCCAGCGACAAGCGCAAAGCCAAACAGGAGCTTGATTTCAACCCAGACGACATCGCCATACTCTCCGTCGGCAGGTTGTATGCTCGGAAAGGCTTGTTCACCCTCATAGAGAGCATGCCCGCCGTGGTCCGCAAGTTCCCACGCGCCAAGTTCATAATAAGCGGCAAAGGGCAAAGCGACGAAATGAAAAAGCTGGTGGCGCACGCCCAGAAACTCGGCGTAATCGACAACATCGTCTTCACAGGGTACTATCCCGACAGGAAGCTACCACGGCTTTATCAGGCAGCCGATGTCTTCGCGTTCTCCACGTTCTACGAGAACCTTCCCTTCGCGGTGTTGGAGGCGCTGTCAACTGGCTTGCCCGTCGTCACCACAAGCGTCGGTGGCATCCCGGAGATGATTGATGATGGCAGGAACGGTTTTCTGGTGCAGCCCTTCAACACGCATGAACTGTCCGATAGGATTCTGTATTATCTGGAGCACCCAAGCGCCGCGGCGGAGATGGCGCTTATGGCACGGAAGGTCATTGAGGAACGGTTTGACTGGCGCCTCATCGTCAAAAAAGTGCTCGCGGTTTACGATGAAGCGCTGGGTTAGCCGACTTCTATCGATTCGCCCCTGTACGCCACGGTTACTCTTTGGAAGAGCTTGACCAAGCCCAGCGAGCAGAAAAGCAGTTTCGTCAAGTACTCGTGCTTGTAAATCTCCATCTGCGCCTTCACGGGCAAATCGATTCTCGGAAGCTCGAACCGACGCTTCACCTCGTCAACCTGCAAGCCCTCAACCTTGATTGCTTCCTCACGTAAGCCTGTTTTCGCCGCGATGTATCTGAGGTAGGTTTGTTTCCAGTCTAAGTCCATGATTTTTGTGGCGGTTACGTCGAGGGCTAATGCGTCGCCGCTTGTCAGCATCAAATCCATCTTGACAGGGTCGCCTTTAGTGGGACCGTTTCCCTCAATGCCTACTCTTGCGTCCATGATTGTTAGTTGCGGCTTGAAGACCGCGTATAATCGATAGAAAACCTCCGGCAGGTACGGGTGCAGGTAGATGCGCCTGTTGCTGGGCACGCAGCCGAACAGATTTTTTATGGCGCCGCTGTACACAGCGAACTCGTGGGTTTTCATAAGCGCCACATCCACCACGGCGTCCGCGTCCAGCACCGTCTTTGGCAGAAACAGATTCCCCAGAGGGCCCTTGCCGGGGAACTTCACTTTCACAACCTTGTCCTCTGACAGGTTAATCACGGTGCCTCCTGCTTGCTTCACGGCTTTCTCTAAGCCTGTCTTATCGAAAGCGGACCAGCATGGATAATTGAAGCCATCGGACTCGCCCACCACCACCTCATCGGCACCGTCGCGGAGCAAGCTGACCAGCGCCCGCAGCAACGCGGGGTCTGTCACCACTCCTGGCACGTATTCAGGGTGACTCAGATTGGGCTTCACGAAAATCTTCTGTTTCCCCCGCAAACCCGCGTTTTGCACCGCTTCCTTCAGAATCGTGTCTGTGTTTTCTTGAACTCGACTTATCTTAACGACCTTCGGCTGCATATTAGGCATCTTTCGCTCCCTTCGCTAACACGCAGCCCGGGTCGGAAGACAAGAAGTCACCGTGATAAGCGTTGGCTCGGGCTCGACATCCGCCGCAGATGAACTTGTACTTGCATGTGCTGCATGCGCCGTTCAGGTTGTTTCTGTCTCTTAGGGCGTTGAAGAGTTTGCTGTTCAGCCAGATGTCCCCGAACTTCTCGTTTTTGAGGTTGCCCACGTTTACGGGGAAGAAAACGCACGGGTGCACATCGCCCTGCGGGCTAATTGAGCAGTACAACCGTCCAGCGCCGCATCCGCCGATGAAGTCTGCCAGCGGCACGGCTTTCTTGCTTACGCGGGCGGTCTGCATGTGCGCCATAGACATTGTCACCTCTCCGGTTCCGTTCGGTCCCTGACATTGGAGGGCGACTCTTGCCAGCTGCGGCGCGGTGGTTAGAATCGTGGTTTTGCAGCCCTTCGACATCCTGTTCAGCAGGTACCGCATAAGCTGCTCTCGTTCCTCAGCCGACAGGTCCTGGTCGAAATGCTCTTTTCCGCGCCCAGTCGGAATGAAGTTAAAGTAGGTGAATCGTTCCGCGCCGATTTCCTCAGCTAAATCCAAGATTCCAGGCATCTCCGCCAAGTTGCTCTTCGTTGCCGTGGTGGCAATGCACGCGCACAAATCCGCCTCCACACAGTTCTTCAGCCCTGCAACCGCCTTGTCAAAAGCGCCAGGGACTCCTCTAAAGGCGTCGTGGGTCTGTGCCGTAGCGCCGTCGATACTCACTTCCACATAGTTAATTTGGGCTTGCTTGAGCTTCTGCACTTTCTCCTTGGTGAGCAAGGTGCCATTTGTAGCGACCGAAACGTACAGTCCGCGGCTGACGGCGTGGGTTGCCACTTCGAAGAAGTCTTTGCGGGTTAGGGGTTCCCCTCCTGAGAACGCAAGGGCGGTTACGCCGAAATCTGCGAGCTGATCTACCACTTCTAATGCTTCTGCGGTGCCGAGCTCTGCCTTTGAAGCTGTGCCTGAGTCTGAGTAGCAGTGTTTGCAGCTTAGGTTGCATTGGTGCGTGAAATCCCACACCACCAGGAACGGCGCGTAAAGCGAGAGAGGCTTTTTTATTCCGCAGTACCTGAAGGAGCGTGCGATGTTGGTGATTGCCCTTCTCGCATATGGGTCAGCTAGGAGTTTCTCAACTTTTTCCCTTTTGAGGGACAGGCTTTTGCGGAGGAACTCTATCCAGAAACGTATGACCTGTGAGTAGAAGCCGCTGCATTTGCTGCATTTCTTGTCGGTTTTGCCAACGTAATCGTCCATTGCCGCTTCAAGTACGGTTCTGCCGCACGCGCCGCATTTTTTCAGGGACAGGTCTAACATTTTTTTTGTGGTGGGCAGGCTGATTATGGCGTTCCAGAAGCCGTCGTGGCTTAGTAGACTCATCAGTTTTACCTTGAGGCGTGAACTATATTAATAGAATGGAAGCCTGAGCATGTTAAAGATTTCCCTAAACCACACCAAACCGGTGCCGCCGTTTGTTCCTTTAAATAAGGATGGGGGTATGTCTTTCACGCGATAGAGTTTTCCTCCCTGAAAGCGCTTCGCGGCGGCTGGTTGCGTTGGCAGTTCCATGTGAAGCGCAGCTCGTATCGGCTGTATTAATTTATATATATACCAAAAGCTATGAAGTACAGTGGATAGCATGGCTCTCGTTGACCCGACAACCCTGACGGCGATAGTTGTAGTGGTGATTATCGCTTGTATCATTGTCATTTATGCCATGCGCAGGCGCGGGGAAAAACCGGAAAAGAAGCCGTTGCGGCAGGCTGCGGTGGAGCCGGCGTTGGCGGGTTTGCCTTTTAAGATTTCTAAGAGTGTGCAAACATCTGATGCTTCTCAGGCTAAGGATGAGCTGCGGATTTTGGAGTTGGAGCGGGAGATTTTAAGCGACGCCATACGCAAGTTGTATGAGGCTCATGCGGAAGGGAAAATCACGGAGCAGGAGCGTGAACGGCTTGCGGGTTCCTACAAGAGCCGCATGATGATTATCAAGGATTCTATGGCGAAAGACGAGACTATAGTGGCGTTGCATGAGCTTGAGGGCATGCAGGAAGACCTTATGAAGCTTTTCAGCGAGCGATTCGGCGAGCTAAGCTCAAAAGTGGATGAACTCCGCACAAAAATCGACGTTAAACCGATAAAGGAGATACCTGTCAAGCTGCCTGCGGCGACTCCTGAAATGGAGGAGTCTGAGGAAGCCGAGGAGGAAGAGGAGGAGGAAGAAGGAGAAGAGGGCAAGCCGAAGCAGAAACGGAAAAAGAAGCAGCCGTCGGAGAAGCCAAGCCAGAAGAGCGAAGCCGAGAAGCGGATAGACGAGATGAGGAGCGAAGTGGAGAAGGTTTTGGACAAGCTGGGGCAGATGGAGATTGAAAGCTAAAAGGGGACAGGTGGAGGCGGCGAAGCGCAACGCGGCTTACGCGGCAGTTCAGCACGTTAAAGACGGGTTTGTTGTGGGTTTGGGCAGTGGAAGCACAGCCGCATACGCCATAGAAGCTTTAGGCGAAAGGATAAAACGTGAACGCTTAAGTGTGCTTGGCGTGCCGACTTCTTATCAGGCATTTTTGTTGGCGGCTAAACATGGCGTCGCGGTGACCACGCTGGAAGAGCATCCTGTGCTTGATGTGGACATTGACGGCGCTGACCAGATAGACCCAAAACTTAACCTGATTAAGGGTATGGGTGCAGCGTTGGCGCGGGAGAAAATTGTGGCTTCAGCGTCCAAACAGAACATAATCATCGCCGACGAAAGCAAGAAAGTTGCGGTCCTCGGCGAAAACAACCAGCCCATACCAGTTGAGGCTTTGCCGTTCGCGTTAGTCGTGGTGCAGCGTGGCATAGAAGCGGCTGGCGGGAAGGCTTTTTTGAGAGAAGGAACAGGCAAGCTTGGACCGGTAATAACGGACAACGGCAACGCGGTCATCGACGCGGTTTTCGGGGAAATAAGCAACCCCGCGAAGCTTGAGAGGAAGCTGAAGATGATTCCAGGCGTGGTTGAAAACGGGCTTTTCATAGATTTAGCTGACCTTGTGTATGTCGGGACGGCTTCTGGCGTTGAGAAGGTTGAACGCAAAAGAAAATAATGCTCTTGCTGACTGACGCGCGAATTTTTTCTATACCCCCCTCTATAAATAGCATGAACCCGAGTTTCCCTGAGGGATTTTAGCGGCGTTTCATCAAAAGCGTTTCTCGCACCACTCCGCAGTTGGGGCAGCAGTGCTCTTCGCTTTGTTCACACAGCACCATCCTGACGAAGCGCCTCTCTTTCCTGAGGCATTCCAGACAGTACGGCTCTTGGTTGTGAAGCTTGAAAACCTCCAGCGGGGCATCGGTCATTCCAAGCTCCTCCAAGACCTCGATAAGGTCCAGGTTAGGGTCAACCAGCAGGTCCTTAAGCAGCCTCGCAAATCTTCTGTCCAGCTTCTTTTTAGAGTCGTCTTTCTCTGCCTCCATGTACGCAATCCATGGCGTTTTCCAGTCGTCAGCACTCATCATTAAATCCAGCCACGGGAAATTCCAGCCGTATCTCGCAGGCTGGGTTCTTACCATCCTGAACGTTTGGTATCCGGTAAAATTGTAACTGACAATCATTCCCTTCTCTTTGAGAAAGCGCAGCGCCTGATTAAGAGTGGATTCATCAACGCCCGTTGTTTTTGCCAGGTCTTCCAAACGATGTGGTTTGCAGACTAAGGCAGAGTAAATCCGTCTTATTACGTTGGGAGCGGGTTTTTCTAAGCTGGGCATTTCACTATAACAGAGGGCGTTGCGTCTAATATTAGTAGTTACAAAAGCCGCAAGCTTTACTGTATCGGACTTTGGGCTACACCTACCAAGTAAACGGGATAAGGAATTATCTCTTTGAATTCCTCTATGTCCCGTTTCACATGCTCAAATTTAGGTTCCTTGTACGTGGGAACGATGAAAACCAACACGTCCAACTGTTTTTTGTTGTACG
>Ga0210077_1000380_pt1 | contig 17365 bp, 20 predicted proteins | sample RushMan_CattailN_5_FD_185556 | JGI IMG/M metagenome (GOLD analysis project Ga0210077, IMG submission 185556) | Wetland microbial communities from San Francisco Bay, California, USA, that impact long-term carbon sequestration -... | ecosystem: Environmental > Aquatic > Marine > Wetlands ... | reverse complement strand
TAGTAACTTTTATTTTTACTTCTTTACCCATCATGTTACTAAATAATCCACTGCATGCAACTTCCAGGTTTTCCAATTTTTCATCGTCTAACATGCGCACTATTTCATCAAGTTCTTTCCCATTTTTAAGCTGTTCGTATGTGAATTTAGCTCTTTTGTAAACTCCTTTTGCCCGGGCTCCATCTGTGGCAAGTATCAATGCTTTGGTTATTGGACCTCGTTTTACCTGTTCAGCTTTTCGAGATATGGTATTAGTGGCTATTTTTGCATATTCTGGCTCTAACCAGAATTTTTCCTTAACTTCCCTTATTTTATCAGCAGTTTTTTCAATATCCCCCCCATTATCTATAAGTACCTTCATTGCAAGAACTGCATCCGCAGTCATGTGACCTAATGGAGGTTGCAGTGGACCGCCTGAGAAACCTGCTCCTATTATTAGAGACTCTTCAAATGCCGCAAGCATCTCTTCAAATGCCATCATTCCTATAACTGACGGGCCTCCAATATCTTTTATTATCACTCCTAAATCGCCAACTAAACGTGCTGTATCGTATTCTTCACCTGTACCCCTAATATGGAGCTTTTCTGGTAGTCCCGCAGCTTCTACAGCTCCAACACCTGCAACGTATGCACTGTTAGCCTTAAAGAACTCACCATAAAATTCTCCAACTTCCGAATCCGGGTGAACTATCTCAAGTATTGCAGCAGCTCCAAATATCGCTGCCAAAATTGGGCTGGGAGGCATTCCCACATTAGCATATGCTTTTAACATACCTTTTGTTCCAGATGCCGCCCCGTTTTTAGCAAGTTCAGGGAAACCAACATCTTCCCCAAGTGCACCGTGACCATATAATGGTCCTCCACCAACACCAAGTGGAACAATACTTCCATCTATTTTTGAAATTTTACCTTCAAAAATATCATCATATATCGCTTTAACAGCCGCATAACCTGATATTTTATTGTTTGATTTGGCTGTTGGCACTGCAAGTACACCACATCTATCCACTCCTGCAATCATTCTGGCCATAGCCCCTAACTTTCTATTCCCTGCAGGAACTCCTGCCTGTGCATTTGAACCAGCCAAATAACATAGGACCGCGCTTAATAAAGCTGCATTTGCAGGATCAGCCCCTGAAAATTCTGCAGATTCTATGGCCTTTTTAAGCACGTCATCTATTGGTAAATGCTGAACATTTTCGTCTGTTAACTTTATTTTAGCGCCCCTTAAAACTTCATCAGTTATGGAATTGGCCGCGCAAATTGCAGCGATATTTAACATCCCATGCCCTTTAGTAAGGGCTTCTATGCGGTCATTCGACATCATATCAACATCCGAAGTTGAGGCCATAATTGCAGCTACTATTTCTTTTTCCATAAAAACACCATGTAATAATATGTATAACATTTTTTAAATAAATTTAGCAAAAAAACAGAATTATTGAACTGGCTTTTACACATATTTAAAACTAAATTTTACAAGGATAAGAAAAAAGCTATAAATAATATTGTTCCATATATTTTTATTAATTAATATGTACGTTATGACAATCAGCAAACTGTACACAATTGAATTATTGTAACTTTTAATGTAACTAAAATGTTTAGAAAGACATATACACTATTAAATCCATATGAATCATTTTTTTTGTCCATTTAAATATGATATATGATTTTGGAGCTGATAAAAATGGCCTCTAAAGAGGAAGAACATAAAAAAGCATTAATGCAGCAGGATATTGAAATTATAAAAAGGATGAATAAAATCAAACATAAAATTGCTGTGATGAGTGGGAAAGGGGGCGTAGGTAAATCCACAGTAGCCGTGAATTTAGCCGCAGCTTTTGCAAAAAAAGGCTACAGGACAGGTATTATGGATTCAGATGTTCATGGACCAAACGTTCCTAAAATGTTTGGAGTAGAAGGAAAAAGCTTAAAATTTGATAAAAATGGAATAATACCTATTGAAACCGAAAAAGGCATAAAAATCATGTCTGTAGGTTTTTTCTTATCCTCTCAGGATACTCCTGTGATATGGAGAGGTCCTGCAAAAACTGGCGTAATAAGACAGTTCCTTGCAGAGGTTGTCTGGGATGATCTGGATGTATTAATAATTGATAATCCCCCAGGTACTGGTGATGTACCTTTAACTATTTTACAGACTGTTCCATCATTAGATGGTGTTGTACTTGTCACTACACCTCAATCAGTAGTACAGGAAGATGTGGAAAAAAGTGTTAATCTGGTAAAGAATTTAAATATTCCTATAATCGGAATCATTGAAAATATGTCTGGTTTTATCTGCCCGCACTGTGAAAATGAAATTTTAATATTTGGTAAAGATGGTGGTGCCAAAATAGCTAAAGAAATGGGCATTCCATTCCTTGGAAGACTGCCTTTAGACATTAAAACAGCCAATGCTTCAGACATGGGAACTCCTATTGTAATTGAGGAACCTGAATCCGAAATTTCCGTTAAAATATCTGAAATTGTGGATAAAATTGAGTCAAAAATTAAGAGCATGCCATAATCTTTAATTTTTTCTTTTGCATGAATTTTTCTATTATTTTCATAATCTATTTAATATGTAATCAATTTATCTTATAATGACTATTTTAGGATAATTCACTATTAATCCATATAATTTCATTAAATCTGGCATCACGCGATTTTAGGCTGTTTTATATATCATAGCGTTTTAAATGACGTCAAGAAGTCCTTATATTCTGGGCAATTTTCAATAAATTCCATGAATTCTTTTAACTTATTAATGGTAGAATCACTTAAAATATGTTCCATCGCACATGCTTCTCTTTCAGCAACCTCAGTATCAACGCCTAAAATGTCCAAAAAATCTTTTAATAGGGTATGTTTGTATACTATGCCCTTTGCAATTTTTATTCCCTTTTTATTTAATTTTATTTCCCCATATTTTTCACGGGATACAAGTTTCAGCCTGGAAATTTTATCAACTGCTTCTACCACACTTGGAGGCTTAACATTAAGTTCTTCAGCAATATCCGTTACCCTGATAGTTCCTTTAACCTTTTCCAAATTGTACATTACTTCAAGGTAATCTTCAATGCTTTTTGTTAGCTTAAGGGAATCTGCACTCATCTCAACCACCATTACTCACAAAGAAATTAAATTCACCCTCACAGCTTTTATAGGATTCAGGTATCATTTTCTCAATTCTTCTATTTTTTCTGGATTAATTCCAGCAATTTTTATATTAGGAAGTAGAATGTTGCCATCCCCTTATCAAAAAGAACATTTTCTTTAGAATTTTTAATAAAACAGGGAAATCCCCATCCTGCTTTATTCCCCTATAAGATCTGAAGGTTCATTTTATCACTTATACACATTTAGTATTATTTCTTCGAGATTCTTCCCTTTTGGGGCCATGATATCTATTGATTTACCGGATAAAACATATTTGGGGCCTTCACCAACTTCATTACCTATCAGAACATCTACTTCTTCTTTTTCTAAAAATTCCGCAGACTCAATTCCTTTCTTTTTTTCCAATTTGGTTCCAGGATTTTCTTTAATTGCGCTATTAATTATTTTACCATTAATCACATCAGCAATTAAAATATAGGGGGCTCTGGCAAAATGCGCAGAGATATCAGATTGCAAACCGTTTCTATTTTCTACTGGAACTGCGACCCTCAATTTTTGCTTTTTAAAAGGTTCTATTTGAACTGTTAAACTGTCTAAATTTTTAATCCTATCCCGTACAGCCCGTTTTATATTTCCTGTAATCCCAGATGCATTTTCTACTGATAATCCTTTTTTGGTTTCAAGATGTAGTTCTGCAAATACGAAGGGGCCTGATCTTCTAACTTTAATAGCATGCACGCCTTCAACACCATCGACACTTTCTGCAATAGTTTTAATTTTTTCAATCTTTTCAGGGTCCATGTTAGCATCTAAAAGGACTAAAACATCATCTTTTGCCAATTTTAACCCCATGTAAATGATTAAAAGCGCTACCAGGATCCCTGAAATCCCCTGTACTCTTAAATAACCCAGATAAGAAGATAATATACCTATAAAAACAATTATTGACGAGAATATATCGATAAAACTGTGTTTTCCATCATTTACAAGTGCCTGAGAACCTATTTTCGTGCCTATGTCCTGCTTATATCTTGCAAGTAAAAATGAAACTAACGCCGAAAGGGCAGCAATAACGAGGGCAATAAAAGGTATTTCAATGGTATTTGGATTTAAAAACGCCCCATAAGAGTCCAAAGCTATTTCTATGCCTGTTACAACTATTATGGCAGATATTATCAAAGATGCAAATGATTCAATCTTATAATAGCCGTAAGGGAATTTTTCATCTGGTTTTCGCATGGATAACCTTAATCCAATATATACAGCCAGAGATGCAACTATATCAGAAAAAGAATGAATAGAATCTGCTATTAAAGCTATACTTCCAGATAAAATCCCTACTACACCCTTAACTACTGCCAGTAAAAGATTTATTAAACTGGAATATATAGCTGCTTTTCCTCCCTTTTTTAAGTCATTTCTGGCTTCATTATTCATTTAAACACCGAAATCATATTTAATTTGTTTATCCATGCATCGATCTTCTTTTCAGTACTTTTTCTTTGTATAATTCATATTTTTTAGATTTATAGACTGAAAAGGTGTTTAATCCCCCAAAATATCCTTCAATTTCATCAATCTGATCTTCTGAGAGGGGACTCTTAAGCGAATGCCTCAAAGGCGTGTTTATATAAACTTTATCTGGCTGAATTTCCGCTGCAATTTTTGCCAATTCATTTGCATAATCTTTATTTTTTTCAATGAACATCGTCTGAAGTTCCAATTTCCCTTTAAAAGAATTTTTAAATTTTTTGATACCTTTTATGATATCTCCCAAATGTAAACCTTTTACTGGGCGGTTTATTTCTTTAAAAAGAGAATCATCATGTGCATCAAGTTTTGCAACCACTATATCAATGTCCGTTAATGTTTTCCTCATTTTTCCCAAAGAGAGTGTTGAAGAATTTGTTAAGATTGCAAGTGGTAAGTCTGTAAGTTCTCTTACAGCTTCAATTATCTCATCAAGGTCTTTTGCAAGGGTTGGCTCGCCGTAACCTGAAATTGTCACTACATCTGCACTTATTCCTGGTATAAATCTTTTTAAATCTTCCTTAATTCTATCTGTGCTTACAAATATTCCTTTTTGAATTGTTTTATTAAGTGTAGGGCCAACCTGACAGTATATACAGTCAAAAGAACAAACATTCTGGCATAAAGGATCTACGCCTACTGATCTACCAAACCGCCACGATGACACAGGACCAAATACAGTTTTCATATTAATACCTCATTAAATAATTTTTTTAATATTTGCAGAAAAATATCTGCAAATTCAGGTTCAAACACTGCTACTGGTTTTAAATTAACCAGTGCATACACAAATTTTTTATCATAGGGGATTTTTCCAAGAACTGGAATATTATTTAAGGTAAAATATCCCTCTATTTCTTCAGTAAATTTATTATTTATATCATATCTGTTGATTACGACCCCATGTGAAATATCAAAATGTTTAACTACTTCAATTGCTCTTTTAAGGTCCCAAAATGCTGCAGGTGTAGGTTCTGTAACCAGTATTACATAGTCGCTTCCCCTGACCGATGCAATTACAGGGCAACCAATACCCGCTGCAGAGTCTACAATCAAAAATTCTGCATTAATATCTGCTGCAATTTCTGAAGCTCTCATTTTAACGGAATTTACAATCTTTCCTGAACCAGATTCACCTATATCCAGCTGTCCAGAAACAACAGGAAATCCGTATTCCGTTTCACCAATATTTATGCTTGCATTTTCAACTGATTCCATTTTTAAAGCATTTTCAGGACATGCGACAGTGCATGCACCACACCCTACACAAAGTAAATCGTTTATTACAGGTAAATTTTTATTGTAATCCCATTTAACAGCCGAAAAATTACACGAATCAAGACATTCTCCACATGCATCGCATTTTTCTTCTATTAGTGCTGTTCTTTCACTGGTTTCAACGCGTTCTAATAATTTGAAACCTTTCTCTTCTATTCCAAGCACTAGAGCTAAGTTGGGTGCATCAACATCACAATCAGCAGCTACTATTTTATGTTTATCTGCCAGAAGTACTGCTAAGGAAGCTGTTATTGAACTTTTTCCCACCCCTCCTTTTCCTGAAAGGACCGCAATTGTTTTCATAATAACCGCCCCAGTGATCCTGCAATTTCTGAAATTTTTTCATGTGTAATTGGAATCCCTTCAGAATAATTTTTAATGACCCTTTCTGTATAAGGAATCTTAGAAATGATACCAATACCATAATTACGCCCTAATTCATGTATTAGACTTAAATTTCCTATATCTGACTTGTTTACAATTATCTCAGATCTTATTTGAAGGATTTTCAGAAGTTTTAAAATAAGATCCAAATCATGTTTTCCAAGGGGTGTAGGTTCAGCAACTGCTAAAGCCAGATCAGCACCCATTAATGCTGTGATAACATTACAATGAGTACCTGCAGCAGTATCTATCAACAAAAAATCATATTTTTCTTCTAATGTGGATGCAAAATCAAGAGTTGCATTTACCACCGGCGAACTGGATTCATATCCTATCTCCGTTTCCCCAGATATTAGAATAAGATTTTCAGCAATTTTTGAATCAAATGCAGGTGCTCCATGATATATTCTTCCAATTATCTGCATATCTTCAGTTATAGCTTCATTTGGGCATGCTAAACTACATGCACCACATCCAGTACATTGTCCGCTGACTAAAATGGGGAATTTATCTTTAATTAATACTATGGCGTTTTCCTTGCAAACTTCACTACATTTACCACATTTTAAACACTTTTCTTCATTAAAAAGTGGAAGAAACGCCTCTACATCCCTTACTTTTTCTCTTTTGGTAGACAGGATAATATGATCGTCTGGACATTCCACATCTGCATCAACCAGCATAACTTTATATTTTTTCGCAAGTTCTACTGCAAGGGCGGTTGATATTGTCGATTTCCCCGTTCCTCCTTTTCCACCAGTTATAGCAACTTTCATTGGATTACCTTTGATTAATATTTATTTGGATAATTAGTTGAATTTAAATCGTGAATTAAATTCTGTTTGGTAAATAATTCTTAATTACTGATATTTTCCAGAATTCAAAGTTTTTTAAACGGAGAGTTAATTTAATTTATGTGAAAACCACTCCAAAATCGTAGAATTTTGACAGTTCACAAAATTTAAAGTTTTGTGCATGCAAACATGAACTGTTTGAAGGCATAAACTGGTTTTTGAAAGATTTGCAGGATAGATGTTACTTACTCCTCAACTTCAACTGCTTCATTTATACATACATCCATGCATACTTCGCATGCACTGCACTCATCAATGTTTTGAATTATAATTTTGCCGCCCTCGATTACAAAGACTTCCATTGGGCAAACATCCACACATTCTGCACATTCTTCGCCGTCGCATTTATCATAATCTATTGTTATTTTTACCATGTTTATCACCGGATTTTTGTGTTTTTAGTGTTGTTTTCTTCGATTTATTTCTAAATTCAAAATTTCTGCTTTTTAAATGGAAATGGAATTACCCTCTTCGTCCCATTCCACCTCTTCCCATTCCTCTACCTCCTGCTCCTGGACCTCCAGTTGCAGGTGTAGTTATCTCTTCTAACTGACCTTCACTTAATAATTTCAGATTATCCTTCACACTTCCTGCTTTAAATTTATAAACTTTGATTCCTACCTGTTTTAAAATATCAAATGCATTTGGACCTACTGCTCCTGAAATTAAAGCGTTGACTTCATTATTTGCTATAAATTGCGCTGTTTTAATTCCTGCTCCACCTCTTTCATTCTTTGCCGGATTTTCTACAGGCAAATCACCTGTAATTTCGCCATTTTCTATATCTACAAGTATAAAATAGGGGCACCTTCCAAATACAGAGCTTACTTCAGAATCTAAAATATTTCCTGTTGATGTTACGGCTACTTTCATACAGATTCCTCCTTTTTTAATACTATATTTTCTATTTTATTTACAATTTTCAATATCTTTTTCGAGATTTCTGATTCACCATTTTCAATCAATAAAGCATTATCCAGTTTAGACGTAATATCCAGTGGTATTTTACCCAATAAGGGTATTCCTGTTTTGGATGCTATTTCACTGCCTCCTTCGTTTCCAAATATTGGTATTTCAGTTTTACATTCGGGACATACAAATCCAGACATATTTTCTATGATTCCGATTATTCTGATTTTTAAGTGTTTAGCCATGTTTATGGATTTTTCTACATCGTCTAAAGACACTAAATGAGGTGTTGTAATCATTATTATTCCATCAAAAGGTGTTATTGATTGTAAGACGGTTAAATGTTCATCACCAGTGCCTGGAGGACAATCAACCACCAGCACATCAAGATCTCCCCATGATACATCTGCAAGGAATTGTCTTATTGCTGCTGTTTTTTTAGGACCTCTCCATATTATAGGGGAATTTTCAATTGATAAAAGGAACTGTGCAGACATCACTTTCAGGTTTTTTCCTACTTTTACAGGTAAAATCCCATCTTCATCAATTTTAAGGTCTTTTTTCCCAATTTTCAGCATTCTTGGAACATTAGGGCCATGTATATCCACGTCTAAAATACCTGTCTTGTAGCCTTTTTTTGCAAAAGCTGCAGCTATATTTACTGCCATTGTAGATTTACCTACACCTCCCTTTCCGCTCATTACTGCAATTTTATGCTTTATTTTACTCATCCTTTTTGCAATTTCAATATCCTGCTGCATTAATGCCAGTTTCTGTTCCTGATTTTCTTGCTCTGCGATCATTTTTTTTATCCTCTTTAAGTCCTAAAAATAAAAAAAACATAAATTCAAACAACTTTTCAGGGTTTGAATTTATTTAAATGGCATATTTGAAGATTCAATTAAAAAATATAATTTAGGAAACTTTTTAACAGTCTTTTTCATCACAGGAAGTTTCATCTGCAATTTTCAGCGTTCCACTTTTCCATTCTTTCAAAGCATCTTTAACTTTTCCAGAAGCACCTGAAAACACTTCTATTCCGCTATCACGCAGCATAGAAACAGCTTTCGATCCTAAATTCCCGCTAATTAGCACATCTGCTTTTGAACTTAGTATTATTTCTGCTGGTGTCTTAGAACCGCCCTTATGTTTACCAAAACTTTCGATTACATCAATATTTTTGATTTCACCATCTTCAAATGTAATGAAAGTAAAATAAGGGGCTTTTCCAAAATGCATTGAAATATCTGATAGTAAACCGCCTTCATCAATGGTAGGTATACATATAAGAGTAATTTTCATCATCTCCTTATTCTGTAATTTATTCAGTCTGCCCCGCACAATTGAGCGCCGCATTCGGGACATTTGGTGTTTCTGCATGGAACTCCGGGAGTTTTTGGGGATTCGTATCCACATTGAGTACATTTACATGCTCTTGGTGGACCAGCTCCAATTCCGCCTCCACCATAACCCCTTCTTCTTCCCATTCCAGGTTGTCCTACTGGTTTTTGAATATCTTCAGCAACCCCTATTTTATAAATATACTCTGACTCGCAGTCAGGGCATCTTTCATATTCTTTTTCAGGACTGTACCATTCAAAACCACAACTTTTACATTTATATCTTTCCTTATCTGCCACAAAATCTCCTCCTTTAATTTTGATGATTTTACCTTCAACCAGAGCCTTTGCAATTTTTCCCCGAGCCAAATTCAAAATTCTGTGAAAAGTGGGCTGAGAAACATCCATCATCTCGGCTGCTTTTTGCTGTTTAATATCCTGGTAGTCTTTTAGCCGTATTGCTTCGAATTCATCCATTGTAATCTCTATTGGATTAATTTGATCACTATCACTACCTAAATCCGGCTTAAAACATCTGATTTGAGGCTCTTGAAATATTCTTCTGAATCTTCTTGGTCTCACCATGTTATGAATATATATTCATAACTATTATATAAACATTTTGAATATTTATTCATAATCAAAACAATTTTGCACAAAATAAAAAAATGATAAAAAAGAGAAATAACCTTTAACATACCGTTTATATGATTTGAAATACTTATAAAATCATTTAACAACTGTTTCAAGCGTTGTATCGATTACAGTATCAAATGGTATTTTTTTATCCCACCCAGCACGTTCAAAGATGTTCATAAAACAAACACCAATGATCCTGGGTTTCTGTTCCCCAGATACTTCATGAATCATATTTAATACATCTTCAGGAGCACACCCAAATTTAGGCATGGCTAAGCCGCCGAGAACTACCACTACTTCCGGATTTTGTGGATCCCCATTCTCATCCACCACACCGAATCCAATATTTGGCTGCATCTTCACCTGCTTAGCACTATTTACATCTGCTTTGGGTGCATAAATCAAATCAAAATTTTTGTCCCTAACTGCATAAGATAACAATTCTATAAAGGGCGTACATACTGCTATTGAACCCGCAAAAACGACTTTAGAATTATTTTCTATATCTTTTACACTTTCCCTGAAACTTCCAGTAAATCCAACTATACCACTTTTTTTCTCCATCTTTATCCCACCTGAAAAGCTCTATTTACTTCTATGTTGATAATATAATAATATTTATGTTAATTTAGAATAAGTATCAAAAATATGGTTAATTCTTCAAATTCGATGCAATTAATATTTTTTTTAAAAATTAATGCAAAAAATAACAATTATCAATTTAAATATAGTCATTACCTTTTTAAATTATTTTAAGTAATTTAGTAACCCCTAAAACAGAAATCTAGTTGTAAATCTGTTTTTGAAAAAGCCCAATGACTCCCTGTTCTATTTTAAATTGGTTATCTAATTTTGAAAAATTAACATATAATTGCTTTTACATATATACTAAATTCACTTCTTTTTGAGATTAATTAATGTTATCTCACTCTTCGAACCTAACCTCATAGGAGGGCCCCATGTTCCAGTACCAGGAGATACATGAAGATGTGTTCCATTGTAATCATACAACCCATTAAAATAGGGGAAAACTAGCCTTCCAAGAAAGTTAAATGGAAACATTTGCCCCTTATGAGTATGTCCCGAAAGTTGCAGGTCAATACCCTCCTGGTTTGCAGTTTCAATTTCTGTAGGTACATGATACATCAAAATAGAAGGCTTTGATTTATCAATTTCAAGGCCAGGGAGTACGGTTTTAAGATAATTCCCATGATTTGAATAACCAACTCCAACTATCTGTAAACCTTCAAATTCAACCACTTCATTTTCCAGTATATGTATATTTGTGGTTTTAAGGACTTCAAAAACATTGTCCAAACCTTCATACATATCATGATTGCCTGTTGTAAAAAAAATCTTCGCTTTAAGAGTATTTATTGAATCAAACATTGATGGATGTAATCCTACAGTGCCTTCAACAAGATCTCCCGTTATTAATACCAGATCAGGATTTAAATCTTCTGTTTTTTTAACGATTTCTTTCATGAACCCCGAATTCCGTATAGGTCCTATATGTGTATCACTTAATTGAACTATTTTCAGTTCTCTTTCTAAATTCTGAATTGGTATCTCAATCTCTTTAATATTTAAATATACACTATTAATGATGGAATATGCACTTACAACTGCAGCAAGTATTAATATCACAATGCCTGCAGTAAATGGAGGAATGTTAAATACAAATTTCAATATTTCATAAGCAATAAGAACATATGCTATATAAAGGGCAACGCCCAGCCATGTGGCCGATAAAGTGTAAACTATACGCGTAAATCCATTAGATGCTATACTTTCAAGTATAGATGCAACAGGATATGCTGCAGTGAATATAATTATCAGTGCAATGATTATATTTTGAGATATGCCCAGCAACATGCCCAATCTATTAAAGATATAGTAATCAAGAGCTAAAAATCCCAGGAAAAACACAGATAAAAATAAAGTAAGCTGAATGATTCTTCTCATCTTTTAAACTCCAGTGTAAAATAGTCTTTTAATTCAATCAAATGAAATTACTGCCATTTATTAATATATGTAACATAATATTTTAATTTATTCATATTTACAGTTTGAAATGCTAAAATAGCGCAGGAATGATAAGAAATACCCCACTAATAAATAAAAAAAATTAAGTGAAAGTTTAACCAGAATATCATCACTTAAAGAATAGAAGATTCCGGCAACAGTTTAACCAGAGTATAATCATACATTAAGGATTGTTTAATTTCAGAAACATCTCCTAAAACATAATCATCTACCTTAACTTCCCCAATTTCATCTTTATACACCCTATAGTCCAGTTTAACTCTTACCCCATCCAGCTGGCTTACGACTGGTCCTGGTGAATAAACTTCTTTTATTGCAGGTATCTGGTTTTCAATTTCTGTTTTTACAAGTATAGATGGTACAATAGGTGGGTCTTCAGATATTTCCTTTCTTCTATCATCCAGAATTCCTTCAACCGTCTCGGCCAGGTTTCTAAGTGCCCTAATATGTTCCCCACGTTTAAGTCTGCTTGGAATTCGGCCTAATCCCCCAACATAGGCACTGGCACCTGGAATATCGTTAACATCAATATCCGGCGCTCCAGTTACAACTACAGGTATTTCAATATCTTCAAAAAGATGTGTTTTATTCAATATACATTCCCTGAAACTTCCAAGTGCAAAAACAGCCAGATCATGCTCTTCAATGAGTTTTTTTTCGTCCTGCGAGATTCGAGATATACCTTTTCCAGCCCCACGGGAAAGCCCAATCATGTTATCCTTGGCCCCATATCTCCGGAGGTATTCTGAAATATCACATGCAGAATGGGGAAGGTGCTGCCTTGCAAGAGTTGGAGAAACTATGGCTACTTCCGTACCTGCCATTGGCGCTATTTTTACTGTCCCAAGGAGTTCTTTCGCTTTTTCCTGTACTTTATCCACATCTTCTATTGGAACAGCGAGAGTTATGACAAGATCCATTTGACTCAGGTTTTCCTGTAGTACAAATCCACCTAGATCTTCTATTAGCTCTGTTATCTCTTCGTGCTTGTGAACTCCGCCAGTATAGGTTAATGTTTCATACATAATTTTTTCTCCAGAATATTATACCTCATTTCGGCTCTTTTTATCGCGTTTAATGGCACATTTTTGTGAGATGGAATTTCAACAGATCCTATATCTCCATCTGTTATTGCATTTTTCATGTAATCAGGGAAAACCACAAAATTGTAATTCTTATCAACTACACTAAAGCCCATATCTTCTACTATCTCTTTTAAAAAATTTGAATAAACTTTTACTTTTATCTTTCGATTTTTATTTTTCTTTGAACCTGCAGTGTCTTTTATTTTATAATCTAAAGGAGTGGTTCCAAACATTCCTGAAAGCATTTCTACACCTTGTTTAATCTGTGAAAAGGTGTTCAGTTTAATTTTAATGGATTTAGTAGATAATTCAGTTTCTGATAAAACAACTGCTATATCTGCTTCAACTGAATCAGGAGTTTTACTTACTATGTAGTTTGAAATGCCTGCAATTTTTACAATTTCTTCACACATTGGAGTTGTTACTACTTTTAAGGAAGATTTCATGGTCTATCCTTGGTGTTAAAATATTTAAAGTTGGTGATTTTATCAGTTAAAATAAAATATTACTAATGACAATATAATTATTACAATTGAGAATATCTTCAATTGTAGAGAGTAGTATGTTTAAAAAGTAAACCCTGATTAAAATGTAATTTAAAATAAAATCTTGTAAAGTAAACTAAAAGGTGATTTTATATGAAAATCGGTGATATAAAAGGTAAAGAAGTAATAGATGGTAAAGGAAACTCAATTGGCCAGGTAGAAGATATTGATTTAGATCTTAGAAATCGTAAAGTGGAAAGTCTTATAATTAGAGAAGGAGGTCTTACTGCTAGAATAGGAACAGGCGATATAAAAACTATTCCTTGCAGCATGGTTGATAAAATTGGAGAAAAAGTACTTTTAAAAGTAAAAACACCCATTAAGGAGGATTTAGATGTTATAACTGGTGGAGAATAATTAAAACATCTAACTTATTTACTTTCATGATTTTTATTTAAAAATTAGAAGGATTAATTATTTAAATAAAATTATTCCCCTATATTCTCATTAAATTTAAATTTAATAAATGCTACAACAACCCTCCTAAAAAATTCTCGTTTATTAGACTCAGATAATTCATCATAAACAGATAACAGTTTATGCGTATCGAAAAGATGATTATCCATTCCATTTTCCATTATTAATCTTTCTAATTCTAAATTAGAATTTTTTTCAGGCGTTTTATTGAAAAAAGACCCGCCCATGCTCATTTTATATTCATCTACGATCAATTTTAGAGCCTTATCATCTTCATTCAAATTAATCACTTCCTAATCACCGAAACTGCCTTAAAAATTCAAAATACACTTAAAGCAAACTAAATTCATTATTATAATATTTTAAAGATGTTGACTAAAATTTCATATTTTCTAATAAAAGTTAAATATGTAGCTCATGTTAAAAAATGTATCCCGAATATAAATTTTAATTTAAAAAAGTCACATCCCCTGCTAATTCAATTCTAAATATAATCCATTTAACGTCATTTAAATCTATATTACACAATTAAATCATATAAATAACATTTTAGGCCATTTAAATTGTCTTGATCATATAAATAAACATTTATTAATAAGTTATGGAAACGTTTATATAATAACTTGACACTATATGTATACAAGACCATCTTTGGTCTAAGGAAGTGAATGAATTGTTCGGAACAGATCGAGGTCCAAAAACAGCCCCTATTCAGGAAGGGGAAGAATATGATGTTAAAATAGAAGATGTGGGTAAAGAAGGCGATGGTATTACCCGTATAAATGGTTTTGTGGTATTTGTGCCAGGTACAAAAGCTGGAGATGAAGTTAAAGTTAAAATCGTTTCTGTAAGAAGACGTTTTGGTTTTGCTGAAAAAGTTTGATTAATCTCCCCCAATTTCGTTTTTAAATTTGAATTTCTATTTTTGGTGCTTATTTATGTTAGTTTCTTTAAGTTTAGACAAATCATTTTCTAAAGATGTTGCAATTATGGTGGATGTGTTAAGGGCCAGCACTACCATAACTGCTGCTTTAAATAATTTTAATACAGTTATGGCCGTGAAAGATAAAAACAAAGCAATAGAACTTGCCAAAAAGTATAATGCAGTTCTTGCAGGTGAAAGAGACGGTGCACCAATTACAGGTTTTGACGCTGGAAATTCGCCTGTTTCAATAAAAAATTTCAAAGGGGATACGCTTGTACTGACAACTACCAATGGTACCCGGATTCTTGAAGGAATGAAAGCTAAATCACTCATTGGATCATTTGTAAATGCAAAAGCTGTAGCTTTAAAAGCTGCTGAACTTGCTGATAACCACATAGAAATTGTAATGGCAGGAGTTAGGGGAAGATTTGCAATTGAGGATTTCCTTGGGGCTGGAGAGATAATATCCTATCTTAAAAATTGTGAACTTGATGAAATGGCCCTTGCAGCATACATGGCATCAAGAAATGACGAAATGGTCAAAAATGCAGTTGTGAATTCAAATTCTGCTTTAGGACTTCAAAAACTGGGATTTTTAGATGACATAACATTTAGTATTAAAAAAAATATATATGATATTATACCCATATATGAAAAACACATTATTAAAAAAATAAATGATTAAAACCTAAAATGTGAGATTTTTATGGCACAAGAATCACTCGAAATAATCGGAACAGCACACGTATCAGAAAAAAGTGTTGAAAAGGTTAGAGATACTATTTTAGAAAAAAACCCCGATGTTGTTGCTGTTGAACTAGACCTAAACCGTTATAATAACTTACTAAACGAAAAACAAGGTGAAACCCCTAAACAAGAATTCGAAATAAAAAAATTGATTAAAGGAGATAATTTAACCTTATTTTTAGTTAGTGGGTTCTTATCTTACATGCAACGTAAGATAGGTGATGATGTAGGAGTAAAACCAGGATCAGAGATGATGGCTGCAGTAGAAGTAGCAGAAAAAATAGGGGCAAAGGTTGCTTTAATAGATCGTGACATTTCAATCACTTTAAATCGTACCTTAAATAAAATGAGCTTTATTGAAAAAATGAAGTTCATATATGGACTAATAATATCCTTTTTTAGCAAAGATGAAGATTTAGAGGATATAGAAAGTATAACTGAAGGAGATGCCCTGGAAGAGGTTATGAAATATTTTCAGGAAATGTCACCCCAAGCCTATGATGTCCTGGTAACTGAAAGAGATAAATACATGGCAAGAATGCTCCTTGATATTCCTGAAGAGAATGTAGTTGCTGTAGTAGGTGCAGGACACAAAGAAGGGATTACAAAATATATGGATGATCCAGAAAAGATTCCACCACTTTATGAACTTCTAAATGTTCAAAAATCCAAATTTTCAATTGTAAAAGTCCTTCTATTCTTATTACCGGTTGTTTTCATTGTAGTATTTGCAACGGCATTTCTAAGTGGAATTAACATACAGACAAGTATTTTTCAATATGTGCTGTTGACAAGCGGCTTAGCTTTTGCCGGTTGTATTTTATCAGGATCAAAGGTTTATTCTGCAGTAACAGCACTCGTAGTAGCTCCATTAACTGTTTTACACCCTTTACTTGCTGCAGGATGGTTTTCAGGAATTGTAGAAGCTAAATCAAGGAAAGTTGGAGTCAATGATCTAGCCGGCTTTAAAGAATGTGAAAGTTTAAGAGATTTCTGGGACAACAATCTTTTTAGAGTTTTACTGGTTGTAGTAGGAACCAATATCGGCGCCAGTATAGGGGCATTTCTTACAATACCCAATGTATTTTATCCACTGCTTATCAAAATTTCTGCGGTCATTAATCCAATAATTATAACAATTTTTAATATATTTCATCCGATATTAGGCAAGATTTTTGGCTGGGGATAACTGATACTACAGCAGATCGCTTCACTAACTGAATCAAATATTTTTTAAATCCTATTTTTTTCGAAAAATTTAAAATAAAGTGATGATACACTATTAATACAATCACATGAATTTAAAAATAACACAATTTAACAAAATAAATATATTCACTATCAATGCGTGATTTTATGTACCTGATATTTAGATGCGACTGTGGACGTGCAATGTACTCCAGAGAAGGAGTTGTGCAAAAAAAATGTGTTTGCGGTAAGACATTTAAGTTAAAAAGTCGGCATATCATTGCAAAAACCGACGATATACAGATTGCAGCCCAAAAAGTTAGAGATCTGCAGGAAGAAAAATATGGCGGTGCAA
>Ga0210077_1000378_pt1 | contig 17451 bp, 16 predicted proteins | sample RushMan_CattailN_5_FD_185556 | JGI IMG/M metagenome (GOLD analysis project Ga0210077, IMG submission 185556) | Wetland microbial communities from San Francisco Bay, California, USA, that impact long-term carbon sequestration -... | ecosystem: Environmental > Aquatic > Marine > Wetlands ... | reverse complement strand
CTCCAGAGGAAACAGCCATGGGTTGGGTAATATCTGGTTCTACTTTTGGTTGGGCAATATAGTTTCCTGAGTCAGGCATCTGGTTTTCTTCAGGCCTTGAAACAGTCTGACTGGTATCGTCTAAATTGGGTTCCATTCGGCCTATTATACCTCAGTGAATAGGACGCCCGAACCAGGCATCTCGTTCCCGAAATCCTCGCAAATACCCACCCTTCATGACGCCGGGCCGAGGAGCTCAGCCAGCTTTATCGCTTGAGATGCATGCACCAGAGCAATGACTTCATCTACAGCAGTCAGCTCGGTGTTACCATTGGGGACGATCAGCTGTCCTTTACGGATGACCGCCGCAAAGACACATTGGGGCGGTAATTCGATGTCACGCAGCGGCTTGCCTACCACCACCGCTTTCGGATGGACTTTTTCCTCGACGATAGAGAACTCACCTTTGCGTAATTTCAAAAGGGTCATCATATCGCCCAAAGACATCTCTTCGGCGATTAATTTTGCCAGGATATCCGATTGCGATAATGCCACATCCACACCCATCTCGGGGGTGAACAACCAGAAATTCTTGGGGTTATTAACCCGCGCAATAATGCGCGGCACACCAAACTCAAACCGGGCGATCGTTGTGATCACCAGGTTGTCCTCATCCTCACCAGTAACCGCTGCTAACACCTGCGCATCCCTGATACCCGTACTATCCAGCACACTGGGTGAACTGGCATCACCTGCAAAGATCACCTCACTGGGAATTTCGTCCTGCAATCGCTCCAAAACCGATTGGCGGTCTTCAATCAGCTTTACTTTATGCCCGGCACTCAGTAATTGAGAGGCAAGTTGCGAACCAGTCTTCCCACCACCGGCAATAATTACGAACATCTTACCCTCCTTCCTTTAAACCCAACAAGGATTTAAATCGCTCCAAGGCCGAGGCCAGTATGGCTACCTGGATGATATCGCCCTCTTTGAATTGGCTTCCCAGCGTGGGGATGAATGCAGCGCCTTTTCGGGTGATGCTCACAATACTAATCTCGTTTGACACCGTCAGGTCCTTTACCATGCGACCAACCAGGTGTGAAGGGATATCGATATTTACCAGGCTGACTTCCCCACTACCAAAGCTGATGATCGGGTCAAACTCTGCCGAGGTGAGCATCTCGCGCAGCCGCTCAGCGCCCCAGGTTGTCGACGAGATGGTCAACATTCCCAGCCGCCGATAGATTTCCGCCCGTTTGGGATCAAACAGGCGAGCCACCACGCGGGGCACATGGAAAATGTTGTGCGCAATTCGAGCCGCAATTATGTTGACGTTATCAGACGAGCTTGCCGCCGCAAATGCATCAGCCTGTTCAATCCCTGCTTTAATCAGGATGTCTCGGTCGAAACCAACGCCTGTGATTCTCTGGCCCTTAAAATTGGGCCCCAGGCGTGCCAATGCATTGGAGTCATAATCAATTATTGCCACCTGGTGGTCTCCTTCCACCAGAAGACGGGCTAGCTGCTCACCGACACGGCCACAACCAATGATGATAACTTTCATGTTTCCTCCTTGCTCACTGAATTATCGATCCCTTGTTGAACAAAACGTTCCCGCCAGCGAACGATCCATTTTCTGATCCAATCCAAGCTGTAGATAATGACAGGGAAGAAAATTAAACCTGCCCAAATTACCGGAGGTATAGCAACGTGTTCAAACAAATCAGCTAACGGCGGCAAATAAATCAGCCCCAAGAGGATGGCCAGCTCAATGGCTATGCCTCTCCAAAGGGCTGGATTGCTGAACCACCCCAGTGAACGGCCCCGGTTACGTTCCGTACGGCAGGCAAAAGCGTTGCCTATCTGGGCCATAACCACTCCTGCATAAAAAACCGTGATAGCCAGGTTATGCTGGCTGGCATGGGGAATATTCGTGAAGATTACAGCGTGTAAAGATTGAAGTGCAGGAATATCCAGCCAGATATTTATAAAATAAAAGCTTAAAAAACATAGGGTTGCTTCGATCAATCCCAACCACAAGAAAGAACGTTGCAAGAGTTTGTTATCAATGAGAGGTTGTAACTTCCTGCGTGGAGGGCGTTCCATCACATCTGGTTCTGGTTTCTCACTTCCCAGCGCCAGCGCCGGGAACAGGTCGGTCCCCAGGTCAATTGCCAGGATTTGTTTTACACCCAAAGCTAACGGCATCACTTGTGGGGTCAGGAGAGCAGTCAGAATAAAAGGTAAGATTTCAGGCACATTGCTTGAGAAGATATAGGTGGTGAATTTTCGCAAATTGTCATAAACTGTGCGTCCCTCTTCAATGGCGCGTGCGATGGTTGAAAAGTTGTCGTTGGTAAGGATGACATCCGCCGCTTCTTTGGCCACATCCGTACCAACCAGACCCATTGCCACACCTACATCGGCTTTACGCAGTGCAGGTGCGTCATTGACCCCATCGCCGGTCACCGCCACCACTTCACCCTGGCTCTGGAAAGCAGCTACCAGGCGGAGTTTATGTTCTGGCGCCATGCGCGCGAAAACCACTTCTTGCCTCAATAATTCTTGAAGCTCAAAATCGTTTAACTGCTCCAATTCAGCCCCAGTCAGAATTAGCGGGTTGGGAGTTGCCAGCATCCCGATGCGGCGCGCCAATGATTCCGCCGTCAGGCCATAATCGCCTGTGATCATTACCATGCGCACACCGGCTTTCTGGCATGTACTGACCGCTTCCGCTACCTCCGGGCGGGGCGGATCCATCATGGCGGTTAATCCTAGAAATACAAGGTTTGTTTCCACCCTCTCCGGTGTGTAACTACCAATCCGCTGCGGCATCCCATGGTAAGCCAGTGCCAGCACTCGTAAGGCATTGCGGGCGTAATCATCATTGGCCGATTGGATATGCTTACGCCAGTTATCATCCAGGGGAATGACCTCGCCATGCATGCGAATATGTGTGCATAGTTGCAGCACCTCTCGTGGGGCACCTTTGATAAAAGCGATTTGCTCCCCTCTTTGAACATCTGGGAAGTGGCTATCATGCTGGTTTACCAAATGGATGGTGCTCATGCGTTTTCGGTGCGCGTCAAAAGGAATTTCGTGGATTCGAGGTAGAGATTTATTAAGCGCTTCTTCCTCCAGGCTTCCTTTAATGGCCACCACGCGCAGGGCCACCTCAGTCTGGTCACCTAATACCGTCCATTGGGGATGGTCTGGGGTGGGAGGGTTGAGTCTGGAATTATTGCACAGCATGGCTGCAATCAGCAAGGCGGATAAATCATTCTCTGCGGCTTCGCTGCCTAGGCTGGGCACAAATTCACCTTCCGACTCGTATCCCGACCCGGTAACCACCAGTGGCTTCCCACCTACCCAAAGCTGACGCACTGTCATTTGGTTTTGAGTCAGAGTGCCGCTTTTATCGGTGCATATGACTGAGACATGCTCCAGGGTTTCAAGGATAGAAAGCTTTTTTATCAGCACACCTTTTTGTGCCAGGCGCTGCACAGCAACAGCCAGTGAGAGTGTGACAGTTGCTGGCAATCCTTCTGGGATAGCTGCCACAATGATGCCCAGCGCTAAAATAAAGGCCTCGTTAATTCCCAGGTCTACATCCAAGATCCCTACCGTAAAAACAATCGCCCCTAGCCCAAGTGCAATTAGTGAGAAAATCCGGGTCAGGCGAGACAGCTCTTGTTGCAGCCGGCTGGGCTGTTCATGCACAGCCTGTGTCAGGCGCACGATCCGGCCAAATTGGGTGAGCATTCCCGTGGCATAAACCACAGCCAGTCCGGTCCCCGAGACCACTGAGGTACCAGCAAACACCAGGTTCGGCCGTTCAACTTCGCTTATTCCTTCCAACAGTGAGGCATCTGCTGTTTTGCGGGCAGGCATGGCTTCGCCGGTGAGCACCGCGTTATTCGTGCGTAACCCATATTCTTCAACTACACGTGCATCTGCCGGTATATTATCTCCTTCAGCCAGCATCAGCACATCCCCAGCCACTAAATCACTGGCTTCCACCTTCTGCTCCTCGCCCTCACGTCTCACCCTCGCATAGCTCGGCAAAAGGTGTTGCAGGGCTGCGGTAGCTTCTTCTGCCCGATGCTCACGCCAATAGGAAAGACCCGCGTTTACCAGCACAACGACCCAGATAATGATCCCCAGAGTCGGTTCGCGCAAACCCAGGGCGATTCCTCCTGCTACCCAAAGCAAGATTGCCATTGGATGAGCAAGAGAACTTATCAATTTTCGCCAGATTGGTTCAGGTGGTGGCTCAGTAAGCTGGTTGCTGCCATAAAGGGAACGTCGCTCCTGCACCTCATGCTCTGATAAACCATTGGGTGAAGTTTCCAGAGCGGTGAAAACCTCTGATTCTGGCAGGACGTAAATAGGGTCAGAAACCATAAAAAATCGCTATGCGCTTCAAATGCATAGCGATTTTATCATAATGGGCTCAAGTGCTAGCTCACCCGCTCACTGTTTTTCAGGGCAATGCTGCTGATACTTGGTATTCTTGTCTCAATCGATTAGTCGTAGCATCAGATTGCTCGGAAGATCATTGTTTTACCGAGATGGATGGTTCTATCATAATCGTCTCCAGGTATCGAGCCAATCAAAACCTTTTTCCAGCACTAACTTTCTACTTAAGCTGAATAAAGTGGAGACAACTTTTATAACTAAAGCTGTAAAAATAATAAAGACCTTTTGCTATAACAGAAGGTCTCGTAATTGTAAAGAGTTTTTAGAGCTTACGACTTGGCGTTATCATCTTCCCCTGGGGCAGACTCTTTGGGTTTCCCGCCCAGCCGGGGTTGTTCTGGGTTATCTTTCAGATATTGCTCCAGGATAGAAGGGATATCTGAATCTTCAGAGTGGATTGATTCATCATAATCACCAGCCGGGATAGGTGGTTCGAAGCGCGTAGGCCTGCGAACGCCAAAAAGTTCAGCGAAGCGGGCCACTGCAATGAGTATCCGGTAGCGATACTCCTGTGTGCGTAAGGATTGCCACTCAACGATGTTACCAATCGGCCCGTGTACCTGAGATTTTTCCCGGATAATGCGATGTATTTGGCGAGGATCGCGATAGCCAGCTGGCGAAAGCAGAATGGCGTGGGCGATAAGAACTAAAACGCTCAGCGAAATCAATACCACCCAACCCCCCTCCGTCCATTTGCCCGCAATCTGCCCGATGAACACCAGGGCTGCCAGCACGGCAGAAATGCCTGCCCCCAGGCTGCCCCAGGTACGCGCACTCCCCTTACTGTTTTTAAGGATATGCTGCCTGATCGCCAACCCCATTGCCATGATGGGTAAGAACACCCCCACACCATAAAACGGGATAGCCAGGCTGACATTGCCTCTTACCAAAAATTGGATCACGATAGCCGCCAAAGCGGCTGCAGTCACCGGGCGCGTGAACGTCCCTTTGGGGTTTCGATATACCACGATCTCTGGTATCTCGCCGATAGCCACATTACGCCAGGCCATGGCTTGCAGGTCCTGGTATGCAGTCATCGATGCAGCTGCCAGTAATACTACGGCCAAGATTTGGTAAGCCCAAAACAAGATAACTCCACCGGGGATTTCCCCAAACCCAATGAAGGCCAGGTTTCCTACCAGGCTCCGCCCAAAGGTACCATCAAAGACATTGAAGCGAATAGAAAATATGGTTAGTAGGAGTGTGGTTAATCCACCATAAAACAGGAAACTTGTTTGCACGAACCTGCCTATGCCCGATTTCCCGCTATAAAAATTCCATAATTTATTTAGCCTGGGTAAGCGTTTCTTGCCCCACTTTATGAAGCGCACATCATCATCAATAACGAATTGGATGCCATTCGACATGGCTTCCAATCCGGTTAATGCCACCAGGCCTTTCATCGAGGCCGTCAGCAGGTGATAAAAAGCTTGCCCAAATGTCACGGTTTGAACAGTCTCAACCGCTGTAACAGCAACGTCCTGAGGCTTGGCCACCAGCAGCCCTGCTGTCATGGCAATTGTGAGCAAGACAAAGATGCTTAACATGGTAAAAACCACCTGAGCTGATTCGCCTCTTCCCCGTATTGTAAGCCACCAGGTAACCACCGCCAGGCTGGCCCCAATCAAAAAGTGCCAAATCCAGCTGATGCCTGTGGCATCTCGTAGTGAAAGTAGCTGGTCAACTCCGGAGAGCGTGGAAACCACAATGGTGAAAACATAGTCTTGGATCAGCACTACGGCAACAATCAGGCTCAAAGAAGGACCCAGGTAGCGCATGGCTGCTGTGAATGAGCCACCCCCTTCATTGAAAACACCGAGTGAATACATATACAAAGCGCCAAAAACGAAGTTGGCCAGGGCAATCACGACCACCGAGATGTATGCATATTTTTCCAAACCATAGGGGTGCAAGACCGTCATCATTTCGCCCGTGGCATAATAAAACGAAGTGAAGTAATCCACGCCGAACAATGCCACAGCCGCTAATAGACCTACCTGCCCAGCACCATGCACATGGGCATCTTCTTCACGCTCACGTGGCGCGATTCTAAATGAGAAAAAAATCACAATGACTAATAGTAATATCGAAAATAGCATCGTATACTTCCAGGTTACACTAAGATCAGTTTCGTAAGTTCATTTTCTAAAGGCTTTTTCCAGCGTACTCAGTTCAGCCAGCAGGTGTTTACGGGTAGATTGGCTCAGGCGGGTGTCCTGTGCGATTTTCACTTCCTGTTCTCGAGCAGCTCTCACCACAAATGCTGGGATGAACATGATCCTTCCAGCTGGAATCACTTCAAAATTATAATTTTCCATCACCAGGGTCTGGTCATTGAAATACGGCAGGCTCAGGGATAATCCCCGGTTCAAATCATTAGAGGCAGCCCTCTTTTGGATCGTGTGGATGATCTCGCCCACCTCGTAACGAGCTAAAGCCCGCCCCTGGTTCACCAGCTGTCCCAAGATACCGTAACGCTTTCTCTGGTACATTTCGTCTGCTACCATGTAGGGTGCTAATCCTACCGCTGCATGCAAGATAGATAAGTAGCGCTGCATCGAAGCAATATGGGCTTCAGCTTCGTTCACACCGCCCACCAAAAGCTTGCCCTGGTCATCAAACGCAATCCATTGGGGTAGATAAAATCGTCTGGCAGCTTCTACGTAAGGCACCAACAGCTCACCACGTCCGGCTTCCTCTTTCTCATCCATACCGATGGCATCAGAAGGAGCGGTTATGGCTGATTCTGGTTCACCTTCACTGCGAACGGGCACACTGGGGATTTCTTCTCCCTGCTCTACTTCATAGTGAACACTCCTGCCTGATGGCAGCATATTGTGAACCATGTACGAGACGATCACATGTCTCAGCAGGCTGGCACTAACCGATACTGCCCTGTTAGACGATTGTTCCAGTTCACTAAATCGTAAACGCAGCGCTGTCCGCAAGTCGGTCCCAGTAATTCGATCGATCAATCCCCCGGTCATTTGTTCACGCGATTCCTTGGGCACGTTGGATGGTTTTGCTTCCGCATCTTCCTTGTGAACCATCACCCGGTCTGGTAAGGTAAAACGCACCTGCGATGCATTTTGAATAACTGCTTCTGCTACTGCAGAAGCCTGTGTCTCAAGAAAGCGCTGTACCAGGGGTGATTGGATTTGCAGAAGCTCCTGGTGAGACAGGTACTCTTGCCGTAAATGGCTAACTGCTTTATCCGCGAGTCCTGGATGTGTGCTTGATAATTTCGTAGGTTCAGATTTCCTCGCCATACCTTCTCCTAAACCCGACAATTGTACTCTACTCTGATACAATTCGTTGACTTAAATATTCGTGCCGATCAATCATCTTCCATGAATCGATATCCGATCCCAGGCTCAGGGGTGGCAGTTGCATTCTGCCCGCCTTCTGTGTGAAAGGAGAAGAAAACCAGGCTAAATAACACGGTTATCAGGAGGGCCAAAGCATACTTCAACCAAGAGAATGTCCTGAACCTGTGGAAGGGATTAAACCGCCTCATCCCATTAATTATAATCGTCAGGCAAGGAATCCTTTGCTTTTTTCTTGCTGTAACTTCGTCCTCTGGTACCTTTCTAAAGTATCTGATTCATGGATTTCGGAAGGAAAGGGTATAATCTCACTGGTGACCGATTTTAACTTTTTTCATCTTATTGAAGTTCGTTATGGTGATATAGACCCGCAAGGGCATGTCAATAACGCTAAATTCCTCACTTATATGGAACAGGGGCGTATATTCTACCTGAAGCAGCTCAAATTATGGGAAGGTGGCTCCTTCCTAAACCTTGGCGTCATCCTGGCAGATGTTCAAATCACCTTCAGAAAAGCAATCCAATTTGGTGACCCCATTCGCGTGGGCGTGCGGATCTCTCGTATTGGCAATAAAAGTATGACTTCAGAATATCGTATCGAGGATGCGCGTGATGCCAGCGAATTTGCTACCGGCTCTAGCGTGTTGGTGGCATACGACTATCATAACAAGCGCTCCGTACCCTTTCCTGAAGAGTGGCGCAAAGCAATCCTGAAATATGAGGGACTGCTAGAAAAATCAACCAGATAACTTTATCGAGATAGCTTGCATAGGTTTTTGAGGGGTTGCAATTTTCCAATATAAAAACTAATCCTTCCCCGGAGTAATTATGTCGCTTCCAAACGTTGATGCTGATTACCTCTTAGCTTTTCTTTCTAAGCTGCTGAACACTCCCAGTCCCACCGGCTTTGCTGAACCAGCCATTGCATTCATCGAACAATCATTAAAGACATTCGGCAGCTTATCCTTCAGCCGAACCCGCAAGGGCGGTTTAGTGGTAGCTGTGCCGGGTGATAAATCTGATGCACCCCACGCTCTCACTGCACATGCCGATACATTAGGCGCAATGGTTAAGCAAATCAAGTCTACTGGGCGCCTGTTAATGACCAAAATAGGGGGATATGCCTGGAATACAGTCGAAGGTGAGGGCTGCACGGTGCATACAAACTCAGGCGAACAGGTAAGGGGGTCTATCTTGTTCGATATGGCTTCTTCCCACGTGCATGGCACCAAGGTAAATGAGACCAAGCGTGAGGATGACAATATGGAGGTTCGCCTGGATGCTCGCACCACCACTCAGGAGCAAACGGAAGCGCTGGGCATTCGGGTGGGCGATTATATCACGTTCGACCCGCGCGTTGAAATTTCCAATGGCTTCATTCGCTCACGCCACCTGGATGATAAAGCTTGTGTGGCTTGCCTGGTGACGGCAGTAAAAACACTACATGATGCCGGCCTAAAACCCACCCGGACTGCATACCTACTTTTCAGCAACTACGAAGAAGTGGGCCACGGTGCAGCCGCTGGAATTCCAGGGGAGGTTACTGAGCTCTTATGTGTGGATATGGCCGCAGTGGGTGAAGGGCAGACCTCCGATGAATTCCACGCTACGATCTGTGTCAAAGATTCAGGTGGGCCTTACCACTATGGGCTGAGTCAAAAACTGCGGCAGCTGGCTGATTTGCATGGTATTCCTTATAAGGTAGATATTTATCCCTATTATGGCTCAGATGGTGAGGCTTACTGGCGTGCTGGTGGGGATGTCGCTGTCGCACTGATCGGCCCAGGGGTAGATGCCTCCCACAATTATGAGCGCACCCACCAGGAGGCCCTCCTCGCCACAACCCAGTGGATTTTGGCATATTTGTTGGATTGATCATGATCATCGACGCCACCCTTCCCCTCGGGCCTCTTTCTTCGGTACCATCTATTGCCAGTGCAGCTGAAAAGCTGGGGTTTACTGCCCTTTGGACCACCGAAACCATGCATGATCCCTTCCTTCCCTGCCCGCTGATTGCCGAACACACACAGCACCTGGGGCTTGGCACGGCTGTTGCTATTGCTTTTGCCCGCAGCCCGGCTAGCCTGGCTTACACCGCTTGGGACCTCGCTCAAACCTCGGCAGGGCGCTTCATTTTGGGTTTAGGTACACAGGTGAAAGCCCACATTGAGCGTCGTTTTGGCATGCCCTGGCCCGAATCGGTAGTGGGCCATCTGCGTGAACAGATTGATGCCGTGCGTGCCTTCTGGACCACCTGGCAGACCAATCAGCCGCTTAACTTCCGCTCTGAGCATTACAAGCTTAACCTCATGTCACCATTTTTTAACCCTGGGCCCAGTGAATACCCAGATATCCCCATCTACATAGCTGGAGTGAACACGGGTCTAGCCAGGTTAGCTGGTGAAACAGCCCAGGGATTCCATGCACATCCTTTCCATACGATTAAATATCTTAATGAGGTGATTCTTCCGGCCATAGAGCAGGGTCTGCTTAAAGCCTCACGAACGAGGCAAGAGATCAAGATTTCTACTTCTGCATTCATGGTAACATCCCCTGAAGAAGAAACCTTCGTGCGCGCCCAAGTAGCATTTTACGCATCCACGCCCTCCTATCGACCTGTGATGGCACTTCATGGTTGGGGAGAGATTGCCAGCCAGCTTTCTACCCTGGCTTCACGAGGCCGATGGGCTGAAATGCCTGCCCTTGTGAGCGATGATATGCTGGAGAATTTTGCGGTTATTGCCCCGCCGGACGAAATACCCACCGCATTGCTGCAGCGCTATGGTGGGGTGGTTGATCGTTTGGGCTTATACATACCTTTCATACCCGGCGAACGCGATGAATTTTGGGGAAATTTGCTGCGCGGTATATAATCTTTAATAAATGGAAGACGAAGTATATTACGCCGATTTACGTCAGCGCATGATCAATGAACAGATCATCGCGCGCGGCATTCAGGATGAGCGCGTGCTGGAAACTATAAATCGGGTTCCGCGCCATTGGTTTGTTCCAGAAGAATATGCACACATCGCCTACTCCGATAGCCCTCTCCCTATCGGAAATGGACAGACCATATCTCAACCCTATATCGTTGCATTAATGACCGAACTCTTAGAATTGGAAGGGAATGAAACTGTCTTGGAAGTAGGCACGGGTTCCGGCTACCAGGCTGCTTTGTTGGCCCACCTTGCTCAGCGGGTGTATACCATTGAGCGCCATGCCATCCTGGCCGAAAAAGCTGAAGAAGTATTGCAGCGCCTTGGTCTCAACAACGTATCCGTGCATGTGGGAGATGGCTCATTGGGTTTGCCAAAATACTCGCCCTACCAGGCAATAATGGTAACCGCAGCCGCTCCACGCGTTCCTCAGCAATTTTTCGATCAACTCGATGAGAACGGTCGCCTGGTCATACCTCAAGGGGGCATTGGCGGGCAGATCCTGGACCGTTGGCGAAAGTCTGGCAGTGAATATAAGCAGGAACATATCGCACCTGTGGCTTTTGTCCCCCTACGCGGCGAGCATGGATGGAAAGAGGATAATTGGGGGTTTTATTGAGTTTTATTCTTATGAACGGCCTATAACCCAAGCTTTTCTTCATCTCCCTGAAGCTTATTTTTCCCAAGCAAATCAAAACTCAGCCGGTGGGCTGGGCTTGCTCCCAGCCGGTATAAAGCATCACGGTGAGCCACGGTGCCATATCCTTTATGCCTGGCAAAACCATAACCCGGGAAGCTTTGATCAAGATCTCCCATCATGGCATCACGGCTGGTCTTTGCCATTACGGACGCAGCGGCGATACTCAATGAGCGGCAATCTCCTTTAGTTAATGCCGTTTGTGATATTGAAACTTCGGGGAGAAACAGGTAATCTAATAACAGGTGAACGGGAATAGGTTCCAATGCTTCAATAGCCCTGGTGGCCGCCAGCCGCGTGGCAGGCAGGATCCCCCATTGATCGATTTCTTCCACAGTGGCATAACCCACTCCCCAGGTCACAGCGTACTTTATGATTCTTGCTCGTCCCTCTTCCCTCTGGTCTGCGGTCATCTGTTTGGAATCGCGTATCCCTTGGAGGCTTTTAAAGATCTGGGTCTCGGCAGGCAAGATCACGGCAGCCGCTGCCACGGGTCCTGCTAAGGCCCCGCGCCCTGCTTCATCTATTCCAGCGACAAAGGTGAGACCAACCTGCCATAATGCCATCTCAAAGGATAGGTCAGGTGTTGGAGGAATCAGTTCTCGATCAAACGCCATCATGAGACCGAGTATAAACGCCGCGTAGGGCATTTAATCGTATGGTTAGCAGGTCAAGGCCCATTTTGAAAGAATCGCGCATCACGCTGATCTTACTGTGGGGGTTGTAGTACCAGTTTATGGGAATCTCTACTACCTGGTACCCCAACAATTGGGCCATGAACAGGATTTCAACATCAAATGACCAACCCGTAAGTGTCTGGCGCGGGAACAGGTCCTCAGCCGCTTTCTTGCTAAAACACTTGAACCCGCATTGAGTGTCCTGTAAGCCCGGCAAAGCCATGAAACGGATCAAGCCGTTATAGATCCGTCCAACCAAATGCCGGTAGTACGGTTCTACATAACGCACTGCTCCTGGTGCTTCACGGGAAGCAATGGCAATATCGCAGCCTTGCAGTGCAGGCGGTAGGAAACGGTTTATCTCCTCCAGAGGCATTGAGAGGTCTACATCACACATGAAACGATACTCACCCTGAGCAGCTAAAATTCCTTGTTGGACGGCTTTTCCTTTGCCACGGTGAGCATTTTGTAATACCTGTAGTTCCGGATGATTTATGCGGAATTCCTGGGCTATCTGGAAGGTCCTGTCTGTACTGCCATTCTCAATCACGACGACTTCAACCGAATAGGGTTGCTTTTTACTAAAATCAAAGACCTGCTTGAGAGTCTCAGGCAGGCGTTGCTCTTCATTATATGCTGGGAAAATGAGCGAAAGAAAAGGTGTGTTCAAAAATTCCCCTTAAACTTTTCAGGCATGATAATAGTTCAAGGCGTAAAGGATTGCACCTATCAGTACTACGATGGTAATAATTAACAGCACAATCAATAAAACCCATTGCTTTCTACTGAACCTGAGCTTGTCTTCCACCGGGGGCAGAGAAAATTCATCTGGAATGGTCATTTTGGGGAGCTTCGGAGACGGTTTCTTATCCAGGAGGTGCAGATCGCGCCCAAAGAAATCCTCCTCTTCGCCTAGTGGAAGGCTTTTTTCTGGGTTTGCCATTAGCTCTAGGAAATCAGCCAGGTAGTTAATCTCATTGGGTTTTAGATATTCCTCGCTTTTCAATAGGCCCGTAATCAAGTTTTCTACGCCATCCATCAAGGCGATTCGAATTGCCGGGCTAGCTGTCTCTACATGCACACCTGGATTTGCAAAAATCAATATCGGTGTAATCTCCGGATGTGTTTTCTCATGCGCATCCAGTATATTGGCTAACTTATGAGCGTAAAACTGGCTTTGCTTGATCAGGTTAGGGCGACCGGGTCCAAAACGATGGCTCGATTTGCTCATTTCCCACCATGATTCTTCTTTGGCCCTAAAAAAACCCTTGGCAAAACTAATGTTGAGCACAATCAATCCCGGGGGTCCTATCAGGATGGGCGGGAACACTTCTCGCCCAGCCTCCAATCGTAAATTGTGCAGCAAGACAAAGCGGTTATCCAGGCCACGCATCAGTTGTGTGATAATCATTTCTTCAGCATGTTCATCAGCTGAGTCAAAAGTGAGTAGCTTTTTAATCAGGTTAAGGAGCTTCTGTAAGCTATCCTTTTGTGTGGTCTTTTGGTGAGGTTCAATTAGTTTCATGGGTGAACACCTTGCAAACCAGTTTTATTAATGAATTTTCTAATGGGGTGCAAGCTGGATGCCATGTAATTAGATAATAAGCCAATGTTTTCTCTGATTGCCTTTTGCCTGTAGGCTTGAATACGTTGTAAGGAAAGATGTGCGAACACCTCGGTTTGCATCCGATCTTCAGATTCAAGCAAAGCATAATATTCCGGAGCTGATATACCCTGGCGAGAAGAAAATACTTCTACAGTTTGGGGAATTGCACCCGTCTCAAGTTGATGCGCAATCAAGTCACGCCATTGTCTCAGGTAAGTGTCATCAACGAAGGGCAACCAACCTTCTGGCTCAATCTGGCTCAGGCAGATATCCATCCCAGTGCTTAATCCCGGCAGGATGTGCAGGTCAAGGTATGCACGCAACACATTGTGGTAATACAGGCGCTGGCGGAAAGTCCCCCAGGTACAATGTGGTCCAAAGATCGGAGTAAAAAGCTCCTTCACCCACAGCCAATCAGCCTGCAAGTGGCATAAATAACCTGCGACAAATGCCCGTTGGCCTGCGTGGATAAGTTCGGTTGCTTTCAGTTGAGGATATCGAACCAGCATCAGTTCCCATGCTGGTAAATCATCTTCTATAATGGGAAGGTTGAAAAAATGTGTCTGCTGGCGTGCATCACCAGAAATCACTTGCACATCAGGTGCTGTGCAGCCGAACAAGAAAACACAGCGCCAGGCTTTCAATAATGTGCTTATCTCGTCCGGTAGTTCATCGCAATTGATCAGTTCTTCAGCTAGGTTTATGTGATAAAAGGGAGTTGGCACGTAAAAATTATACCAGTCCAATCCAAAATAGAAAGAAGTTAAAAAGCGGCCAACGCAGCCGCTATGTTAGCTCGAGCACGTGATAAACCTGCTGCTAAATAACAGGTACACCACCCAACTCTTCCACTTTTGCCTGGGCGTCTCCCACTACAATTAATTGCTTGCCATTCTCTTGGATCAGGTGCACTGGTTGGGTGACCGTGAATTTACCTCCCAGGTTAGGGATGCGCTCACCCACAACATAGGTTTTACCAGCTTTAAGTTGTTTAACAAAGGCTTCCCGGCTTAACATCACCCGGTCTGTGAAAACCACACCCCGCCGTTCATATACCCGCACCCAATCAAGTTGGCCATCCGGTTTAAAGTGGACTGCCTCGAGTACCCCATCATAATTTATCTTCGACATAAGTCGGGGCGGGCGGACTCGAACCGCCGACCCCCGCGTCCCAAACGCGGTGCGCTACCGAACTGCGCTACACCCCGGCGCGGGTGAGTATACTGTATACCATCTGGCAGGTCAAGTGGAATTATGGATTGCCGCCTTCGCCAGTTCATCTGCACGTTGATTGAGGGGGTTTCCAGCGTGGCTGCGCACCCAGTGCCAAGTGATTTCATGCGATTTCAGGCTGTCTTCCAGGGCTTGCCACAGGTCAATATTGGCCAGCTTACCACTCTTCCGTTTCCAACCTCGCTTGCGCCAGTCGGGTAGCCATTCGGTGATGCCCCTGCGCAAGTATTCAGAATCGGTGTATATATCAACCCGGGCAGTCTGGTTCAGCGCACCCAGGGCTTTTACCGCGGCAGTCAGCTCCATGCGGTTGTTAGTAGTGAGCGTTTCACTGCCGCTCAGTACTTTCTCATGTCTGCCAGAAAGCAGTAAAGCCGCCCACCCACCCGGCCCAGGGTTGGGCATGCATGCTCCATCGGTATAAATTCTCACATGGGGTAGATTGGCCATTAGTGCACCTGGGAGAATACCTCATTTGCCAGGATATCCAGGTTCCTGATCAGCTCTGGCACCCTCTCCGCCAGGAACTGCGGGCTGAATAATTGTTTGGCTGCATCGTCCAGTGCCCAGCGCATCACGCGCCACGAAGCCTGCGAGGGTTCAGCTCGGGCATTTGGCAGTAAACGCATTGCTTGCTCCCGCTGCGGGTTATCCTCAGGCTTGATAGCCAGGTAACTCAGCGTAGATTGACGAGTAGGGTAGACCTCGAGTTCACTCACCCATTCGGCCTGGTTGGGTGGGTAGACCAGCCACTCCATCACAAGCCAGCTTGCCAGCTGTAGCTCAGCTGAGGAGTGCGTCATTAACAACGATGGACCAAAGGTATCAATCACAGCCTGTTTGGTGGAAGGAAATGCGATCATTACCCATTGATCCTCGTTTTCAGCTTGTGTAAATGCAGTTTTTTGTGCAGGGATATCATTCAGGCTGCCAATAATGAATAACGCATGCCGTTCAGCGAAATCAACCTGGGGCTCGCCTTCCGTATCAAACCAGGCACACCCGCTTCCCTGTAAACCTTTTAAATAGGTGAAAGCCTGGTTGGTCTCTGGGGTATTGAACAGGTATCCTGGTGCAAATGGGTTGTTGATTTCTCCTCTAAAAGCATAGATCCATCCGGCGATTTCTCCTGGCTGAGAGGTCATCAGGTAGCCGCCTTTCCCTAGGTTAGATTTATCACCCTGGCGGGCGAATTCTTCTGCCGCAGCACATGCTCGTACCCTGAAGTCCTCGGGACTCTTGGGTGGGTTCGGGAAGCCCAGTTCCTCTGCCCAGCTCTGGTTGTAAAACACCATATACGCAGATCGATAATAAGGAAGGCCAATCCGCACCGCATGCCCTGCATCGCTGGTGACCATATCTTCTTGCCAAAAAGTCGTGTAAAAATCTGCCTGTTCACTGCTGGTTAACCCCCATACTGGGTCGGTCACGTAAGGTGTCAGGTCAGCCAGGATTCCATTACCATTCCAATGCCGTGCCTGGTAGCCATAATCTATCAGCAAGTCGGGTATCGAGCCTGTGGTCAGTGCTGCTTCAACCGCCTCATCAAGGCGGCTGTAATCATCGAACCCCTTTCCTTCTACAATAATGCCCCAAAGGTTTGAGCGGTTGAATTCATCCAGGATGCTCTGGAATGAAGTCCCCAGGGTACCATCCCAAGGGTACCACAGGCTCACTTGCAAACCTTGAAGGTCGGCGGCGGTTAATCCCAGCGGCGAAGGCGTCCTTTCATTTGGGGTAGATGGAATCTCGGGTAGAACTGTTGGGGTGCCGCTGATTTCTCCCTGGATGACGGCAGGAGTTGAAGAACCTGCGTTGACTGATATCGCTTCTTTCGTGGCTGTGACGCCGCCTGCCTTGATGCTCCCTTTCCCATTGCAGGCTGAGAACACCAGAGTAAGTGCTAACCCTAGAGCAAAGAGATAAAATGGGGTAAGATAACGCCTTAGCATATGATGGGTGCTGGGTAAGAAACGCTTCCGTCTCAACAGTCTCGTCATTATATCAAATAGAAGCACGGGGTAATCATCTCCATATACTTATGAGTGATCTTACACTTCAAATACTCCCCAGAATCAAGGCTTTTCGCATGCCTAGCCTTGAGCTCGATGAGCAGTTCGTAACCCCCGACTATCAAGGTGGCTCGATCCTCAATCTCCCAGCCTCTATCTCTCATTGGTTGGGCGCCGGGCCATATGGTGCCGCACCATTGCGCCCGCAGTTATCCATCACGAACGACACAAGCATTCAGCGGGTCATCCTGGTGCTGGTGGACGCACTGGCCTTGCACCGCTTGCAACACTGGATGGCTGACGGCACCGCTCCCGTGTGGTCGAGGCTGGTGCAGAACGGACAGCTGACTGCCCTCACCTCCGTTGTCCCATCTACCACTTCGTCTGCCCTCACCTCTTTATGGACGGGGCGCAGTCCGGCTGAACATGGTGTGGTGGGTTATGAACTCTGGTTGAAGGAATACGGTGTGGTCAGCAATATGATCTTGCATTCACCCATTACTTTC
>Ga0210077_1000377_pt1 | contig 17487 bp, 16 predicted proteins | sample RushMan_CattailN_5_FD_185556 | JGI IMG/M metagenome (GOLD analysis project Ga0210077, IMG submission 185556) | Wetland microbial communities from San Francisco Bay, California, USA, that impact long-term carbon sequestration -... | ecosystem: Environmental > Aquatic > Marine > Wetlands ... | reverse complement strand
GCGCGCCTCGAGCGCGCGCGCGCTCGCGCCCGCCTCGATCCGCCGCGGCGGCGTTGGCTGGGTCGCGCAGGCTGAAAGCGCGGCGAGCGCCAGCGCAAGGCTCGCGCGGCAGGCGTTCTTCACGCCGGAAGTATAAGGCTCAAGCCCGCAGCGCGCGCGTGGCCGCCTTCTCGATCTCGACCACGAAGAACATCGCGACGCCGAACGCGCACACCAGCGCCCACGCGGCCGCGTCGATCGCCGCGGTGCCGAACAGAGTTTGCACCGGAGTCAGGTAGGTGAACGCGAGCTGAAGCAGAACGAGCGCGGCGATCGCCACCAGCGCGACGCGGTTGCCGAGCAGCGCGTCGAGGTTGAGCGCGCTGTCGGCCAGGCGCCGGCTGTTGAACAGGTAGACGATCTCGCCCATCACCAGCGCGTTGACCGCCGCCGTGCGCGCGCTCGCCACGTCGCCGCTGCGCCCCATCTCCCACAGGAACAGCCCGAGCACGCCCGCGAGCAGCAGCAGCGAGACGAAGGTGACGCGCCAGGCGAGGTAGCGCGACAGCAGCGGCTCGCGCGGGTCGCGCGGCGGGCGCCGCATCGCCGCCGGATCGGTCGGGTCGAACGCGAGCGCGAGCGAGAGCGTGGTCTCGGTCACCATGTTGACCCACAGGATCTGCACCGGCGTGATCGGCAGCGTCATGCCCATCACCACCGCGGCGATCACCGCCAGCGCCTCGCCGCCGTTGGTCGGCAGCAGGTAGACGATCGTCTTCTTCAGGTTGTCGTAGACGGTGCGCCCCTCCTCGACCGCGCGCTCGATCGAGGCGAAGTTGTCGTCTGCGAGCACCATGTCGGCGGCCTCCTTGGCGGCCTCGGTGCCTTTGCCGCCCATCGCCACGCCGACGTCGGCGCGCTTGAGCGCCGGCGCGTCGTTGACGCCGTCGCCGGTCATCGCGACGACCTCGCCCGCGGCCTGCAGCCGCTCGACCAGGCGCAGCTTGTCCTCGGGGCTCGCGCGCGCCATCACGTCCTCCGGCCCGATGCCGAGCATCGCGCCGATCGCGCGCGCGGTCACCGCGTGGTCGCCGGTGATCATCTTCACCCGGATGCCGGCCTCGCGGCAGCGGGCGACCGCCTCGACGGCCTCGGCGCGCGGCGGATCGATGATCCCGACCAGCCCGAGCAGCGCGAAGCCGCCGCGCACGTCCCGCAGGCCGAGCGTTTCCTGCGCGGGGTCGACCGCGCGGCGCGCGAGCGCGAGCACCCGCATGCCCTCGCGCGCGAGCGCCTCGGTGCGCGCCTGCCACGCCTCGCGCCCGTCCTCGCACATCTCGAGCACGCGCTCGGGCGCGCCCTTGACGAAGATCGCGTGCGAGCCGTCTGGCGCGTGGTGCAGCGTCGCCATGAAGCGGTGCTCGGACTCGAACGGAATCTCGTCCAGGCGCGGCCACTCCGCGTACTCGCGGAAAGGCTGCAGGCCCGCCTTCATCGCGAACGTCACCAGCGCGGCCTCGGTCGGGTCGCCGACCACCTTCCAGGCGCCGTCCTCCTCGTGCGCGGCGGCGTCGTTGCACAGCAGCGCCGCGCGCGCGAGCTGCTGCCCGGTCGCCTCGCCGAGCGCCACCTCGTGCACGGTCATCTCGTTCCTGGTCAGGGTGCCGGTCTTGTCGGAGCAGATCACGGTGACCGAGCCGAGCGTCTCGACCGAGGGCAGCCGGCGCACGATCGCGTTGCGCCGCGCCATGCGCCGCACGCCGATCGCGAGCGCGACGGTCACGATCGCGGGCAGCGCCTCCGGAATCGCCGCCACCGCGATGCCCACCGCGGCGAGGAACATGTCCGCGGCGCTGAAGCCCCGCAGGAAGTAACCCAGCGCGAAGGTGGCGCCCGCCAGCAGCAGGATCGCGACCGTGAGCCAGCGCCCGAACACCGCGAGCTGGCGCGTGAGCGGGGTCGAGATCTCCTCGACGGTCTCGAGCAGCGCGCTGATGCGCCCGATCTCGGTCGCCGCGCCGGTGGCGACCACCACGCCCGCGGCGTGTCCGTAGGTGACGAGCGTGCCGGAGAAGGCGATGCAGGCGCGGTCGCCGAGCGGCGCGCCGGCGTCCACCGGCGCGGCCGATTTGTCGGCGGGCACCGACTCGCCGGTGAGCAGCGCCTCGTCGATCCTCAAGTTCCTCGCCTCGAGCAGGCGCAGATCGGCCGGCACCTTGTCGCCCGCGGCGAGCAGCACCACGTCGCCCGGTACCAGCTCTTCGGCGGGCAGTCTGAGCTGCGCGCCGCCGCGCAGCACCAGCGCCGAGAGCGAGAGCATCTTGCGGATCGCATCGAGCGCTTCCTCGGCCTTGCCTTCCTGGATGAAGCCGACGATCGCGTTGATCACGATCACGCCCGCGATCACGCCCGCATCGACCCAGTGCCCGAGCGCGAGCGTGATCGCTGCCGAGGCGATCAGGACGTAGATCAGCACGTTGTGGAACTGGGCGAGGAAGCGCATCACGGCCCCGCGCCGCGGCGGCGGCGGCAGGCGGTTGGGGCCGTGCATCTCGAGACGCGCGATGGCCTCGGCCGGCGTCAGCCCGCCGCGCGTGCTCGCCAGCTCGGCCAGCGCCTGCGGCGCCTCGAGCGCGTGCCAGTCGGTGCGCCCGGCCATGCGGATCAGGGCACCGCGGGCTCGAACCAGTTGTGCAGCGCGAGCCCGCCGTCGACCACGATGTCGGCGCCGGTGACGTAGCGCCCGAAGCGCTCGCTCAGCACCGCCAGCCCCATCGCCGCGATGTCGTCGGCGTCGGCCAGGCGCCCGAGCGGGATCTTCGCCGCGAGGCTCGCGTCCGGCTCGAACCCGCCGGCGGCGACCGCGCCGGGGGTGAGCGCGTTGACGCGGATGCCGTGCGCGCCGAGCGCCTTGGCGAGCTCCTTGACCAGCATCAGCATGCCCGCCTTGGCGGTGGCGTAGTGCGGCAGGTTGCGCGGCGTGCCCGAATGCAGCGAGGTGAGCAGCAGCATCCGGCCGCGGATCCTGTTCCCGATCATGTGGCGCGCGAGGCCGCGCCCCAGCACGAAGCCAGAGCGCAGGTTGACTTCGTGCATCGCGTCCCAGGTCTCGTCGCTCACCGTCATCAGGGTGTCGGCCTCGCGCCGCGGCGGGCTCGCGCTGTGCACCAGCATGTCGACCCGGCCCAGGCGCGCGACCGCCTGCTCGAGCAGCCGCTCGGCGGCGCCGCGCCGCGCGAGGTCGACCTCGGCGAGCTCCGCCGCGCCGCCCGCCTCCTTCACCGCCGCGAGCGCGGCCTGCCCGCGCGCGGGGTCGATCTCGGCGAGCAGCAGCCGCGCGCCCTCGCGCGCGAGGCCGAGCGCCAGCGCGCGCCCGATGCCGTTGCCGGCGCCGGTGACGAGCGCGGTTTCGCCTTCGAAGAGCGGATCAGTCATGGAGGGAAAGGATATAGGCATTGAGGAGGTAGAACACGAACAGCACGATGCTCGCCCAGCCGACGGTGCGGAACACGCGCAGGCGCGGGCGGTAGAACAGCCCGACGACCGCGACCCCGCTCATCATCACCGCCGACAGCGCCGACACCGCGTGCACGCGCGAGACGTGCGACAGCAGCGGCCCCTTGAGGTAGAGCAGGTCGTCGAGCGCGAGGATGAAGACGTTGAACAGGTTGCTGCCGAAAAGGTTCCCGATCGCCATGTCGAGCGCGCCGATGCGAACCGCCGCCACCGTGACCACCGCCTCGGGCAGCGAGGTCGCCGCGGCGACGAACAGCGTCCCGACGAAGCTCTCCTGCCAGCCCATCTGCTGCGCGAGCGCCTTGCCGAAAAAGGGCAGCGCGACCGCCGCCGCCACCACCACCGCCGCGGCGACGGCGTAGCCGAGCAGCGCCCGGCGCAGCGAGATCGTGCGCCCGCGCGGCGCCTCCTCGACCGCCGCCTGGCGGTTCTGCGCCTCGTAGCGGAACACGGTGCGTATCGCCACCGCGTACATCAGGACGATCACCGGCGTGTAGGCGCCGACGTGGCCGATCGCCCAGTGCGGTCCGTCGCCCGCGAGCAGGATGTTGAAGCCGGCGAAGCCGATCAGGATCACGCCGAAGCCCGCCGCCAGGATGTGCCCCTGGCGCGCCCGGGTGTAGACCGACTCGCCGCGCACCAGGAAGTCGAGCACCACGATGTAGAGCAGGTTGAACACGCAGGCGCCGAGCACGTCGCCCACCGCGATGTCGGGCGTATGGCCGACCGTGACCGCGCTCGCGCCGGTCGCGAGCTCGGGCAGCGAGGTGACGACCGCGAGCAGCACCACGCCGATCCAGGTCCCGCCCAGGCCGCTGAGGCGGGCGACCAGGTCGCCGTAGCGCGACAGATAGGTGCCGGCGACGCCGATCGCGAGCGCGCAGGCGAGAAAGCCTAGGATCGTCGCCATCGCCGGGTTCCGCGCCGCGCCCCGGCCTCAGGGCTTGATCGGGGGATCGATCGCCGGCAGGTCCTCGAACTCCGGCGCCGGGCCGTCCTTTCCCGCCGCCGCCGCGCGCGCGACGGCGTCGATATCGAACACGCCCGGCTGCAGCGCGTTGAGGTAGGCGAAGGACTCGGCCACGGAATGGTCGCGCGAGTAGCCGATCATGTCCTTGCTGGCGGCGATCGCCGCCGGCGCCTTGGCGGCGATCCGGCGCGCGACCGCGTGCGCGCCCTCCACCAGCGCGTCGTGGCCGTCGAACACGCCGTTGACGAAGCCGAGCCGCTCGGCGCGCCCGGCGGCGAGCCGGTCGCCGGTGTAGGCGAGCTCGCGCACCACCGCCTCGGGGAGCTGCTTGGGCATGCGCTGCAGGGTGCCGACGTCGGCCATCATGCCGAGGTTGATCTCCTGGATCACGAAATAGGTGTCCGCCGCGCAGTAGCGCAGGCAGCACGCGGTCACCAGGTCGACCGCGCCGCCGATGCAGCCGCCCTGCACCGCCGCGATCACCGGAAAGCGCGCGGCGGAAACCGCTTCGAACGATCCCTGCAGCGCGATCAGCTGCCGGCGGAAGCGCTCGCGCGCGGCGACCGAGCCGGTCTCGAGCGCGGCGCCGTCGCGGAACAGCGACAGGTCCATCCCGGCGCTGAAATGCCTGCCGCTGGAGCAGATCACGGCGGCGCGGGTGCCGCCCTCGGCCTCGAGCCCGCGCAGGATCGCCGGCAGCTCGACCCAGAAATCGCGCGTCATCGCGTTCAGCCGCTCCGGCCGGCTCAGCCGGATCGTCGCCACCTTCGCGTCGCGCTCAACCTCGAAGCATTCGTAGCCCACGGCCCTTTATACTTGGGCCATGCGGCAAGTCAAGAAACCCAAGCCGGCGGGCGCCTGCTCCGTCTGCCGGGCGCCAACCGATTTGCGCGAAATGCTCAATCAACGCTGCAGGAGCACGGTCAACGGCCGGCGCTGCTACGGCATCTATCACAGCGACCTCTCCCTGATCTGGGACGAATGCCAGTCCTGCGACGGCATGGGCAAGCTTGGCACCCAGGTCTGCGCCGAGTGCGCGGGCTACGGCTGGAAGCTGTTCGGCTGAGAAGATGGAGCCGCTCGTCACCCGCCTGCGCCGCACCGGATTCGCCGCCGTCGCGTTCGCGACCGCGCTGTCGCCCTCGGCCTACGATCCCGCCGCGCGCCGCGTCGCGGCGCGCCAGATCTATTTCTCGGCCTGGCAGGCGCTGCCCGGATTCACGCTGGTCTGCGCGCTGGTGAGCTGGGTGCTGATCCGGATCGTGATCCGCAGCTCCAACGACTACGGCCTGTCCGCCTACGCGCTCGAGCTGACGGTGCGCGTGATGGTGCTCGAGCTGATCCCGCTGTTCGCCGCCTTCTTCGTCGGACTGCGCTCGGGCGCCGCGATCAACACCCAGGTGGTGCAGATGCACATCCGCGGCGAGCTCGACGCGCTGCAGCGCGCCGGGCGCGACCCGCTGCGCCACGAGCTGGTGCCGCGCGTGATCGGCAGCGCGGTCGCGGTGATGCTGCTCGCCTTCCTCAATTGCGCGGTCGCGCTCGTGCTCACCTACTACGAGATGTACGGCATCTCGCCCTGGGGCCTGGCGCAGTTCCTGCGCATCACCGGCGAGGTGTTCGACCCGGTGGCGACCGTGGGGCTCGGCCTCAAGACGCTGCTGTTCGGGATCGCGGTCGCGGTGATCCCGATCACTTCCGCGCTCGCGGTGCCGCGGCGCGAGCGCATGGCCCCGGTGGCGGTGCTGCGCGGCATGGTCGGCCTGGTGCTCGCGCTGGTGGCGATCGAGGGCGTGTTCCTCGCGATCTCCTATGTCTGACATGGCGCCCGAAACCGACGCCCGGCCCGCGATCCGGCACGTCGAGCTCAAGGCCGGCCTGCTCCTGCTGCTGGTGGCGGCGCTGGTGGCGGGGTTCGTGCTCTACGTGCTGTACGCGCGCGGCGCCTTCGAGGAGACCCAGAAGCTGGTGCTGATCGCCGACGACTCGGAAGGCATCGCGGTGGGCGCCAACCTCACCTTCTCCGGCTTCCCGGTCGGGCGCGTGCAGCGCATCGAGCTGTCGAAGAACGGCAAGGCGAAGATCGAGGTCGAGATCCCGGTGAAGGACCTGCACTGGCTGCGCAGCTCGAGCGTGTTCACGCTCGAGCGCGGCCTGGTCGGCGGCGCGCGCCTGCGCGCCTTCACCGGCAACCTCGACGATCCGCCGCTGCCGCCGAACGCCGAGCGCGAGGCGCTGCGCGGCGACGCGACCGAGCAGCTGCCGGTGCTGCTCGCGCGCATGCGCCAGGTGCTCGACCACGTCGAGCGCATCACCGCCGACGACTCCGACCTCAACGCGAGCCTGGCCAACCTGCGCACGATCACCTCCCGCATGACGGGGCGCTACGGCGCGCTAGGCGGGCTGCTCGGCGGCGACGAGAACGCGAAGAAGGTGATCGACGCGCTCGACCGCAGCAACGCGCTGCTCGCCTCGCTCGGCGGCGTCTCGGCCAAGCTCGGGCGCACGCTCGACAAGGCCGACCGGCGCGTGTTCGGCGCGGGCGGGGTGATGGACGGCACCGAGCAGGCGATCGCGCAGCTGAACGCGACCCTCGCCGCGGCGCGCGAGAGCCTGAAGAAGGCCGACGCGGTGCTCGCGCAGGCGCAGAAGATCGGCGCCAACACCGCCGCCGCGACCGAGAACCTCGCCGCCCTGCGCGCCGAAGTCGACGCGAACGTGCGCAAGCTCGGCAGCCTGATCGACGAAGTGAACCGCAAATGGCCCTTCAAGCGCGACACCGAGCTCAAGCTGCCGTGAGGGCGCTCGCGTGCGCGGCGCTGCTCGCGCTTGCGGCCTGCGCGGGCGGACCGCTTGCGCCCGAGTGGAAGTCGAACGCGCACGCCGCGCTCGCCAATTACGAGGCGGCCTGGCTGCGCGGCGACGACCGCACGGCGAAGGCCGAGCTCGCCAGCGCCCGCGCCGAGGTGTCCCGCACCGGGCGCCCGGCGCTGCTCGCGCGGGTCGAGCTCGCGCGCTGCGCGCTCGAGGTCGCGAGCCTCGAGTTCGGCCCCTGCCCGGGCTACCGCGCGCTCGAGCGCGACGCGGCCCCCGCCGAGCGCGCCTACGCGGCCTACCTGAGCGGCCGCCGCGACGGGCTCGACCCGGGCCTGCTCGCGCCGCCGCACCGCGCGGCGCTGGAGGGCGGCAGCGCCGCGCTCGCCTCGATCGAAGATCCGCTCGCGCGCCTGGTGGCCGCCGGCGTGCTGATGCGCAGCGGGCGCATCGCGCCGGAGGGCATCCACGCCGCGATCGAGGCGGCCTCCGCCAACGGCTGGCGCCGGCCGCTCATCGCCTGGCTGCGCCTCGAGCAGCGCCGCGCCGAGGCCGCGCGCGATTCCGACGCCGCGGCGCGCATCGGGCGCCGCATCGACACCATCGTCAACCCATGAGGAAGACATTGAGACACGAAATCTCCCCGCGGCGCGCCGCCGCGCTCGCGTGCTTCGCCGCGCTCTGGCTCGCGGGCTGCGCGACCCAGGTGCAGACCTACTCTTCGCCGCAGCACCAGAACCTGCGCCTGAGCGCGCAGCAGCTGTCCGCGGGCGGCCTCGCCTTCCTCACCCCCTCCACCGTGACCGGGCAGGAAGAGGACAAGCAGTCGCTCGCCTACGTGTTCGCCGACGCGCTGAAAGCGAGCCGCCCCGAGATCCGCTTCGATTCGCTGCCGCAGACGATCGGCGCGGTGAACCGCGCCGACCTGGCCGAGACCTACCGGCGCATGTACCGCGACTACCGCGACACCGGCGTGTTCGACGCCGCCATGCTGCGCCAGGTGGGCGAGGCCACCGGGATGCGCTACCTGGTGCAGCTCAAGCTCGCCAACATGGACCAGGGCGCGCGCGGGCGCCTGAGCCTGCTCGGGCTGAGCCTGCTCAACACCCAGTACGCCAACATGAGGGTGTTCTGCCAGGTCTGGGACAGCCGCGACGGCAGCATCGTGTGGGAAGGCATCGACGAAGTGTCGATGGCCTTCGACACCGGGCAGGAGCGGCGCCTGACTTTCCGCAGAATCGCCCGCCGTGCGGCGCGGGACCTGATCGCCAGCCTGCCCTAGCGGTTCCCGCGGCGCTCAGGGCGCCGCGGCCCGCCGCGTCATGTTGACCGAAAGCAAGAAATTCCCGGCGCGCGCCGCCGCCGGCGCGAATCTTGACGCCAATCAAAGCAGCCGCGCCCGGAGCCGTTAGCCTCGGCCATCATCAATGCCTCGCCAAGGCGCCGCCGATGCTGAGCGAACCGGTACGCAACGTGATGGAGCCGCGCAGGCTGCTCGTGGCCGCGCCGGACACGAGCGTGGGCACGGCTGCCAAGATGATGGCGGCGCACAAGGTCGGCGCGATCATGGTGCTCGACGGCACTCGCCTGATCGGCATCTTCACCGAGCGCGACGCGGTGTTCCGCGTCATCGCGGCGGGCCGCGACGTGCACACCACCCGCCTGGCGGACGTCATGACGAAGTCCCCCGTGTCGGTCGCGCCGAACGAGACTTTCGGCTACGCGCTGCTGCTGATGCACGAGAACGGCTTCCGCCACGTCCCGGTGGTGGTGGACGGCGAGCCGATCGGCATCGTCTCGGCGCGCAGCGCGCTGGACCCCGATCTCGAGGAGTTCGAGTCCGAGGCGCGGCGGCGCAAGGCCATCCGCCGCGGGGCGGCGCAGCAATAGGAGGGGAAAGGCCGATGCAAAAATTCGAGATCGTCGCGCGCGAGGACTTCTCGGACGTCACCTATCTTCTCGAAGTCAGCCATCCGGCGATGGCGAAGGCGGCGCGGCCCGGCCAGTTCGTGATCGTCATGTCGCATCCGGAGGGCGAGCGCATTCCGCTCACGCTGGCCGACTGGAACCGCGAAAAGGGCACCATCACCCTGGTGATCCAGGCCGTCGGCAAGACCACCCGCGAGATGCAGCAGGACTGCACGGTCGGCGGCCACCTGTACGGGGTCACCGGGCCGATGGGCATCCCGAGCCGGGTCGGCAGCGCGAAGAAGGTGGTGTGCGTCGGCGGCGGCCTCGGCGTGGCGCCGGTCTATCCCCAGGCGCGCGCCTGCAAGGAAAGCGGCGCCTACGTGATCGGCATCGTCGGCTTCCGCAGCAGGGAGCTGATGTTCTGGGAGGACAAGTTCGGCGCCGTCTGCGACCAGCTGATCGTCTGCACCGACGACGGCTCGGCCGGGATCAAGGGCATGGTCACCGCGGGGATCAAGAAGGCGCTGCGCGAGCACGCCGACATCGACGAGTTCGTCGTCATCGGCCCGCCGGTGATGATGAAGGGCTGCGCGGAGGCCACGCGGGCGCACAAGATCAGGACCATGGTCAGCCTCAACCCGCTGATGGTGGACGGCACCGGGATGTGCGGCGGCTGCCGGGTGAAGATCGGCGGCCAGGTCAAGTTCGCCTGCGTCGACGGGCCGGACTTCGACGGCCACCTGGTCGACTTCGACGACCTGATGACGCGGCTGCGGCGCTTCACCGAGCAGGAGAAAAGCGCCGCGGCGCGCTGGTCGGAAAACTGCCGCATGGCGGACGTGCCGCGCGAATTGAAGACGCGCCGCCCGCCGCCCGAGGACGCCGAGCTGCCCGACCCGTTCGACGAAGTGCAGGGAGGCTGAATGGCCAAGAAACGCACCATCCGCAGCATTCCGCGCGAGCGCACCCCGATGCCGGAGCAGCCCGCCGCGGAGCGGGTGAGGAACTTCGCCGAAGTCGCCTGCGGGTTCAGCGAGGCCGACGCGCTGCGCGAATCCGAGCGCTGCCTGCTCTGCCCCGAGCAGCCCTGCGTGGACGGCTGCCCGGTCGGCATCGACATCCCCGGCTTCATCCAGAGAATCGGGCAGAAGGACTTTCGCGGCGCCTACGACGTGCTCACCGACACCAACCTGCTGCCGGCGATCTGCGGCCGCGTCTGCCCGCAGGAGAACCAGTGCGAGGGCGTGTGCACCGTGGGCGAGTCGCTCGAGCCGGTCGCGATCGGGCGCCTCGAGCGCTGGGTCGGCGACAGGGCGATCGCCGAAGGCTGGGCCGGCGCGCCGACCATCGAGCCGGTCCCCTACCGCGTCGGCATCGTCGGCTCGGGCCCGGCCGGGGTGGCCTGCGCCGCGGACATGGCCAAGGCCGGCTGCGACGTCACCGTCTACGAGGCCTTCCACCTGCCAGGCGGGGTGCTGCGCTACGGGATCCCGGATTTCAGGCTGCCGAACGAGGTGATCGACGCCGAGATCGGCCGGCTGGAGAAGCTCGGCGTCAAGTTCGAGTGCAACACCCTGGTCGGGCGCCTGTTCACGATCGAGCAGATGATCGACGAGCTCGGCTTTCACGCGGTGTTCGTCGGCACCGGCGCCGGCTACCCGACCATGCTCGGCGTGCCCGGCGATTCGCTCAACGGGGTGCTCTCGGCGAACGAGCTGCTGACGCGCTGCAACCTGATGCGGGCGAAGGAATTCCCGGCCTACGACACGCCGCTGCCGCTCGGCAAGCGGGTCGCGGTGGTGGGCGCGGGCAACACCGCGATGGACGCGATGCGCGTGTGCAGGCGCCTCGGCGCCGAGAAGGTGTACTGCATCTACCGCCGCTCGCGCACCGAGGCTCCGGCGCGCGCGGAGGAAGTCCACCACGCCGAAGAGGAAGGCATCGAGTTCCACTGGCTCACCAATCCGGTCGAGATCCTGGACGACGGCCAGGGCGGCGTGCGCGGCATGCGCTGCATCCGCATGGAGCTCGGCGAGCCGGACGATTCGGGCCGCCGCCGGCCGGTGCCGGTGGCCGGCAGCGAGCACGACTTCGAGTGCGACCTGGTGGTGTTCGCGATCGGCACCAACGCCAACCCGATCATGGGGCAGACCTCGAGCCTCAAGCTCAACAAGCGCGGCTACATCGAGACCGACGAGACGCTCGCGACCTCGGTGGCCGGCGTCTACGCCGGCGGCGACATCGTCACCGGCGCGGCGACCGTGATCGAGGCGATGGGCGCCGGGCGCAGGGCCGCCCGCAGCATGAAGGCCTACCTCGGCATCCGCGACCCCGACCGGCCCTACGCCATCGACGGCCGCGGCGCGGCGGGCCGCATGTTCGGATTCGACCCGGCGGAGCGCAACTTCGCGCGCGTCCGGGTCGGCTAGAGACCGTCACCATGAACGACACAACAATGACTCTGCAGGCGCAAAAACCGGTAGTCACCCTGAAAGAGCACATCGTGGAGATCATCAGCGACTCCGGCGAAGGCGCGCAGCGCTGCGGCCAGTCGCTCGGCTCGATCGCCGCCAGGATGGGCAACGGCGTGTGGACGGTCGAGATCATTCCGGCCGAGATCCGGCCGCCGGCGCGCAGCGTGGCCGGCGCGAGCGGCAACCGCATCCGCATCGGCTCGCAGCGCATCACCAACGGCGGCGACGAGACCGACCTCGTGATCGCGTTCAACGAGCAGGTGCTGCTCGGGCGCGTGCGCGCGCGCGAGCTCAAGCCCGGCTGCACCATCCTGCTCGAGAGCATGTGGCGCAGCCACAAGGACCCCGCCGTCGCCGCCTCGTACAGGGAGACCTGCGACAGCCTGCTCGCGGCCGGCTACAAGCTGCACGAAGTGCCGATGGAAAAGGAGTGCCTCGCGCTGGTCAACGACGCGCGCCGCGGCAAGAACATGTTCGCGCTCGGCATGCTGTGCAGCATCTACAGCCTGGAGCTCGCGCTCGCGCGCGAGCAGATCGCCCTCACCTTCGGCAAGAAGGAAAGGAGCGTGATCGACGCCAATATCAGGCTGCTCGACGCGGGCCATGCCTGGGCCGAGGCGAACCTGGACTTCAAGTACCGCATTCCCGCCACCCGCTCGACCGAGCCGCAGATCGTGGTCAACGGCAACACCGCGCTCGCGCTCGGCGTGCTCGCCTCGGGAATGGAGATCTGCGCGATGTACCCGATCACGCCGGCCACCTCGGCGTCGCACTACCTGTCCGACGTGTTCGAGAAGGTGGGCGGCATCGTGCACCAGGCCGAGGACGAGATCGCCGCCTGCGCCTTCGCGATCGGCGCCTCCTACGCCGGCAAGTGCGCGGTCACGATCACCTCCGGCCCGGGCTATTCGCTCAAGCAGGAGGGCATCGGCCTGGCGGTGATGGGGGAGATCCCGCTGGTGGTGATCAACGTGCAGCGCGGCGGCCCGAGCACCGGGCAGCCGACCAAGGCCGAGCAGGGGGATCTGCTTGCCGCGATGTTCGGCAGCCACGGCGACGCCCCCAAGGTGGTGATGGCGGCGAGCACGATCGAGGACTGCTTCTACTCGGTCATCACGGCGCGCAAGATCGCCGAGACCTTCAACATGGTGGTGGTGGTGCTCACCGACGCGGGGCTCGCCACCTCGCAGCAGCCTTTCGCGCGGCCGCAGTTCAGCGAGAGCTGGCTCGCCCCGCCGATCGACCAGACCCCCGTGCCCGAGGGCGCGAAGCCCTACGACTGGGACCCGGAGACGGGCATCGCGCGGCGCATCGTGCCGGGCCAGCCCAACGGCATGCACACCATCACCGGCCTCGCCCACGACCGGCAGAGCCACGTCGCCTACGACCCCGACATCAACCAGGAAGGGCTGCGCATGCGCAGCCTCAAGCTCGCCACGCTGCAGAAGACGCTCAAGGCGCCGCCGGTGGTCGGCGGCGACTCGGGCGAGCTGCTCGTGATCGGCTGGGGCAGCACCCAGGGCGCGATCGAGGAAGCGGTCGCCACCCTGCGCGCCGAGGGCCTCAAGGTGTCCTCGCTGCACCTGCGCTTCCTGCAGCCGCTGCCGCCCGGGATCAGGGAGGCGATGAAGCGCTTCAAGCAGGTGATGACGGTCGAGAGCAACTGGGGCGACGACCCGCAGGACGCGATCATCGACGAGAACAACCGGCGCTACTCGGCGCTGGCGATGCTGCTGCGCGCGCGCTACCTGGTGGATATCGACTGCTGGAACGAGGTGCGCGGCCAGCCGATCAAGCCCGGCAGCATCTGCCGGGTGATACGCGAAAAACTCAAGCACAAGACGCTCAAGGTGGCCCAATCATGAACACCGCGACCGAATGCCTGCTGCGCCTGGTGGAGGAGCACCACGAGCTCGAGGACTACCAGGGCGGGGTGCCGCGCTGGTGCACCGGCTGCGGCGACAACGCGATCCTGGCCGCGGTGCAGCGGCTTTGCCGCGACGAGAACCTGCGCCCGGAAAAGACCGTCTTCGTCTCCGGCATCGGCTGCTCGAGCCGCTTCCCGCACTACATGCGGACCTACGGCTTCCACGGCATCCACGGCCGCGCCCTGCCGCTCGCCGAGGGCGTCAGGATGTCGCGCCCCGACCTGCAGGTGTTCGTCAACACCGGCGACGGCGACTGCTGCTCGATCGGCGCGGCGCACTGGATCCACGCGCTGCGCTACAACATGAACATGACGCTGATGCTGCACGACAACCAGGTCTACGGCCTGACCAAGATGCAGGCCTCGCCGACCTCGCCCAAGGGCACCCGGACCAACACCACCCCGCGCGGCGCCTGGCTCGATGCGCTCAATCCGCTCACGGTGACGCTCGGGGTGCAGAACGTCTCCTTCGTCGCGCAGGTCGTGGACTGGATCCCCGAGGTGCTGTACGACGTGATCCGCGCGGCCTACCACCACAAGGGCTTCTCGTTCGTGCGCATCGTGCAGCGCTGCCCGGAATGGCTGCCGAAGATGTTCGAGCCCGTGCTGCACGACACCAACCGCGTGCTGCTGCTGCACCACGAGGACGGCCTGCAGCTGAGCGAAGGGCTCGCCAGGACCTACCGCAAGCAGCTCGAGCACGACCCGTCGGACATCCACCGCGCGCGCGAGATCGCGAGCGGCACCGACCCGATCCCGGTCGGCATCCTCTACCGCAATCCCGAGGTGCCCTGCTACGAGGACACGCGCCACGCGGGGCAGCTCACGACCGCCGCACGGGTGCGAACGGCGCTTGACGCCGAGCTCGACAAGTACACCGTCTGGCCGCAACAGGCCTAGCCGCGCCATGAAAGCAGAACTGCAAACCCAGATCGCCTTCCGCCTCGCCGGCGGGAAACCCGCCGCCGAAGGCGCGAACGCGGGGCTGCGCCCCGCCCTGCTCGCGCGCTGGCGCGACCTCACGGCGCTGCGCTACGACTTCCCGCTCGTGCTGGCGCGCGGCGCCTCCGGCAAGGACAGCGTGCAGTGCCTGTCGGCCATCGTCGACGAGGTCGTTCACCGCGCGGCCGGCGAGGACGACGGCGAGCGCCTCGCGCGCCACCTGCTGCGGCTCGAGCGCGAGATCCGGGTGCTGCTCGCCGGCGGCGCGCGCGGGACGCTGACGGCGCTGTGGGACGACGCCGCGGCGCGGCTCGCCGGCGGCGACGCGTCGCTCGAGGACAGCCTCGAGCGCGGGCGCAAGGCGCTCAAGGTCGACGGCATGCTCGCCGACTGCGACGAATCGCTGCCCGCGCTGCTCGCGAAGCACGCCTGGGGCGTGCTGCGCGAGAAGAAGACGAGCCGGCTCGGCGAGGACCTGCGGCGCCTGACGATCGGCCTGTCGAACATCCTGCGCGCCGACGCGGCGCGCTCCGAGGCGGGACGCAGCGCCGAGGGCCTCAAGGCCTCGATCGGCGCCGGGCACGCCGAGGTGTTCGACTTCGCGGCCATGTCGCGCCTGCTCGCCAAGAGCGCCGCGCGGGGCGGGCTGCCCGCCGCGCGCCGCCGCCGCATCGAGTCGCTGCTCGAGGTGCTCGAGGCGCAGCGCTTCGCGCCGGTGCCGGACGCGCCGCAGACCCAGGACCGCTGCTACGCGTTCACTTTCGGCAGCTGCGCCGAGGCGCTCACCGCCTACGGCGAGCGCCTGCCGAAGGCGCTCGAGCTCGCGCGCTCGATGGCGATCGCCGAGCTGGAGGTGAAGGGCGAATACCGCGAGGCCGTGCACGACGGGCTGTTCGCCGGCTTCGGCGAGGGCGACCTGGCGCAGGAGGCGCTCGCGGGCTTCCCCGACTACCTGGTGTGCATGCCCGCCGCCGCCCTGCACGGCGCCGAGACCGACCGCCTGATGGAGCTGCTCTCGGCCGGGCTGCCGGCCAAGATCCTGGTGCAGACCGACGACCTGCTGGAGGAGTCGACCATCGCCCGCGACGGGCACTTCGCGCTCGGCATGCGCGCCAGGCAGCTCGCCAGCATGGCGCTGGGGCTGAACGACGTCTTCGTGCTGCAGTCGGCGAGCTCGAACCTGTTCCAGTTCCGCGACCGGATCCTGGCGGGCATGGCCTACCCGGGACCGGCGCTGTTCAGCGTGTATTCGGGGGGCCGCGGCGACGGCGAGGGCCCGGGGCTGCCGCCCTACCTGCTCGCCGCCGCCGCGATGGAGTCGCGCGCCTTCCCGGCCTACAGCTACGACCCGTCCGCGGGGCCGAACTGGGCCTCGCGCTTCGACCTCGAGCCGAACACCCAGGTCGAGGCCGACTGGCCGGCGCAGGAATTCGACTACGAGGACGAGAACCACCAGCGCGTGCGCGGCGCCATCGCTTTCACCTTCGCCGACTTCGTTGCCTGCGACCCGCGCCACGCGCGGCATTTCGCGCGCGTGGCGCGCGCGGACTGGAGCGAGGCGATGGTCCCGCTCGAGGAGCACCTGCGCCGCGGCGCGGGCGCGGCGGGCGAGGCGCTGCCCTACGTGATGCTGGTGGACGCCGGCGACCGGCTGCAGCGCGCGATCGTCGACGAGCCGCTGGTGCGCGCCGCGCTTCGCTGCCGCGAGTCCTGGCACAGCCTGCAGGAGCTGGGCGGCATTCACAATTCGCACGCCGAGCGCCTGCTCGCAAAGCAAGCTGCGGCGCCGCAGCCGGCCGCCGAACCGGTGGTCCAGGCGCTCTCTCCTAAAGAGCAAGTACCCGTTGAGGTAGAAGCAAAACCCTCATCCGACGATCCCTATATCGAGACGCCGCGCTGCACTACCTGCAACGAGTGCACCCAGATCAACGACAGGATGTTCGCCTACAACGAGAACAAGCAGGCTTACGTCGCCGATCCGGACGCCGGCACCTACGCCCAGCTGGTCGAGGCGGCCGAGAGCTGCCAGGTTTCGATCATCCACCCGGGCAAGCCGCGCAACCCCGCCGAGCCGGGGCTGGCCGAGCTGACGGCGCGCGCCGAGGCCTTTGCCTAGCCGCCGCGCCGGCGTATCTTGGCCGTCATGGCATCCGCCCGGACCGCCGTCCTCGCCGCGACCGTGATTGCCGTCGCGCTGGCGCTGGCGGCGGGCTGGCTCTATTTCGCGCTGCGCCATGCTCAGCAGGCCGGGCGGCAGCTCGCCGCCGCGCAGGCGGCGCTCAAGCAGGACATGCAGCAGCTGCGCGAGCGAAGCGCCGCGCAGGCCGCGCAGAAGGACAAGCGCATCGAGGCGCTGCAGTCGGAGAACGGCGCGCTGCAGGACAAGCTCGACCGGCAGGACGTGCTGCAGATGCAGCTGCAGGGCCTGCGCGGGCAGAACGCCGCGCTGGCGGAGAAGCTCGCCGCCGCCGAGACGAAGGCGCACCAGGCCTCGGCCGCGCACGAGAGCGCCGCGCGCGAGCTCAGCGCGACGGCGAAGACGCTCGAGGACGCCAAGGCGCGCTCGGCGAAGCTGAACCGCGCCTACGAGGCGCTGCTCGAGGAGAAGTCAGAGCTCGCGGCCTCGAGCCAGTCGCACCAGGCCGAGCTGGCGAGGATCAAGGCGGCCTTCGAGCAGGCGCAGTCGGAAGTCGCGCGGCTGACCGGCGCGCGCGGCATCTACACGGTCCAGGACGGCGACTCGCTGTCGAAGATCGCGGCCTTCTTCTATCACCGCGCCGGGCGCTGGCCCGACATCCTGCGCGCCAACTCGCACCTGATCGACAAGCCCGACCTGATCTACCCGAAGCAGGTGCTCATCATCCCGAAGTAGCCCGCGGCCAGAGGCGGCGCCCTAGTTCAGGCCGAGGATCGAGACCTTGGCGGTCGTGAGCTCGGTCGGCCAGAGTACCTCG
>Ga0210077_1000375_pt1 | contig 17524 bp, 14 predicted proteins | sample RushMan_CattailN_5_FD_185556 | JGI IMG/M metagenome (GOLD analysis project Ga0210077, IMG submission 185556) | Wetland microbial communities from San Francisco Bay, California, USA, that impact long-term carbon sequestration -... | ecosystem: Environmental > Aquatic > Marine > Wetlands ... | reverse complement strand
GAAAATTTAATTTCACTAACCAGAATTAGATGCAATAATCATACCAGCTTCTTTTAGTGATACCCGCTTAATAAAACTTTTAAAAAATATTGTGTCATTCCGCCTGTTTTTTCTCATCATCCTGGTAGTCTTTGACGATACTGTCGGGGTCATAATCACCCCATTTTCCACTGAAGGATGAGGCAAAAACCATGGCATTTGTATCTTCTACTTCACGCTTGGCTTCCAGATACTTTTCTTTTCGTTTTTTCGCAGCATCAGATTCAGGCAAGGTATCGGGTATCGTGACTGACCGTACCTCAATTGAAAGGATATCGTCTTTCAGGTAGGGGATGACATGCCCGCTTTTCTCTCCCATCAGGGCTTTGGCGATAGGTGTATTCTGACCCAACAATCCCTGATTGAAATCCGCAGCCTCATCTGGCACAATGATCACGGTGAACTGTTCAGTTTGTCCATTCCGATCGGTGAGAAGCACTTCTACCTGGCTGCCCACCCCAATGATATCTCGCTCTGGTGAATTGCTCATAAGTTAAGTGTATCACGATCACCAAAAAGGCTCACCATACATTTAATCAACCTATTAAAATTGTCTTTCCCAGCACTGGTATAATCTTTTACTATGCAAATAATGCGATTATTTGTCCCTATTATCCTTTTAATCCAAAGTTACGCCTCTGTAATTACGCCTGTTCAGGAAACGGTTGCCAGCCCTGGTTCAGCCCGGGTTGACCCCTTGCTGTGTTTGCCCGGAGTGTATACGGTCGATCCATTAGATTGTCTCCCCTTAGGTCCATCTGGTTATCTTACTCAAATGTCGGCATTGGGCCTGAATTTCCCGCTGATCTCCTTACCCGCCCATCCAATCGATTCCACCTTGGGAGAACTGCCCTATTCCTATGCTTTATTAGGAGAAAACCAGACCAAGGTGTATGCTTCTCTACAAGATGCCATTTCCGGGCATAACGAGATCAGGGTCATTGAAGCGGGAAGATTGCGATATGTCACCTACTACGATTACACCGATACAGCTTTCGGACGTTTCTTTCAGCTCCCCGATGGCACCTGGCTGTCCGTTTCCAGCCGGGTCTCCGTCCCACACAGTTTTCCTGGTGGTATAGCACTCTCTCGCACGCCTGCAAATTCATTCGGCTGGATCCTCCCATTTGCTGCCAGTGTTGAAACCAAGCACACACCTGGTTACCAGCTGGAGGATTATACGGGTCATTCGATCAGCCAATACCAGATTGTCCAAGTGTATTCATCACAGCTGGTAGATAACGAAGAGTGGGATTTAGTTGCACCGGATGAGTGGATTGCCGGACGCTATATCGGTAAAGTAACGCCAGCCAAAAATCCTCCACCCGGAGTCGAGAACGGACGTTGGATTGAAGTTAACCTCTTCGAACAGACCCTGGCGGTTTACGACGGGGGAAGGATGGTCTTCGCCACCCTTGTTGCCACGGGGATGGATCCTTTTTTTACCCGTCCAGGCTTGTTCCAAATTGATCGTAAATTAGATTCAACCACCATGTCTGGTTCATTTGCAGCAGATCGTTCAGATTTCTACTACCTCGAAGACGTACCATGGACGATGTATTACGACCACGCTCGGGCTTTGCATGGTGCCTATTGGCGCACAGCTTTTGGGTATCCCCAGTCACATGGATGTGTCAATTTATCACCGGCTGACTCACATTGGCTTTTCAAATGGGCCAATGCCGGCGATTGGGTGTATGTTTGGGACCCCTCAGGAGCCACTCCAACTGACCCAAGCTATTATGGAGAAGGTGGTGCCTGAAATTTAATCGCATATTTATAGTAGAAGGCGGAAATATATCATTGCTGAATTGAATTTACCTGGGCCTCTATGAATCCGAAATTTCGTACTCTTTTCCTGATTTTCGTCAGTTCCTTGCTGTTTGCATGCCGAGCATTTACTCCAACCGTCCCTTCAACACCCTACGATAATTCTGTGGCTAAAAACCTGCCTCTAAAACCTACCTTTACCATCCAGCCTTCCCTGACACCCAAACCCACCCTCACCTTTACTGACTTACCTCCCACTCTTACCCCTACGCAGACCATTACCAGCACACCTTCGTCCACCCCCATCTCTCTGGCCGCCCAGCTCAGCATCTTTGAGGATTTATGGACCATAGTTAACGACACGTACGTCTATCCCGATTTTAATGGCTTAGATTGGGATGCGATTCACCAGGAAGTACGCCAAAAAATAGAAGCCGGGCTTACCAGTCAACAGTTTTATATAGAGATGGAAAGCCTGATCAACGATCTGGGGGATGAACACTCTTTTTTACTTGAACCCCAGTTAGTGGCCCAACAGCAAGAGGATTACGAAGGCACCCATGATTACGTTGGCATCGGGGTCATGGTTAGCGCGATTCCTGAGAGAAATCGGGCGGTGATTTTATCGGTTTTTCATGGTGGTTCTGCCGAAACGGCTGGGCTGCAGCCTCGCGACAGTATCCTTTCCGTGGATGGCATCCCAATCTTAGATGAAAATGGTTTTTTGCGAGACATCGTTCGCGGGCCTGAAGGGACTTCAATCGATATCGTCGTTAAAACACCCGATGAAGAGCCACACCCCTTAACCCTCACACGCCAGCGTATAACTGGTGATTATCCTTTGGTGTATCAGGTCATTACCACCCCGCAAGGAGACCGGATTGGTTACATTCTGCTGGTCACCTTTGAAGATGGTACCGTGGACGAGAAGGTAGCAAATGCACTTGAGGATATGACCTCTTCGGGTCCCTTGGATGGATTGATTTTGGACAACCGGATGAACAACGGTGGCTCGAGCTTGGTGCTCAACCCGTTACTGAGTTATTTTGCCGGGGGTACACTCGGATATTATGTAGATCGCGAAAAAGAGCGTCCATTAGAAATCAAGCTGAATGATGTCAGTAGTTCGTCAAAAATACCCCTGGTGGTTCTCATCGGCTCAGGCACAGCCAGCTTCGGGGAGATATTCGCCGGCATCCTTCAGGATATTGATCGAGCCTACCTCATTGGGACAACCACCATGGGCAACGTTGAAATCTTATGGGGTTACGACCTGGAAGATGGCTCACAGCTGTGGCTGGCTAATGAAACCTTCCGCCCGCACAACCACCCCGAACAGAATTGGGAGCAATCAGGCATCATCCCCAATTTAACCGTCCAGGGTGATTTTGATCAATATACCTTGGAGTCAGATCCCCCGGTGCTTGCCGCGGTAGGGTATCTGTCAGGACATTAGGTCAGGAGATATTCACTATGCTTACACTGCCGGAGAGAATACTATTCACCCTTGCTGTCATTCTCTCACTCTCTTTAACCTTCTTTGCCGTAAGGCGTATTGTGTGCATCATTCTGCGCGGTCATGGGCGTCCTGCTTGGAGTGATTTGCGCCACCGTCTTATCACTGTCCCTATAAAAATCGTTACCTTTCAACCGTTGCTGCGCTTTCGCATTCTCCCCAGCTTGTTTCACCTGCTCATTGGGTGGGGATTTCTATATTATGTCGTGGTTAACCTCGGAGATTTACTGCAAGCTTATTTCCAAGGCTTTCTGTTCCTTGGAAGTGGAACCCTGGGTAACCTGTATCGTCTGGGCGCCGATATTTTCAGCATTGCCGTTATCGTGGGCATCAGCGGCATGATGGTTCGCAGGTTTCTTTTCAAGTCTAAGAATTTAACCGCCCGTTCAGATATCCTGCTGCATCCCAAGGCTCGTTCTGGTATTAGCCGCGATTCAGCCATTGTTGGCGCATTCATCAGTCTGCATGTCATTTCGCGTTTTCTGGGTGAATCCTTTAAATTAGCTCAATTACCCACGGATCCATGGCAGCCTTTTGCCTCGGCTGTATCTCGTCTCTGGCAAAGCTGGAGCACCCTCACCCTTACCATCGGTGAACATGCTGGTTTTTGGATTTCTCTCGGCCTGATATTGGCATTTCTCCCCTACTTTCTATATTCTAAGCACGTCCATCTTTTCTTTGCCCCTCTGAACTACTTATTCAAACCTGCCCGCCGCTCGATCGGTGAGCTGAGCCGCCTGGATTTTGAAGATGAGAGTATCGAGTCATTCGGTGCATCGCACCTGGAAGACCTCGGTTGGGAACAGCTCATGGATGCCTATTCCTGCATCATGTGCAATCGTTGCCAGCAAGTTTGTCCAGCTTATAACACCGGCAAGGTCCTATCGCCTGCTGCCCTTGAGATAAATAAGCGCTACTTTCTGAATTACTTTGGAGCCAAGATTGCTCAGGGAGCAGCCAGCCCACAGCCCATGGTAGATTTTGCAATTCCACCTGAAGCCATCTGGGCCTGTACTGCTTGCGGAGCCTGCATCGATATCTGCCCGGTTAACAATGAACCCATGCGCGATATCATAGATATCCGTCGCTCATTGGTATTAAATGAAAATGCATTTCCTCAACAATTGCAGGCTGCCTTCCGCGGTATGGAGCGTAACGTAAACCCGTGGAACATTCCTCCAGCTGATCGCATGAAATGGGCTGAAGGCATCGCCGTGCCCACCATCGAAGAAAATCCCAATCCCGATATTCTCTGGTGGGTGGGTTGTGCCCCCGCCACAGATGTTAGGGCTCAAAAAGTTGCCCGTGCTTTCGCACAGATTCTTAACCATGCAGGGGTTAACTTTGCGGTCTTGGGTAAAAATGAGCAGTGCACCGGTGATTCTGCCCGCCGGGCAGGCAACGAATATTTATTCAATGAATTGGCCTCTTCTAATGTTGAAATACTCAATAGTCTCGCCCCTAAACGGATTGTGACCACCTGTCCTCATTGCCTTCACACGCTAAAAAACGAATACCCGGCATTTGGGGGAGACTATACCGTGATACACCATACACAATTGATTAATGAGCTGTTTACAAGCGGAAAGCTTGAATCTGCTCGCTCCACTCCCGAAAAGGATCCCGTACCATCGATTACCTATCATGACCCTTGCTATCTCGGTCGCCACAACCATATCCTCAGTGATCCGCGCCAAGACTTTACACATCTTTGCTTACAGCTCACCGAGCTCCCCCGCCATGGGTTGAAGTCATTCTGCTGTGGGGCAGGCGGCGCACAGATGTGGAAAGAAGAGGAGCATGGTTGGGAGCGTGTTAGTTCGAATCGCTTCAAAGAAGCAGAAGCCACCGGAGCTGACGTCTTGGCCGTCGGTTGTCCGTTCTGCATGATCATGTTGAGCGATGCCGGAAAATCTGCCAACAGCGCAGTACAGGTACTTGATGTAGCTGAGCTTGTAGCAGCCAGATTGGAGCAATAAATGACAAAAAAATCTACCCTACCAGAGGTTGATCAGATCATTCAAGATTACCGTCTGGCATTTCGTAGCCGCCAGGCTAGCGTTATTGGTAGGCGTGAGGTACTCAGCGGTAAGGCTAAATTCGGTATTTTTGGCGCGGGTAAAGAGTTGCCGCAGATTGCCATGGCGCATGTCTTCAAAAAGGGAGACATTCGTTCTGGATATTACCGTGACCAAACCATCTCCCTCGCTACCGGTGTTGCCACCGTTCAAGAATTATTTGCCGAGCTTTACGCCAACCCAGACCTCGAAGCTGAACCTTCCAGTGGTGGCCGTATGATGGATGCTCATTTTGCTTCCCGCAATCTCAACCCCGATGGCTCTTGGAAAGACCTGACTGCTCAATCGAACGCTGCCGGAGATATTTCACCCGTTGGTGCTCATATGCCGCGTGTGGTTGGCCTGGCATATGCTTCCAAGCTTTACCGGCAAATTCCTGCCCTGCATGAATTCACCCAGTTCTCAGACAACGGTAATGAAGTCCCTTTTGCCACCATCGGCAATGCTACCTGTGCCGAGGGCCTGTTCTGGGAGACGATTAACGCCATAGGCGTGCTGCGCAGTCCTGCCATCATCTCCATTTATGATGACGGCTATGGTATTTCTGTAACCAATGAATCTCAGGTTGCCAAGGAAAATATCTCTGAGTTGCTGCAAGGCTTTGCCCGCCCACCTGGCGAGTGTTGTGATGGTTTCGACATCTACACGGTGAAAGGTTGGGATTACCCCGCCCTCATCGAGGTCTACCAGAGAGCCATCAAGGTGGCAAGGAAAGAGCATATGCCTTCCATTGTTCACGTCACCGAGCTCACCCAGCCGCAGGGTCACTCCACATCAGGCAGTCAGGAACGTTATAAATCGAAAGAGCGTCTCGAATGGGAGCATGAATTTGATTGCATCAAGAAATTCCGTGAGTGGATCCTGGTTCAAGGATATATCACCGCGGAGGAGCTGGATAAGCTCGAGAAAGAAGATCATGAATCAGTGGAGGAAGACCGCAAGCGCGCCTGGGAAGCCTACTTCAACCCCATCGAGTCTGAATGTTCTCATGTCGCTGGTCTGATGGATCAAATCGCCCTCAGCTCTTCTCATAAAACAGAGTTGGCAGACATCAAGAATAAATTAGTCAGCATGCCGGTGCTTTTCCGCCGTGATATCATGTCTGCCATTAGCGATGTTTTGATCGTAGCCAGGGATGAGCAAACACCTGCCAAACAGGCCCTCATCGAATGGAGACATGCCCAGGAACCCATAATCGAAGAGCGTTATAACACCCACCTCTACAGCCAGTCGGAAGAGTCAGCCCTGCTCGTGCCTGAAGTCAAACCCATTTACTCCGAGAACTCACCCATTTTGAATGGTTACGAGATCATCAACGCATATTTCGATGCAGCCTTTGCCCACGAACCTCGCCTCATCGCCTTTGGGGAAGATGTTGGTCGCATTGGTGATGTCAATCAGGGGATGCGCGGTCTGCAAGAAAAATATGATGCCCTGCATGTCACCGATACTGGTATCCGTGAAGCCACCATTGTTGGCCAGGCCATTGGTATGGCCATGCGCGGCTTGCGCCCCATCGCTGAGATCCAGTATCTCGATTACACCTTGATGGGCCTGGAGATTATGTCGGATGACCTTGCAACCCTGCGCTGGCGCACCCGTGGAGGGCAAAAAGCCCCGGTAATCATCCGCACCCGCGGTCATCGTCTGGAAGGGGTGTGGCATTCAGGCTCTCTCATGGCTGGCATGATCAACCTGTTGCATGGCATGTATGTCCTGGTACCGCGCAACTTCGTCCAGGCTGCTGGCTTCTACAACACCATGTTGCGCTCCGATGATCCCGCCCTGCTTATTGAAGTGCTCAACGGTTACCGTCAGAAGGAACGCCTGCCAGATAACATTGGGGAGATCACCGTCCCCCTGGGTGTGCCGGAGGTTATTCGTGAAGGCACTGATGTCACCCTGGTCACTTATGGCGCTTGCTGCCGCATTGCCCTCGAAGCCGCCGGCAAGCTGAGCACGGTCGGCATTGAAATCGAGGTAGTGGATGTACAGACCCTGCTTCCATTCGATCTGCATGGTGTGATCCTTGAATCCCTCAAGAAGACCGGTCATATCATCTTCGTCGATGAAGATGTACCCGGTGGCACCACCGCCTATATGCTCCAGCATGTCATCGAAAAGCAGGGTGGATATTTCTGGCTGGATTCACCACCCCGCACCCTGCCCGGAACCCCGCATCGCCCGCCCTATGGTTCGGATGGGGATTATTGGTCCAAGCCTAACGTCGAAACCGTTTTCGACGCTGTCTATCAGCTGATGCACGAGGTATCACCAGCTGATTATCCGATCTTTTATTAGTTTATGAAGCGCAAAGGCAAAAGGAGGATCCATGCCTACTAAATTAGTCATGCCCTTACTGGGCGAAGCAGTAACCGATGCTACTGTCACCAAGTGGTTGAAATCTACCGGCGATAAGGTGGACGAATACGAGCCAGTGCTCGAGGTGAACACCGATAAGGTTGATACGGAGATACCCAGCCCCACCGCGGGGGTCATCCTGGCCGAATATGCCCAGGAAGGAGAAGTGGTGAAGGTGGGTGCTTTGCTGGCTTGGGTGGGCCAACCTGGTGAAGCCATCCCCGAAGAGGGAGGCGAAGAAGGCACAACCGCACCTGCCGCTGCCGCTCCACTTTCCCCAGCCGGGCAGCCAGCTGAACCGTCTCCCGTCGCAGCATCTGTGCCATCAGCCGTTCAGCCCTCTGCTCCGCGCGAGCTTGGGTTCATTTCCCCCGTGGTTGCCAAGATCGCCGCCGAACAAAATGTGGACCTTTACCAGGTACCCGGCACGGGTATGGGAGGGCGTATCACTAAAAAAGATGTCGAAAAATATCTTGCTTCTCGCCAGGCAGCCCCAGCAGTCGCAAAGCCGGCCGCTAAACCCGCTGCTGTCCCGGCGCCTGCCGCTGTTCCTTCATTTGTAACCGCACCTGCCCCTTCAACCTTGGCCGGGGCTTTCAGTGTCATTCCACAAACCCCCATGCGTAAAGCCATCGCCGAGCACATGGTATTGAGCGAGCATGTGGCCCCGCACGTCTCCACCATCATGGAAGTGGACATGACCCGTGTGATCGCCCATCGCAGTGCAAACAAGCAAGCCTTTTCCTCCGAAGGGGTTAATCTCACCTTTACCGCCTATTTTGTCATGGCCTCTGTAGCTGCCCTGCAAGCCTACCCCCTGGTGAATTCGTCCTGGTCTGAAGAGGGCGTCAGGATCTTCAAGTCTATTCATATCGGTATGGCCACTGCGCTGGGTGAAGATGGGCTCATTGTTCCTGTCATCCGCAACGCAGATAACCTTTCCTTGCTCGGTGTCGCCCGTGTGGTGAATGACCTTTCCAGCCGTGCGCGCGCTCGCAAGTTGCAACCAGACGAAGTGAAGGGAGGTACCTTCACCATCACCAACCATGGGGTCACCGGGTCGTTATTTGCCACGCCCATCATTAATCAGCCCCAATGTGCTATTCTGGGGGTCGGTATGATCCAAAAACGCCCTATCGTCATCAGCGATGAAAATCTGGGTGATGTGCTGGCTATCCGCCCCATGATGTACTTATCCCTCACTTTCGATCATCGCCTCATCGATGGAGCCATTGCTGATTACTTCCTTGCCAAGTTAGTAGACACGCTAAAGAACTGGTCTTGAGTGGACGCTGCTCAAAGTCTGTTTAATATTAAGGAGAAATTATGGAAAATTATGATGTTATTGTGATCGGTGCTGGACCTGCTGGTTATGTATCTGCCATCAGGGCAGCCCAGTTAGAATTAAAAACTGCCATTATAGATAAACAATGGCTGGGTGGAGTATGCTTGAATGTGGGCTGTATCCCTTCCAAATCTCTGCTGCGGAATGCGGATATTGCTCATATCCTCCGTGAGCGTGGCAAAGATTTTGGATTCTCTTTCGAAAATCTCAATCTCGATTACAGCGTGGCTGTCAAGCGCAGCCGCCAGGTATCCGATCGTCTCACCAGAGGGGTCGGTTTCCTGATGAAGAAGAACAATATTGAAATCCACATGGGGACAGCGAAAATAACCGCTCCGGGAACTATCACCTTGGTCGATGCGGAAGGGAAATCCACAGAACTGCATACTAGGAACATAATTGTCGCCACTGGCTCTTCCACCATTGTGCCCCCCGCGTGGAAAGTGGATGGAAAACACATTCTCACTTACCTTGAAGCTATCCTGCAGCCCACCTTACCAAAATCGGCCATTATCGTTGGTGGCGGTGCCATCGGCGTTGAGTTTGCCACCATCTGGAATGCCTATGGTGTTCCTGTCACCATTGTTGAAATGCTGCCTCGCCTGGTCCCCTTGGAAGACGAGGAAGTTAGCACCGAGCTGGGGAAAGCATTTGCCAGGCGTAAGATCGACATTCGCGTGGATCATCGTGTGGAATCCTTGGAAGCTACTTCAGATGGTGTCACCCTGCGCGCAACGGGTGAGAAAGGTGAAGTTACCCTTGAGGCTGAACAGGCTCTGGTGGCCATTGGCTTCCGCCCAAATTCCCACGACCTCGGCCTGGAAGAATTAGGCGTAAAGCTTAACGAGCGAGGCGCTATCGAGATAGACGAGCGCATGGCTACCAATGTGCCAGGCATCTGGGCCATTGGTGATGTTACCGGCAAGCTCATGCTGGCCCACGTTGGCTCTGCTCAGGGTATTATCTGCGCGGAGAACATCGCCGGTGCTGAGACTATTCAGCTCAATTATGAAATGATGCCGCGTGCCACCTATTGCCAGCCCCAGGTGGCTTCCTTTGGGTTAACAGAAAGTCAGGCTAAAGAACGTGGCCTGGAAATCAAGATAGGAAGATTCCCCTTCCAGGCAAATGGTAAAGCCCTTGGGCTGGGTGACTACACAGGTTGGGTGAAGATCATCACCGATGCAAAGTACGGCGAGATTCTCGGAGCCCATCTGATCGGGCCTGAGGTGACCGAGCTGCTTCCCGAGCTCACCATAGCACAACTAATGGAGCTCACCACGGCTGAAATCGCTCGCAACGTCCATGCCCATCCAACCCTCAGTGAAACCCTCATGGAAGCTGCTCATGCTGCTGAAGGATATCCCATCCATATATAACCATAGGTTTCCCTATCGGGGCTGCCTGGCTTAGGCAGCCCTTTTTTTGTTTGTGATATACTTTTTTTAATGTTTCGTTCTCTCGTTACCCGCCTGAAACGGACACCCATACTTTATCGCATCGCTATCGGCAACGCCGTGATCATCATCCTCGGCGCTATCCTCGGAACCTTTCTCACCAGCATTTTAACCAACATTTCTGCCACCCTGTGGCATTTCATCCTGTTTGCTTCTATTGGCATTGTCATCAGCCTGGTTTTAAATTTCATCATCATCCAGGCTGCTTTGCGGCCCATCCGCGATTTACGCCAGATTGTCAGGCGTATTCAGGCAAGGCAAGCTGAGGTGGCTCAGCTTTCCCTGCGCGATACCGATCCTGATATTTACCAGCTTACCCTGGCTCTAAATTCGCTAATTTCCCAGCTTGAAGCGAGTAACCTGCAGCTGCGCTTGCTTTCAGAACGGGCAATAACCGCCCAGGAGGATGAACGGAAACGCATCGCCCGCAGTCTGCATGATGACACCGGCCAATCTCTATCCACGCTCATCATCAATATTGAACGGCTTGAACATCATTTGCCCGCAGACGATTCTGAGATGCTGAGCCGCTTGCAGTCTATACGCCACATGGCTCAGGAGAGCCTCGAATGTCTGCGCAGCATCATTTATGACTTGCGCCCTGCCATTTTGGATGACCTGGGTCTGCTACCTGCCATTCGCTGGTACGCACGAACCAATCTGGAACAATCCGGCATCCAGGTTGAATTGAACTTTCCCGCTGAGTCTCCTGACCTGCCTCAACCACTTACCACCGCCCTGTTCCGCATCACCCAGGAAGCCGTGAATAACATCATCCGCCACTCTCAGGCCAAGAAAGCCAGCATCACCCTGAGCTTCCAGGATGGCCTGATAGCTTTACAGGTGACGGATGATGGTCTTGGGTTCAATCCAGCGCAAATGAACCAGGAGGCGGTTCACCTTCAGCATTGGGGCTTGGTAGGCATCCAGGAGCGTGCAGAGTTGGTTGGAGGGAAGTTAGCCATTAGCTCAGACCCATCTCAGGGCACCACCCTCACCATAACTGTTCCCCTGCTTCAAGCGGAAGTCACCAGCCATGCATAAAGTTCGCATACTCCTGGCTGATGATCACACCATCCTGCGAGATGGCATCCGCTCGCTGTTAGAAGACGAGCCTGATATGCTCGTAATTGGCGAGGCTGAAGATGGGCGTACCACAGTAAAAATGGCTTGCCAGCTCAAACCTGATGTGGTCCTTATGGATATCGCCATGCCCCTGCTCAATGGTTTAGAAGCCACCCGCCAGATCAAGCGTGAGTGCCCCCAGGTCAACGTGTTGATCCTCACCATGCATGAAAATGAAGAGTATATCCGTCAGGTTTTAGCCAGCGGTGCCATGGGTTATATTCTCAAGGATGCCGCCGCTCGTGAGCTTCTGGAGGCTATCCATGCCGTCCAGCGCGGTGAAGCTGTCCTGTCACCAGCCATCACCCGTCTGGTCATAGAAAATTACCTCCGCTGGGGTGATTTACAAAAAGAAGATAATCCTCATGGGCTTACCCAGCGCGAGCGCGAAGTTTTACAATTGATTGCTGAAGGTTATTCAACCCGCCAGATTGCTGAAATTCTTTCCATCTCGGTCAAGACCGTTCAGGCCCATCGCACCAACCTGATGTCCAAGCTTGACCTGCATGACCGCGCAGATCTCATCAAGTATGCCATCCAGCGTAAGATCATTGATATCTAGGGAAAATTAAGGTATTTTCTTGCCATAATTAAGGTATTAAATCCATGACACAGGGGGAGTTTTCTAATATAATGTTAATGTGACCTTTGTCACAATCTATAGGGAATCTTTCCCGCCTGATCTTTTCATACCAGCGTAAAACGAGGTGGCTCTATGCGATTCTTTTCATTGAAGCGTTTTGGCTTGTTTGTGATGCTGGTCGTTGCTCTAGGCTTGTTGGTCTTCATCACCACTCACGCTCGTGCAGATACTCCCCAGGCTGCAGATCCATCCATCCCTGCTTTGTCTCCTAATTGGCAGCTGGCAGACATAGATGCTTCACCCCCCCAGTTGGTCGCCACACCTCCACCCCCATCCCAAGATACCTGCCTAAGCTGCCATATTAGCGGGCAAAATAAGGGCATCTGGACTCCTCTTGCCCGTTGGACCCTTTTTGGCACCCTGGGCCTTTTCTTTGTCTTTGGTGTTTATCGCAGCGCTAACACCTGGGTCACTCGCAGCCCCTGGAAGCCTTTCACCAACCGTGCTGCTGAGTGGGTGGACGATCGCTACCAGGTATCTGCACCCCTCACCAAGATACTTAATAAACCCGTCCCAAAATATGCCCTCCGTTGGTGGTATTGCCTGGGAGGCATCACCGCATTCCTCTTCGTGGTGCAGGGTATCACCGGTATTCTACTGGCCTTTTACTACAAGCCCACCCCTGAAGCCGCTTATGCCAGCATCCAATATATCGAAACCCAGGTTTATTTTGGTTCGGCCATCCGTGCTATCCATCACTGGTGCGCCAATGGCATGATCGTCGTGTGTGTCGCCCATATGCTGCGTGTCTTCATCATGGGTGCTTATAAAAAGCCGCGTGAGCTGAACTGGGTTTCAGGAGCCTTGCTGCTGGTTCTTACCCTGGTTTTTGGTTTTACCGGCTACCTGCTCCCATGGGATCAGCGAGCCTTCTGGGCTACTACTGTTGGGTCTGAGATCGCTGGCGCCATCCCTGCCATTGGGAACTTGGCCCTGGTCTTCTTGCGTGTCGGTTGGAATGTAACCGGTGAAACCCTCAGCCGCTTTTATGCACTGCATATCATCATCGTCCCTCTGGCCACCGTTGTGTTCATGTTTGCCCATTTCCTCATGATCCGTCGCCAGGGCATCGCTAAACCTCTCTAACCCATCGAGGAAAATACTATGTCAGACATTGAACATACAGAAGATACCATCCCCTTCTACCCCGATCACGTGCGAACCGAGTTCTATGTGGTCTTAGGAGTTCTGGCGGTTGTCCTGGTCATCGCCATCGCCGGCCTGATCAAGCCAGTAGGGATTGGTGAGCCTGCCGACCCCTTGAACACGCCCCTGCACGTTAAGCCAGAGTGGTATTTCTTGGCTCTATATCAGATTCTCAAGAAAATTCCACCCATGATCCTTGGTATTGAAGGCAAGATCATCGGTGTAGTCATCCCCATCGTATTAGTCGCTCTGATTTTTATCTGGCCATTCCTGGATAACAGGCCCGATAAATCGAAAAGGGCCATTCTCATCCGCCTGGCCTTTGCCATTTTTGCTATCATCACCATCATCGCCCTCACGATCTGGGGAGAGGTAAGTTAACCATGAGCCCTATCACGCGTCGTCAATTCATGAAGCTGGTCAACAAAGGGTTGGTTGCCACCGGTGCTGCTGCGGTTGTTGGTCCCGCTGTGGCATATTTCTATCCCTCCGATCTGCAGGAGACCCCCTCAGAGCCCGTGCTCGTCTGCACCCTGGATGAGCTCCCTGTAGGTGAGAGCAAGACCATCAATTATGGTCGTTATCCTGCCCTGGTTATCAACACTTCTTCCGGTTTACATGCTTTCTCTGCTGTCTGCACACATTTCGCCTGCATCGTCAAGTGGGACGTAGAAAAAGACAGTATATATTGCCCCTGCCATGATGGCTATTTCGACCCCGTGGATGGTCATGTTGTCGCCGGGCCTCCACCCGTGGGTCTGACTGAAATCTCTGTAAATGTGGTTAACAACGAGATCTTCATCGGAGGTTCAGCATGACCGCCCAGGCCACAGCTCCTTCAGAATCAAAAACCCCCCTTTCCCAGCAGGTTACCACTGCCATCGATAAAGCCCTGCCTCGCCTGCGTGATTTCTTCATCCATGCCGTGGCCCAGGTCCGCATCCTTAAAAAAGCTTACCCCGGTGTAATGCACTTTCTCATCTTCTGGGGGGTCACCATCCAGGTAGTGGGCACCATCATCAACATCTTCAACATGCTGCTTTTCTTCCCCTGGACCATTACCTTCCCCCGCGGCACAGCTTATCTGGTTTACGAACTGGTCATGGATATTGCCGGGGTCGCCATCCTGGTCGGGGTTCTGATGGCTTTGTTCAGGCGCCTGGTTCTACGCCCAAAGACCCTGGAAACCCGCTGGGATGATTATTATGCCCTCATCTTATTGCTGCTCATCCCTCTGCTGGGCTTTAACATGGAAGGGTTACGCTTATTGGCCACTAACCCTCCCTGGGCAGCCTGGTCACCTGTGGGGAATTTTGTGGCGGGTCATTGGGCAAGTCTCGGAATGACACCCCAGGGTGCCGCCCAGTGGCATGACGTCTTGTGGTGGATCCACGCCGGTGTCGCCCTTCTCTTGGTTGCCAGCATCCCCTTCACCAAAATGCGTCACCTGGTTTATGCCCCTCTGAATGTCATTTTACATCCCCTGCGCAAGACCGGCGCTCTAGAAAAGATTAAGGATATGGATACTGCTGAAATCTTGGGTGTGGGTAAGATCTCTGAATTCACCTCCCAGCAGTTGCTTTCCTTCGATGCCTGTGTAAATTGTGGTCGCTGCGAGGAAGCCTGCCCATCCAATCTCAGTGGCAACGAATACTCTCCCCGCACATTTATCCAGACCCTGCGTAAAACCATGGTGAATTCTTTGCAATCTCCCGATCGTAAAACCAATCAGGAGCTTTTTGCCGAGACCTTTTCTGACGCTTTTCCATGGCAGTGCACCACCTGTGGAGCTTGCACCTCGCGCTGCCCTGCTTTGGTTAACCCTGTGGATGAGATCATCGATATGCGCCGCTACCAAGCCCTCACCACCGGTAAGGTCCCCAAATCGGTTGCCGATGCCTTGCGTAATATCGAGCGCCAGGGAAATCCCTGGGGTATCCCCGCTCAGGATCGTTTAAATTGGGCTGAAGGCCTGGGGCTCCGTGAGCTTGCCCCTGGTGATGAAACGGATGTGCTCCTGTTCGTGGGTTGCGCCTCCGCCTTCGATGACCGTAACAAGAAAGTCGCCCGCGCCTTCGTCCATCTCCTTCAAAAGGCTGAGGTTAACTTCGGCGTTCTGGGTTTTGATGAAACTTGCTGTGGTGAAACTGCCCGCCGTATGGGCAACGAATACCTCTTCCAGGTATTTGCTGAGCAGAATCTGGAAGCCATGGGCAAGCTGAAGTTCAAGCGCATCGTCACCCAGTGCCCGCACTGTTTCAATACCCTTAAAAACGAATACCCTCAATTCGGAAGCACTTACCCGGTTCAGCACTATACCGAATTTCTTTCAGAGTTATCCCTCACCAGGGGGTTCAGTCCCAATGGAAGTGGGCTGAAAGGTCGCCTGGCATATCATGATTCATGCTATCTTGGCCGTTATAACCAGATCTATTCAGCCCCCCGCCAGCTGCTCAAAGATGCCAGTTTGAACCCGCTTGAATTACCCCGCCATGCTGAGAATAGCTTCTGTTGTGGGGGTGGAGGGGGTCAAATGTGGTTGGAGACCGACCCCAATACCCGCATTAATCACCGCCGCCTATCCGATGCCTTGCAGATAAAAGCTGATGTTGTCGCTACGGCCTGCCCGTATTGCCTGCTCATGTTTGACGATGCTATTCGCTCTAAAGGTGTTGGTGATCAGATTCAGGTGATGGATATCGCTGAAATACTGGAAAAACAATTATCGGCTTGAAAGTGATGTATTGGCATTGGTCCAGGAGATAATGAGATGAATAATTACTGGTCAATCGAAACCCACGGGGACCCTCTGGGAACCCTCCATGATTTTATCAAGCATGTTTGGTTGGCTGCTGATCTGGATGGCATGCTGGTTACCCTGGGGGGAGAAGAGGATCTGCATTCTGTTCCCCAATTCATCACCGATGCTGCCTCCGTCGATCAAGTAAATCCCTTTAAACCCCTCATGGAGATCAATGCTGCCAGGCTTATTCCATCATTGCTTGCCGCCCACCCTGCTGAGAAAGTTGCTGCATTATTACGACCTTGTGAAATGCGTGCACTGACTGAAATGTCAAAGCATGTTCCCCTCCAGCTCGACCATCTCCTCACTTTCAGTGTTGATTGCCTGGGTACCCTGCCCGCCGATGAATATCAATGGAGGCTTGAGCGAGCTGCCCAGGCTCATACCTCCGATGACCACGATTCAGCCGATAGCTCAGATGATTTAGCCCAAGAAGCGCTTAAATTTGCCCGCCAGGGTGGAATTATCCCTTACAGGTATCGTGCTGCTTGCCAGGTGTGTCCTTCCCCGGCTGCTTCAGGCGCTCAAGTCAATCTTCACGTCCTGGGTTTACCCGTACGTCAAAAAATGCTTCTGTCAGTCAATGATGCAGATCCAGCTTTGGATATTCATCTGGATCAATATAAAATCTCAGAAGCCGATGACGCTTTAGTCAGCCAGCACGCGCGTATTTTATCCAGGATGTGCGAGCGCCATGAGCGCACCATGGATCGGGTAAATGCGGGTCTGGGAAGCCTGTTACCTGCTGATGTAGATGCCCTTATCCACCAGCTGGAGGGTTGCGCCGATTGCCAGCATTGTATGGACGTCTGCCCCATCTGCTCGGTAGACCGGCCCTTACGCAATGAAGATGGCCATTATGATCGTTCAGGTGTGATGCGCTGGTTGGTTTCTTGTGCTGGCTGTGGCATGTGCGAGCAATCCTGTCCCGACCATCTGCCTACCTCGGCCATCTTTGGGCATATCCGCCAGCAGCTTGCTGAGCAGTGGGATTACGCCCCAGGTGCATCATTCAACCAGCCTTTACCTATGCTGTAGCTAAATGATATCCGCGAAGCTGATGATAAAGCCAGTGCAACGCCATTTCTGTTCGCTGGTTCCTGCCAGGCTACCTCTAATAATCTGCCTCTCTCCATTGTCATTGCAGAATCCACCTCTCTCCTCTGTCATTGCAGAATCCACCTCTCCCCTCTGTCATTACGGAATCCACCCCTCTTTTGGGGTGGAAAGGCGAAGCCTGA
>Ga0210077_1000373_pt1 | contig 17583 bp, 15 predicted proteins | sample RushMan_CattailN_5_FD_185556 | JGI IMG/M metagenome (GOLD analysis project Ga0210077, IMG submission 185556) | Wetland microbial communities from San Francisco Bay, California, USA, that impact long-term carbon sequestration -... | ecosystem: Environmental > Aquatic > Marine > Wetlands ... | reverse complement strand
ACGATAGCGTTATCAGTTCTGCTGCATCCTCTGAATGTCGCCGGTCCGACTGACGGATTGGATGCCGATCAATCGCAGTAGCGAACTCCTGGTAAGTCGGCTAACCGGACACTCCCTACCACAACTCCAGTGGACCATTTTCCCCGACTTATTGTTGTCAACATGTTGATCTCACCTGCGCAGTACAGCGCCAGGTTCTAGTCCCCTGTCCTTTTCCTGTACTTCGGGCCAGTAGCAATCTGCACCCACATGTTTGCTATGGTTGATCTGTAGTCATGTGTGCGCATGAAAAACTCGGTTTTGCATCACCCGCCAGCGCGACGTTTCAAGTGCGCGAAGTATTCGTGCCTGCGTCCTTGTTTCCTGCTTCCCGCATCGATCGCGAATCGTTCGCTTCCTGGAGTCCCGAAAGAGCTCCGAATTTCGGGGTGTTTACCCGATACAGTCATTCGAGTAGAAACACACGTAAGTCATTGAAAACAAACGTCGGCGCATGCTCTTACCCGATACGTCCCGGCGCATCGAAATTTTCGCCATTCCTTCGATCCTCGCGCCGAAATCGCGGCGCGCGAACCAACCCCACGAGGCCGTTTGACACGTCGCGCGCCCGCGGGTTAGCCTCCCCGGGACGCGTGATGACCCCCTCCGACCCTCCGCCGCGCGCAAGCGTCGCAACGGGCTCCCAGCCCGCCATCGAATTTCGCGACGTGCAGTACCGCGTCGCAAACGGCAACGTCATTCTCAAGAACTTCGCCCTATCCATCGAAACTGGCGAGACGATGGTTCTGCTCGGCCGCAGCGGCGCCGGAAAAACCACCGCGCTCAAGCTCATCAATCGCTTGCTGGAGCCAAGCGCCGGCGAAATCCGTGTCGAGGGCCGCGCGACTTCCGCATGGGACGCCATCGCGCTGCGCCGCCACATCGGCTACGTGATTCAGGAAACCGGGCTTTTCCCGCACTACACCGTGGAGCAAAACGTGGGAGTCACGCCGCGCCTGGAAGCCTGGCCGCCCGCGCGGATTCACCAACGCGCCAAGGAACTGCTCGCTCTGGTCGGCCTCGATCCGAAATCGTTTCTTCGCCGCTATCCGCACGAGCTTTCCGGCGGACAGCGCCAGCGCGTGGGCCTCGCTCGCGCTCTGGCTGCCGATCCGCCAATCCTGCTGATGGACGAGCCCTTCGGCGCGCTCGATCCGCTTACGCGCATGGAAGTGCGAGAAGAATTTCGCGGGTTGCAAGAGCGCCTGCGTAAGACGGTCGTGATCGTCACGCACGACGTCGCCGAAGCCGTCGAGCTGGGCTCGCGAATCGCCTTGTTGGAAGCCGGGGAACTGCGGAGCGTGCACGCGGCGCGGGAGTTCCTGCGCTCGGATGAGCCCATCGCCGTTGCGTACGTGGAGCAGATCCGTGCGCTGGCGCCCGAGGCTCCGGGAAGGCGCCAAAGGTCCGAAGGCCCCGAGACGCCCCGAACGCCCGAGAGGAGGAACGCATGAGCCTGGCCGGATATTTTGCCCGCCACGGCTTCGAAATTTGGCAGGCCACGCTGCAGCACATCTGGCTCACCGGCATCACCATGCTGTTGGCTGTAGCCATCGGGGTGCCGCTGGGAATTCTGGTGGCGCGCCGTCCGTGGCTTTCGAAGCCGATTCTGGGCAGCGCCAACGTAGCCGAAACGATTCCCAGCCTCGCGCTGTTCGGATTCTTGCTGCCGCTGCCGTGGCTCGGCGCGCGCGGCGACCGCATCGCCATCGCCGCGCTCACTTTGTACGCGCTGCTGCCCATCATCCGCAACACCGCGGCCGGAATCGAATCCGTCGATCCCGCGGTTCGCGAGGCGGCGCGCGGAATGGGCATGACCGAAAGCCAAATCCTGCGCCGCGTGGAAATGCCGCTGGCGTTTTCGACCATCCTCGCGGGCATTCGCGTAGCCACCATCTGGACCATCGGTATCGCCACCATCGCCGCTGCCGTCGGCGCAGGCGGCCTCGGCGAGTATATTTTTCGCGGCCTGGCCATGGTGAATAACGACGTGATTCTGGCCGGTGCGATTCCCGCGGCACTTCTGGCGTTGCTCGCCGATATTCTGCTCGGATTGCTCGAACGGCGCATGCGTCCCGGGCGGCGAAAGGCGCGCCGCGAAAGCACACATTGGCCCGGCGCTGCCGCCGGCGCGAGCGCCGGGATCGTGCTGCTCGCGCTCCTGGCGGGCATCGGACTCTCCGGATGCGGCGGCTCGCGCGCGGACACGATCGTCGTCGGCTCGAAAAACTTTCCCGAACAGGCGCTTCTCGGCGAAATCCTTTCTCAAGAGATCGAGGCGCGCACGCACCTGCACGTGGAGCGCAAGTTTTATCTGGCCGGCACATTCATCTGCCAGCAAGCGCTGCTCTCCGGGCGCATCGACACCTACGTGGAATACACCGGCACGGCGCTGACCGCGATTTTGAAAGATCCCATCGAGCAGAATCCGCAAGCGGTATTCGAAACGGTGAAGCGACAATACCAGCAGCGATTCAAGCTGGCGGTGCTTCCTTCGCTCGGCTTCAACAACACCTTCGCCATCGTGATTCGCGGTGCGGACGCGCGCCGCCTCCACCTGCAAACAATTTCGCAGGCCGCGAAGTACACGCCGAAATGGATTGCCGGCTTCGGCTACGAGTTCATGGGCCGGCCCGATGGCTACGCGGGCTTGGTGCGAACCTACGGCCTGAAATTCGCGGGCCCGCCGAAAATTCTGGATTTGGGGCTGCTCTACCGCGCGCTGCTCTCTAACGAAGTCGATCTGATCGCCGCAAATTCCACGGACGGGCAGCTGTCCGCCCGCGATCTCACCGTGCTCCAGGACGACAAGCACTATTTCCCGCCCTACCAGGCGGTGCCGGTGGTGCGCGATCGGACGCTGGCGCGGCATCCTGAAGTACGCGCCGCCATCGAGGCGCTGGCCGGAAAGATTTCCGAGGCGCAGATGCAGAAAATGAATTACGAGGTGGTCGGAGAACACCGCGACATCAGCCAAGTGGCGCGCGAATTTTTGCGTTCGCACGGACTCGGCTGAGCCGCGGCGTTTTCTCTGCTGCCGGCGGCCGGCGAATTAATCGCCGGTCGATTCGGCTGTTTGCGTGGCGGAATCGTCGCGAAACGAAGCTTCGTGCGTGATCGCGTCGTACGGCTTGCCGTCCAGCTCCGCGTACGGATACACGAAATAGTTCAGCGCCGCGCCCTTCTGCGCCGGCACGAGCCGGATGTCGCGTCCCATGCTGAACATCACGCGGTCCGTATCGATCGCGCCGAAGTAATACTTCGACTTCGCCGGATCCTGCGAGGCCTTGGCCGCGTCGATCGGCACCCAGCCGATGCCCTTGGCGTAGAACTCCGCCCAGCAATGATAGCCGGCGACCGTGCCGGAGTGGAAATTCGCGGGCAGCGCCAATCCGATCTGGAAGCGCGCCGGAACGCCCGCCGCGCGCGCCATGCCGATGAACAGCGAGTGGAAGTCGGTGCAGTTGCCGTGCTTCGAGTTGCACGCCCACACGGCGTCGCCATGCCCCCAACCGGTGCCCTTATGGTCGTAGTGCATGGTGGCCAGAATGTAGTCGTAAATCTTGTGCGCCTTGGCGATGTTGCCGTGGGCGCCCTTCGTATACTCCGCGGAAAGCCGGCCGATTTCGCCATTGAGCGGAATCATCCGGTCGGGTCGGAGATAGCGGGCGAGCTCCATATGCGGCACGGCGGGAGCGGCGCTCGAAGGAGTCAACGAGACGCGGTGCTCGAAGCGCTCCACCTGGAACGAAACGCGCACGTCGAAAGGCTTCCTGGCTTGCGACGGCTTCACCACCAGATAGGCGTAGCGGTCTCCAAACACCGGCTCGTGGTCGACGTGGTAGGGCACGGGGCTTTCGATCTTCAGATGGGGAACTTTTTGATACGCGTCCCGTCCGGTGTAGGGCAGCGGAATCCAGATTTTGAGTTGGTGCGCCCCGGCAGGCATCGCGGGCACATGCGTAATGGTGGTCATTTCAAGACTGCGGGAAGGAACGGCGGGTGCTGCAGCGGAAAAACCAGCGAGGGAAACTCCCAACAACAAAGCGGCCGCACTGACCAGTGCGGTGGTCACCGTACTTCGTCTCATTTTTTTAAAACCTCCTGTAGCTGTGAGCCTGGCCCTTCGAGGGGTGCGAGGCGGAAATACGGGGGAATTCTGGCACCAGTGGCCGCCGAAATGCAAGCGCTTGAAGATCCGGCGGCAGGTACGGCGAACCCGTGGCGGAATGCGCGGTTTTCAGGTTTGCGAGGTTTTCAGGCGATCGAGTTCTTCGAAGATTTCGGCGCGCGTGAGAATTTGTTTGCGGAGCAGGAGCCGCACGATCGCTTCCAGCGCGATGGCCGGGTCGGGAACGTCCAGCGCGCCCAGCTCGAAGTTCGGCTCCGCCGGCGCGGAGGGAGGCGCCTGGTGAGAATACGCCGCGCGGGGCGGCACGTGCGCGGCGGGCGCGGGCGGCGGTTCAGCCGGGAGCTCAATGTGAGGCGCGGCGTGGGAGGGCTTGGCTTTCGGTTGCTGGCCCGGTTCCTTTGTAGGCGGAGCAAACTGGCGGAGCTGCTCGAAATCGTCCGGCGTCATGCCCGTGAACGCCACACCCATGCCGAAACCATCCTGCGACGAGCAGACTTTGGCGGACAAGTGGAGCAAGGCATGTCCGGTGTTGAATGTAAGCTCGACGGCGGTTTCATCGGGAAGCGGCGAGAGCATTTCGACGTAGCACCCGCTCAGGGAAATGTCGGTAATCTTGCCCTTCACGAAGACTTTTCCGTAGGCGCCGTCCGCGGCGACTTGAGCCTCGATGCGGCACGCGTGGCGCGCGAATCTTCGGCGCTCTCTGGGCGAAGCCGGCGCCGCCGAAGGAGTCGCAACGGTATCTGCCGCCGGAAGCTCCGGGCCGGCGGCAAAGGGGTCGAACGTGTCGGGCTGCCATTCTTTCGGCGGAACGCCCCAGATGTACTTGCCTGGTTCAAGGCAGCGGACCCCTGCGCGCGATTCCTTTCTTCGATTCGCGGCGTTGGACCATTGCACGCGATACCAGGCTTTCTGATTTTGGCACTCGATCTCGATTTTTCGGCCCGGTTCAGCGACGCCTTGCAAGCCCTTGAGGCAGGCGCCCGTGCAGCTGACGTCGTGGGTTTCGGTGGTGATCGTAAACGGAGAGCCGCGCGAATCCGTGCCACGGACGATGACGGGAAAAGCGATAGCGATGCGTTGTTCGCTGCGGCGCCCCATGCAATCTCCACACACCTGCGCCTAGGAACAGCCGAACCGCCCGACTCAGAGAGGTACAGACAGGTTAGGGGCTGCGCCGGGAGGAATCAAGCAGCAAGGGCCAGAACCGTTATACAAAGAATAACCTCACGGCGGCGGGCAACTTGAGGCGGCGGGACAATGCAACGGAGGCGAGCGCTAGATTTCCTGCACGGCTTTGAATTGTGACTCGAGGGCATCGCAATACTCGTGCTCCGCCTGGAGCTCGGCGCGCAGTTTTTTCACCAGCAACTCGAGGCGATTCACCTCCGCGCGGAGCTTGAGCAGTTCGGCCGATGGCGCCGCGTGGATGGTGGCCGGTGCTGCAGGCCTGGGCGCGGCCGGCCGAGCGGCCGGCTGCGCGGCGGGAGTGGCCGCGGCATACGATGCGAAGGGCCGAGGCGCGGCCGGCGCCGGATTGGCGCCGAACAAGCCGGAAAGCACCTGCGCGGAATCGCGCGCCGGCGCAACTGCTTCCGGCGAGCGCGCTCCCTCGGCGGAGCCGGACTTTGGATGTAGCAGGTTCTTCACGCGCGCGATCAATTCCTGCGGCTGAAAGGGCTTGCGAATCAGCTCGTCGGCCTTTACGGCCATGGCTTTTTCGGCGACTTGCTTGTTCACGACGCCGGACATCAAGATCACGGGCGTGCGCGCGAAGCGATCGTCCTGCTTGATGAACTGGCAGACTTCGTAGCCGTCCTTATCCGGCATGATCACGTCGGTAATGACGATATCCGGGGCGGATGCTTCGAACTGCTCGATCGCGGAAGCGGCGTCCGGGCACGCGGTGACCTGAATGTTCTCCTTGCGAAACGCGATCTTGATGACTTCGCGCATGGTGGCGCTGTCGTCGATGAAGTAGACGATCGGAGCGCGCGCGGCGGTGAGGGTTTGCGTTTCGCTCATGAGGACTCCTTTTCGAGATGTTCTTCGACGGTGTCGCGTTCGGCCTCGTCGAATTCGCGCATGGCGTCGAGGAGCAGATCGGTGGCGGTGCGCAGCACGGTGCGCTGCGCGGCGTTCGCGCCGTAGATGAATTTGTAAACGCCTTTCCCTGCAGCCTGGCAGTTTTTGACGATTTGGGTGACCGCTTCATCGCCGAAAAGCGTGCCGCATTCGGCGTGGGTAATCTCGCCGCCTTCGAAAAATATGATGCCGTCGGCATCCGCCGCATTTACGTGCAGGGCTCCGCTCTGATGCGACTGCCCGAGCATTTGGATCACGCCGGCAAGGTCGAGGTGCGAGAGATTGCCGCTCAGCGTCGTGTCGGCGGTCGAAAGCATTTGCGTGGGCTGGAAACCGTCCTGGCGGCTGATGAGAAACTGGCGTACGTGGGCGGCGATATCGGCGTGCGGGCGGTGGCGATCGACGTAGTCGTCGCAACCGGCGCGAAAGGCTTCCAGGAGCGCCTGATCGTTGCCCGCGCCGATGGCGATGAGCGGAATCGAAGCGGTCTTCGGATCGGCGCGCAAAATGGGAGCCATTTCCAGCGCGCCCATTTCGCGGAGATTCGTGGCGCAGAGGATCGCCATGGGCGTGTTCCATTCGAGCATGGTGAGCGCGTACCCCGCTTGCGTGCAGGGGATGATATCGAATCCTTGCTGCTTCAAAGCGTCGCCGAGTTTCTTGGCGAAATAGACGTTGCTATCGATCAGCAGCAGGCGCGGAAGGCCGGCGGGAGCGTTCATGCGCGCGCCTCCGCGGGGTCCGATGAATCCGGAGCCGAGCCGGGCGACATGAGCAAGTCGAGGTCGAACACATCGAGCAACTCTTCGCCGAACTGGAGCATGCCGGAGACGCACGAGGGGCGGTCGGCGCCCGCGGGCTGCAAATCGCCGACGGCAAGTTCGCAGTCACCGTTGACGGGAATCGCGCCGAACTCCGCGGCCTTTCCGATCCGGCGGCGCGTGATGAGATAGAAACGCTGCGCGGAAGACTCGCGAATGCCCAGAGCGGACGCGGCGTCGTAAACGGGAACGATATGGCCGCGCCGAAAGATAACTCCCAAAATCGACGGCGTATCGTGGGGAAATGAATGCAGGCGCACGGGCGGAGCAAGCTCGGCGACGGTCGAGGCGGGCAGAGCGAAACGGCGCTCGCCGACCTGCAAAATGACGAACGAGGGTTGGACGGATTGGCTCGCGCCGTTCATGCGGGCGTCGCTCCCTCCAGTTCGCGCTGCGAGGCGGACGCTTGCGCCGCGAGGTCGAGCAAGCGGAACTCTTCGCCGGTGAGAAAGCCTCGCGGATCGATGACGGGAATGATGAGATCGTCCATGTTGACCAGGCCGCGATACCAGCGGCGCTCGTCGCCGGCAAAGGCCAGGGGCAGGGGGCGAACGGCCGAGATTTCGGCCATGCGTTCGATGCGGTCGATCAAGACGGCCACGCGCAGCTTTCGCAAAATCAGAACGAGCGCCGGGCGCGTAACGGGCAGGCCAAAATGCATGCCGGCGTTGACGACGAAATAGCTGTGGTGGCCGCGTTCGACGATGTGGCGGACTTTGCCGATTTCGATCTGGTCGATTTCCGTTGCGGAGCCGGCCAGGCTGTCGGTGCTGCGAATCTCTTGTACGGCGTCGGCGGAGATGGCAAACATTTGATTCGCGACGGCGAACAGGACGACGGTTTCCAGGTGGCGCGCGCGGGGCGGGGCAGCGTTCGATGACGACCGCGCCATTGATTCGCGTTCGGCGATCAACTTCATCGCACACCCACTGGCGCCAGGCGCGCAAGCTGGCCGATCCGCTTTTCAATGGCCGCGCTGATGCTATCGAGCGGCAGCACTTCGTCCACCGCGCCGGTCTTGATGGCCTCGGCGGGCATGCCGAAGATCATGGAGGTGGCTTCGTCTTGCGCGAACACGGTGCCGCCGGCCGATTTGGCGGTTTTCACGCCCTTGGCGGCATCGCCACCCATGCCGGTGAGGACCACGGCGATGGTCAAAGTGCGCGCGTAGGCGGAGATGCTTTCGAGAGCGGCGTCGGCGGAAGGACGATAGCCATCGATTCGCGCTCCGGAATCCAGCACGATCTTTCCGCTCGAAGAGAGACGCAGGTGGTGCGAACCGGGGCAGAGGTAAATGGTACCCGGCTTGACGGATTCGTTGTTTTCAGCCTCTTTAACCGGCAGGCCGCGCAAATCGGCAAGCTGCACGGCAAATTGCCTGGTGAAGTTCGCCGGCATGTGCAGCACCAGAAAAATGGCCGCGGGAAGATCTTTGGGGAGCCCGCCGACGACGCGCGTAACCGCGGCGGGACCGCCAGTGGATGCGGCGATCACAACCATGGGGAACTTTCCGCCATTTTGAGCCGCAATCGCGGCGTTTTTCGATGCATCCGCGGAGGAAGCGACCGAGGCTCGCGGAACCGCAATCTTCGAAAGCGTGGCGGTGCGCACGACGCGGACTTTGGCGGCGAGCTTCAGCTTGCGGGTCAGCTCCTCGCGGACCGATTTCATGTCGAGATCGATGCCGCTCGATGGCTTGGAAACGAAGTCAATGGCGCCGAGTTCGAGGGCTTTCAGGGTGCTGGCCGTGCCTTCACGCGATTCCGAGCTGACGATGACGATCGGGCGCGGATGCTGCGACATGATGAGTTCGGTGGCCTGCAAGCCATCGACATGGGGCATGTTGATGTCCATGGTGATGACGTCCGGGCGCAGGGATTCGGCCAAAGCGACGCCATCGCGCCCGTCGCGGCCCTGGCCGATGACTTCCATGTGCGGATCGGAGTTGATGATCTCCTGCAGCACCTTGCACATGAAGGCGGAATCATCAACCACGAGGACGCGTATTTTTTTATCCGACTGCATCATCTCAATCCTGCCGCGACAGCACGCTGAGCGCGGGCCGCGCGGGTGATTTCTCCGAGTTCAAGAGTTTTTCCACGGTGGCAATCAGCTGATCTTCCTGCACCGGTTTGGTGAGGAAGCCGGATGCTCCTTCTTTGATCGCGCGATCGCGATGCTTGGCGCCGGCGCGCGAGGTGACGACGAGAACGGGAACGCGCTGCGTCATGGGGTTCTGCCGCAGGTTGGCCATCAGCTCGTAGCCGTTCATGCGCGGCATTTCGAGGTCGGTGATCAGCAAGTGGCAACCGGAGTGCGCGACGACTTCGGAGGCTTCGAGACCGTCCGACGCGAGCTTGACGCGGAAGCCGGCCTTTTCGAGCATGCGTCCCACGAATTTGCGGACGCTGATGGAGTCGTCGGCGACCACCACGACGCGCTCGTCCTGAATGGGGTCCACGGCTTCCGCGGGAATGCTGCCGGCGGCGATGGCCTCGGCGCCCGGAGCGAAAACGCGCGCGGCAGAGGACGTGGCGGAGACAGCGCGGTGCTCGACGGCTTCGGCGGAAACCAGGCGATTCAGATCGACCAGCAGAATGAGGCTGCCGTCCGATGCGATGGTAGTGCCGGGGAAAAGCTTCACGCGGCGCAGGTAATCGCCCAGATTCTTGATGACGATTTCGTCCTTGCCGAGAACTTCCTCGACGACCACGCCGACGTGCTTGCCGGCGACCTTGACGATGACCATATGGAAGTAGCCGTTGATGGGCTCGATGGGCGGCAGAGCCAGTTGCGCATCGAGGCGCACGACTTCGGTAACCACGTCGCGCACGCGGGTGAGAAGCTTTCCTCCGATGTCTTCGATATCGGCGGGACGCAGGCGGCGAATTTCTTCGACCACGGCGAGCGGAAAGGCAAACGTGGAGGTGCCACAGCGCACGAAGAGCGCCTGCGAAATGATGAGCGTGAGCGGAACTCTTACCGTAAAGCAGGCGCCGCGTCCGGTTTCGGAATGGACTTCAATCTCGCCGTTGAGCGCATGAACGTTGGCGCGCACGACGTCGAGGCCCACGCCGCGTCCGGCAAGTTCGGACGTGGATGCCGCGGTGGAAAACCCGGGGCGGAACAGGAAGTCGCGGAGTTCGCGCTCGCTGAGTTCGGCGGCCGCCACCGGAGAAATGGAACCTGATTCGATCAGGTGGCGGCGGACGCCCTCGTAGTCGATGCCGCGTCCGTCATCTTCGACTTCGATGTAGATATGGTTGCCGCGGTGATAGGCGCGCACGGAGATGCGCCCTTTTTCAGGCTTTCCCGCGACGCTGCGAGCTTGCGCGTTTTCAATTCCGTGGGCGACGGCATTGCGCACCAGGTGGATCAGCGGATCGGAGATGTGCTGGATGATGTTGTTGTCGAGTTCGGTTTCGGCGCCTTCGAGCGAAAGCTCAACCGGCTTGCCGGTGGCGTTGGAGGCATCGCGGACGGTGCGCGAAAGGCGCGTGTAGAGATTGCCGATGGGGACCATGCGCGCGGCGGTGATTTCATCCTGCAGGTGGTGGGCGAGCTTGGTGAACTCGTCGATATCGATATCGACGCGGCCCATGAAGCCTTCGAGCTGCGTGAGGACTTCGGTCACGTCGGCAGAAATTTCGGTGAGCGAGCGCGAAAGGATATTGAAATCGTCGTAGCGATCCATCTCGAGCTCGCTGAATTCGAGCAGATCGCTGGACATGACCGGAGGGCTGGGAATCAGATGGCCGCGGAAAGTGTCCATTTGCGGCTGCGTGCCGGGCAGGCGCGTGGGGCGGATGCGGCTGAATTCGTGCTTTTCCTGGAATTCGGCGATCTTCGTGGAAAGCCGGGCCTTCGAGAAGGTGAGGACTTCCACGAGTTTCGAGAGCTCGGAGAGGCGGCCGAGCATGCGCGTGCGGTTGATGACCAGTTCGCCGACCGCGTTCATCATGCGATCGAGGCGATCGAGCGAAATGCGCACCGATTTCGCCGGGGCCAGACCTTGCGACGCGGGACGAGCCGCCTTGGGCGGAGCGGCCGCGGCAGACTCGGCTGCTTCGGCTGTGGAAGAGGTTTCCGCGCGGGCTGCCTGTTGCGGAGCTTCTTCATCGAGCTCTTCGGGCGCGAGTTCGGAGATGCGCGCGAGCAGCGGGCCGACGACAGCGGTCATTTCTTCGTCGCCGGGCCACTGGCGATGCAGAAAAGTCTTCAGGACGTCGACCGATTGCAGAAGCAAGTCCACGATCTCGGCACTGGGCTGCAAGAAGCCGTCGCGCAGACGGCCGATCAGGTCCTCGACGCGATGCGCCACGGCGGACAGGCGATGCAGGCCAACTTGCGCGGCCGAGCCTTTGACGGTGTGCATCGAGCGGAACAGGCGGTTGATTTCCTCGGAGTTGGGATTGCCTTCGAGAGCGAGCAGGCATTCCGTGACGGCCTGGAGATGCTCTTCGGCTTCGGGAACGAAAAAGTCGAGGACGTCGTCGGGCACCTCGCCATCCTGCGGCAACTGTTCGGCGAGCGAGGTTTCCGGTGCTTCGCTTGATGCCGGTGCGCCGGGGGCCGGCGATGCGGCGCGAGGTTCGTCGTCGGCAGCAGCGTCCGGAGCGGCCGGGAACGCGAAGGAGTAGCGCTGCTTGAAGGTCGCGATGTCGGCGGCCGTTTCGATTCCGTTGGAGCTGATCTGCAACAGATCGAATTCGAGGACGGAAATCGCGTCGGAGATGAATTCCGTAAGCGGGCCGTACATCTCCGGAGTCAGGCTGGCGTTGGTGGCGTAATGGAAAATGTGCGCCATTTTCGAGGCCACTTCGGAAAATTGCGGGAAGCCGTAGCTGGCTGAAGTGCCGGCCAGCGTGTGCGCGGCGATATAGAGCTTTTCGAGATCCTCGTGCGTAGTCTGCGGCTCCTGCAACATGCCGGAGTACTCGCGCAGATACTGCAGGTGCTCGGAAGCCTCCTGCAGGAAGAGTTCGACCGTTTCTGGATCGGGCCCGTTCATTGGGCTCCCTCCACCACAGCGGCCGCGCGGCGAGCGTCAGTCGGCTTTGCCGCCGGTTTGCGATACAAGCGGTAGCCGCCGAGGACCACGGGCTCGAACTTGACGGGCGCGTGCGACAGAGTTTCGGAATGGCCGAGCAGGAAATAGCCGCCGGGCTCGAGCGCGTCGTAGAAACGGTGCAGGAGCGCCAGACGGCGCTGCTCGGAAAAGTACATCAGCACGTTCATGCAAAAAATGCAGTCGATTTTGCCGACGTAGGCCGGGTCGGCCAGATTCATTTGGACGAAAGAAATCATGCGGCGAATGCGCGGCTTCACCTCAAATCCGTGCTTGGCCGGCGTGAAATAGTTTTCGAGCCTGGCGGGAGGCATGTTTTCCAGGCTGCGCTTGGCGTAGGCGCCTCGCTCGGCGTGGCGTAGAGCGCGCCGGCTGATGTCCGTGGCCAGGATTTCGATTTCCCAGGCCTCGGCGAATTTCAAGGATTCGCAGAGCGTGATGGCGATCGAATAGGGCTCTTCCCCGGTGGAGCAGCCAGCGCTCCAGATGCGGAGGATGCGCGGGTTGTCCCAGAATTTGCGCTCCTGCACGTCCGGGAGAATCCGTTTTTCGAGCGCCTCGAAAACTTCTGGATAGCGGAAGAACGAAGTCTCCTGGGTGAGCAGGCGTTCGACCAGGGCTTCGTACTCCGCGCCCGACCCACGAATTTGGCGCAAGAGGTCGGCGCCGGCGTGCAGGCCCTTTTCTTGGAGATACTCCCGGATGCGAGTGGAAAAGAAGCGTTCGCGCGAGGCATCGAACAAAATGGCGGAACGATGCTCGATCAGCGTGCGGATTTCATCGAGCTCCGGCTCGCTGAGCTTCGCGGGCGTGACTGAGTGCGCTTTCATATTCGGCGTTCATCTCCGGAACGTTCGGCTGGCGCGAAAATCAACGGCTATCGCTGGGCTCCGGCGGGCACCGGAACGGCGGATGCCGCCTCGTTTGCCGCTTCCGCCGCGCGCGCGGAGCGGAATTGCGCGAGAGCTTCGTTGAGTTGCTCGGAGAGCCTCACCATGTCGTTAACCGTCATGGCCGTCTGGCGCGCGCCGTTGGTCGTCTGGCGCGTGATGCCGGAGATGATCTGCATGGCGTTGGCGACACCTTCCGTGCCGCGCACCTGCTGCTTGGAAGCAAGCGAGATTTCCTGCACGAGTTCGGCGGATTGGCGGACGACGCTGGAAATCGCCTCCAGCGCTTTGCCGGCCTGGTCGGCCAGGCCGGTTCCCACTTCCACTTCGCGCGTGCCTTCCTCCATGACGACGACGGCCTCGTTCGTTTCCGCCTGAATCGCCTTGATCAGGGCTGCAATATCCTTGGTGGCGCTGCGGGAGTGTTCGGCGAGCTTGCGAACTTCGTCGGCGACGACGGCGAAGCCGCGGCCTGCTTCGCCGGCGCGAGCCGCTTCGATGGCGGCGTTGAGAGCGAGCAGGTTGGTCTGCTCGGTGATGTCGTTGATCACGTTGATGATTTCCGAAATTTCGAGCGAACGATCGCCGAGGGACTTGATCTTCTTTGCGGTGGCCTGCACCGAAGAGCGAATGCGCTGCATGCCTTCCAGCGTGTCGTTCACGGCGCGGTTGCCCTGCTCGGCGGCATCGAGCGCACGGCGGGCAGCCTCGGCGCTGGCCTCGGCGTTGTTGGACACCTGCTTCATCGAGACGGTGAGTTCTTCCACGGCGGACGAGGTGTTGGTGATTTCCTGGTCCTGTTGCGTGGCGCCGGCGGCCATTTCATCGGCGGAATTGAGAATTTGATTGGCGCTGGTGCTGACGTCGATGGCGGCCTTGCGAACGCGTTCGAGAACTTTGGTGAAATTGTCCAACATGAAGTTCACGGAGTCGACCACGTTGCCGAGCGCGTCGTTGGTCACCTTGCCGCGAATGGTCAAATCGCCGCGCGCCACCTGATTGATGGTGTTCAGCAGGTCGGTAATGCTGCGCTGCAATGAATCCTGCGCCTGCTGATTGGTGATGGCGTGGGCCACTTTGCCAACGCTGCGGTTGCAGTTTTCGGCGATGATTCCGAATTCATCATCGGCGGCGACTTCGGCGCGCGCCCGAACATCGCCGGCGGCGAGACGTTCGGAGAATCGGGCCAGCTCGCCAAGCGGACGAAGCACGCGCTTGCTCAAGACGAATACGACCGAGAGGGTGCCCGCCAGGGCCAGCACGAAGGCGAGCAGCAGCGGTTCGCTCGCGCCGGCGGGCATCGCGCCCGCATCGGAGAGCGCCAGCCCGCCCGAGTTTTTGCCGGCATGGTAAGCGAGCCCAAGGACGCCGAAAAGCGCCAGGCCGATCCAGAGGACCAGCAACCAGATTGTGGAACTCAAACGAGCTTTCATAACTTCCTCCCAAGAACGTGTGGCCGAAAGTTGACGTTTCCGGCGCTCTGGCAATGAGACCGGGGCCGAGAAATCCGTTCAAAAATCAAATGTGCGCCAGCGATTGCGCTCGCATGCGCACGCGTTCAAATCACAGGCACCGAGAAGACATCGACCAGACGGCGCAAATCGATCACCAGCGCCAGCCGGTCGTCGTGGCGCAACATTCCGCGGCAATGAGGCACCTCCGCGGGCGCCTGATCGAGCAGCGAGTCTTCGCCGGCCAAATAGGTGCCGATCACTTCGTCGGCGGCGATGCCAAGCCGAAGGTGCTCGCCGTTTGTTTCACCTTCGAGCGCGGCGACAACCACATGCTTCGGCGAGAGTCCCGCCTTTCGACCCTCCGTGAACGCGATGTCCACCAGCGGAACAATCGTCCCGCGCAAGTTGAAAACACCCGTGAGAAACGAAGGCGTCAGCGGAACGCGCGTCACCAGCGGCCAATCCACCACCTCTTCGACTTCGAGGACCGACAAGCAAAAGCGCTCGCGCCCCGCGCGAAAAACACAAAACTGGCGTTCGGGCCGCCGATCTTCCGGCGATACTTCGGACTCGAGGAAATCGTCGCCATTCAGTTCCTCGATCGGCGTCAGGGGTGCGAGTTCGTCAGCCATCAGGCCCACCGTCTCACGGCATTGAGCAATTCTTCCGGCGTAAACGGCTTGGCAACGTAGCCATTCGCGCCCTGCTGTTCGCCCCAGTAGCGGTCGCTGGGCGCCGATTTCGAAGTCACCAAAATCACTGGAATCTGTGAATACGGTTCATGGCTTTTAAGCTCGCGGCAGATCTGAAAACCATTGCGCTGCGGCATCACCACGTCCAACAGGATGACGTTCGGCCGCTCCTCGTCGATCGCTTCCTCGACCTTCATCGGATCGGAGACGCCGACGGAATGAAAGCCTCCTTGCTGTAGCACGGACTGGAGTAGGCGGATTTCGGCCTGCGAGTCGTCAACGACCAAGACTTTCTTCACCACCTGCACACCTCCACACCAAGCACCGCTAATTCGAAATGCAAATTCCTCACCACCGTCTCGCCCAGTTCGCGCGCTGCTGCGAATTTGTATAATCCACACGATTTGAACGACTTGCGAGCATTGAGAATCGTCTCATGGGCGGGTCAGCGCCTGCCGGGGGCCGGTCTCCGTCTCAGGCTGAGACTCGGTCTCACCGGCCCACATCTCAGTCGCAAGCGATGAGAATCGCTGGATGATTTCGTTGAGCCGCAGCGCCATCGTCTGGATCGCGCGGAGCTGTTCGCGACTGTCGGAGGAGATCCGTCCTGGGGCGGTCATGAGCAGGTCGGCATTGCCCAGCACAGAGGTCAGCGCGTTGTTGACGCTCGGGCGCATCTCCAGCATGTAGCGGCCGAGGGTGGCGTGGCGCTGGGACGTGAGCGCTAGGCGTTCGGCACGCTGCGCGCGGCCTACTGCGTCCAGACGGCGCAGGACTTCCGTCGCTACCACGATCAGAGTGGCGGCCCACCCGTCATGCTGCGGGACCACGACAAGGCTGGGAAGATCCGAAGCCAGCGAAGCGAAATCCTCTCCGTTGCCGGAGAGAGTAAGGATCGGAGTCGCGGCGGCGTTGCTGGCGGCGCGAAGCATGGAGGAACTGTCTCCCTGCCGGACCGGACCGACGATGACCAAGTCGCAGCCGGGGCCGTCACCCGGGCGCCAGACGTCGCTGGTGGCCAGCGTGATTTCCGGAATGTGCCGCTCCGCCTGCCAGCGCCCGGCGAGCGTGCGCGCAAACTCCGGATCGTCGGAAATGATTAGGACACTCGATCGATACAAGATCCCACCTGCCCGTTTGCCGCTTACGATTGAAGCTTTTCGGCCTCTTCCATGAACGAGAGCAGCCGCTTGGCGCTGATGCCAAGGTTCACGGCCGCCTCGGTCTTCTTGGCCTTTTTGGCTTCTTCAACGCGCCCCTGAAAATAGGAAACTTCGTCCCGAGCCAACGCCAGCGCCGAGGTGAGAGGCCCCTCTTCGCCGGAGCGCTTCTTCTGGTCGGTTGCCACGGCGAGTAGCGCGCGCGCAACGACGGCCCGGCGGAGATCCTCCGCTTCCTGCCCCCCTTCGCTTACGAATGCCGAGACTTCCCAGGAAGAGAGCAGAACTTTCGTATCGTGCAAAACGACGGTAGACATAGAACGTCCGCGCGAGGGAGGCACGGCGATCAGCTGTTCCCAGATCGTTTCCATGCACTTTTCGGGATCCGTAACGTCGCTCGACGGGGAGGCTGCCTCGGCGGCGGGCTTTCGAGACGGGTGACTCGCAGCTTTGTCCGGCTCCGGCTGAGACTCTGCGGATGTTTGAGCGGCGCTCTCTTGCTTGGACCGCGAAGCAGCGGCTTCGGGCGAATTCGAATCCTTGCCGTTAGCCAGCGCTGGAGCGGCGGAAGGCTTGGCCGGCGCTGGAACAGACGGGGCGTTCGGCGCTTTCGCAGCGGGCGCGTCTGGCGCTGATGGCGCAGATTGTTTCGTCCCGAGCGCTTCCTCCAAATCCGCTCGCACGGCCAGGAGCTGCTCGAACGCGTGCGTGACGGAGCTTTGCGTGTAGTCCTTCTGGAACGGCTGGCGCCAGTTTTCGCAGAAATAGCGCAGCTGGAGGGTAGTCTCGGCGGCGGAAAACCCGGCGCGGCGGCAATCGACTGTCTTTACGCCGCGAGCCTCTAAAGCATCGACCGCTTCCCGCACGGCTTTCAAGTCGGCGTGTAACATGCGGATGAACGCGCGGCGAACCAGAAAATTGAACCGGCAGAAGGCCACAAGGGCCGCTGGATCGTAGAACATGACGCCGGCTGAATCTTTCAGCAAGCGCCCCTGCTCGAGCAGCCCGTCCTCCATCAGCTCGCGCAGGCTATGGTAGCTTCGCGCTCGTTCGAGGATTCGCTCCAACGGCTGGCACCATTCGAGCGGCGTTGCGTCCGCTTCGGACAGCACGGGTCGCAAGACCTGCGCCACGTCCGCGAGCGTAATGTCCCTGTGGAGCAGTTCCTCGGTGGCGCCCATGGCGAAGTACTGCACCAGGAGAAGATCGATCTTGTCGCGGTCGGCGCTGGTTCTGTGTTGT
>Ga0210077_1000372_pt1 | contig 17657 bp, 18 predicted proteins | sample RushMan_CattailN_5_FD_185556 | JGI IMG/M metagenome (GOLD analysis project Ga0210077, IMG submission 185556) | Wetland microbial communities from San Francisco Bay, California, USA, that impact long-term carbon sequestration -... | ecosystem: Environmental > Aquatic > Marine > Wetlands ... | reverse complement strand
CCGCCGCGTTGCCGTTCGGCACGCCGTTTACGGCCCATGTCACACTGGTGTCCGGTGAGTTCGTTACCGTGACTGCAAACGACTGCCGCTGCCCCGCTGAAAGCGTCGCAGTGCTGGGCGCGATGGCGACGGACACGCCGCTCGTAATCGTTACCGTCGCTGACACGCTCGTCGTGCCTCCCATCACCGCGCTCGCCGTTGCATCGATCGTTACCGGGTTCGTCGCCGGCAAATCCGTCGGCGCGGTGTAAGTCGCCGTCGATGCGCCGCTCGCCGCAATCGTGCCCACAGCCGAATTCCCGCCGGCGATGCCATTCACGTCCCACGCGATGGTTGCGCCGGCTGCCAGGCAAAACGACGGGCTGAACGTCTGCATTTGTGCCAGCCCCACGCTGGCCGATGCCGGTGATATCGAACTTGCCGTGCTGCACGTGATCGTCACCGTCGCGCTCGCGGACTTCGTCGTGTCGGCCACGCTCGTTGCCGTCACGGTTACGGTCGCCGGCGCCGGCACGGTTGCCGGAGCGGTGTAGAGCGCCGTCGTAGCGCTCGTTGAAGCGATCGTTCCCACGGTCGCGTTTCCTCCAGGCGTTCCGTTTACGCTCCAAGTCACGTCCGCGCTCTCGTTGCCATTTCCCGTGACGGTCACCGTAAATTCCTGCGCGCCTCCCTCGGCCACGCTGGCGCTCGTTGGAGCGATCGTCACGCTGATATTCACGGGTGGAGGAGGCGGCTGCGGCGAGCCCGGCGGCGTCCCGGCTTTTCCGCAGCCCATTTGCATGGCGGCAATCGCGCCAATGGCCATGCATATCAGCCATCGCGCGCATCGCCCGGCGCGAACTCGACTTGTGCCGAAAAGTTTCATGTGCGTTGCACTCAGTCAGCGCAACGCACGCGCTGTGCCACTGCGGAGCAGTGCGCGAACTCGAAAAAAATCGCGAGTCGCGGCCGTCTGGCTTGCGAGATATTTCTTGCTAAGTCCCAACGCGAGAGCCGCGTAGGGTTACTTCGAGAGTGCAATCAGTTGGCGTATAGCTTGAAACGGAGAGGTTGGTTGCAGTTCGATCAGGACCCGTCCGCGTGCCATATCGGAATTTGCGGGTTTCAATTCGGAGCAGCAACTGCCGAGCGCGCCAGAACAGATATCAGCCGCAGACACGCTCATCCGAGCCCGCGCGTGCCTTCACTTGCGATCCAATATCGCGCGGAGCGCGGCTTCAAACTCCGCGTACCGAAAGGCATATCCCAGCGCCGTGAGTCGCTCCGGAACCGCCCGCGTGCTCGCGAGCAACAATGCCCCGGCCATTTCGCCGAGCGCCGCGCGCAGCGCAAACGCCGGCACGGTGAAAATCGCCGGACGATGCAGTACGCGCGCTACAATCCGCGTAAACTCGGCATTTCGCACCGGATTTGGCGCCACCGCGTTCACCGGCCCGGCAAAGCGCTCGTCGGCAATCGCCGCGCGCGCGATCCCGGCCGCGTCCTGTAGCGCGATCCACGGCATCCATTGCTTGCCGCTCCCCACTCGCCCGCCCACGCCGAACCGGAACGGCAGCAGCATTTTGGGCAGCGCTCCGCCGTGCGCGTCCAGAATGATCCCGAATCGCAGCATCACGGTGCGAATTCCCGCCGAGCTCGCGCGCCTCGCTTCCTCTTCCCAGTCGCGCGCCAGCATTGCCAAAAAGTCAGTGCCCGGCTCGCTTGCTTCCGTCAGCACCTTGTCGCCGCGATTCCCGTAGTATCCGGTTGCCGAGGCGCACACCAGCACGCGCGGTTTCTGCCGCAGCTGCGCGAGCGCATCCACCAGCAGCCGCGTCGAATCCACCCGGCTGCTCCGCAGCATGCCCTTGCGCGCCGCACTCCACCGGCCGTCCGCGATGCTCGCGCCGCTCAGATGCACCACCGCGTCCACGCCCTCCATCGCCGCCGTGTCGACCATCGCGGACGCCGGATCCCACCGCACATCGCCGCCGGACGCGGTGCCGTTCGGACGCACCAGCCGCGCGATCGTGTGCCCTTCCGCACGTAGCATCGCCCTGAGCGACCTGCCCACCAGCCCCGACGCGCCTGACATCAAGATTTTCATTCCATCTCTCAATCCGTGCCGCTCATCCGCCCCCGCCTGCATCCAAGCTAAGGTCTGGAAACATCCGCGTCAAGCGAACGCAGCTCCGCCGGGTCCGCGCTCGCTTCCCCGGCACATGCTCTTTTCGGCATTCCACCCGTAAAAACCGCTCCCGGTGCGGCGAACTCATTTCCAGATACGTTACAATCGGCGGCTGATTGGCGAACTTCCGATGAATCCGTGGTGGCGCAAAAAACTGGCCGCAGCTTCTCTGGCGGTTCCGTGCGTGCTGCTGGGAACCACGCTCGCTGCGCTTTCCGGCCGCGCGCAGGATACGCCTGCGCAAGACGTCCAAACCTCGCAAATCGACGGCTTTTCCACCGCGCGCTCGGCTGCCGAAGCGCAGCTCGAAAAAAAGTTCCTCGCCATCCCCAGCGCCGCGCGCGCCGAAAGCAATCTTCGCCATCTCACCAGCACGCCGCATCTTGCCGGCACTCAAGCCAGCCATCGCGTGGCCGAATGGCTTTGCGACCAATACCGCAGCTTCGGCTTCGATGCTGAAATCGTCAGCTATAGCGTCTGGCTTCCGGCGGCGCGCGAAGTCCAGCTCGAGCTCGTCAAGCCCAGGCGCCAGGAACTTGCCACGCCCGAGCCGCCCGTTCCCGGCGATCCCGACACCTACAACCGCCACGTCACCCTGGCCTACAATGCCTATTCGCCTTCCGCCGATATCACCGCTCCGGTTGTGTACGTCAACTATGGAATGGTCAACGATTACCGCGCGCTGGCGCGCCTCGGAGTGAGCGTGGAAGGCCGCATCGTCCTGGCGCGCTACGGCCGCAGCTATCGCGGCATCAAGGCCAAGCTCGCGGAAGAGCATCATGCCGCCGGCCTGATCCTTTACTCCGATCCGCAGGACGACGGCTACGCCGCCGGAGACACGTTCCCGCACGGTCCCTGGCGCCCGCTCGGCGGAATCCAGCGTGGTTCGGTTCTCTACACGCAGATCTATCCCGGCGACCCGCTCACTCCCGGCTACGCGTCCGTTCCCGGCGCGAAGCGGATTCCTCCCTCCGATGCCGCCAGCCTCCCGCACATTCCTACGATGCCGATCAGCGCCAGGGACGCCTCCGTCATCCTCAAGGCGCTCGGCGGCCGCCACGTTCCGCGCAACTGGCAGGGCGCGCTTCCGTTCACCTATCACGTCGGCGCGGGAGATGTTCGCGTTCACATGAAGCTGGTGATGGACTACCGCGAGCGCCCGATCTACGACGTGATCGCCAAGCTGCACGGCTCGCTCGACGATCAGTGGGTCCTCCTTGGCAATCATCACGATGCGTGGGTCTACGGTGCCGCCGATCCCAATAGCGGCACGGCTTCGTTGCTCGAGACCGCCCGTGCCCTCGGAGAACTCGTCCGCTCCGGCTGGAAGCCGCGGCGCACCATCGTCATCTGCAATTGGGACGGCGAAGAGCCCGGACTGCTCGGTTCCACCGAATGGGTCGAACAGCATCGCGCCGAACTGCAAGCGAAAGCCGTCGCGTACATCAACACCGACGTGGGCGTCAGCGGCCCGAATTTCACCGCCTCCGCCAGCCCGTCGCTCAACGGTCTGATCCGCGCCGCCACCAGCGTCGTGCCCGATCCGGACACCGGAGAAAGCGTTTACGATGCCTGGAGTGAGCATTCCACCGGAGGCCGCACCGAGCTTTCCGGCATCGCGCGGCAGACTCCCGGTGCTCGCACTCCCGGCGAAGCGCCCGTCGGTGCGCTCGGCTCCGGCTCGGATTATTCGCCGTTCCTCGATTTCGCCGGCATTCCCGCGATCGATTTGGCGTTCAGCGGCGATTACGGCGTCTATCATTCCGTGTACGACGATTTTTACTGGATGAAGCATTTCGGCGATCCCACTTTCGCCTATCATGTGGCGCTCGCGCGGGTGCTCGGCATTCTCGCGCTGCGGCTCGACGAAGCCGCCATCATCCCGTTCGACTATTCCACCTACTCGTCGGAAATCTCGCACGCAGCAGGCGAGCTTGCGGACCGTGTGTCCCAGAATCCGGATGAATCCGCCGCGCTCCAGCCGGTGGTGGACGCCGCCAGCCAGCTTTCCCAGGCCGCCTCGCGCGAAGCGATGGCCGTTGGCTCGCTCGCCGGTGAGCCGGCCAATCCCGCTCTCGATAGCCACCTCAGCCTCGATCTCGCCGATGTCGAGCAATCTTTTCTCGACCCCGAAGGCCTGATCGGCCGACCGTGGTACAAGCACACGATTTTCGCGCCCGGCACTTACGCCGGCTACTCCGCCGAGATTTTGCCCGGCATCACCGAAGCCATCGGCAACAACGACCTCGGCACGCTACGCGCCGAATCCGACGCCGTGACGGAAGCGCTCCTGCGCGCCTCCGCGCGGCTCGACCAGATCGCCCGCATCATACAAAACTCGCAACCGCCTCCGCCCGAGCCTCCTTCCGGCCGCGAATAGTCTCCGATTCTGCTAATTCTTCCGGCTCTGATTCCAAGGCGGTGTGTGGTGCCGTTTAGCCTAAGGCGAAGCCGAAGGGCACTCTTCGCGTTTCTTGCGAAGGGTGCGATGCTCTTTTTTTAACTTCGCCAAAACTGGTGACGAAGTTGTTGCGGAGCCGTTCACGTAAACAAGAAACGGCCGGCAGCTCTTGCCGCCGGCCGTCTCGATGCATCCTGATTGTAGGGTTTACCTGCGTCCGCCGTGGCCTCCGCCGTGGCCTCTGCCGTGCGATCCGCCGTGCGATCCGCCACCATGGCCATGGAAGGAAGCATTACCGTGGGCCCGGCCGTTACCGTGGAATCCACCATTTCCGTGGAATCGGTCGTTCCCGCCGCGGTGTCCGCGGTCGCCGTGGAAATCGGCTCGGCCGTGGAAGTCAGCGCCTCGCTGGAAGCTCCGGTAGCCTTCGCGTCCACGATACGCCGAGGCTCCGTGGGAATCTCGGCCCCCGCGGAAGCTGCGGTATCCGCCGTGGTCGTCGTGGCCGCGGAAATTTCTCCAGCCGTCATGGTGGTCATCGCCCCGGAAATCGCGCCGGCCGTCGTGGCCGCGGTACTCGCGATTCGCGTAGCCGTGGAAGTCCCGCCAGTGGTCCCCGTCGCGGTAGTAGCGCCAGCCGTCATGATCGTGGAAATCGAGCCAGGCGCGGTCGTGGAAGTCGTAGGACGGGCGCCCGTAGAACGCAGCACCGTAAAAGCCGTGGAACCATGGTCCCGCTCCAATGAAGGCGCCGCTTTCAAACCATTCCGGCCCGTAGTATCCATACGGCGCGCACGCATACGGCGCATATGGGAAATAGCCATACGAGCAAACCGGCGGCGGGCCCACGTACACGGCCGCTGGTCCCACTCCGATTCCGATCGACACCTGCACGTGCGCGCTAGCCGTCCGCGCCGTCGTTCCCGCCAGCGCCACAAACAACCCAATCACTGCGGTGTACTTTAGAGTTCGCATCATCGGCCTCCCTGCCGGGTTTGCCCGTCTCGGCACTCGGGGCCGTGTAGGGCAAGGGCTGTGCCAAACGTCTCCATTTCGGGAAGCGCTAATAAGGCTTGCGGAATCAGCGAGATGCGAATGGATATCCCGATATTTTCCCTCTGGTACTCACCTCACGCTCCGGCCGTCATCCACCACCGCCTGCGCGATATCAACCACTCTCTGGAGCCCGTAAGTCTCGCAGTACCAGCCGAAAAATGCTCGTCCTCGGCGCTGGCTGCGGCTTCCTGGTGGCTTCGCGCCCGAGTGCTGTCCTCTGGATCCTGTGCCGGCGTAGCCGGTCAGTTTGAGTTTTATTGATCGTGAGACAAGCGGTCAAAATTCAAACTGACCCAGTACCTGTCCCCGAGGCCAGTAGTCTTTTCCCGCGCCCACTGATACGGTCGTTCTGTGATGTCGCTTGGAACAAAATTCGCCGCCGCACCCGCCGTCCTCAATCCGAGGGTGAACTCCGTGGGGCGACTCCCTTTCGTCGGCGACGGCTCACGTTCTGGTGCCACGACTGTCCTGAATTGCCCTCCTGCCTCTTCTAGCCACTCGCCACTATTCACTAGTTACTACCTTCAGCTACCCGGAACAGTCATTCGAGTAGAAACGCATGTAAGTCATAGAAAACAAACGAGCGCGTACCCGTCTACCCGGAACGTCCCGGTGCATCGAAAGTTTCGCCGCGGATTCGCCCTCCGCGCTCGCCGGGAATCGGCCTCGCCTCCGCAGGGAACCGGCCGCCTGCAGCCCCTGCGCGCAACGACCCGCTTTCTCTTTGGATCCGCGCCTCAGAGCAGCGTCGTCTCGCCCTTGCCCGCCGCACGCTGCTTCTCGTTCCCGCCGCCGCGCGTTAGAATGAAACTCATGCGTGTGCGCGTTCTCTTCTTTGGCCAGTTGAAGGACATTACCGGCGTCTCCCAGGAGGAAGCCGAGCTTTCCGAAGGAGCCCGCGTCGAGGATCTTTTCGAGCGCTACGGCCGCCGCTTCCCGAAGCTCGCCGAATTTCGCCCGTCCGTGGCCGCATCGGTGAACCAGGAATACGCGCACTGGCGCGCGCCGCTTTCCGCGGGCGACGAAGTCGCGTTTCTCCCTCCGGTCAGCGGCGGGCAGCAAGCCGCCGTCGAGCAGGAGGACGTTTTTCGCATCATTCGCGAGCCGATTCGCCCGGATGAAATCGTCGAATCGCTCAAAGCACCCGCGGACGGCGCGCTGGTCGCCTTCGACGGTTTCGTTCGCAACAATTTCAAGGGCCAACAGACGCTCTATCTCGAATACGAAGCCTACGAACAGATGGCCTACGCCAAAATGCGCGAGATTGGCGCCGCCATCCGCGAAAAATTTCCCATTCATCGTCTCGCCATCGTGCATCGCCTGGGCCGGCTGGAACTTGGCGAAACGTCCGTCTTCATCGCCGTCAGCTCTCCGCATCGTGCCGCCGCGTTCGACGCCTGCCGCTACGCCATCGACACCCTCAAGCGCACCGTGCCCATCTGGAAGAAAGAGTTCTTCGTCGGCGGCGCCGTGTGGGCCGAGGGCGAGCAACCCTCCGCGTCGCCCGCGCCAACCAACACCGAATCAGGCTCGTAATGAAGATTTTCCCGGAAGGCCTTGGCGCGCTCGCGGCTGGCGCGGTCCTCATCGCCGCGGCGCTGACTGCTCCCTCCCGCGCCCTCTCTCAAAACCCGCCGGTGATCCGCGTGCGAACCGACCTCGTCAATATTTTCGCCAGCGTTCTCGACGCCAGCGGCCAGCCGGTGATCGACCTTACCAAGGACGATTTTCAGCTTTCGGAAAACGGCGTGCCGCAAAAAATCGTCCGCTTCGAAGCGCAAACCGGACGCCCGCTCGATATCGCGCTGATGATCGACACCAGCGGCAGCGAGTACATGGACCTGAAATTCGAAGCGCAGGCCGCCGAGCGCTTTATCGCCCAGATCATTCACCCCGGCGACTCGCTGGGTTTTTTCAAATTCGACGAAGACGTCACCCAGATCGGCGGGTTCACCGACAACGTGAAGGAGCTTCAATCCGACGTGCGGCGCATGACGCCCGGTTCGGGAACGTCGCTGTACGACGCGATCGTGCTCGGCTCCAGAGCCCTCGAACGGCGACCGGAGGACCGCCGCCGCGCCATCGTATTGGTCACCGACGCGGGCGAGACCACCAGCGTCTCGAAATTTCCGGATGCGCGGCGCGCCGCCATCGCATCGGGCGCTCTGCTTTATTCGGTCATCGTTCGCGCGGTGAAAAACGAAAACGGACGCAACACCGCCGGCGAGCACGCGCTGATTACCATCACGGATAGCACCGGCGGCGCGCTCTATTTCCTCGACGACGTGCGGCAGGTCCCCGGCATGTTCAGCCGCATCGACCGCGAGCTGCGCACGCAATATCTGCTCGGCTACTACCCGCATCCCAGTCCGCCTCGCGGCAGCGATCGTCATGTGCTGCTTACCGTGAAGGGCGGATACACCGTACACTACAAGAAGGAGTACTTCACGGGCGCCGCACAGCAATAGCGCGTCCGCCAAGTCCGAGGCCTAATGAATCCGTTTCTAGAAGCCGCGACTGAAATTGCAGAAAAAGCAGGCGCGATCCTGCGCGCCGACCACGAACGCCCGAAGGAGATCGCCTACAAGGGCGAAGTCGACCTGGTCACCGAATCGGATCGCCGTTCCGAACGATTGGTGGTGTCGGAGTTGCGACGGCGCTTTCCCGATCACTCCATCGTCGCCGAGGAGGGCAGCGGCAACGGCGCGGCCGGCGCGAAATACTGCTGGCACGTGGATCCGCTCGACGGCACCACGAATTTTGCGCACGGCTATCCCTGCTTTGCGGTGTCGATCGGCCTGGTGGAGGATGGCGAGCCGATCGTGGGAGCGATTTTGAATCCCGTGTACGGCGAACTCTTCACCGCCGCGCGCGGCGAAGGCGCGTTCTTCAACCACCGGCCGATTCACGTCTCACCCGTCGAATCGCTTTCGCAAAGCCTCGTGGCCACCGGGTTTCCCACGCACCATCGCAAGAAAAGCGCGAATATCAATTACTACTGGGAGTTCACGCTGCGCTCGCACGGCGTCCGCCGCGATGGCGCCGCCGCGCTCGACCTTTGCGCCGTGGCCTGCGGACGCTTCGACGGATTTTGGGAGTTCGGGCTGAAGTCCTGGGACACCGCGGCGGGCACCATCCTGGTGCGCGAAGCGGGCGGCATGGTCACGGACATTCAAGGCAATCCGTATCATCCGGGCGCGGGCGTGATGATCGCGTCCAACGGCAAAATTCACGGCGAGATGCGCGAAATCATCGAGCGCGTTTCCGAGCAGGTCGCGAAAGCCTAGATGGAAGAGATCGATGGATGTCAGCGAATTCGATTACGAGTTGCCCGCGGACCGCATCGCGCAGCGCCCGCCGGCCGAACGCGACGCATCGCGCTTGCTGCTGCTCGACCGCGCGAGCGGTGCGTGGGAGGACCGGCAATTCCGCGAGTTGCCGGAAATCCTGCGCGGCGACGAGCTGATGATCGTGAACAACGCGCGCGTGGTCCCGGCGCGCCTCTTTGGCCATCGCGCCGGAATTCACGCACAGGCGCTGGGGAAGCGCAATCCCGCGCGCCACGAATTTCTGCACACGAAAATCGAAGTGCTGCTGGTGCGGCAAGTTTCCCCCGATACGTGGGAAACTCTGGTGCGGCCCGGCCGGAAGATTCCCACTGGCGAGCGCATTGTTTTCGGCGATGGCGAACTCGAAGCGCAAGTGGAAGGGCGCGGCCCATTCGGCCTGCGCGTGCTGCGCTTTACGTCCAGGGACGGCTTTCATGAAGCGCTCGGCCGCCTCGGGCACATTCCGTTGCCGCCGTACATCAAGCGCGCCGACGAGCCCATGGATCGCGAGCGCTATCAAACGGTTTTCGCAAAGCGGGGCATTGCCGTGGCCGCGCCGACGGCCGGGCTGCATTTCACACCGCGGATTCTCGACCGGCTGCGCGCGCGAGGAATTGAAATCGCCGAGCTGACGCTGGAAGTGGGGCTTGGGACGTTCGAGCCGGTTCGCACCGAACGGTTGGAAGAACACAAAATCCACACCGAATCGTACGAAATTCCCGAATGCACCGTGGCGGCGATACAAAAGGCGCGGAGCGAAAATCGGCCGGTGCTCGCGGTGGGAACCACCGTCGTCCGGGCGCTCGAAGATTCCGCCGAGAAAAACGGCGGCGTCCCGGCGGCGGGAAAGTCCGAGGCGAATATCTTCCTGTATCCAGGCAAGGCGTTCCGCGTGGTGAACCAGATGCTCACGAACTTTCATCTGCCGCGCTCCACGCTGCTCGCCATGGTCGCGGCTTTTGCCGGACGGGAAAATATTCTGCGAGCCTATCGCCATGGCGTAGAATCCGGCTACCGTTTTTACAGTTACGGCGATGCAATGCTGATCCGGTGACTTGCCATGCGCTACCTGATCATCAGCGACATTCACTCCAATCTGACGGCGCTTGAAACGGCGCTCACCACGGCCGAAGGCAAGTGGGAAATGGCCGTGTGCCTGGGCGATCTGGTCGGCTACGGCCCCGATCCGAATGAGGTGATCGATCGCGTGCGCTCGCTCGGCGGCGTCACCATCCGCGGCAATCACGACAAAGCCGTCGCGGGTACGGACGATATCGACGACTTTAATCCCATCGCCCGCGCGGCCGTGCTCTGGACTCGCCAGCAGCTCCGGCCCGAAAATCGCGAGTATTTGAAGAACCTTCCGAAGGGACCGCAAACGGTGAATGCATTCTCGATCGCTCACGGTTCCATTTACGACGAGGACGAATACGTTTTCTCGCCCGCGCTGGCGCTTGACGCGCTGGCGAATTCGCCGAACGCGGTGACGTTTTTCGGGCACACCCACATTCAGGGCGGATTTACCCTGCGGGGAAAAGACGACGTGCAGGTGCTGCGCGCCGCGCCGGGCGCGGGCCGCGAATCCTTCAACCTCTCCATCGAGCCGGACACGAAATATTTGCTGAACCCCGGCTCGATCGGCCAATCGCGCGACGGCGATGCCCGCGCCGGTTTCGCCATCGCCGACCTGGAACACGGGAAGGTTGAGTTCTGGCGCGTTCCGTACGATATTGAGCGGGTTCAGCAGCGCATGACGCAGGCCGGTCTTCCCGAGCCGCTGATCCTGCGGCTGGCTTTTGGACGTTAGGATGAGAGCATGAGCGAGACGGGCGGCTTCCATCAAAACGAAGAAAAGAGCCGGTTTCCGGCGGCGTTTGTCGTCGGGCTGGTGGCAGTGGCGCTGATCGTGGTTGTGTTGCTTTTCGCCACCCATTCGACGCATCCCACGCGGCCCGGCCACGAGCCGAAGCTGCCCTTGGGCGCCGCCGAACAAAGCTACGCCGCGAACATTCATTTTCAAAAGCTCGAAATGGCCGAGTCGTCGAATCTGTTGGGGCAGAAGTTCACGTACCTCAACGGAGTGATCGCTAACGACGGCGCGCGCACGATCGGGGCGCTGGAAATTACCGTCGTATTCCACGACCCGTTCAATCAGGTGATTCTGCGCGAAACGAAGCGCGTGATTTCGGCGTCGGATCAACCTCTTGCCGCGGGCCAGCAGCGGCCGTTCCAGATCACGTTCGAAGGTGTTCCCGTGGAATGGAATCGGCAGTATCCTACGATCCGTGTGACCGGCCTGGTATGGAAGTAGCAGCACTGTTTTTCTAAACGACGGAGCAGTTGTCTATGAACGAATGGGCTGAGCTGGACCGCGCCCTGGAAGCGATGGCGGCTTCGGGGCATGCGGAAGTCCGCGAGGACGGCGAATGGCTCGCGGAACTGGCCGGGCTGCATTGCGAGCTACGCAGCCAGGGCAAGAATTCGCTGGTTCATCTGTGGTCGGATGAGCGGAGCGTTACGCGGCGCGTGCTGCGCGTTCGCGAGCAGTCGGAAGACCGGATCGTCCTTGAGGTGCTGCGATTCGGGCGCGCCAAGCCCGGCCGCATCGAGTTCCTTCGCACCGATTCCCCGCGTACCGCCGCGCGCATCACGCGAGAACAATTTCGCGCGCGTTTTCACCGCATCCTCTCCGAGCGATTTCCGGACGCGCAAATCGATTCTTTAACCGCCGCGCCGGACCTACAGCGGTCGCTTTCCAGCTGGTACGTGCGCGGGCGCATGCGCGAAGGAACGCAGGCACACGCCTTGATGGCCATCGCGCCGGGAGAAACTTCCACCGCGCTCGAAAGCATGCTTGCTTTCGGGATCCTCTGGCTCGATTGGACGCGCAGCCGCGCGGAGCGGCAGGCGATCGAGGGACTGCGGCTGTTCGTTCCCGATGGATGCGCGAAGCTCCTGCGCGAACGCGCCGCCGCGCTGTGCGCCGCCGCGCGCACGGAAATTGTCGCGTACCGCGAATCGGATTGGCGCATGCAGAAGGTGGATATGGCGGATGCGGGGAATCTGGAAAGCTGGCTGGTGCCGCGCAGGGAAACGGAGGCCGCGGTGCGGGCCGCGCGCGAGGCGGGGGCGAGAATCTCGACGCTGGCGCGAGCGATGGACGATCCCGCGGGTGCCGTGCGCCTGCGCGTGCTCGCTGGGGCAAAGGAGGTCGCATTTTGCTTTCGCGGGCTCGAATTCGCGCGCTGGTCGAAAGAGGGCATGAAATTCGGGCTGGGCGATTCGCAGGAGTTCCTCACCACCGCGAAGGAGCCGGCGCTGGAGCGGCTGATCGGCAAGCTCGATCTGCAGCGCAGCCCGCTGGCGAGCGAAACGAACAACCGGCTCTATCGCGCCGCTCCCGAGCGATGGCTGGAGTCGTTGGTTTTAGAGGATTGCACGCGGCTCGATGCGCAGCTCGACCCGCAGCACCTGTATTCGCAAGTTCCCGCGCTGGCGGCGGGAGATCGCGGCATCTTGGACCTGTTGGGCGTGACGCGGCGAGGCCGGCTCGCCGTAATTGAGTTGAAGGCGTCCGAAGACATTCAGTTGCCGCTGCAGGCCGTGGACTACTGGCTGCGCGTGCGGCGACATCAGCGCGAAGGCGATTTCGAACGATACGGTTATTTCCCGGGCATGGCACTCGATCCGAAGCCGCCGCTGATCTGGCTGGCGGCGCCGGCGCTGCGGTTCCATCCTGCTACGGACACCCTGCTGAGATACCTCTCGCCGGAAATTTCGGTGACGCGCATTGGCTTGAACGAGAACTGGCGGAGGGGACTCAAAGTGATGTTCCGTCAATAACGCCATCGGATGCTTGCCGACGCCGGCCCGGTAGAAAAACGAGCGGAAAATAAAGAGGGGAAGCCGGCCAGCTGACGCTGGCCGGCTTCCCGGGGTGTGTCCTAGAAGTGTTTAATGGATTAGACGCAGGTCTTCGGAAAAGGTTGCTAGGGGGATTAGTAAAAAAGATATTTGCGCCACTTTTCGTCGCGGTGTCCCATTAAGCGCATCAGCTGGCGCGAAGTATGCAGGGTAAAAGGCCGTGGCCTGCGCTGCAGTTGAATGCCTGCCTCCTCGGGCGTGCGGTCGCCCTTGCGGTTGTTACACGTGTAGCAGCACGCTACCAGATTTTCCCAAGTGGAGCGCCCGCCGCGCGAGCGGGGCATCACATGGTCCAGTGTAAGTTCCGAAGCAGGGAAGAGTTGGCCGCAGAATTGGCAGGTGTTGCGGTCGCGCAGCAAGATATTCTTCCTGGAAAGCGCGCGGCTCTGCTGAGGGATATGGCGGTAGCTAAGCAGCCGGATCACGGAGGGTACGGCCACGGACTTCGAAGTGGAATGTACCTCACCGTGATTGGTCTCTTCGGCTTGTGCCACGCCTTTGATCATCAGCACCAAGGCACGGCGCACGGCGGTCACATTAATGGGTTCGAAAGTTGCATTGAGCACCAGGACCGGCGCTTGCATTAGCGAGCGCCGGCTACTACCAGGCGGGTCGGCGGGTTTTTGCGCAGCTCCATCGGACGCGGCTCCAGCGATTCCTACGTTGGGCCGAGGGCGCAAACCAGTTTTATGCCGGTTGTCCATTAGGCCGCCTCGATAGAGCACTCCTTACAGGCTATAGATGCCTCGGTTATCTGTCCTGGTTGCCGAATTGCTACGAGCAGCCGCCGGCGGCATCACAGCCGCAGCGCCGGAGCGAACCCGCCCGACGGTTAAGCCAAATACCGCCGATGCCCCGGCCTTCTTAAGCGCCCGGGAGCAGGCATCGAGCGTCGCACCAGTCGTCAATACATCATCTACCAGCAGGACGCGTAGGTTGTCAATCTTCATCCCCTCGCGGGTGGCGTAGGCGCCACGGACGGATTTCCAGTGCTCGGTCCGGGAGAGCACCAGCTGAGGCGGTCGCGGCTTGGTGCGGACCAGGAGATTCGTGTCGAGTCGGAGATTGAGACGCCGGGCGACGGGCCTGGCGACCAACTCGGCCTGGTTGTAACCGCGCTCACGGCGGCGGTCCCGGTGCAGGGGAACCGGAACGATGACGTCGGCGCGCCACTCCGCTGCCGCGTTTTGCGCGATTGCGGCCAGTTGCGCGCCAAACCAATCCGCGAGCGAGGCGACCTGTTCGTACTTCAGCAGGAGCACGGCTTCGGAAAGGGCGCGGTCGTAAACGGCAAAGCTGCGGGCGCGATCGAACGCGTAGAACTCTCCGCGGCAAAGGCGGCAGCGCAACTCGATCGCCTGCGGAAGCAATGATCGTTGCGCCGTCGCCTGCGGCTCCGAGGAAGATATGAGGGGTCGGCCACAGCAGGCGCAAAGCGGATCGAGTATCCGCTCGAATTCGTCGAGGCACGGCTCGCAAATCGGGATGCGGCTGGCGGCAAGAAGCGCTTGGCCGCAGATGCGACAGGGTGCGGGAAACAGCACCGAGGCGAGCGCGTCGATGGCGCTTTTGAGAATCACAAATGCACCGGCAGTCGGGCGAGAATCCAGGGCGAGACGCTACTGCAAAGGGCGGAGGGTGGGAAGATCGTCAAAATACGAGATCAGGATTGCGTGCTTTTACGCAAGCAGAAGGCACTGCCGGCCGGCGCGCATGGGCGGGCCCGGAAGTTACAGGGCCGAGCAACCGCTTGACGCAAAAGCGGCCGGAAGGCAGCCGATGCTGCATTCCGGCCGTTTGCAAATGAACCGAAACGACCTGATTCGGGCGGTGCTTACAGCTGGCCGCTTTCCTGCTTTTCCTGGCAGGCGATGCAGTAGCGCGTCCACGGCACGGCCTCGAGGCGCTTCTGCTGAAGTTCCTGCTCGCAGGAGATGCATTGCCCGAACGATTCATCCTTGATGCGCCGCAGGGCATCATCGACGAGCTGTAGCAATGCGCGGTCGTTGTGGGTCTGGCCGAAGAGGAATTCCTTGGTGTAGGAATTGGCGGCCTTGTCGGCGAGATCCACGGTGGGATCTTCGTCGGCTTCCCGGCCTTCCTGCTCGGTGCGGGCAATGGCACGGAGCAATTCTTCGCGCCGGGCCATTAATCTCTTCTTGTAGTATTCGAGACGCTTCTTGTCCATGAGTTGAGGTCCAAAGGTGAGGCGCAAAGCCTCATTCAAATCAGATGATTCTAGCGACCCGTCAGGGTCTTGTCAAATCAGTATCGTCACGGCGCCTGGCGCTGCGCTGGCAGCGCCCGACTCGTCCTGCACCGCAAACTAGATGCCGAAGCAGTCGGAAAGGATTCCAAGGCGGATCAAAATTACCGCGCTTGCTTGGCAGCGGGAAAAAGAAAATGAAACACCAGCGCCGAGACGCCCAGCACGGCGAAGACGAAAAGGCTGCCTTCGGGACCGACCGTTCCGCCGGTGAGCCACGTGGGGCCGTGGAAGTCGGACTTCAGCAGATGGCCCACCGCCGGGACGCCGCTATCGCGCACGGAATAAAAGTACGTCTCACCCCAATCCCACAAAGTATGCAGGCCGATGGCGAACCAGATGTTTCCGGTGCGGCGCAAGGTGAAAGCCGCGAGCAAGCCGAAACATCCGGCCATCACCGCGCCGAACTTGGCTTCCCCCGGATTGGTGAGGTGGATCGCTCCGAATGCGACGGCCAAAATTACGGCAGCGGGCCAGAACCCGACGGCCAATTGCAGCGTGGACTGGAGATATCCGCGAAAGGCGAACTCCTCGAACATGGCCACGGCGATGAAGCCGATCAAGTAGAGAAATCCGTATCGCACGGCGGCCGTAGCCGAAAGGCTCACTCCGCTGATGGAAAATCCGTGGAACGCAGCGATCACGCCCATCAGAAGGCCGATCATCGCGAAACCGTACAGCGCGCCTTGCCAGAACCGCTTGCCAAAGGCCGCTCGTCCAGGCAGACCATACGCGGCGAAGGAGCGCTTCTCGATGCGCTTCATCACCGCTGCCGTGAGCAGCGCGGCGGAGGCCACAATGCCATCGCTTAGCAGCACCGCCTCCGGGGTCAGGATTGCCGGCGAGGCGGTGATATGCCTGAGCATCTCGCGGATGCCGGGAATCCAGATAAGCAGCACGGGCAGAAGGCCAGCCATGACCAGCCAGAGCGCAACAGCAAGGAGCAGGCGCCAGCCCACGCGGAGTCCGTCCGGCCCCAAGAAAAAGCGCGTCATCGGGTGTTCTTCGGGCAGCAGCCCTGGGCCGTTCGGCGCCGGAGGGTGCGAGCCGCCGGGAAATGATTCTAAATTCATGTTTCGGATTAAGCCCTCTTCGTGTCCTCTCGATTTCGATCCCGGACAGGGATGCACGGCATCGAATGCTGCGCGGCCGCTTGCCGAACGGAGCGTGGGCCGCGCTCGCTCTGACTAATATAAACGGAGGAGGCTATTCTACGTCATCCAAAAAATGTGGAGTTTGCTTTCGAAGAGCGCTACATTGGGCCCAAGACAACGATCGTTGCGCGGCAATCGGTATCGCGATGCCCAAAGATCCCGAACGGAAGCACCCCGAATGGCGGAAGGCATTTTGGCTGATCTTCCTGGCCATCGTGGTCACATTGTTCGTCAGCCTGATCGGTCTGTTGTTGTTGCACGTTATTCCCTACCGCCAATGATCCGCATGGGCGGCCCTCAGGCTGCAAAAATCCATGGTATTTGCCCGCCCGCGGCGCTAAATTGGTCATCCCGGATTTCGAATGCCAAAGACACATGAAGAAAGCAAGCGCGAGTGGCGGAAAGCGTTCTGGCTGATTGTCAGCACGTTTTTGGGGATGCTGGTCGCCTGCGTGGTCGGCCTGATTCTGTTCCACGGACTGCCGGGCGGACGATAGACCTTCACGCTCCCTCGAACCCACCAGGCCACGACAGCCTGTTGTACCCGGACTTGTATCGCCGCCCGCACCTAATCCGTGTCACTCGCCGCAAAGCTTCAGGGTGGGCCTGGAACGATTGGACGTGTGGAGCGAGAAGTAACATAGTTTTAACATTCCTTTAACTGATCGGCATTACGGGCAGACTACCTTGCTTTTGTCGCGTGCAAGCGGGCCCGTTCAGCGTTCATCTTTGCTTCGAGCTGCCTTGAAGCTAGGCCGCAGGCGGAAATCGCATCAGTTGACCATGCGTTCATGCCGCCGTAACAATTCGGTCGCAGAATCATGGCCGCTGGCTGTCGCGTCTTGTTCCCGTAGAGCTTTTCCAACGAACTGCGGAGCGGCTAGGCGCATTCAACCAGGTCTCACGGGCCAATCCCCCTGCCAAGAGGGGGCGCGATGAAATTGTACTTATGGAAAACCAAGGAAACGACAGCTCCCAGAGGAGGAGAAAACGTGATCCGAAAGAGTAAGAGCCATTCAGGACGTTTGTTTTGGGCGGCAGTTTTTGCGCTAGCGCTGGCAGCAGTCTGTTCCACTGGCGTATTCGCAGCCGGCAATCTGACCGGCGCCGGCAGCACCTGGGTCTACCCGTTGGTGGCCAAATGGTCTGAGGCTTACAAAGCCAAGACCGGAACCGAAGTCAATTACCAGTCGATCGGCTCGGGTGGTGGAATCGCCCAGATCAAGGCGGGCACGGTGGCGTTCGGCGCCAGCGACATGCCGCTTAAGCCCGAAGATTTGAAAGCAGCCGGGCTGATCCAGTTCCCCACCGCCGTGGCTGGCGAAGACCTGGTATACAATCTCCCTGGTATCAAGCCGGG
>Ga0210077_1000371_pt1 | contig 17690 bp, 15 predicted proteins | sample RushMan_CattailN_5_FD_185556 | JGI IMG/M metagenome (GOLD analysis project Ga0210077, IMG submission 185556) | Wetland microbial communities from San Francisco Bay, California, USA, that impact long-term carbon sequestration -... | ecosystem: Environmental > Aquatic > Marine > Wetlands ... | reverse complement strand
GGAGGTGTTCCGCACTATCCGCATGCTCCATGAGAAGGGGCTGACGATCCTGCTGGTGGAGCAGAACGTCGCGCTCTCGCTCAAGCTCTCGCAGCACGCCTACGTGCTCGAGAACGGCAGCATCGTCATGTCGGGCGCGGGCAGCGCGCTCTTGCACGACGAGCGCGTGCGCCAGGCCTACCTCGGGCTCTGACGCCGCCCGGCTACTTCTTCTTCGAGCGCTCGCGCACGCGGCCGTAGGCGGGCCGCGCCAGGCAGGCGTCGAGCCAGCGCGCCACGTCCGGATGGGGCGAGAAGTCCAGCCGCCCCATCTTGCCCCAGACCAGGATGCCCGCCACGTTGAGGTCGGCCACGGTGAAGCCGCTCCCGGCCAGATGTTCCCGTTCCTTCAACGCGTCGTTCAGCACCTGCAGCGGCTTTCGCAGCAGCATCGCGTCGCGTTCCGCGTACGACGGGTCGCGCGCGAACTCCGGCAGCACCGCGCGATGATTGAGAAAGTCGAGCAGCAGGCTCTCCATCTCCAGCATCGCCCAGAAGCTCCATTGCGCGGCGAGACCCAGTACTCCGACGTCGGCGCAGTGCATCGGTCCCTCGAACTTCTGCGCGAGATAAAGGTTGATGGCCATCGACTCCCACAGCACGAGGTCGCCGTCGACGAGCGTGGGAATGCGCGCGTTGGGATTCAGCCTCAGGTATTCGTCGCTCTGCAGATCGTCGGCCCGGGTGCTCTTCTCGACGAGTTCGTAGGGCACGCCCGTCTCTTCCAGCATCCACAGGCACCGCGACGCGCGGGACCTGGGATTTCCATAAAGCCGGAGCATGCGTTCGTCCTCCGCTGAAGCCATGCGGTAAAATTTGATATTCTATGACCGAGACCTTACTCATTGTCGGGATGGCGGCGGCCGCAGTGTTCGTTGCCGTGCTGCTCATCGAGGGGGCGCTTCGCCCCGGTTACGACCCCGTCTATCACGCCAGTAGCGCGCTGTCCTTGGGTGACCGTGGCTGGATTCAGGTCGCCAACTTCCTGCAGTTGGGCGTGGGAGCGTTCGCCATCGCCTTCGGCATCCACCATGCCCTGAACAGTGATGTCGCGGCCGTGCTGATGGCGATCGCCGGGCTGGGAGCGATCGCCGCCGGCGTCTGGCGCATGGACCCGATGCGCGGCTACCCGCCCGGAGCCCAATCGGGGACGCCGACGACGTTGACCTGGAATCACCAGATCCACGACATCGCCGGTCCGACCACGTTCCTCGCAATCTTCGGGGCATGCCTGGCGTTGGCAGGCCGCCTCCAGGGGCTTTGGCGCGTGTACACGATTCTCACTGCGGTTGCCGGCCTCGCCCTGACCATCTCGACGCTCATCGCGTGGCGCAAAAACGCCAGGAACACCGGACTCATACAACGCGCTCTCATCCTCGTGTACTGCAGTTGGATCGTGCTGCTGGGCGTTCATCTCCTATGACAGCTTCGATCCGACGAGCTGACGGCGTGCTCAAATGATCTCGTGCTACATCTGAGCACGGCGCTCATCACGGGAACGAACCGCGGCATCGGCCGCGAGGTCGCCCGCGTCCTCGTCGCCGAGGGCTGGCGCGTGCTCTCGGGCGTGCGCGATCCGAAATCGGCGCCGGCGGGAACGCAAGCCGAGGCCGTCGACGTGGGCGACCCCGATTCGATCGAGGCCCTGGCCGAGCGGCTGCGCGCGCGCAACGAGCGGCTCGATGCGCTGGTCAACAACGCGGGCGTCTACAGCGGAGCCGGCGCGCGCCGGATCTGGGACGTGAACGTGCTCGGCCCGCTGCGGCTCACCCGCGCGCTCGAGCCGCTCCTCGCGCCGAACGCCCGCGTGGTGATGGTGACGAGCGGTCTGGGCAGGCTCGCCGACCAGTCGCGGGGCCTGGTCGCGCGCCTGTCGAATCCAGCGCTGTCGCTCGCCGATCTCGAGCGCCTGGCGCAGGAAGCCCCGGGCGGTTACGGCGCGAGCAAGGCGGCGCTCAGCGCGATGGCCCGCGTGTTCGCGGAAGAGCTGAAGCCGCGCGGCATGATGGTCAACGCGATCAATCCCGGATGGTGCCGCACCGACATGGGCGGGGCCGGCGCGCCGCGCTCGGTGGAACAGGGCGCGGCGAGCGTCCTGTGGGGCGTGCGCCTGGCGCCCGGCGGGCCGACCGGCGGCGTGTTCAAGGACGGCAAAGCGAATTCATAGCTCGCCGCTCAGCTCACGGTCTCCGCGCTGTAGCGCGCGAGCAGGCCGGTGCGCACGGCATGGCGGTAGACGCGCGCGAAGAAGAAGGCGGCGAGCACGATGTAGAGCGCCGCGAGGCCCGTGCTCCACGCGAGGCGCGTCGCCGGGAACGCCTCGCCGGCGACGATCGCGCGCATGCCCTCGAAAACGTACGAAGGCGCGAGCGCGTAGGCGATCGCGTGCATCCACCCCGGGAGCGTCGAGAGAGGATAGAACACGCCCACGAACGGCGAGAGCAGGGCCGGAAGCGGCCAGATCAGCCATTCCGCGGCCGGCCCCAGGCGCAGCACCACGGCGGCGCCGAATATGCCGAGCGCGATGCCGGTGAGGAACAGGACGAGCAGAAAGGGCGCAAGCATCGCGCCGTAGGCGAAGATCGACAGGCCGAAGACGGTGGTCGCCAGCGCGATCATCATCACCAGCGCGAGCGAGCTCGTGAGGATGCTGGTGAGCACCAGCCCTGCCACGTACTCCGAAATCCTGAGCGGCGTGGCGAAGATGTTGAGGAAGTTGCGCGACCACACGTCCTCGAAGAACGCGGTAGTGACGCCCATCATGACGCGCCCGAAGAAGTCCCACAGCAGCACGGCGCCCAGCAGCGTGGCGACGAAATTGAAGCCGGATGCCGCAACGGTCTCCAGGTACCTGGTGATGAAGCCCCACAGCAGGATGTCGACCGCCACCCACATGACGAGCGGAAACAGACGCGCTGGACTGCCGCGCATGAGATAGAACTGGCGCAGCACGATGGCGAGGATCGGGTGCCAGCGCACGGTCTCACCCGGCTGCAGTGGTCAGCGGCTCGCGCGCGACCGAGACGAACAGGTCCTCAAGCGAGCTCTTGCCGTGCTCGCCCGGCAGCGTCCGGGGATCGCCCTCGAGCAGGATCGTCCCGCGCGACAGGAACAGCACCCGTTCGCACACCTCCTGGACCTCGATCATGTTGTGCGAGGTCCACAGCACCCCGACCCCGTCGCGGCGCGCGAGCTCGCGAATCTGCGCGCGGATCTCGCGCGCCTTCGCGGGATCGAGCGAGGCGGTGGGCTCGTCGAGCAGCAGCAGGCGCGGACGGTTGAGCATCGCCTTGGCGAGCGCCGCGCGCGTCTGCTCCCCGGAGGAGAGCACGCCGCACTTCACGTCGCGGAATGCCTCGAGATCGAACTGATCGAGCAGCGCCTCGATGCGCGCCGCGCTTTCCCTGACGTCGTAGATCAGGGCGAAGAAGCGCAGGTTCTGGTACACGGTGAGATTGCCGGGCAGGGGCGCGTAAACCGCCGTGAAGTTGGTGCAGGCGAGCGCCTGGGCGCGTTGCGTCGCGACGTCGCGGCCCTCGATTTCAATCTTGCCCGAGGTCGGTTCGAGCACGCCGAGGATCATGTTGATGGTGGTGGTCTTGCCGGCGCCGTTCGGACCCAGGAGCCCGACGATCTCGTTCGGGTGGACCTCGAACGAGACGCCGTCGACGGCGGCCTTGTCGCCGAATCGCTTGCCCAGTGCGGAGACCGACAGCACCGGATTCGCCACGAGACCCTCGCGCGGCATACGCTCAGTACATCCTGGCGCGGAACAGCCACGCCGCGAGCGAGAGGCTCACCGCGCCGATCAGCGCCATCGGCCACAGCTGGTGCACCAGGATCGAAGCCGGCACGCCCTCGAGGAACAGCTTGCGCAGTACCACCAGGAAGTAGCGCAGCGGATCGATGTAGGTCAGCAGCCGGACCGCCGCCGGCATGTTGGCGATCGGGGTCGCGAAGCCCGACAGGATCACCGCCGGCACCATGAACAGAAAGGCGCCGAGCAGCCCCTGCTGCTGCGTCGCGGCGAGGGCCGAGATCATCAGCCCCATGCCGACCGCCGACATCAGGAACAGCGCCAGCCCCAGGTACAGCGTGCCGATGCTGCCGAGCAGCGGGATGTGGAACCAGAGCACCGCGACCGAGGCGATCACGGTCGCCTCGATCATCCCGATGATGAAGCCGGGCAGCGCCTTGCCCGCCAGCACCTCGAACGGCCGCAGCGGCGTCACCAGCAGCTGGTCGAAAGTGCCCTGCTCGCGCTCGCGCGCCACCGTGAGCCCGGTCAGCAGCATGGTGATCAGCAGGGTGAGAATGCCGACAATCCCGGGCAGGAAGAACCAGCGGCTCTCCAGGTTGGGATTGAACCAGGCCCGCGTCTCGAGCCGCGCCGGCGCGCGCGGCAGGCCGTGCGCGTCGCTCCAGGCGTCGTTGAAGCGCGAAACGATCTGGCGCACGTAGCCCACCGCGATCAGCGCGGTGTTCGAGTTGCGTCCGTCGACGATCAGCTGCAGCGGCACGGTCTTCCCGCTCGCCAGGTCGCGCCCGAACCGCGGCCCGATGTGGATCACCAGCAGCACGTCGCGGGCGTCGACCAGCGGCGCGATCTGGTCGCTCGAGGTGATGCGCACCGCCTCGCGGAAGTACGCCGAGCCGCGGAAATCCGCCTCCAGCTCGCGCGACAAGCTGCCGCGGTCCTCGTTGTAAATCGCATAGGGCACCTGCTTCAGGTCGTAGGTCGCGGCGTAGCCGAACACCAGCAACTGAATCATCGGCGGCACCACCAGCAGCACCCGGCTGCGGGTGTCCTTGAGCACCGCCAGGAATTCCTTCTTCATCAGCGCGAGGATCCGTCCCAGCACGGCGCTCACTCCAGCCGCTTGCGCGCGCGGCGCCAGGTCAGGCCGAGGAAGATCAGCGCCATCAGCGCGAGCGCGAGCGTATTGGGCACCACCACCGACCAGATGTCGCCGGCGAGGAACAGCGTGGTGACGATGGAGACGAAGTAGCGCGCGGCGAACAGGTGGGTGATCGCCCGCACCACCGCCGGCATGTTGCCGATTTCGAAGATCATGCCCGAGAGCAGGAATGCGGGCAGGAAGGTGGTGATCAGCGCCACCTGGCCCGCGACATACTGGCTCTTCGCCACGCTCGATATCAGCAGCCCCATGCCGAGCGCCACCAGCAGGAACACCGACGAGGTCGCGAACAGCAGCCAGAACGAGCCCACCAGCGGCACGCCGAACAGCCAGCGCGCCATCGCCACCGACAGCAGCATGCCGCCGATGCCGAGCACGAAGTACGGCACCAGTTTGCCGACCATGATCTCGCCCGCGGCGACCGGGGTGACCAGCAGCGCCTCCATGGTTCCGCGCTCCCACTCGCGCGCCATCACCATGGCGGTGAGCAGCGCGCCGGTCAGGGTCATGATCACCACCACCAGTCCCGGCACCAGGAAGTTGCGGCTGCGCAGGTCCGGGTTGTACCAGACGCGGTGCTCGATACGCACAGGAATCGGCGGGTCGAGCCCCTGTGCCGCCGCGCGCTGCAGGAGCCAGGTCGACAGCGCGCCGTCCAGGTAGCCCTCGACCAGCCGCGCGTTGTTGGCGTCGACGCCGTTGACGATCACCTGCACCGCGGCGCCCTCGGCGCTGCGCTCGCGCGCGGCGAAGTCGCTGCGCAGGTGCACGATCGCATCCACCGAGCCCTTGAGCAGCGCCTCGGTGGCTTCGCCCATGCCCGACACGCGGCGCGGGGAGAAGTAGCGCGAGCCCTCGAACGACGCGGCGAAGTCCGCGCTGTCAGCGCTCGGTTGATCGACGACCACCGCCACCGGAACGTGATCGACGTCGAGCGACAGCCCGTAGCCGAACAGCAGCAGCAGCGCCACCGGCAGCACGAACGCGATCGCGATGCTGCTCGGGTCGCGCAGGATCTGCAGGAACTCCTTGCGCACCAGGCCGCGCAGGCGCATCGCCCTGCCGCCGCGCGCGGTCACGCAGCGGCCTCGATCAAGCGGATGAAGGCGTCTTCCATAGTCGGCTCGGGCGCGTCGGCCGTGCGCATGCGCCCCTTGATCTCCTCCGGCGCGCCCGTGGCGAGGATCTCGCCCGCGGCCATGATCGCCAGGCGGTCGCAGTACTCGGCCTCCTCCATGAAGTGCGTCGTCACCAGCACCGTCACGCCGCGGTGCGAGAGCGCGTTGATGCGGCGCCAGAACTCGCGCCGCGCGAGCGGGTCGACGCCGGAGGTCGGCTCGTCGAGAAACAGGATCTCGGGCTCGTGCATCAGCGCGCACGCCATCGCCAGGCGCTGCTTGTAGCCCAGCGCGAGCTCCGCGCTCACCGCGTCCGCCGCCTCGGTGAGGTCGAACGCATCGAGCGCCCAGGCGATGCGGCCGGTCCGCCGCGCGCCCGCGAGGCCGTACGCGCCGGCGAAGAACTCGACGTTCTGGCGCACGCTCAGGTTGCCGTAGAGCGAGAACTTCTGCGACATGTAGCCGATGCGCGCGCGCGCCGCCGCCGCGCCGTGGCGCAGGTCCACCCCCGCAACGCGCAGGCTGCCCGCGCTCGACGGCAGCAGCCCGCACAGCATGCGGAAAGTGGTCGACTTGCCCGCGCCGTTGGCGCCCAGCAGGCCGAAGATCTCGCCCCGGCGCACTTCGAAGCTCACGTCCCTGACGGCGAAGAAGTCGCCGAAGCGGCGCTGCGCGCCGCGCACTTCGATCACCACCTCGTCGCGTCGAAGGTTCTCGTGTTCCTGCACCGACGTTTTGACGAACTCTGCTCTTGACGCTCTTCGCTCGTGCAGCGAGGCGACGAAGGCGTCCTCGAAGCGCGGCGCGACCGGCTCGACGCGCGCGCCTTCGAGCGCTGGCGGCGCGGCGCCTGCCTCGGTCACGAGCCGCACGTCGGCGCCCTGGATCACCGCGTCGATCACCTCCGGCACGCGCATCGCCGCCTCCTGCAGCGCGCGCCTGCCGGCGCTCCCGCCGCGCGCGAGGAAACAACGCCCGCGCATCGGAGCGCTAAGCGCCGCGGGCTCGCCTTCCTCGAGCGCTTCGCCCTCGTGCAGCAGCAGCACGCGGTCGCAGCGCTCCGCCTCGTCCAGGTAGGCCGTCGACAGCAGCACGCTCATGCCCTCGCTCTTGACCAGCCGGTAGACGATCTGCCACAGCTCGCGCCGCGACACCGGATCGACGCCCACGGTCGGCTCGTCGAGCAGCAGCAGCTGCGGCGCGCGCACCAGCGTGCACGCAAGGCCCAGCTTCTGCTTCATCCCGCCCGACAGGCGCCCGGCCAGGCGCGCGGTGAACGGCGCCAGCCCGGTCATCTTCATCAGTTCCGCATAGCGCCCGGCGCGCGCGGCGCGCGGCACGCCCTGCAGGTCGGCGTACAGGTCGAGGTTCTCCTGCACACTGAGGTCCTCGTACAGGCCGAAGCGCTGCGGCATATAGCCAAGCCTCGCCTGAACCGCGAGCGACTCGTGCGTGGCGTCGAGGCCGAGCGCTGTGATGCGCCCCGCATCGGGCGCGAGCAGGCCGGCGGCGAGGCGCATCAGGGTGGTCTTGCCCGCGCCGTCGGGGCCGACCAGCCCCATCACCAGCCCGCGGCTCATGCTCAGGCTCACCCCGCGCAGCGCCCTGATCTCCCGCTTGCCGGCGCGAAACGTCTTCGCCACGCCGGCGAGCTCGAGCACCGCTTGCGGCGCGCTCATGCGCCGCTGCGGCAGGGATCCTGACTGCTCCCTGCGGCCGGCGCGGGCTGGTCGGGTGCGATCGAAACCGTGGCGGGCATGCCCAGGCGCAGGCCGTCGGCGGGCGCGCACACGAACACGCGTACCTCGTACACGAGCGTGGTGCGCACCTCGCGCGTCTCGACCGACTTGGGGGTGAACTCGGCGCTGGGCGAGATATAGCCGACCCAGCCGCGGTAGCGCCGGTCGGGATGGCTGTCGGTGCCGATCCCGGCCACGCTGCCCGGGCGGATCCTTCCGAGGTCGGTCTCCGGCACGTAGACCCTCACCCACATCGGGTCGGTGAGCGCGACCGTGTAGACCGGCTTCTGCGGCGAGGCCATGTCGCCCGGTTCGAGCACGCGGTTCTCGATCACGCCCGCCGACGGCGCGTGCAGCTCGGTGTCGTCGAGGTCGCGCCGCACGACTGCGAGCGCGGCCTCGTTCGCCGCCAGCGCCGCCTTGGCCGCGGCGATGTCCTCCTTACGCGGCCCCAGCTCGACCAGCCGCAGCGCCTCGCGCGCGGCCTTGAGGCGCGCCGCCGCCCCGCGCGCCGCGGCGCGCGCGTCGTCCGCCTGCTGCTGCGGCACGAAGTGCTTCGCCGCCAGCTCGCGCGCGCGCCGATAGCTCTTCTCGGCATTGGCGGCGTCCACGCGCGCGGCCTCGGCATCCGCGCGCGCCTTGGCGATCTCCTCCGGCCGCGAACCCGCCTCCAGCCGCGCCACCACCTCGCGCTGGGCGTCGACCTGCGCGGCGGCCTGCGCCTCGAGGTGGCGCAGCCGCCTGCCGTCGAGCGCCGCGAGCAGCTGCCCCTGCTCGACCCGCTCGCCCTCGCGCGCGAGCATGCTTGCGATGCGGCCCGAAGAATTGAACGCCAGCTCGACCTGCCGGATGTCGACGTTGCCGTGCAGAACCAGCTCGCCGGAAGGCGCTGGCGCGGCGCGCTGCGTCCACCACCAAGCGCCGGCGCCGACCGCCGCCAGAAGCAACACCACCAGGGGAAGGGCTCGGGCCTTCTTCATTGCGAGATTGACAGAATCGTCGGCTGCTAGGATACCGCATGGGAAGACGTGCGATCATTGCACGGGTAATGGAGACGGCAATGGACATTAACAGCGCTCAACGCGTCGGCATCTCGCTGCGCGCGCTCGCCGCCGCGGGTGCGCTCGTTGTCCTGCTCTCCGCCTGCGGCGAGAAGTCGCCTCCCCCGCCCCAGCCGCAGGCTCAGCCGGCGCCCACGCAGGCGGCCGCACCGGCGGCGGCGGAGGAGGAAAAGCCCGACCCGGACAAGGCGCTGACGAAGAAGGTGCAGAGCTCGCTGCGCGCCTCGCTGGGCTCGGTCGCGGACGGCATCGACGTCACCGCGAGCCACGGCAAGGTGACGCTGTGGGGAACGGTACCGGAGGCCGCCAAGCGCAGGCAGGCGGTACGCAGCGCCGCGGGCGTCGCCGGCGTGAAGTCGGTCAGCGACAACATGGCTATCGTCTCGGGCTCCTGACGTGTTCGGCAACCTGCCGCCCGTCACGCGCGGGCTGATCCTCGCCAACGTCGCCGTGTTCCTGCTGGAGGCGATGGTCGGCGTAAACGCGATGGTCGCCTATCTCGCCCTGTGGCCGATCGGATCGGGCGCGTTCCAGCCGTGGCAGATCATCACCTACGGCTTCCTGCACGGCGGCCTGACGCACATCTTCTTCAACATGTTCGCGCTATACATGTTCGGCGGTCAGCTCGAGCGCCTGTTCGGGCCCAAGCGCTTCCTCAACCTGTACCTCGCAAGCATCATCACGGCGGGGCTGTCGCAGCTCGCCTACGCCGCGTTCACCGGCGCCGAGCCCTACCCGACGATCGGGGCCTCGGGCGGCGTGTTCGGCGTGCTGCTCGCTTTCGCGATGTACTTCCCGCGCCAGACGATCGTGCTGCTGATTCCGCCGATCCCGATGCCGGCCTGGCTTTTCGTGACGCTGTACGGCCTGCTCGAGCTGTTCCTCGGGGTCTCCGGCATGGAGATCAACGTGGCGCACTTCGCGCACCTGGGCGGAATGCTCGGCGCGTGGCTGCTGATCCAGTACTGGCGCGGGCGGCCGCCGTTCGGGCGCCGGCGCTGAGGCGCTATTTCGCCAGCTGCTTGCGGATCGACAGCAGCTCGCGCCGGTGCGCGGCGCTCGGCCGCGGGTAGTGCACGCCCAGGCGCCTGAACGCATCGAGCACGATTGCCGACACGATCAGACGCGCGTTCTCCTTGTCGTCAGCCGGCACTACGTACCAGGGCGCGTGGCGCGTGCTGCTGGCGCCGAGGCAGGCCTCGTAAGCCTGCATGTACCGGTCCCAGTAGGCGCGCTCCTCGATGTCGGCCATGCTCAGCTTCCAGTTTTTGTCCGGGTCGTCGATGCGCGCGAGGAAGCGTTTGCGCTGCTCCTCCTTCGACAGGTGGAGGAAGAATTTCACCACCCGCGTGCCGTTGCGGTGCAGGTGCTTCTCCAGCCCGACGATCGAGCGGTAGCGGTCGCGCCACAGGTCGTCCGACTCGAGCGCCTCCTTCGGCAGCGCCTGGCCGCGCAGGATCTCCGGGTGCACGCGAACGATCAGCACCTCCTCGTAGTAGGAGCGATTGAAGATGCCGATGCGCCCGCGCTCTGGCAGGCGCTGCACCGCGCGCCAGAGGAAGTCGTGCTCGAGCTCGGTCGCGCTCGGGTGCTTGAAGCTGTAGACCTCGCAGCCCTGCGGGTTGACGCCGGACATGACGTGCTTGATCGCGCCGTCCTTGCCCGCCGCGTCCATGGCCTGGAAAATGAGCAGCAGCGCGTAGCGGTTGTGCGCGTAGTGCATGGCCTGCAGCGCGGCCAGCTGCGCGACGTCGTGCGCGAGCAGCTTCTCGTAGTGCGCCTTCGAGCGGTAGAAGGGCTTGACCCGCGTCGGCCGCTTCGAGAGCCTCACCCGCTCCTTCGGCCCGACGCGAAACTCGTCAGGGTCGATCCTTCCCGCCTTCACGCGTGGAACACCCAGTCCACGCCCGCCTGCGCGGCGTAGGAGGCGGCCAGCGCAAGCGCGAAGATCATCGTGCTGCGCGTCATTCCGCGCGGGATATCCATGTCGTCGAACTGCCGCTTGAGGAAGAACGCGGCGACGAAGTAGGCGATCGTCGAAACGACGATGTCGCGCATCGAGAATGACATTTCATTGACCTCCTTCTGCTACCCTAGCGCCTGTTTCGGTCCCGGACAAGCTACTTGACCCCACTTGCCAAACGTTTACGCGCGCTCGCGCCGGAGCTGCTCGCCGGCATCCGGCGCGGCGTCGAAAAGGAGGGCCTGCGCGTCAAACCTGACGGGGCGCTTGCCGATACGCGGCACCCGGCGCAGCTCGGCTCGGCGCTGACGCATCCGAGCATCACCACGGACTTCAGCGAGTCGCAGCTGGAGCTGATCACCGGCGTGCACGCCGACATCGACGGCTGCCTGCGCGAGCTGACCGAGATCCACCAGGTCGTCTACCGCGCGCTCGGCGACGAAATGCTCTGGTGCAGCAGCATGCCCTGCAGGCTGCCCGCGGACGAACTGATTCCGATCGGCCGCTACGGAAGCTCGAACGTCGGCCGCGCCAAGACGGTCTACCGCAACGGCCTTGCGCATCGATACGGCCGGCGCATGCAGACCATATCCGGCATCCACTACAACTTCTCGCTGCCCGAAGCCGCCTGGCCCGAGCTGCAGCGCGCCGAGGACCGCCAGGGTCCCGTCGCCGCCTACCAGAGCGACGCCTACTTCGGTCTGATCCGAAACTTCCGGCGCCGTTCCTGGCTGCTGCTCTACCTGCTGGGCGCCTCGCCTGCGGTGTGCAGCACCTTCGTCGCCGGGCGCGGCCACGAGCTGCAGCCGCTCGCCGAAGGCACGCTCTACATGCCCGACGGCACCTCGCTGCGCATGGGGCCGCTCGGCTACCAGAGCGACGCGCAGGCCTCGCTCGCGGTCAGCTTCAACGGCCTCAAGAGCTATGCGGCTTCACTCAATCCCGCCCTCACCGGGAGCTACCCGCCCTACGAGGCGATCGGCATCCGCGACGGCGACGAATACCGCCAGCTCGCCACCAGCCTGCTGCAGATCGAGAACGAGTTTTACGGCACGATCCGGCCCAAGCAGCGCATCTATCCCGGCGAGCGGCCTCTGCACGCGCTCGGCGAGCGGGGCGTCGAATACGTCGAGGTGCGTTGCGTCGACATCGATCCGTTCCTTCCGGTCGGCATCGACGCGCGCGCCATGCGCCTGCTCGACGTATTCCTGCTGCACTGCCTGCTGAGCGACAGCCCTCCTGACACGCCGGACGAGATCGGCAACATCTCGCGCAACCAGCACCGGGTCGCCGGCTTCGGCCGCGCGCCCGGCCTGCGCCTGTGCCACGACGGCGAGCAGCGCCCGCTCAGGGAGTGGGGTCTCGAGCTCATCGACGCCTGCGGCCCGATCGCCGAAGCGCTTGATGCGGCCCATCACGGCCACTCCTATGTCGATGTCCTTGAGGAAGCCGAGGGCGCGTTGCGTGACGCTTCGGCCACTCCGTCGGCACGCGCGCTGCGCGCGATGCACGATGACTTCGGCGACAGCTACGTCGCTTTCGCCGCCGCGCAGTCGCTGCGCCACCGCGACGCGCTGCTGCGCGCCCCGCTCGCGCCCGAGGTCGAGCGGCGCTACGCGCGGATGGCGCGCGATTCCTTCACCGAGCAGCGCCGCATCGAGGCCTCCGACAGCGTGCCGTTCGAGACTTATCGCCAGCAGTACATTTCGCAGGACCTCGTGGGCGGCGCCCAGCTGCGCAGCGCATAGTGAATCCGATCGGAACCACGGCTGCCGTCCCCTGTCCAACCGGTCGGGGAAGGCCGCCTGCCGCGGCCACGGGTTCCATCTGCACACAAGGTTAGCGTCTTCGCGGGCCGTCCATCTGGGCGGCGTCGCCGCCGTTGCGCTCACATACTGGGGGCTCGGGTACGGCGGCCTTCGCCTTGGCGCGGTCCTGAACGAATTCGCGAGCGCGATCTGGCCGGCATCTGGCCTGGCGCTGGCGGTGCTGCTTCTGTTCGGCAAACGCTACTGGCCGGCGATATTCATCGGCGCGCTGCTGGTGAACCTGCACGCCGGCGCCTCGCTGCCCGTGGCGATGCTGATCGGGGTCGGCAACAGCCTGGAGGCCATCCTTGCGGTAACGCTGATCCACCGCTTCGCCGGAAAGAGCGTTCGCCTCGACCGGCTGCGCGACGTGGTCGCACTGATATTGATCGGAGCGGTACTCAGCACGTTCGCGGGCGCGACCGTCGGCACCGCCGCGCTGTGGGCCGGCAACGTCGCCGGAGCCGCCGACCTCCACCAGACATGGCTCTACTGGTGGATCGGCGACATGGTCGGCATCCTCGTGGTTACACCCTTCCTGCTCGCTTTCAGCCAGGACGAGGGCCGGCCGCGCGGCGCCGTGCGCGTCGCCGAAGCCGCCTTCCTGCTGATCATCGCGGCGCTGCTCGCCGGCGCGATCTTCGGCCCGGGCTTCCTCTCCAGCGGGCGCACGTCGCTCACTTTCCTGCTGCTGCCCCCGATCGTGTGGGCAGCGCTGCGCTTCGAGGTGCGCGGCGCCTCGGCTCTGACCCTGCTCGTGGCCGCAGCGGCGATACTCGGCACGCTGCGCGGCCATGGACCGTTCACCCCGTACGCCGCCGAAGAGAGCGTGCTGCTTCTCGCCCTGTTCATCGGCGCGATATCCACGACCGGGCTGGTGGTGGCGGCGAGCGGCGCAGAGGCGCGGCAGACGTCGACGCTGCGATCGGCGATGGATCTCCTGCAGCGGGTTTTCGACGTGCTGCCGGTCGGAGTAAGCATCGCCGACCGTTTCGGCAGGATCACCAGCGCCAACCCGGCGGCCGAGCGTATCGGCATCGACGTCGCCAAGGGAACCGGGCCGCACGCAGGCGAGATGGCGCCGGAAAAGACCCGCGGCGGCGGCGACATGCCGCTGCTGCGCGCGCTCGCCGCAGGCGAGACGGTCACCGAGCGCCGCATCGACGTGCGCGCCCCCGACGGCTCGCGCAAGACGCTGCTCAGCTCGGCGACCCCGGTCCGCGACGCCGCAGGGCGCGTGGTGGGCGCGGTCTCGGTGAATCAGGACGTGACCGCCCTGATCACGGCGCAGCGGCGCATCGAGCGGCTGGCGCGGGCGCATACCGTGATGGCGCTGTGCGACCAGGCGATGATCCACGCGACCAGCGAAACGCAGTTGCTGGCTGAGATGTGCCGCATCGTGGTCGAGGAAGGCGGTCACCGGGCAGCATGGATCGGCTTCGCCGAGCACGACGCGGAAAGGCGCGTCACGCCCGTCGCCGGCGCCGGGTTGCCGCTGGAGGAAATCGCGGCGTTGGGCGTCACCTGGGGCGACGGGCCGCGCGGAGCCGGCGTCACCGGCACGGCGATCCGCAGCGGAAGACCCGACATTGCGCACGACTACCTCGCCACCGCCAATCTCGCGCCCTGGCGCGACTTCGCGCTGCGGCACGGCATGCGCTCGGTGCTGGGGCTGCCGTTGAACACCTCCCACGAGTGCCTCGGCGCGCTGGTGATCTACGCCGACCAGCCGGACGTGTTCGACGCCGAGGAGATCGAACTGCTGAACGAGCTCGCCGCCGACATCGCCTTCGGCATCGAGTCGCTGCGCGCGCGGCTGCAGCGGGCGCTTGCGGAGGCCCAGCTCGCCAGCAGGAACGAGCTGCTGCGCACCACCTTCGAGCACATGGACCAGGGCATCATCGTGGTCGACCGCGATCTGCGCATCGTCGCCCACAATCGCCGCTACCAAACCCTGCTCGACCTGCCCGACTCCCTGTTCGCCGGGCCAAAGGCAGGGCTGGCGGACGCGCTCAATCTCATCGCCCGGCGCGGCGAATTCGGCCCGGGAGACGCGAAGGATCTGGTGCGCGCGAGGCTGGAGGTCGCGCGGCGGTCCGAGGCGTACCTGGTCGAGCGCGAGCGCCCGAACGGAACGGTGCTCGACATCCGCAGCGAGCCGCTGCCCGGCGGCGGCCGCGTCACCACCTATACCGACATTACCGAGCGCAAGCGCGCCGAGCAGGCGGTCAAGGCCGCCGAAGCCAATCTGGTAGGGCTGCTCAACGCGAGCGCCGAAGCGGTGTTCCTGCTCGACACCGACGGGCGCGTGCTGTTCGCCAACGACGCGATCTCGGCGCGCCTCGGGATCACCGCTGCGGCGATGACTGGCCGCATCATCTACGACCTGGTGCCGCCCGAGCTCGCCGCCTACCGACGCCAGATGGTCGAGCAGGTGATCGCGACCGGCAAGCCGATCTTCCGCCTGCACGACCGGCGCGGCGAGCAGGTGCTCGACAACTATCTCTATCCCGTTTTCAGCGGCGACGGCAAGGTGGCGCGCGTGGCGGTGTTCTCCGCCGACATCACCGAGCGCGAGGGGGCAATGCGCGCGCTGCGCGAGAGCGAGGAGCTGTTCCGCCAGCTGGCCGGCAACATCCCCGAGTTCTTCTGGGTGCGCGAGGCCGGCGCGAGGGACAGGTTTCTCTACCTCAGCCCCGCATGGAGCGACATCACCGGCTGGCCGGCGCCGCCGGACACGCAGGGCATGCTCGACATTGTTCATCCACAGGACCACCGTCGCGTGCTGATGGAGGCCGCCAACGCGCCGCTTGGCGGCGTCGACCACGAATACCGCATCCTGCGCCCGGACGGCGAGCTGCGCTGGCTGCGGGTGCGCACCTTCCCGATCCGCGACGCGAGCGGAGAGGTGGTCCGCGTCGCGGGCGTGGGCGAGGACATCAGCGAGCGCAAGGCCGACCAGGAGCGCCTGCTGCAGATGGCGCACTACGACCGCCTGACCAACCTGCCGAACCGCACGCTCCTGTACGACTCGCTGCTGCGCACGCTGGAGCACGCGCGCAGCGAGAAATCGATCGTGGCCGTGCTGTTCATCGACCTCGACCGCTTCAAGGTGGTGACCGACACGCTCGGGCACGCCATCGGCGACGCCCTGCTGCAGGAGGCCGCGCTGCGCCTGGTCGAATGCGTGCGCCTCCGCGACACGGTCGGACGCCTCGGAGGCGACGAGTTCGCGCTGATCCTGCCCGCCCTGGAAAACGCCGAGGCGGGCGGCGCGGTCGCGGAGAAGCTGCTGCATGCGCTCGCGCGGCCGTACGAACTGGACCGGCACGAGGTCTTCGTCACCGCGAGCATCGGCATCACCCTTTATCCGAGCGACGCCGTCGACGCCGACACGCTGCTGCGCTACGCCGACACGGCGATGTACCGGGCCAAGCAGGAGGGCCGCAACGCCTACCGCTACTACACGCCCGAGATGAACGCTCGCGCGGCGGAAAAGCTCGAGCTCGAGAACAGCCTGCGCCACGCGCTCGAGCGCGGCGAGTTCCTGCTGCACTACCAGCCCAAGCTGGACCTGAAGCGCGGCGAAGTATGCGGCGTCGAGGCGCTGCTGCGCTGGCAGCGCCCCGGGCGCGAGCTGGTCTCGCCGGCGGAGTTCATCCCGCTGCTCGAGGAGACCGGCCTCATCGTCGAAGTCGGGGACTGGGTAGTCGAAGAAGCCTGCCGGCAGCACGGCGCCTGGCAACGCGAGGGCACCGATCCGGTGCCGGTCGCGGTCAATATCTCGGCGCGCCAGTTCCACGCCAGAGACCTGGCGGCGCGAATCCAGCGCACGATGCGCGCGCACGGTGTGGGCGCGCGGATGCTCGAATGCGAGATCACCGAGAGCTCGGTGATGGCGGACCCGGAGCACGCGGTCCGAGTGCTGGACGAGCTCAAAGCGGCCGGCATCACCCTCTCGGTGGACGATTTCGGAACCGGCTACTCGAGCCTGAGCTACCTCAGGCGCTTCCCGATCGACGAGCTCAAGATCGACCGCTCGTTCGTGCGCGACGTGGCGAGCGACCCGAACGACGCCGCGATCGCGAGCGCTATCATCAGCATGGCGCACCGGCTCGGCCTCAGGGTGGTGGCCGAGGGCGTCGAGAACGCGGAGCAGCTTGAGTTCCTGCGCGCGAACAATTGCGACGAGGTGCAGGGCTACCTCATCGCGCGCCCCGCCGGGGCGGAGGAGACCCTACCGTTGCTGCGCAAGGCCCCCGCGCGCTAGCTTCGCCCCTGGCCACAGCTCCGGCCGGCTGCGAGCGTACTGCGGCGGGTAGTCGGCGCTGGCGCCGAGCCGTTCGGCCGCGTGCCAGACCCAGCGCGGGTCGTCGAGGAAGCCGCGCGCGAGCGCGACCATGTCGGCCCTGCCCGAAGCGACGATTTCCTCGGCCTGATTCGGATCCGCGATCATGCCCACCGCGCGCACCGCGATCGGCGCGCCCTTCTTCACCTTCTCGGCGAACGGCACCTGGTAGCCGGGCACCACCTTGATTCGCTGCTGCGGCACCGCCCCGCCGCTCGAGACGCAGACGTAGTCAAAACCAATCTGCGCGAGCGCCCTGGCATAGGCCACCGCGTCGTCGACCTCGAAGCCGCCGTCGGCCCAGTCGCTCGCGGTGATGCGCGCGCCAAGGCAGCGCTCCTCCGGCCAGGCCTCGCGCAGCGCCTGCGCGATCTCGAGCGGGGCGCGCATGCGGTTCTCGAGGCTGCCGCCGTAGCGGTCGCTGCGCGTGTTGCTCAGCGGCGAGAGGAACTCGTGCAGCAGGTAGCCGTGCGCGGAGTGCAGTTCGACCACGTCCAGCCCGATGCGCAGCGCGCGCCCGGCGGCCGCGACGAAGGCCTGCGCCAGGCCGGCGACGTCCCCGGCTGTCAGCTCGCGCGGCGTGTGCCAGCCTTCGTCGTAGGCGAGCGCGGACGGCGCCACGGTCTGCCACGGCGATTCGCCCGCGGAGAGCGGCTTGCCGCCCAGCCACGGCGCCTGCACCGAAGCCTTGCGCC
>Ga0210077_1000370_pt1 | contig 17706 bp, 21 predicted proteins | sample RushMan_CattailN_5_FD_185556 | JGI IMG/M metagenome (GOLD analysis project Ga0210077, IMG submission 185556) | Wetland microbial communities from San Francisco Bay, California, USA, that impact long-term carbon sequestration -... | ecosystem: Environmental > Aquatic > Marine > Wetlands ... | reverse complement strand
CGGATAAATCAAGGCAGTTGTTTTCTCAGAGTACCCAGACTATAAATTCCCTTAAGGATCAAGGAATTAAGGACCCTGCCATTGATGAGCTTGCTGGCAAGCTACTATCATCTCAGGAACAGATTTTAGGTATATACAGCTCTGATCCACAACTTTTTTTGGATTTGTCTATTTTAACTTCCGGATTTGAGGCAGATAGCATGTTTTCTACGGATGAGGCATTTTATGTTTTGGATAAAAACGGAAAAAGGGTTGTATCAATTTCCTACGTTACTAAAAAGACGGAGATTGTAGCTGGGCCCGAGAGTATTGAAAAACCACTTTACGCTCTGGCTTATGATAAGTCAATCTACACCCAGGAGGAGGATGGTATTTATCAGGTCGATAGCAAGAGACAGATAAAATTGGATAAAGATTGGTCTGACAACTCCCTTTCTTACATTTATGGGGGAAATTTATATATATTGGATAAAACCGCCAATATGATCTATAGATTCCCGGGTGTTAACGGGAGTTTCGGTTCACGTCAAGATTGGCTATCAAGCTCGGTCAGTGTTGATTTCTCATCGGTTAAATCTTTGGTAATCGATGGTTCAATTTGGGTAGTTAGCGATTCTGGTAAAATTACTAAGTTTTCTTTAGGCTCAACCCAAGGATTTAGTATTAAAAACGAAATACCCACGCTTGATAAAGCAGATGCGTTATTTACATCAGATTCAACCAACAATCTCTATATATTGGATACCCACAACAAAAGGGTTTTGGTTGTTGATAAGGGCGGGCAGTATAAAGCTCAATATGTTTCGGATTCAATTTCAGCCGCTAAATCATTAGTTGTTTCAGAAGCTGAAAAAAAGATAATTCTTCTTTCCGACAATAAACTTTTGTATTTGGATATAAAGAATTAATTACTCTTCTAGGCAAGTAATTAGATAGTTGCGCGTGGAGAGGGTGATATCGAACGCCAGCCAAAATTACAACGAAAATTGGCGGAGAGGGTGGGATTCGAACCCACGAGCAAGAAAAATCTCGCTATCGCTTTTCGAGAGCGACCAGTTCATCCACTCCTGCACCTCTCCAAAAATGAATTATACCTGTGCGCCTACCCAGAGTCGAACTGGGATCAATGGCTCCGCAAGCCACTACTTTATCCATTAAGCTATAGGCGCTAATTTAAGCTTGAGGCATTCTTTTAGAAAACCACCCCGTCGCTTTATCAACAACTGAAGTCGGTGCTTTTTCGTTGGGGATATGTTCTAAAAGCACTTTCCTAATTTCCTCTTTTTTAGCCGGATCAATAACCATTTCCAGTTTGCCAGGTACAAAGTAGGTTTCGATTATTAATACTTCACTTGAGTTTTTTTTATCAAACCAAAATCTTCTAAGCATTCCCCATTCTGTCTGGGATCCTGCAAAATCTACTCCGATATTAGTTAGTTTGTAATCCACCTCACCAGGTTCGGTAGTGTTTAGAACATAAACCAAAAATATGACAGAAATTATCAAGATTACTGGCATAAGCCCGTCAATAAAAAACAAAACCAAAGCGATTATTCCTGCCATTGCGAACAAGGTTACATACCACTCCCTTGGTTTACGGCTAAAGGCTCTAGAAGAAGCACTCCAAGCTACCAGTTCTTTAGTAGGTTTTTTTGGTACTTGTTGTTGATTTGGTTCAACTTTAGTCTGCTCAGCAGGCTGATTTGGTAAAGTGCTGGTGTTTTGGGCTGGTGTTTGTGTTTCGGCAGATGGCATAACTGTCATAATTATACCTTAAGTCAAACTTAGCTCCAAACCTTATATTTTGATATAATTGTCGGGCAAATGGAGGATATGCCGAGCGGCTAAGGCAATGGTTTGCTAAACCATGACCGCGTAAGCGGTCGGTGGGTTCGACTCCCGCATCCTCCGCAAATATTTATTCTAGATTATTGGTGAGGTGGCCGAGTGGACGATGGCGTCGGTCTTGAAAACCGATGTAGGGGTTTTCCCTTACCGTGGGTTCGAATCCCACCCTCACCGCAGATAAATATCAACAATGGGGTGGGATAAAGCGGAGGAGCCAGCAATTCCACCCTCACAGCACTCTCTCGAGTGCAATTCGGTTGGGATTTATATTGCCCATAGGATTCCACCAAAAAGCGCACCATAAGGCAAATTTATCTTGCCAGAGACAGCCCCCAAACTTTTAAGAAACCGTTTCTTTTAAGTGTTTTTGCAGCCTCCCTTAATGTTGCTCCAGTTGTAAAGACGTCATCAAAAAGTATAATTTCTTTTTCTTTCACCCCTTTTGCTAAGGAGGAATCCACACCGAATACATTTTTAATATTTGTTTTTCTTTCCTCTCCCTTAAGAAGTGCTTGGGGAGCAGTAATTTTTTTTCTTATTAGAATTTTATCCGAATAAGTCCATTTCTTCTTACCTGATAAATATTTCCCCATCAACTCAACTTGGTTAAAACCCCTCCAATTTTTACGCATTGGATGTACGGGTATTGGAATTAAAAGAGCGCTCCTGGGTAGGATTGATTTATTATTATTGATACGGTGTAAAGAGATAGATACCAGCTCTTGTGCAACATCAAAAGCAAATTTGTATTTTAGAGTTAAAATAGCTTTCCTGACAACGCCCCGATATTCAAAAACACAGCTTAAACCATCGATACTATAAGGTGTATGGCATTTAGAATGGGTAAAACCGTCAATTGATGCTTTTTCGCAAACAGGACAGATAGGTTTTGGGGACTTAACTTTTCGATAGCAGCTTTTGCAGATATAACCTCCTTCTTTTTTGCATCCTAGACAGATTTTGGGGAAGATTAAGTCGATAATTCCCATTTAGTTTATAATAAGCATAATTAGTCATGATTACCAACAAAAAAGCAAATTATTACTACAATCTGGAAAAAGACCGCTACGAAGCAGGTTTGGTTCTTAGCGGTGCAGAGGCCAAATCAATCCGTGAGGGCAGAGCAGATATTGGCCTGGCAGTCTGTAGAATAGTAAGAGGAGAAATGTGGCTCATAAATGCCAATATACCTGTATCCCAATTAACCAATTATTCTTCGACAAGAACCAGGAAACTTCTAATGCACAAGGATGAAATAATAAAAATAGGTACGAAAATCAAGCAGCGAAAATTGACTATAATACCTCTAAAGTTGTATACTAGAGGCCGCTTTATCAAGGCACAACTGGCCTTGGGTAAAGCAAAACGTAAGTTTGAGAAGAAAGAAGCGATCAAACGCCGAGATATTCAGCGGGAGATTGCAAAAGAACTTAAAAACTCATAACTTACGTAAATTTTTTGGGGACGACCGGTTTCGACGGGAAGCTCTTTAAAAAGTAGCAAGCCAAGTTTGACCCGAACTTGTAAAAAATAGGTCAAATAAATCAGCGTCAATAATCAAAATTACGCTCTAGCTTACGCTTAAAGCATAAAGCTAGCATTTTTCGGGAGGTGTTTCTTGACCGCACCCGGAGAGTGTAAACCCAGTCAAGATGCTGTATTTGCTTTGGCTTGAGGCAAATAACTAAGATTTTCAATCCTTACTTTGAAAATTTTTGTAATTTCTTAATTTCAAAGAACACAGGGAAAAAATTACTATGCTTGTAGAAACTTTTTATACGCAGTCTTTTCGGACGAGGGTTCAATTCCCTCCGTCTCCACCAGATTATGCCTTGGGTATTTTTTTTATACCAAGGCATTTTTCTCTTCTAAAATTCCAATAGTCTGGTAAAATAGTGCTGATGGCAAAAAGTAATATTATGTTAATTAGTGCTGCGATTGTTTTTAAAGAAAGCCGTGGCAAGAAAAAAGTATTTGTTGTTAAAGCAAAGGACGAGGATAAGTGGGAGTTTCCCAAAATTACGGTAAGGCGCGGGGAATCTTCGGTTAGGTCTGCATTAAGGCTTACCGGAGAAATGTGCGGTATAAATGCAAGAATTTTAGAAGAAGCAGGACGCTCTGGCGGATCAACTGTCGTCAATGGTAAACTCATAAGCCAAAGGTTTTATTATTATTTACTGATTTTTAATGCCGCTTCTGAAGCGATTGCTTTTGAAAAGTATGAATGGCTTGAATATTCAAGAGCAATAAGACGTCTTTCGACCAAGAAAGAACAAAACATGCTAAGACAAGCAAGGGAATTGTTTAAAAAGTGGGAAAAGGAAAATCAAAAGGGTCAATAAAAAGAATCTTCTCAGCGGGTGGAGTAGTCTACAAAAAATTAAACTCCAGAATGTTTTGGCTTATTACTAAATCTAAAGCAAGCACTCTTTATCCGAATGAAGTATGGAGATTACCTAAAGGATGGCTTGACGATACAAAAGAGGAAAAACCAGGTCCATATACTTTAGGAATTAGGAAAGCAAACACAGAATTTATAGAAGAAGCAGCTCTTCGAGAGGTAGCTGAGGAAGCCGGAGTTAAAGCAAAAATTGTAAAAAAGATAGACACCATTAAATTTTTCTTCAAACAAGACAACCAAAATAATTTAAAATTTGTTACTTTTTTCCTGATGAAATATATCAGCAACCTTAAAGAAGGTTTTGGAGAAGAAACGAGCGAGATTGCCTGGCTTGATTTTAGTAAAGCAAAAGAAAGACTTGAATACAAAAGCGAAATAGAGATATTAAAGAAGGCTCAAAAACTTCTCACCTAAGAAAAAAACGATATAATACTGCTATTGATGCTACTTTGGTGAGGTGCCGGAGTGGACGAACGGACACGCTTGGAGAGCGTGCGTAGCCGCAAGGTTACCGTGGGTTCGAATCCCACCCTCACCGCAGATAAATATCAACATTGGTGTGGGAAAAAGCGGAGGAGCAAGCAATCCCACCCTCACTGCTCAATTTATAAAATATATAATTTATCCTAAATGAAGTCTTCCAAAATAAAATTATTGAAGTTTGGAATACCAGTTGTGATCTTTCTTATATTTTTAACGGTAAGTTATTTTTCACTGGACCCCGATTTTGGTTGGAGGCTTACCAATGGAAGAATGATTCTTACTAAAGGTTTTCCCCGCATAGATCCTTATTCATACACAATGCAAAGCTATCCTTATGTAGATGGAGGTTGGGCCGTAGATGTTTTATTTGCGCTAGCCATGCCCACGATCGGCAAGTTTGGTTTAAGTGTATTTTTTTCCTTGGCGGCGCTTTGTTCACTTCTTATAGCTAGCAAGAACCAAATTACTGTCAGAATAAAGAAACTCAAAAATAAAGACGATTCTGTTTTAGAAGCAATGCTTCTAGTCGTTTCATCGGCAGCAATACTGCCTTTTATGGGAGTTCGCGTTCAAATATTATCCTGGCTGATGTTTTCTTTATTACTCTTCTTTTTATCAGACAAAATACTATGGAAAAAATATAGGATATTTACACCTTTATTCTTTGTAATCTGGGTAAATTTACATGGAAGTTTTCCAGTAGGATTTGCAGCCTTAGCGCTCTTCGTTGTTGTTGAAATATTCCAAAAAAATAAGGATGCTTTTTATGATCTGGTTATTTTAGGTTTGAGTGGCTTAGCTGTGTTGGTTAACCCATACGGAGTGGGTATGTATCGCGAAGCAATTACAACCTTTTTCAGCGGACAGCTACATTTTAATATTCAGGAATGGCTCCCCTCCGTATTCTATGTAAATTTTGCCTATATTATTAGTCTTTCTTTATTCATGGTTTTTTATTTGAGATATAAAAAAGTCTTAAGAACACAGGAAACCTTTTTAGTTTTTATGCTTCTTTTTATGAGTATTTCCAGCGTTAGACATATTCCTTTGTGGATAATTGTATTTATCCCTACAACAACCCTGTTTGTTAAACATCTAAAAGCAGAAGTAGAACGAAAAGATGCCAGTTTTCTACGCTATAGAAAATCATTGGCGTACGCATTTTTAGGGATTGGTGTTATTTCAGCCAGTCAGTGGTTTTTAGGCATCAACAACAGCTTTTTAATGAATTCCACTTATTTTTACCCTAAGGACGCACTTGTCTTTTTAAATAGTAACGAACCAAAGGGTAATCTGTTTTCCTCATATGGTTGGGGAGGATATATTGTTTGGAACTATCCTCAGAAAAAAGTATTTATCGACGGACGAATGGCAATATGGAAACAGAAAAAGGCTCCGCAAGGCCAGTCAAAAAATTCTTTTGAAGATTATATCAACATCGTATCGGGTACGGAATCATATCAAACTTATTTTGATCAGTATGAGATTACCGCTGTAATGCTGCCAACAAAAAGGAAGATAACGCTTATTGATACTTTTGAGGAAAAACTAACCGGCCTTTTTTTAAAAAAACAGAGCCCTCCATTTGACCTTTTAGAACAACTTAAAAATGATGGGTGGGATCAGGTTTATCAGGATAATGTTGCTACGGTTTTATCTAAAGAGTAAATTTAATTTTCTTCTTTTTTTCGGGTATTTTGTTATAATGCCAGGTATAGATTAAAGTAGGCTATAAAATGGATAATCAAGCTGATCAAATAAAACAAAAAATTGACATCGTTTCCGTTATTTCGGAAAGAATTAACCTTAAAAAGGCCGGTAGGAATTTTAAAGCTAACTGCCCTTTCCATTCGGAAAAAACTCCTTCTTTTATGGTTTCTCCTGAACTTCAAATTTATAAATGTTTTGGATGTGGTGAAACAGGGGATGTTTATACCTTTTTAGAAAAATATGAGGGGATGGATTTTAAAGAAGCATTAAGATATCTTGCAGAAAAGACTGGAGTAAAACTGGTAAGTTATAAGCCGCAAGAGGAAAGCCTAAAGGAAAAATTATATAACCTAAACAAAAATAGCCAGGACTTTTATCACTACATATTGATGAATCATCCTGTTGCAAAAACCGCACGCGATTATTTAATAAACAATCGTGGGTTAACCCAGAAGACGATTAATACTTTTAAAATAGGCTATTCTCCGGATGTTTTCGGTGTATTAAAGAAATTTCTGGTTGATAAAAAAGGATTTGCCGTAAAGGATTTGGAGCTTGGAGGATTGGGCTTTGTTAAGGGAGGTAATTTTATAGATAAATTCCGAGGAAGAATTACCTTCCCGCTTTATGATCATCGGGGAAATGTAGTAGGTTTTTCCGGAAGAATTTTGCCCCAGGAAAAAAATAAAGAATTAGCAAAGTATATTAACTCTCCTGAAACGCCGATCTATCACAAATCACGCCTTTTGTTTGGACTTCATTTGGTTAAAGACGATATCAAAAAAACAGGAGAGGTAATCATAGTTGAAGGTGAAACAGATATGATTTCTTCCTGGCAGGCCGGAATTACCAATATAGTAGCCATAAAAGGTTCTGCTCTAACCGACGACCAATTGAGGCTTCTGTCGCGTTTTTGTAAAAAAATAACTCTAGCTTTGGATAGTGATTTGGCAGGCAACTTGGCTGCCAGAAGAGGTATTGTTCTTGCTCAAAAACAGGGATTTGACATTTCCGTTGCCGGTTTAGGTAAATACAAAGATCCCGACGAAGCAGCCAGAGCCGATGTGGGTTTCTATAAAAAAGCGCTTGAAGAAGCTGAAGATGTTTGGAGCTATATAATTCAAAGTGTTTTTTCAAGGTTTGAAACGGATACGCCCGAAGGGAAGGCTAAAATAAGCAGAGAGCTGGTTCCGCTTTTGGCTTCGATTCCTGATAAAATTGTTCAGGCACATTATATTCAAAAAGTAACCGAAAGACTTCTCGTTCCGTCGGAGGCAGTTTATGCCCAAATGGAGCAGTATAGCCAAGAGTCTGCAAAAGAAAACGAAGAAAAAAGGGTGGTTAGTGCTCCGGATGAAATTTATGCCAAAAACAGAAGGCAAATTTTAGAAGAGAGGTTGTTGACTATTGCTTTCCAACGAGACCCGCAAGTTTTATTTGATAAAGAGATTTTAGACTTGATTAAAACGCCGTTGGCTAGTAGAATTCTAAACGAATATCAGAATTTTTCGGCCAAACACAAGGAGTTTAATCCTTCCGCATTCGCCGAAATTCTTCCAAAAGAATTGTTTAATGGATTTGCTGAAATGGCACTTAGAGATATTCAGGATTTACCCGACAATCCCAGTATTGCCAAAAAGGAAATTGAAGTTATAAAAAACGAAATTCGTATTTTTGAAATAAGACATAAATTGGAATTTTTAGGAACTAAAATTAGGGTATTTGAATCAGCGGGCGAAAATAAAAAACTTGATGAAGCAAAAATTAAGTTTCAAAAATTAACCCAAAAACTTGCTGATTTAAGCGAAATTAGGGAAAAAAGTATTATACTTGAAGGGTGGTTATGAAAATATGATAAGAAAAGCAGTTCAAGAATTGATAAAAAAAGGAAGAGACCAGGGTTTTTTAACCCAGGACGATATTTTGGAAGTTTACCCTGATGCTGAACTAAGGATAGTAGAGCTTGACGATCTATATGACAGACTTTTAGCAGAGAACATAGATGTTTTTGAGTCGGTAACTCCCGAAGAAATAGAATCGGATGAAAAAGCCAAACAAAAACTCGATCGAGAAATTGAAATTTTATCCAAACTTGAAGGTATTGAGTCTACCGACCCAGTAAGGCAATACTTGCGGGAGATAGGCCGCGTTCCTCTGTTGGATGCTGAAGAAGAGGTTGAATTAGCTAAAAGATATGAAAAAGCAGATAAAAAGGCTAAAGATAAGCTCACGGAATCTAACTTGCGTTTGGTAGTTTCTATTGCCAAAAAATACATAGGTCGCGGACTTTCTCTTTTGGATCTTATTCAGGAGGGCAACCAAGGTCTAATTCGGGCGGTTGAAAAATATGACTGGAGAAAAGGTTTTAAATTCTCAACCTACGCGACTTGGTGGATACGCCAGGCAATAACTCGTGCGATTGCCGATCAGGCAAGAACTATAAGAATTCCAGTCCACATGGTTGAAACAATAAATAAACTTTACAGAACTTCAAGGAGGTTGATGCAGGAGTTGGGCCGCGAACCCACACCGGAAGAAATCGGAGAAGAGCTGGAGATCGAACCGGATAGGGTCAGAGAAATATTCAAAATTGCCCAGGAAGTTACCTCACTTGAGGCCCCGGTAGGAGAGGATCAAGAAAGCTTTTTGGGAGATTTTATACCCGATGAAAATACACTTTCCCCTGTTGATCAGGCGTCCAAGCAACTACTTAAAGATCATCTCGACGAAGTTTTAGCTACACTTTCAGATAGGGAAGCAAGGGTACTTAAACTTCGTTTTGGGCTTGAAGGAAACAAGCAAATGACACTGGAGGAAGTAGGAAAAGTTTTCGGAGTGACAAGAGAGCGTATCCGTCAAATTGAAGCTAAGGCATTGAGGAAATTAAAGCATCCTTCACGAAGGAAAAAACTCCAGGATTATTTGGATTGAACTATTCTTTGCAGCAATCGAGAGCTTTTTGGAAAACCTCGCCCAGTTTTGAAAAGACTGACATTTTTGTAGAGGAATTATCCTTATCATTAATAAGATTAAGCTCTTTATCTTTTTGAATTTGTCCTATTTTGACTGTTTTTAGGTTTAAACCCCAAAAAAGGCTATAGAGTTTATATGATTTGTCAAAAAGGTCTTTGGCTTTTTGTTTATTTCCTTTTTTGAGCTCTTTGGTGCCTACTTCCATCAGCCTCATTGAAGCGGCCAGGAGGTGTTTGCTGATGCACCAGATTTCACCCTCATAATCTTTAATGATTTCTTTTAGAAGACCGGTTCTCATTAACCTTACTTCATTAAGCAGGTCCAAGTATTTAGTTTTTTTGGTTTTGTTGAAGGTAAAAAAGAGATGTTCCTCGATTGAAATTAGGTTCATAATCCCTACCGATAAGTCTTCTCCGGAGGACAAATCCAATTTTTTACCCTCTGCAGAATCCTGAACTTTTTTGATTAATTCTTGCAGTTTTTGATCTTTGGTCATTTTATGCCTTGGTTAAAAAATAAAATATAAATGAGAAAAAAGCAATAAACGAAACAGGGAATAGAACCTTTTGATAATTAAAAAGTTGATCTCCTCTAAGTTTTCTAACTTTTTTATCAGCTGCCAGCGCTAAAAGGAATCCTCCCGAACCGATCACAATACCGATAATCAACTTATCAATTCCCAAGATGGTATTGTAGGGATGGCCGACGATTCCACTTATCCAAAGAGGTACTATTACGAGAATATAGGCTAGAATTGTAACTGATAAAGTAGTGTACTTAAATTTAATTTTTTTATATTTTTTAGTTAACCAATCTACAAACCAAAAAGATGAAGATAGAATTAATGCACCGATCCAAAGTCCGGAAACAGTATCATCTATTCCTAAATATCTTGACAATCCTAAACCTGCCCCAACTGCTATGGTGCAAATAGGACAGATAGCATAAGTAGGAGTTGACGTTAGCAAAAATCCTAAAAATATAATTCCCAGAGCAGTAAATATTTTTTTCATTGTTAAAATGAGAGACTTTTGAAATAATCGATAATCGGCGTATCACCGGTAATACACTGACCATCAGGTGTATACAACATCGGAACTGCTCCTGCCTGTGCTTGAGGAATGTTGCACGAGGCTGATCTGCTTGCCATAAGCCCGGCGTTTTGCACGTTTGAACCCACCTCAAGTGAGTTGATTGTTACTTTATTTCTATTGTCCCAGCCAGCCAAGAAATCTTCAACATTTTGACAATGGGGGCAACCCACAGCCCAGAAGAATTCATAGCTTCCTTCAGCTTCATTTTGAGTGGGTGTGGAACCGGCTGTTGGTTGGGTTAAACCAGAAGGGTTTTTACTAAATAAAAAAATACCTCCGCCGATTATGATTAGGGTGAATAAAGCAATAATTATGACTACTTTTTTCATTGAAATTTCTATACTAGCGACTATTCAGGCTAAATGCAATAACTGTGCTATTTTCTGTTTGAAAATCTACTTACTTCATAGACTATTGTTTCAAGCAAATAGCCTGCCAAAGCATAGATTATAAGAGCAAAAAGGGCAGTAAAATCTATAGTAAATACACCCTCAAGTGTTGTTGAGGGAAAAATTCCAAAAAACGGCCGTAGCAGAGGCCTGCTGGTTTCATAAATCCAGGTAACAAACGATGCAGAGCTGGATGCGCCGAAAAACTCAAGCACTATCCTTAAACCAATAATTATCTCCACCACAGCTAAAACTATGTTTATAAGAGATAGAATCAGTCTGTTTAACATACAATCTCACCCCCTTGGTGCAAACAAATTGTAACACACCATATGGGAATATTATGGAACTATTTGAAGGATTTATTAAGCCTGATCTCTTTTAGGTCTTGCTTCGTTGACTATTAATTTTCTTCCGTTAAATTCTTTATCGTTAAACATATCGATAGCTTTTTTCGCTTCATCGTCTGTAGACATTTCAACAAAACCGAATCCTTTACTTCTTCCGGAGAATTTATCATTAATAATAACGGCATCTACAACATTTCCTGCCTGTTCAAAATAAGACTTTATCTGATCTTGAGTTGTAGTGTAATCAAGATTTCCTATAAATAACTTTTTGTTCAATTGGTTCTCACCGCCTTTTCGGAGAATTCTTTGGAGTTTTTTGCCCTAAAGTAAATCTCAACTTACAAATCATAACATTAAACCGTAATAAATACAATTATCCCTTTATTCCGGTTTAAAAAATAGATATAGATAAATTTACTTGATTTGTTTTACCTTTATCTTTTTAGCTTTGGATGTTTCGGTTTTGGGTAAGGTAACTGTTAATACACCATCGGCTACCTCTGCCTTGATTTTATCGGCATCAACCGAATGGGGAAGGGAAGTTGTATAATAGTACCTTGCCTGTCTTGATTCCCTGTATACCGTCTTTTTTTTATTTTGCTCTTCTTCGGTCTCCGTGTACTCTCCTTTAATAGTTAAAGTACCCCCTTCAAGGGAGATGTCTATATTATCTGCCGGTATTCCGGGAACATTTGCTTTAACCATTACATCGTTGTCGTTTTCATAAACCGACATTCCCTCTTTTTCCTCTTGCCAAACATCTTCATCCGACCAAAATGTCGGCCATAAGCTTCGGGGCATTATGGAAAAAGGATCTTTGAATCTAACTATTGCCATATTTTTCACCTCCTTACCATCTTTGCAAGATTATATTAATATAATGAAAAATGTATGGGAATAGAGTAAAAAATGGAAATACCAACAAAAATTAAGGGATATTATAAACGCTTGGAGGATTTTGAATTTAGCTCGCTTTTTGGAAGAAAAAAGACTAAAGGGCCTTCATCAAAAAAGAGAAAAATATTTTGGTATGTGCTTACTGTTTTGGCATATGTGTCTATTGCTTACGGGCTACTAAAGCTTGTTGGAAGCCCGCAGCTATTGGGGGCAATAAGAAAGTACGGAATATTCGGAGCTATTTTAAGTCTTTTAATTTATGCTCTTTTAGGCTTCACTCCGGTTACGCCGGAACCTTTGGCGGTGGCTGATGGTGTAATATTTGGTCCTTTTTGGGGATTTATGATCAATTGGGTCGGTTATACCGTGGGAGCAATGGTCGAGTTCTATCTGGGAAAGGGGTTAAATAAAGCAGCCAACCTGAGAAGTAGAATTGAGAACTTTCCTTTCGGAATTTCAAAACTACCGGTTGATTCTTGGTGGTTTTTGATTTTGGGTAAACTAACGCCGCTGGAAGGAGGAAAAGTTGCTAATATCATAGCTGGAGCGTATTCTGTTCCTCTGATAAAACAATTCTGGTCTGCGGTAATTACTGCCTGGCCGGGAGCTTTAATTCTTTCTTACGGTGGTAATCAGATTATATTACTTTTACATTACTATTCACATAGAATTTAATGCTATTCTCATGAAAATCTCATAATTGTCTGTACAATATGAATTATGCAAATACTGGTCGTTGAGGACGAGGAAAAAATTGCTCATTTTTTACGCAGAGGCTTGATGGAGGAGTCCTACGCAGTAGATGTAGCCTATGATGGGGAGGATGCATTATATAAATTCGATGTAAATGAATACGATTTTGTTATTTTAGACCTTATCATCCCGAAGATTGACGGAATAAAAGTTTGCAGAGAAGTAAGAAAGAAGAATAAAAATATTCCAATTTTAGTTTTAACGGCGAGAGATTCTGTGGAAGGAAAGATTGAAGGTTTAGACGCTGGGGCTGATGATTATATGACCAAACCTTTTTCCTTTGATGAGCTTACTGCAAGGATAAGGGCACTGCTTCGTCGCGGTAAAGAAGCAACGCCCGCCGTACTTAAAATGTATGACCTTCGTTTAGATCCGGCTACAAAAACAGCTAAACGCGGCAGTAAGCTAATATCTTTAAGTGCTAGAGAATATGCCCTATTGGAGTATTTTATGCGCAATAAAAACATTGTCCTATCCAAAACTCAGATTTTAGAGCATGTTTGGGATTATAATTACGATGGTTTTTCGAATATCGTTGAGACATATGTCAAATATCTTAGGAAGAAACTTAGAACAAAAGCAAAGGATGCCGAACTAATACATACTGCCAGAGGTTTCGGTTATATTATGAAATGAAAAAATGTTTAAGGAAGCCAAGATTACACTTACAGTTATTTATTCGGCTATATTCGTAGCTCTATTTTTGCTATTCGGAACGGGGATCTATATATGGTTCAACCGTTCTTTGGGAGAAGGATACATCACCGAAGTAAGGGATAGGAGGGCACCCTACTCAAGTCAATTCACACAGGAAAGTAGAGATGTAGTTTTAGTATCAGGAGAAGTGGCATTGGAACAATTGCGCACAATCCTTTTAATTGGCGGAGGAGCATTTTTAATTCTCACTCCACTTTTGGCTTGGTATTTAACCGAAAGAACACTTAAACCGGTTGAGGCCGCTAATGCGTCTCAAAAGAAGTTTGTTTCTGATGCTGCGCATGAGCTCAGAACACCGCTGGCAATTTTAAGCGGAGAAATGCAGGTGGCTATCAAGAAAAGAAGAAAAATTAAAGATTATCAGGATTTGATAAAAAGCAGCAGAGAGGAAGTTGACAGACTAACTTTGTTAATGGATGATCTGCTATTTTTGTCACGTCATACGATCTCCAGTTACCGAAGCCAATTTAAAAAGGTAGATATTACCGATGTTTTATCAATAGTTGTGTCCAACTTTAAGAAAAGATTGAGGCAAAAACACATCTTATTGAAATTTATTCCACCCGAAGAGCTGGTAAGTGTAAAAGGTGATGAGGAAATGCTGATTACCCTTTTTAATAACCTGGTTGACAATGCGATTAAGTATTCAGAAAAGGGGGGAAAGGTGAAAGTTATGACCTGGCCCAACAAAAAAATGGTAACGGTTTCAATTACCGATAACGGAATCGGGATATCAAAGACTGAGATTAATAAAATATTTACCAGGTTTTACAGATCAGAAAAAACTAGGCATCTTTCTCGAGGATTTGGTTTGGGTTTGTCAATTGTGGATGCTATAACAAAGGCCCACAGAGGCACTATAAAAGTGATATCGCAACTTCACCGGGGTAGTACTTTCCTGGTTAACCTGCCTCGTGCATAAGTCCTACATTCATTCATATTTTTCTCATATAACTTTCACTGAGGTTACAGTTTAGAGAGTTAAACTGTAACCTGTTTCCGGAGGTAATATATGGAAATTAAAAATCGGAAAAGGGTATTAGGAAATGCGTTTTCTTTAACTGCTCTGATATTTTGGGTTTTGTATTTTATTTTGTTTTTAATATACCCGATTGGATTTCCGCTTTTAAATAGCATTTTGTATCTGGTTTTAGGTGCGGGATCGCTTCTGGGGACATCGTTAACTCTGCTCTTTGTGGGTGGGGGTTTGGTAGTTTACATCCTGTCTTGGCTGTTGGGATATACATTGGGTTGGTCGATAGGACTGTATAACAAACAAGAATTGAAAAAAGCAAATATAGAAAAAAGCAATCAAGTTGGAGTTGGGACGCATGCCCGAACAACTTAGGTTAAGTCTCCTCTGGGGAACAAACCCCGGAGGGGAGTTAACCCAAGGAAAAAGTACAATGAGAAAGATTAGATTTAAAATAACATTAATTATTCAGCAAGTATTCTTTTCTGTTTCATACCCCTCCCACCTAAGGCTTGTATTATTACCGCACAGCATTATTTCCATCAAGCCAAGAAGGAGGTATTAAAAATGCTATAGTAAAACCCACACACTATATTTTCGTGAGACTGGGAAAAAGCGGGAGAAGCCTCCCGCTTTTTATGCTATAACAGAATTACACTTCCACCTTACTCCCATATATTTTTCATATAACTTAAATATCATATAGAAATACATAAGGAGTATCTATGAATTTATCGTCATTAAATTTAAGCGATATATTAAATATAATCTGGATTTTATTTCTGATCCAGCTTTTTATTCCGCTTATTAGACAAAGATTGCAGGAAGCGAAAAGATATTCATTTATAAGAAGGCTTGAAGAAAAGCACCACAGCCGTGTTATTACTATGATCCATCGACAGGAATCCATAAGCCTGTTGGGGATTCCTATAAGTAAATATATGGATATTGAGGATTCCGAAAGGGTTCTAAGAGCAATCCGTTTTACCCCGCAAAAGATGCCTATTGATCTTATTATGCACACTCCCGGCGGTATGGTTTTGGCAGCAGAACAGATCGCTCTGGCATTAAGGCGCCATAAAGGAAAAGTGACTGTTTATATTCCCCATTATGCAATGTCTGGAGGAACTATGGTTGCCCTGGCAGCGGATAAAATTGTGATGGACCCCGATGCGGTATTGGGACCGGTTGACCCCCAGCTTGGCAGCCAAAATGTAGGATATTACCCTGCAGTTTCGATTATAGAGGCATTAAAAAAACCAAATCCTAACCGCGATGACAATGTTTTAATATTGGGAGATATATCAAAAAAGGCCATTAAGCAAGTTCATAACCTGATCCATTCCCTGATAGGAGACAAAATGTCTAAACAGAAGGCTGAAAATGTAGCCAAGTTATTAAGTGAGGGAAAATGGACTCACGACCACCCCATTGTTTATGAGAGAGTCAGGGAGCTGGGTTTAAATGTTACCGATAAAATGAGCAAAGACATCTATGATTTAATGGAGCTTTACCCTCAACCGCAGCATGGTCGCCCTTCAGTCGAATATATTCCCATTCCTTATAAGTCGGCCAGAGATCTACCCAGAAAAGGTTTGTTATGATCAGAAAAATACAAGAACATTTGAATAAAAATAAAAAAGCAGCTCTTTGGATCAGGGTTTTGGCAATAACACTACTTCTTTACGGAATAGCGGTTGCTGATCTTTTATTGAGCCAAAATGTAATTATATTTCCTACGGTAGTGATGCTGGGAAGCTTCATGATTCCTCTTTCTTATGTTGCTTTTTTTTATCAAAGAAGAAAAAGAACCAAAACCACAACTCTTTCGATATTTTTGTCGTTTTTTTTCGGAGGCATCGTTGGTGTACTGATGGCCTCTATTTTTGAGCCGCTTTTTATAACACGACTGGATTTTGCAACGGCGTTTATGGTCGGACTTATCGAAGAATTCGCTAAAATATTTGCACTTTTTATTCTGGTGGCTAAAAGGAACCACAACGTAGAATATGAAGGGATAATTCTGGGCGCTGCGACAGGAATGGGATTTGCCTCGTTTGAAAGTATGGGGTACGGTTTTGCGGCTTTTCTTTCCAGTAGTGGAAGTATTACAACGACTGTAGGAACGACGCTTTTACGCGGTATTCTTTCGCCTATAGGCCACGGAACTTGGACCGCTATACTAGCAGGGATTTTATTCAGGGAAAGTGCTAAAGGAAAATTTAATGTTAATTTGAGTGTTGTTCTGACTTATCTTTTGGTTTCGCTTCTCCATGGATTGTGGGATGGTCTTCCCACCCTTTTTTCCCAATTCCTCTTCCCCGGAGCGGACTTTTTCTTAGCAGAAAGCTTAGTTGCTTTAGCCGGTTTTGTGGTTTTGGCAGGCCTTTGGAGACAAGCCAAATCGAGGTTGCATTCCGACAAATTCAAAGCCAACCCGGTACTTAGTTCCTAATTTTGTTGTTGCTCTCTAATAAAGCCGCTGTTTTGCGGATTAATTTGGATATTTTGAGCAGTAACGCTTCCGTCTGAGTTTTGAGTTCCAGTAACTAATACCTGTTCTCCTGTGTTTAAATCTTGTTTTTGGGCTTCGCTTGACTTTGCTATAGCGGTGGTGTCGGTTAAAAGTACCAATTTGCTACTTCCATCGTTCAATTTAACCGTGATTGAACCATCGTCTGCTGAAATTATCTCACCGCTAACTGGACGAAAAGACGGAGTATTTGTACCTCCCACTCCGTTGGGATTGGCTCTGTTGCCGTTGGCGAACTGTCTGAAACCGGACGTTATTCGGCTTTGTTGGTATTTCATACCTCCGAAAAATCCCGCACCTGCGGTTGCTAGAGCAATTGCTACCGTAATAATTAAAGTTTTAGACTTCACTTAATATCACCTCCTTTTATTCATACCTGAGTGCCTCGATAGGTTGCAGGTTTGCTGCTTTACTGGCAGGATACCAGCCGAATAGTATACCTATTCCACCTGATACCAAAATTGCCAGGCCTATAGAGCCAGCAGATATTGTAAAGGGCAATGAAATAAAATGGGTAATTATCCATGAGGATAATATCCCGATAACCATACCCAAGAAGCCTCCTGTGGCGGTAAGTATCGTTGA
>Ga0210077_1000369_pt1 | contig 17758 bp, 21 predicted proteins | sample RushMan_CattailN_5_FD_185556 | JGI IMG/M metagenome (GOLD analysis project Ga0210077, IMG submission 185556) | Wetland microbial communities from San Francisco Bay, California, USA, that impact long-term carbon sequestration -... | ecosystem: Environmental > Aquatic > Marine > Wetlands ... | reverse complement strand
CCCGCCGGTCCGGCTGACCCCGAACCAAAAAAAAGAACGCGTCCAAAAGCAATCGCTCCGAGTAATATGCCGAGAAGCAGTCCGATTTGGGCCTCTTTCAAGAGGATTCGCATGATGTCTTTATGCGTAATTTCTTCAAGTGCGAGTGCCCGGACAACCAAGGTCGCCGATTGACTTCCGGTGTTTCCTCCGGTATCCGCCAGCATGGGCATGAATGTCACCAAAATGGCAAATTGCACCAGCAGCCCTTCAAATCTTTGGACGATAGCACCGGATATAAATCCGAACAAGGCAAGAATCACGATCCATAACACCCTGTTTTTGAAATGTTTTATGACTGGTGTCTTCATATAGACGGCTGCTTCGTGGCGACCGGAGATCGCCATGAACTTTTCCATATCCTCTGTTTGTTCCTGTGTGATGATGTCGATGGCATCATCGTGCGTAATAATGCCCACAAGCGCTTCATTGCCGTTAATAATCGGCAGGGCAATAAGATCATATTTCTGAATTTTACGGGCTGCATCCTCCTGGTCATCCCCAACACGAGCACAAATCACTTCCCGGTGCATGATCTCCTCTATCCGGGACTCTCGCCGGGCAATAATCAGATCTTTAAGCGATAAAAAACCGATCAATTTGCGGCGCCGATCCACCACATAAGCATAATAGATGGTTTCCCTGTCCGGAGCGATTTCCCGGAGCCGATCGATGGCCTGCGATGCCGTCAATTCGGGCGACAGGGTCGCATAATCCGAGGTCATTACTGCGCCCGCGGTGCCTTCTTTGTAGGCGGACAAACGGCGTATGTCTTCTCGCTCGGCCTGGGCCATGGCCGGCAGAACTTCTTCACGCCTGTCTTCGGGCAGGAGCTTGAACACATCCGCTCGATCATCCGGAGGCATGTCGGCAAGCAACCGGGCGATGTCTCCCCGGCCCAGAGTTCCGATGATGTCCACTTGAAGCCCATCATTCAGATGACTGAAGATATCAGCCCGGATCGGAAAGCCGGCATGTCGGAGCACATCCCATGCTTCATCGGTGGATAATGAGGAGATCATCTCAGCAACCACAACAGGGTGGCTTACTTCGCAGAAATTTTTAAGGGATTTGGCGTTTCCGGACGTAATCAACTCACGAAGTTCGGAAACAACGAGCGGATTTTTCATGGCTCACCTCTGTTTCAACCGCGTTTGGAGACCATTCGCGGCCAGAGGCGAACCGGTGGGCTATGCGCTGTTGGCGAGCCGGCCGATCACATCAAGAGCCGCAAGGTACAACCACCACGATCCAGGATCATCAAGGTCTTTTTGTGCTGTCTCTTGTGTCTTTTTACGACAACTATGGCTGTCGTCCGAGCCGTTCATAATTATTACTCCTTTTCTTTCACAGGTTTCTTACACGGGTTTTTTGAAACCAGTCACACTTCTTTATAAAAAAATATTTTCATTGTCAACGTTGAACTTGCATCCGGGTGCAAAGCACCCGGTTTGCTTGGCAAGAATCGTGCTTGACCATATTGCTGTGTTTTGATACACAATTAGCGGTTGCATCTTGATGGGATTTCGTTTAAAAGATTCATTTGCCTTAAGCAAATTGATTTTTAGATAAAGGTAACAAGTTAGTCCTTTAAAATAAACCGACCTTAAAAGGCTAATGTGTTACAGAATAGGTAACTTTTTTAAAGGAGTCTGTCGTGAAGTCAAAATGGTCTATTTTAGCGGCAATGGTTTTTTTGCTTACCATAATTTTTTCACCCCTGACCTATGTTACGGCTCAGGACGCGTCAATTCGCCAGCCGGACAAGGCGCTTTGCGCACGGATGCTCAGATTCGGCCAGGAAGCATACGGCAGAGGAAAATACCTGGATGCCAAGGAATATTTCAGAAAAGCGATAATAGCAGATCCCGCATCCATGAAAGCCTGGCGGTATTATGATCAGGCAGTCATTTTCGGTTTGGCTGAAAAGGTGGAAAAGAATGCCAATTTGGTTTTGCCGGATGTTTCCACAAGACAGGAAACCAAAACCGGTTTATCCCCGGCAGCACCTCCGGCGCCACCGAAACCGGCTAAGAGCCAACAGAATAATAGTGGTTTTAAAATTTTAGATGATGAGGGATGTTAGTCAATTTGTGAGGTTTCATTGCCATGAACGATAAAAAGCAAGCAAGTGTATTAAACGGAATTCTGATCAACGGGTATCAAAAAATATTTGACGAGAACTGGCCTATGTGGCTCGGCGGCATTTTGATCGGTCTCATGAGTGTCATTACTTTCGCCTGGGCCAGACCCTGGGGGGTGGCCGGCGGGCTGAGAAACTGGGGGGACTGGTTTTTCAGTTTCGTGGGTGTTTATCCGCAAAAATCGGCGTCCCCTCTGATTTCAACAAACTCCATTCTGACCTTGGGATTACTGTGGGGCGCCTTTGGATCCGCCCTTTTATCCAGGCAATTTGCCATTCGTAAAGCACCTCCGCTGGAACTCGGAAAAGGGATTGGCGGCGGGATATTGATGGGCATCGGTTCGGCAATGGCCGGCGGCTGCAATGTGGGCGGCTTTTTTTCAGCCGTCAGCGCCCTGTCCGCCAGCGGCATTGCCATGATGATCGGACTCCTGATCGGCGCGTATTTGGGACTCAAGTATCTGTACTGGGAACTTGAGCATCTGCCTTCAGGATCCGTCGGAGGTGCGCCGGTATCAAAAGAAAAAAAGGGGGTTGACTGGTTGAAAATAGAGCCCTATTTAGGGGCTGCCGTATTCCTTGCCGCCATCGTTTGCACATGGATATACAGCAAGGAGGCATACACACGTGTGGGCGGCCTGCTGCTGTGCGGCATCGCGTTTGGATGTATTATTCAAAGGACCCGGTTTTGTTTTGTCAGGGGATTTCGCGAACCTTTCATGACCGGCGAAAGCCAGATGTCAAAAGCGATCGCCATCGCCGTAATTATCAGCGTTCTCGGATTTGCCGCCCTTAAATATTCGGGTGTTCGTGGAGAAAATGTTTACGTTCCTCAGGCATTTTGGTTCGGAGGATTGGTGGGGGGCATTATTTTTGGAATCGGGATGGTGGTGGCGGGCGGCTGCGGAAGCGGTTCCGTCTGGCGGGCAGGAGAAGGTCAAATCAAGCTGATACTGGCCGTCGTTTTTTTTGCATTGTCCACGTCGCTGTTCAAAGCATGGATGGTCAGCTCGGCAGCGCTCAACTCACTCATGGGCTACAGAGTCTTTATGCCGAACTTTATCAGCTATAAATGGAGCCTGATTTTGGTGATTGCCATTATGCTGGCATATTATCTTATCACCGCCTGGAATGAAGAGACAGAAAAATTTGTTATAGAGATATAGAATGCCGATACATCAATTTAAAGGAGGATTTTTGCTATGGTTGAAGGAATCACACCGGATGAAACATTGGACTGCCGTGGACTGAGCTGTCCGATGCCGCTGCTTAGGGTCAAAAAGGCATTGAAAAAGTTAAAGGCCGGACAGATACTGGAGATTTTGGGAACTGATCCGGGCTCAAAAAATGATATTCCCGATTATGCTAAAAAGCAGGGGGACGACTTTCTCGGCATGGAGGATGAATCGGGGTATACGAAATATTTGATCAAAAAAGGGGGGTGATTTTTTAAATGGAAAACATCGCTGTGCTCATTAAAGACGTGGACCAGCAGTATGAGGGGCTCAGAACCAGCCTCGGTTTGCTTCTTGAAGCCGCTTCCGTCCAGATGTATGTCCTGAACCATGAAATTGCAAATATGGACGAAGCTTACAGAGAAAATATGGAATTTATTGACGAGATGGAAGGAGAACGATATTCCAACCATCCGGCCAATGTTGAAAAATACGGCTTTAAACCGATCAGTATTGAGGAAATGCTGGTCAAACTTAAAGAGGCGGACTTAATTATTCCTTTTTAGAGGGCAAAATTATGAGAGTATTGAATATTATTCGGACAGAACCTGACGATACGACAAAAACCTTTGTAGAAGGTTTTTCAAAGGACGAAGGGTCAAAAAAAGTCGTTCTTTATGAAGGAAACAACGATTGGTCCGCGCTGGTGGATGACATTTTTTCACACGACCAAGTCATATGCTGGTGGTAATCGTTTTCCATATTGAAAACGATGCTTTTGTCATAACCCATTTAATAAAAATTTAGAACATCAACCACCGTACGGATCTTGAGATAAGTAACCAGTGACGTAAAATTGAATATCAAGTATCTGCTTTAAGATAAAAAGGAACAAACGACATGGCCGACAATTTAGGGATTCTTGTCAGTACAACCAAACACCTTGATTATGTCATTGCCTTAACCAAAGCCGCCCATGATAAAGGAAAAAATGTTCGGATATTTTTTACCGGCAAAGGGGTTCTTCTGACTCAGAAGCCGGAATTCGAACAACTGGTTGGGAAAGCCAAGCTTTCGGTTTGCGATGTCAGCTTTCGAGCAAACAATCTTTCCGGTGATGTACCGGGGGTTGGATTCAAGGATTTTGCAACACAGGCAAGAAATGCAGAAATGATTGAATGGTGTGACCGGTATGTCGTCTTTTAGGCGGACGACCCACCCCAACTGAAATTTAGAAGTCATCTCAAAAAAGTCTTTTCGTCCGATATCGGCGTTGAGCCCTCGTCTCAAGTCCTCGACATACTTGAGTATGCCGCCGGGTTGATAGTCGGCCTCGTCTTGATCTCGACCGAAAATCCTAATTTTGAGATAGCTTCTATTATTGTTAAACGATGTGAGATAATCTTTCGTGTGCATGGACCATCATTCATGGTTGCAAAAAGCCGTGAGTGTTTCATCTATTGCCGTGCCGGTGTATCCGTTGACGATAAAAATATCGGCCTAACGCGATTATTGTTGGAAAGCCTCGGTGAATTGTCGCTTTAAATTGAAGAGTACTCTGCTGCCCCGCCGAGAAGAGATCTCCTTCGCACGGCATAGGCGGACAAGTCCGTTTCGATCCGACAAGCTAAGGGGAATACGTTCGATCCTACCGGTGCAATTTCGCCTAAGAAAAAAACCGGAATGACCGGTTTTCTTCCAAAAGGTTGACAAGGCAGCTTCATGCCGCTATATTTCCCCTAATCTTTACGACACCTATAATGTATAACTATCATAATGATACGGAAAGGAATTAAATTAATGGCATCAGATATTCTTGAAATAGGCGATAGTAGTTTTGAATCTGAAGTATTACAGTCCGACAAACCGGTTTTGGTCGATTTTTGGGCGCCATGGTGCGGACCGTGTCGGGCAATTGCACCGGTCGTCGAAGAACTCGCTGCACAATTCGGGGACAAGGTTAAGTTCACAAAATGTAATGTCGATGAAAATCCGACAACACCCACCAAATACGGCATTAAGTCTATCCCGACGCTTATTTTCTTTAAAGACGGTGAAGTCCTGGACAAGATCATCGGTATCGTTGCCAAATCGAGACTTGAAGAAATGATTTCTCAAGGATAGCAGGAAACTTTGCCGGTGAATAATGCCGGTTCCTGAGGGTTTTCGACGGCGGCGGTGAGAGTTTCGTCGCTGGAAACAAATTGATCACGATAAAAAAGAAGCGAATCGCTTACATAAAATGAAACGAGTCAACTACCACCCGCAAAGCGGGGGGCTTGAAGGTTCGGTTACAGGCCGGAAAGGAAAAAGCACGTCAGTGCTTTCAACGTTGAACTTGCAGCCGGGGGAAAAGCACCCGGTTTGTTTTGCAAGAATCATCGTTTTGATCCTTATTGTGTTGTTTGTATTTTCGGGCTGTGCATGGTTTGTTAAATCCAAGGAAGAAAAAAATGCGCAGGAGCTGATCAGTGACGGCATGGATCACTTCAACAACGAGGATTACAAAGAAGCCGTGGATTCCTTTGAAAAACTCAAGGATTGGTATCCTTTCAGCAAGTACGTCATTCTGGCTGAACTAAAAATTGCGGATGCGTATTACCATCTTAAGAATTATTCAGAGGCCGTGACGGCATATGAATCATTTGAAAACCTTCACCCCCAAAACGAAGCTGTTCCGTATGTCATTTTTCAAATCGGCCTTTGTTATTATGATCAAATCGATACCGTCGACAGGGATCAAACCCCCGCAAAAAACGCGCTCGACACTTTCAAACGCCTTATCCGGCAATTCCCTGACAATTCATATGCGCACAGGTCCAGGGAACTCATGAAGGTCTGCATTAAAAGCCTCGCGGGGCATGACTTTTACGTCGGGTTATTTTATTATAAAACCAAGCATTACAAAGCCGCTTTAATACGTTTTAAATCGGTTTTGACCAATTACCCCGATGTCGGAATCCACGAAAAGGCGCTTAATTATATTGCCCTTTGTGAGAATTTAATGACAAAAAAGCCACAAAATTAGAAAAAACGCTTTACAATCAATCTCTGATGATATACCAGTACGAGTTCCATTATTGAGAGGGAGAAATCATCATGGCTAAAGTATGTGAAATATGCGGCAAAAAGCCTCTTGTAGGCCATAACGTCAGCCACGCTCATAATATAACGAAACGACGATTCAATCCAAACATCCAAAGGGTAAGGGCGTTATATAAAGGCAGCGTCAAAAAGATAATGGCTTGCACCACCTGCATTAAATCGGGGCGCGTCATTAAAGCATCTTAACCCCAAAACAGATGAAAGAATTGATTGGGTTTTTTTGCTTGGAGGGAAAAACCGGCCGGTTCGAAAGGGTTTTGGGGGAAAAAGCAAAAAAATCAAAAAATAGGGATTACCGGTCTATTCTCCTGGCATCCTGAATATGTTTCACTTTTCTAATAGACGAAAGAACCCTGTTTAAATGATCGGTATCTTCAACAGTAATGGTGAAGAAACTATCGACGATTTTACTCTCACGAGTCTGCGTGTTTGCGCTGAGTATATTTGCGCCGTTTTTACTGATATTTGCGGTAATATCGGCTAACAACCCCACCCTGTCATAAGAACGAACCATGATCTTCACCGGATATGTATCCGCCTTGTCTGTATCCCAATCCACATCTATCTGCCGGTCGGGGCTCATTTTTAAGGCATTGACACAATTCGTCCGATGAACGGTAACGCCGAACCCCCGGGTAATGTAACCGGTGATCGGGTCTCCCGGCACCGGCTGACAGCATTTCCCGAACTTAATTAAAATATCGTCGACCCCCTTGACGGTTACACCTATTTTCGGCTTTTTCTTTCTGACGCGGCTGATGATTTTATTCAAAAAGGAGTCTGACGACTCTTCCTCCGGTTTCGGCTCGATCTTTCGAATAATCTGCAGCGGCGTAATTTTTCCGTAACCGACGCCTGCTATTAAATCATCCACATGTTTAAAACCAAAATGCTCTACCACCTTCTCCATATCTTCTGATTTCAAAAGCGTATTGAAATTAAGCCGGTGTTTTCGAAATTCCTTTTCGCACATTTCCCGTCCGAGGGTAATACTTCGCTCTTTTTCCTGGGTTTTGATCCATTGCCTGATCCTGGAACGGGCTTTAACGGTTTTGACAAAATTGAGCCAGTCTTTGCTGGGATGACTCTTATTTGATGTGGAAATTTCAACCGTATCACCGGTTTTCAATTCATATTGCAAGGAGACGATACGACCGTTCACTTTGGCGCCGGTACACTGATTTCCGACTTCCGTGTGAATTAAATAGGCAAAATCCACCGGGGTGGCACCGTTGGGCACCGTCTTGATTTCGCCTCGAGGGGTAAATACGTAGACTTCATCCGGGAAGAGATCGATGCGAACATTTTCCAGAAATTCATCGGGATTTTTAAAATTTTCCTGGTTTTCCACGAGGTTTTGTATCCAGGAAAACGTTTTGGTCGTCTCTTCATCAAGGCGAAGACCTTCTTTGTAACTCCAATGAGCGGCGATGCCTGATTTGGCGACCTTGTCCATTTCCCAGGTCCGAATCTGAACCTCTATTCGCTCTCCAAAGGGGCCGATAACGGTGGTGTGAAGGGACTGGTACATATTCGGTTTGGGGACACCGATATAGTCTTTGAATTTCTGGGCAACCGGTTTCCACAGCGAATGAATCACTCCAAGCGCTTCATAACAGTGAGGTATGGTGTCGAGAATTATTCTAAATGCAATGATATCGTAAACATCTTCGAACTCGAGGTGCTGGGAAATCATTTTTTTATAGATACTGTAAAAATATTTGTACCTTCCGAGGACCTCACATGCCAGGTTGTGCTCATCCATCTTCTTTTTGATCAGCGCTTTGACGGTTTCAATATACTTTTCGTCTTCTTCTTTATCCCTATTAACGAGCTGTTCTATTTTAGAATATTCCTCGGGCTGAAGGTACATAAATGATGTATCCTCCAGCTCCTTTTTTATCCAGTAAATACCGAGTCGGCCCGCAATGGGTGCATATATATCCAATGTCTCCCTGGCGATCATTTCCCTTTTTTTCGGTGAGTGATATTTCAGCGTCCTCATATTGTGAAGCCGGTCCGCCAGCTTGATCAATATGACGCGAATATCATCCGCCATTGCAAGGATCATCTTCCGGATGCTTTCAGCTTGACGCGCCTGGGAACTGCTGCTGAAAGGAAGAACACTCAGCTTGGTCACCCCCGATACGATATGGGTAATTTCTTTACCGAACATTTCGTATAATTCTTCTGTGGAGGCATGTGTATCTTCGACGACGTCATGTAACAGTCCGGCTGCAACGCTGACGGCATCAAGCTTCATTTCCGTCAGAATCCCGGCCACTTCGAGGGGATGGGACAGATAGGGTTCACCGGAGAGACGAACCTGTCCGTCATGAACCCTGGCCGAATAAATATAAGCGCGATCAATGATGTCCTGATCGACATCCGGGTAATATTCGGTTATTTTATCGATGATATCGTTAATACGGATCATAGTATCAATCAATACGCCTTGGCAAAAACCACACGGCCGATGCCGGGACGGCCGCAGCATATGCATTTACCTTCTTCGGGTACACTGTCTGAAGGAATACATCGGATGGTCACACCCAGGTCGTCTTTAATTTTGGCCTCGCAATGATCTTCCCCGCACCAGTGACTGTATGAAAATCCGCCGTGGATTTCGGGTTTTTCCAGATTTTTTGGCGTGAAAAACTCATAAAATTCATTTTTGTCATCAATTGAAACAGTGTATTGCTTTCTAAATGACACGGCCCGTTCAAAGAGCGTGTCTTGAATTTCATCCAGGATTGCGGTGATCTCAGCGACAAAACGATCTTTATTTATGGACTCCTTATCTTTGTACGGCTTATCTCTGCGCCCGACGTAAACGGAATTTTCGGCAATATCTCTAGGCCCGATTTCCACCCGAATGGGTATCCCTTTTTTGATCCATTCCCATCCCCTGGCGCCGCCGATATCTCGGTCGTCGACTTCCACTTCAAGCCGACGATGATGATAGGTTTTGTGCTTCAGCTCTCTCTTGAGGGATTCCACAAATTCCATCACGCCTGCTCTGTCATCAGGCTTTCTGATAATGGGCAACAGGACGATGTGTGAAGAAGCCACCTTTGGCGGAAGGACGATGCCGTCATCATCGCTGTGGGTCATGACAAGTCCTCCGACAAGACGGGTGGATGAGCCCCAGGACGTCGTCCACGCATATTCTTCCGTTTCCTGGTCAGTCTGAAATTTGATTCCCGAAGCCTTTGCAAAGTTTTGCCCCAAGAAATGCGATGTGCCCGCCTGGAGGCCTTTTCTGTCCTGCATCATCGCTTCGATGCACAAGGTGTCCACGGCTCCCGGAAATCTTTCGGAAGCTGATTTTCTTCCCTTAATCACCGGCATGGCCAGGTATTCTTCAGCCAGCCTTGCATAAACATCGAGCATCAATTGTGTTCGCTCGACAGCCTCTTCCCGGGTCGCATGAGCGGTGTGGCCTTCCTGCCACAAAAATTCACTGGTTCGCAAGAACAGACGGGTTCGCATTTCCCATCTCACGACATTGGCCCACTGATTGATGAGTATGGGAAGATCCCGATAGCTCCCCACCCATTTGGAAAAGGAATCTCCGATAATGGTTTCGGAAGTCGGCCGGACAACCAGCGGTTCACGCAGTTTTCCGGCGGGTTTGAGACCGCCCTGGCTTCCTTTTTCCAGCCGATGGTGGGTTACGACAGCGCATTCTTTTGCAAAGCCCTCCACGTGCTCCGCTTCCTTTTCAAGAAAAGAAAGCGGGATAAACAGCGGGAAATACGCATTTTTAACCCCTGTTTCTTTAAACATGCCATCCAGTACGCTCACAATATTTTCCCAGAGAGAATATCCCCAGGGTTTGATAACCATGCATCCTCTCACCGGTGATCGTTCCGCCAAATCCGATGCTTTGACCACCTCCTGATACCATTGGGGATAATCTTCGGCTCGCGTCGGCGTTATTGCGGTCTTAATCTGTTTTCCCATTCAATCGTTCCTCGATTCATCAAGTTTATCAATCTCAGCCAGCAACACCTCGACAATTTTGTCTTCGGAAAATTTTTTGATCACTTTCCCTTTCTTGAAAAGAATTCCAATGCCGTCGCCGCCGGCAACACCGATATCCGCTTCTTTTGCTTCTCCCGGCCCATTTACCACGCATCCCATAATGGCCAGTTTAACCGGCAAAGACTTTAACATTAATGCGGTTTCAACCCGTTCGAGAATACGAAACAAATCGATCTTGCAACGACCGCAAGTCGGGCAGGATATAATATCCGGTCCATACCGGCGAATGTCAAGGGCTTTGAGGATTTCGTAGCCGACCCGGACCTCTTCCACAGGATCCCGTGTCAAAGAAACACGAATCGTATCTCCGATACCCTCTGCAAGAAGCATCCCGATGCCCAGAGAAGATTTGACGACGCCGGAATAGAGTCCTCCTGCTTCGGTGACCCCGACATGCAGCGGCAGATCGGTCTTGGAGGAAAGCAGTCGATAGGCATTTACGGTCCGATGGACGTCGGAGGCCTTTATGGAAAGCTTGATATCATCAAAATCAAAAGATGTGAATAGATCAATATGCCGCATGGCGCTTTCAACCATTGCTTGGGCACTCGCGCCATGGTATTTTTTTAAAATATCTTTTTCAAGAGAACCGGAATTCACCCCGATTCTAATGGGAATGTTGACCGCTTTTGCGCTATCGATGACCGCTTTGATCTTGCTTTTTCCGCCGATATTCCCCGGGTTTATTCGCAGGCCGTCGGCGCCGGATTTTGCGGAAGCAACGGCGAGACGATGGTCAAAATGGATGTCGGCAATTATCGGTATGGAAATTTGCCGTTTAATTGAAGCAATCGCCAGGGCGGCCTCATGGTCGGGCACCGCCACCCTGACGAGTTCACATCCTGCTTTTTCCAGGCGATGAATTTGGGCCACGGTGGACTGAACGTCCTGGGTAAACGTGTTGGTCATCGATTGGACGATAACCGGCGCGGTTCCTCCGACGCTGACATTTCCGACCTTGATTTCGCGGGTTTTTTTTCGTTTTATTGAAAAAGGCATGATGACCTGATATTGGTTAAATTCGACTTGCATTTTATAAAGCCGAGTATTGAAGCGTACCCTACAACCCCTCTGAAGCAGGATCTCCTTCACGCGGCATCAACGGACCAGTCCGCTTCGCCCGACAAGCTTCAGGGTATGCTGATCAATGGTAAACTATATAAGTATCAGACAAAACGCTTAAATTCAAGAAAAATGCAGATTCCGGACGGGGTTCAAAATGATTGAATTCCCTAACAACTCAAATTCGCTATGTGAATCTAAGACCATCTATGAAAGGAGTCTATGATGAAGCTTCAAAAGGGTGAAAGTTATTCCAAAAAGCACGGACCCGATGCAACGCCTGATCGCTCGATTAAAAGTGAAATATTGAAACGCACCAAAGACGAAGAAGTCCCCTGTATTGTGGCATTTAAAATTGCAGAAGCGTTACGGATCCCGCCGTTGGCGGTGGGCAAGACGGCTGACCTGATGAATTTCAAGTTGACAAAATGTCAGTTGGGGTTGTTCGGATATCAGCCCCATAAAAAGATTGTTAAACCTCAGGACAGTGTCAAAGAGAATTTAAAAGATGCAATTTCCCAATCGCTTTCCCAAGAAAGACTCTCTTGTAAGCGTGCTTGGGAGATCGCATCCCGGTTTAACATCCGCAAAATGGCTGTCAGCAGTGCTTGCGAAACCATGGGCATTAAAATAAAGGATTGCCAGCTTGGTGCGTTTTAGCCGGTTTTTACTTTTTAAAAATCATGCTTATTGTTTGATAATAGCAATAAATATCTATCTTGTGACTTTTTTACCTTATCAATGAAAAATGAAACGCAGGGCTTTTATGCAAAAAATGCTTTCCAACGCACAAACGCTGTTTCTCATGCGTTTTGTTCACCCCGGGGTGATTCTGGCAGCCGTTGAAAAAATGGAAAATAACCACTTGCACTATAAGCCCCTGAACGGACGCAGTTTGAGAGATATGGCTTTGAATAAGGAGCATCACGGCAACGGCGTCTTCATAAGTCCCGTCGGCCCTCTGCGGAAACATCGATTTCTGAAATTGCTGAAATGGAAACTCAGCTCAAGCCGGTTTAGCCTCGGTCTCAAAGATCAGAGGGTTCATCCGGTTGCCATAAACTGGTCTCCCATACAGGCGCATCATGGTCTCAGCGTTACTTTTCTCAAACATGCCGGCATTCTGATCAAAGACATCGACAGCTACCTGCTGGTGGATCCGATTTTTTCCGGTCTGTCATGGTTTATCGAGGATTTTTCACCTTTTGCATTCAATTTGAAACAAATTCCGACGCCTGATCATGTTCTGATCACCCACGGCCATTACGATCACTTGGACAAATCGACTTTAGCCGCTTTGGATAAAACCACACACCTGATCACGCCCCTGGGGCATCATCGGGTATTTCAGGATTTGAATATGAAGAATCGGACACAGCTGGACTGGTATGATGTGTATCGCAATAATGATCGATCGATTACTTTTTTGCCCAGTAACCACTGGACCATGCGAAACCCGATTCGGGGGCCCAACCATTCTCTATGGGGAGGGTATATGATCGAAACAGCCGCCGGACATACGATTTATGTCACAGGCGATTCCGGATACTTCGATGGATTTTCTGAGATCGGGCAAGATTATGATATCGACCTTGTGGTCATCAACCTCGGGGCTTATGAACCGCGTTGGTTCATGGCGTCCAGCCATATGAATCCCAAAGAAGCGGTTCAGGCCTTTAAAGAGCTTGGTGCCGAAAAGATGATGATCGTGCATTGGGGAACGTTTCGCCTGGGTGACGAACCGGTTCATTTTCCCCCGAACAACTTGAAAAGTGAGATGAAAAAAGAAGGATTACGCGACCGGCTGGTCGATATCCGTCACGGTGAAACATTCTTTTTGAACTGACAATGCCCTTAGCCCCTCCCCACAAAAGGATTATAGCGCTTTTCCCTGCCAATGCTTGTTTCCGGACCATGCCCTGAAAGGACTTTTACGGTATCATCCATTTTAAAAAGTTTTGTCTGAATGCTCGATATCAGTGTGTTAAAATCTCCCCCGGGGAAATCGGTGCGGCCAATGGAACCGGCAAAGAGGGTATCTCCTACGAACACGACATTGTCCGTAAAAAGAGATATCCCGCCCGGAGTGTGACCCGGAGTGTGAATCACGTTTAAGGTAACATTGCCAAAAGAGACGGTATCGCCTTCTTCTATGGTTTGATCACATGGCGGCGAATTTTTCACTGAAATGCCGAAAATCGCCGCATTTGACGAAAGGTTGGAAAGCATGGACGCATCCAGGGGATGAATGAGAATATCGGCGCCGGTGGCATCTTTGATCTCTCCGTTGGCGCTGACATGATCGAAATGCCCATGGGTATTGATGATATATTTTACTGTCAACGTATCATCGGCAAGGGAACGCAGGATCCTGTCTGCATCTCCCCCGGGATCAATGACGACGGCTTCTTTGGTTTCCGGGCAGCCACAAATAAAACAGTTCGCCATCAGCGGGCCGACGGCCAATTCTTTAATAATCAAAATATCCTCCTTTTGCGGTCATCTCTTCACGAAATCCTCTTTTTGGCCTGTTCTATAAGCTCGACCAGACTGAGAATTTTCGGCTTCGGCTTCGCATGAACCAGTTGATTAAACCTCTTTTCGGAAAGGGAATTTTGCAAATACTTAACCACATCAAAGGATTCCCACCAGCAGTCAAGGATTTTCCAGCAGACCGAATGATCATCCCCGCTCGTCCGGCAATAGTCAAAAGAAACAGACCCACCGAGTCTCGGGCATCTTCGCTCGATTTGATCCCTGTCTTTACGCTTTGTGTCGTCACTCATTTTTCATGTCGGGCTCTACTTTAACGTTATTTTTCTCAAAGGCCATGCGAATACTGTCGAGGATCCCGTTGATAAAAGCACCGGATTCCTCGGTACCGAATTTTTTCCCGATGTCAACCGCTTCGTTGATGGATACTTTTGATGGAATGTCGCGGCAGTACAACAGTTCATACACGGCGATTCTGATAATGTTTCTGTCCACGCATGCCATGCGACTAATTTTCCAATGATCGGAATAATTCTCGATGATTGAATCAAGTTCGGATTTTGTTTGAAGTACGCCGTTGACAAGCGCTATAAAAAAAGGACGGGCCTTTTTAGAAAGGGTAAAATTCGCGCAGAAACGCTCCAGCAGCGTCTCTTCCGAGCCGTTCGTATTCATATCCAGATAAAAGAGCGCCTGCATGGCAAGTTCTCGGGACTTGCGACGATTCCCCATGGTTATGCCTGGTCGACAACCTCAATCAAGTTTGCCATTTCAATGGCTGCTATGGCCGCACTCCATCCTTTATTACCGGCTTTTGTGCCGGCACGCTCGATGGCCTGCTCGATGGTGTCCGTGGTCACAATGCCGAATATCACCGGGACTTCGGTCTCGAGACTGACCGCGGCAACGCCCTTTGAAACCTCTGCGCTGACATATTCAAAGTGCGGCGTAGCGCCTCTTATGACGGCCCCCAGACATATAACCGCATGGTATCGTTTGGTTACGGCCATTTTTTTGGCCATCAACGGGATTTCAAAAGCGCCCGGGACCTTGACAATGTCAATATCTTCATCTCTGGCGCCGGACCTTAACAATGCATCCAAAGCCCCTTCAAGAAGCCTTTCGGAGATAAAATCATTAAAACGGCTGACAACGAGCGAAAATTTTTTGCCCTCGGCAAGAAGCTTGGCCTCGATAATTTTCGGCATTTACCTTTTCCTCCTCCCGTGATTTCCTCTTTTCTATTTTCTCTTTCCTCTTTGCGGCTTAATCTCTACGATACGGCATCGACATTTAACATGTGACCCATTTTAAGCTGTTTGCACTTTAAATATCGACGATTATATTCATTGGGTTCTGTTTTGATTTCGATCTGTTCAACAATGCTCAAGCCATACCCGTCAAGCCCGACCATTTTCTTGGGATTATTGGTAAGGAGCCTCATCTTTCTCACTCCGAGATCCACTAGGATTTGGGCGCCGATGCCGTAATTTCTCAGGTCCGGCTGGAAACCCAGCCGCTCATTGGCTTCGACGGTATCGAGGCCTTGATCCTGAAGTGCATAGGCTTTTATTTTATTCACAAGCCCAATGCCGCGGCCTTCTTGCCGGATATACAGAATCACGCCGGCACCTTCCTGGTCGATCATTTCCATGGCGGTCTGCAACTGCTCGCCGCAATCGCAACGCATTGAACCGAAGATATCTCCCGTCAGACACTCCGAGTGAACCCTTACAAGCACCGGCTTTTCAGAATCAATGTTTCCTTTAACCATTGCAAAATGCAATAAATTATCCACATCATTTTCATAGACAATGGCTTTGAATTCTCCTGCAATTGACGTCGGAATAATGGTTTCCGCCGATCTTCTTACAAAGGACTCGGTGCGCATACGATATTCGATAAGGTCGGCGATGGTGCATATGCCGATACCGTGCTTCTCGCTGAATTTTTCGAGTGCCGGCAGTCTGGCCATGGACCCGTCTTCATCCATGATCTCACAAATCACTCCGGCAGGTTTTAAACCGGCAAGACGCGCCAAATCTATCGATCCTTCCGTCTGACCGGCACGCACGATCACACCGCCTTTCCTTCCACGCAAAGGAAAGACATGACCGGGTCTCACAAGATCCGTCGGGCTGGCATCGTCTGCAACGGCCGTAAGGATGGTCGTGGCCCGGTCGGCTGCGGAAATGCCGGTGGTCACCCCGCATCGAGCTTCGATGGATACCGTAAAACCGGTTTGAAACCTTGATGTATTGTGTTCGACCATCAGCGGAAGGTTGAGAGAATCGATCTTTTCTCCGGTCATGGACAGACAAATCAGTCCCCTTCCGTATTTGCTCATAAAATTAATGGATTCAGGGGTAACAGCTTCCGCAGCCATGGTCAGATCGCCTTCGTTTTCACGATCTTCATCATCAACCAGGACGACCATACGCCCGGCCTTTATCTCGTTGATTGCCTCTTCAGTAGTGATTAACGGCATTTCTTTCGATGATCTCCTCCTCCGGATAAACCGGATTTTTTTACTTAATTCGATTAAACAAAACCGGTTTTTGCAAGAAACTCCAAGTCTAATGCGTCACCGGATCCTTTTTGTCCTTTATCACGGCGGTTTCCGGCGGTAAAACGTTCAACATACTTTCCTATCATATCCGTCTCTATGTTGACAAGATCTCCAACCTTTTTAAAGCTGATGGTCGTCAATTTCGCCGTATGGGGAATGATACCGACCTCGAAACCATTGATCCCGCAATTGTTGACGGTCAAACTGATGCCGTCCACGGCGACGGACCCCTTCGTAATGATGTAATACGAAATCGCTTCCGGCACTTTGAAAGCAATAACCGTCGCGTTTCCCTTGCTCTGTCTGAATGCGACGGTCCCGATTCCGTCGATGTGGCCTGAAACAAGATGGCCGTCGATGCGGTCTGAAAACCGAAGCGCTCTTTCAAGGTTTACACGATCACCGATCCGGGCCCTTTCAAAGGTTGTCTTCGAAAGCGTTTCCGGCGACACGTCAACCTCAAAACGCCTGCCATCCAATTTTACCACTGTCAAACAGGCGCCGCTCACTGAAATGCTGTCCCCGATCCGGGTCCCTTCAAGGGCAAAATCCGCATCAAGGGTCATGCTGCGCCCCTGCCCTCGCGGCCGTATCTTACGAATCGTTCCGAGACCCTCTATGATGCCTGTAAACATGATTTATTCGTTTCCGATATATCCTTCGATCATGACATCATTGCCGAAGCGGCGAACCCGAATATCTTTAACGGCAATACAATCATTCATGATATCCGCACCCGGCCCTTTGCAGATGGGAATGCCGTCATCTCCTCCCAGGATCTTCGGCGCATAGAAAAAGTGTATTTTATCGACAATCCCGGCGGATAATGCAGATGCGATCACCCGGCCGCCGCCCTCGATAAGGAGACTGGTGACTTCCAATGATCCCAGGCAATCCATCAGCCGATCGAGGTCGATCAGATCATTTTTCACCGGCAATTCAATAATTCTAACACCGTTTTTTTCCAATCTTTCTTTTTTGTCCTTTGAAACCGAGGTTCCGGTGACGAGTATCGTATCAGAATGGGATTGAAGCCGCAAGAGTTTTGCCTTCTCAGAAATACGAAGACGGGTATCAAGAACAATTCTTATTGGATCCTTGGGTTTGAACGTCTTGGACGGCGCT
>Ga0210077_1000368_pt1 | contig 17797 bp, 13 predicted proteins | sample RushMan_CattailN_5_FD_185556 | JGI IMG/M metagenome (GOLD analysis project Ga0210077, IMG submission 185556) | Wetland microbial communities from San Francisco Bay, California, USA, that impact long-term carbon sequestration -... | ecosystem: Environmental > Aquatic > Marine > Wetlands ... | reverse complement strand
CAATAAATCGGACGACACCACCCGGATCTTTTTCACATCTGGTCAAAATCGCCAATCCGTCGGTGGTCAATATCAGCGCCGTCAAAATCATCAAGGAACAACGGGAAGCGCCGACGCCCTTCGGTCCCAACGATCCCATGAAAGATTTCTTTGAACGCTACTTCGGCGGTCAAATACCCAAAAAGTATAAACAGAAGAGTCTCGGCACCGGTTTCATCATCGACCCAAAAGGTTTTATTTTGACCAACTACCATGTGATTGAACAGACCGACGAAATCAGAGTCCGTACGGCGGACAATAAAGAATATGCCGCCAAAATCGTCGGCGGCGATCCTATGACCGATTTGGCGCTGATTCGTATTAAATCGGACAAGCCTTTTATCCCGCTTGTTATAGGCGATTCGAACCAACTGGAGGTCGGCGACTGGGTGGTTGCCATCGGCAATCCGTTCGGTCTTGGAAATACGGTGACGGCTGGAATCGTCAGCGCCAAATACCGGCAGATCGGCGCCGGCGCATATGATAATTTTATTCAAACCGATACCCCTATCAATCCGGGGAACAGCGGAGGCCCCCTGTTGAATACCGCCGGTGAGGTTATCGGTATCACCACGGCTATTTTTTCCCAAAGCGGCGGCAGTGTCGGCATCGGGTTCGCCATCCCCATCAATATGGTCAAAGACCTTCTGCCCCAGCTTAAAAAAGGGAAAGTGATCCGGGGATGGATCGGTGTCAGCCTTCAGAAAGTAACGCCTGAGCTCAAAGACAAGTTCGACCTGCCGGATGAAAAAGGCGCCCTGGTTTCGGATGTTGTTCCAAAAGGTCCGGCCGATGAAGCCGGTATCAAACGCGGGGACGTGATTGTCGCCTTTGACGGCAAACCCATCCGGGAAAGCAGAGAACTGCCGTATACTGTCGCCTCAACACCTGTGGGCAAGACAGTTTCTGTTGAGGTTATTCGCAACTCGGAGAAAAAGAATCTTCAGCTCAAGGTCAGTGAATTGAAAGCGTCGGAAGAAGATCTTCAACAAATGCCCGAAGGCGAATCCGGTTTAGGACTGACCCTTCAGGAGGTTACACCTGAACTTGCACAGCAATATGACTTGGCAAAAACCAGCGGTCTTGTTATTGTCAATGTTGAAAACAATTCTCCGGCAGCCGATGCCGATCTGAGAACCGGAGATATCATTCTCGAGGTCGACCGTATGCCGGTTAAAAGCATTGCGGCATTCAACCGCAAAATAAGTCAACATAAAAGGGGGGACACGATCCTCTTTTTGATCAATCGCGACGGATCGACCCTCTTCCTGACACTTACGATATCCGAATAAGCTGATTGAACAACAATTGTTTTGACATCCGGGTTTGTTTCCCTTCGGCTGGATAAATAGGAATGCCAATCTTGCGGTGATGAATTTAAAAAGAGGAGGTCTGTACGATGAAAACATTTGGTGTCGTTTTTTTTATTTTTCTATTTTTGTTTGTTACTGCTGCGTTTTCTGCCGATAAGCAGGGGGAAGAAATTTTTAAATCAAAAGGCTGCATTTTTTGTCACAAGCAAAAAAGCACCTCTGGCACGATTCCTTCCCTTCCTGAATTGGCCAAGGCTTATAACGGGGAAAAAGAGCAACTTATCCGATATTTTAAGGGGGAAGCCCATCCGATTGTCAAGCCGGAAAGAGCCGTCACCATGAAAAGGCAAATAGAAAAGACAAAGGCCATGTCCGATGCCGAACGGGCGGATTTGGCTGATTTTATATTGAGCCATTGATATAAAATCTATGAAGGAAATTGCCCCTCCAGGCGTCCTTGTCATGAGGCATATCCCTGCCGACCCTGAGCCCCTCGTTGCGGGGTACATAAAGGACATCATTAGGCAAAAATGTATCACTCTAATCGAGTCAAAACTCAATTAGACGTTATTCGTTATCGGTTAATAGTTATTGGTTTTTTTAAATTTAAAACAAGAACGTATTTCTCACCACTGATTTAAATATATAAAATACGGTATTGCTTTTCGAATAACAAATAACTTCAATTGAATGCTTTTTGCTCAATTGAGCCACACCCAAAAGGAGTTCAAAATGTGCATTATCACCATCTCAAGAGGATCCTACAGCCACGGCAGAGAAGTTGCGGAAAAAGTGGCAAAAGAACTGGATTACCAATGCGTATCGCGGGAGATTCTCCTTGAAGCTTCCGAACAATTTCATATCCCGGAAATTAAGCTGGCTCGAGCGATTCACGATCCTTTCTCCGTGTTCAATCGATTCACTTACGGGAAGGAAAAGTACATTGCTTACCTCCATGCCGCTCTCTTGAAGTGCGTACAGAAGGACAATGTTGTCTATCACGGCCTGGCCGGTCATTTTTTCCTTCAAGATATTCCTCATGTTCTCAAAATTCGTGTCATTGCAGACCTGGAAGACCGGGTGAAAGAAGAAATGAAGCGTGAGGGAATTTCCGCCGAAGAAGCACAATATATCCTGAAAAAAGATGATGATGAGCGTCGCAAATGGGGTCTTCAGTTATACGGTTATGATACGATAGACGCCAGTCTTTACGACCTGGTTGTTCATATCAAAAGAAAAAAAGTGGAAGACGCAGTGGATCTTATATTATATGCCGCAAGAATGCCCTGCTTTCAGACAACGCCCGAATCGCAGAAGATTATCGATGATTTGACGCTGGCCGCCGAGGTAAAAGCCGCTCTGGTTAACGAATTCCCCACCTCAGAGGTTAACGCCAAAGACGGCAATGTCCATGTTACAATAGAGGTCCGATTGAGCAATCAGGCAAAGACAACAGATACGATAAAAGCCATCGCAGGGGGGATAGATGGTGTTAAAGCGGTTGACGTATACGCATCTCCTTTAATCGGTGTCGATTAACGCGTATCATTATATGGTAAATCTAAAGGAACTAATACTTAGTGCTGAACGAAAACTAGGATTTTTCGTTCAGGCACTATTTATTGCTTCGAATGCCTGTAATACGGCATCGCCTCGGGGATATATCTTTCGATATCGGCGATTCGGGTAGACGGTGCCGGATGGGTGGATAGGAATTCCGGTGTTCTCGTTTTTTCCTCCCGGTTCATTCTTTCCCAGAACGGAACCGCGGCTCGCGGGTCGTAACCCGCTCTGGCCATGAGCATCAAACCGATTCGGTCCGCCTCGCTTTCATGAAGCCGGCTGTAAGGAAGCAGCACTCCCACATTGGCCCCCACGCCGTAAACCGTCATAAAAAGTTCCCGGGTCTGGCTGGGCTTTTGGGCCAAGGCGGCTGACAGCGCCACTGCCCCCATATTGGATAGAAGTGCCTGGCTCATCCGTTCATCATGAACAGGGTTAAACATAATAGGGGCCAAAAACGGTTGTTTCGTGAGTTCAATATTTTCATTTTACACTCCATGATCCATAGGCGGGAAGACGAGTGTTGGCGTTCAAGAGCACCTTTCGAAAAGCGCCGTATCTCTTTACAAATTGCTCTTTATAATCAATTGTGTTAAAAAATAAAACATGAATATTCAAGATGCCCGTCTGCCGGCGGATCAGGACGACACTCCCTTTCAGCAGGAAGGTGAAATCCGCCCTGAGAATATTATCATCAATGAGATCCAGCTTATTTTAGCTGAAAAGCAGTATTATTTTGACATAAAATGAAACCGTATGTTTCGAGACCTTTGAAAAACGCCCATTTTTGCCTGCCCCGTTAATTCCGTATTGACGAGAGGCTATCTCAAGGAGAATCGATCATGAAAAAAAAACCGACAATTTTCGCCATATTGTTATTTACCTTGATGTTTGCCGGCTGTGCCACCAGTTATCAAATAAAGCCCTTACCCCTCAAACCGCCCTCGGCTTTTCCGAACATGGTAAACGTCGCCGGCAGCCAGATAGCTGCCAGGGCATTTGCTGATCCCAACGAGGCCAAGGAAACCTTTGGATTCGATATATTGGGTGCAGGTATGCTGCCGGTCGAAGTCGTGTTCGACAATATAGGAACCCATCCTATTGAAATTGTTGCTAATCAGACATTTCTAGAAGATGCAAAAGGAAATCTGTGGCCAATCTTAAGCAACAAAATCGCTTATGAGAGGGCCACCAAGTACGCCGAAACCAAGAAAATTTTCAAAGAAGGAGCATATACCGGCTTTTTAGGTGCTGCAGCGGGCACTATTATCGGCGGGGCCATCGGGATTGTATCCGGTTCGAATGTCGGAGAGGCTGCCGGAAAAGGCGCGGCCCTGGGCGCAGCCGCAGGCGCCACCCTCGGCGGTGCCAAAGCATATGCCTCCAATGATGCCCACCGGGAGATCATCGCCGATTTGCGTGCAAAATCTCTCGAAAACAAACCCGTTGAACCCAAAGATCTGGCGTACGGTTTTCTCTTTTTTCCGGGAGAAGCCAAAACAGCGAAAAATCTGCGCCTCCAGATCCGGGAAACCGATACCGGCAAGGTGCATGTATTGAATTTTAACTTTTAAATGTTTCTTTACCTATCAGAATTCAGGCAATTTCATAAGGTGTAATTACCCCTGCTTTAGAAACGCACACGAATTCACAATGGAAAGGACAGCGTTTATTGTTCCTTTATTTCTTTTGATTCCGCCGCCGGATCCAGCTCCTTGACAATTTTTGCAGCTTCTTCAACTTTGGCCTTTGCTTTCGCCGCTTTGCGAAAGGCTTTATCAACCTCTTTCTCAGCATTATCCGCCGCTGTTTTTAATTCTTTCCTCAGGTCTTCTCCGGTATGCTGAGTATTTTTTTTCAATTCCAGTAGTTTTTCTCGGGCCGTTCCTGCAGTCTCTCGAATTTTGGCGACCTCCTTTTCGGCCTCAACAGCCTTTTTTTCGGCATCCGCAAGCGCATCCATCGCAACTGCCATATCGCCGGCTGTGCCTTCCTCGGGTTCGGCATCCAGTGCAATATCCTCGGCTGCCAAAACAAAGGCTGTGACCGGGAGCCGAGACACAATTTCCTCAATTGGCGCATTAATCGAACAGGTTATTTGATCACCCCGAAGGCGAAACGGCAAAAAGACCACAGCAGCGTCCGCTGAATATTCCGAAAGTTTATCTATATCAGCATCTGTGACAATTATCGGTTCAGCCTTGATTCGCGCTTCTTCAAGATTGTTTTTCAAACCCGTTAAATTTTCCGGCGTATCCGCGTTATAACCAGCAGCCAGCACACGAATCTTGGCCGCCTCCCAGGGTTCGCTGCGGGTTATTAAATAACCGAGCAGCAGCATCAGACGACTGGTGGCATCATTTAACCACCACACATCAATCCGCCGATCCTCACTAGGAATATTCTCGAGCATGTTCCACTTATCTTCATCGGCATCCAGAACCACAATATTTCGCCCGAGACGATACGCCGCTCTCAAATTTCGTCCAAGGTTGATTTCTTTTTGGTCGTTTGTGATTTTCGATTCAGGGTCCAGCCAGTTCAGCAGGATGGTGTTGGCTTTCAGCGGTCCGACACCGGTGGACTGAATCAGGGTATTTAAGGCAATATCGAGATCCGGAGCAAAAACCACTAGCGGAAACGCCGCAAAACCATGGGCGGCGATATCCGATCGGAGTTCCGATTCGCTTTCTTCTTGGAGTTTGAGCATCTTGAGCCCTTCTCCTTCTATTATTTTGACAACGGTTGTCAGTCCGCTTCTTCCTTCAATCCATGATGCAAAGCGCAGCAACCCGGGCCGGCGCTGAGCATCCTTGGAAAAAGCGAGGATCTGTGGGCGCCAGTCGCGATCATGTTCCGGCTCGACATACGCCTCCAAAAGATTCTCTCTTGCGCGTTGAAGGTAATAGGAACGACGGCTGTCGGCCCACCTCGCCGGGCTGGCGGTCCGTTTCAGATACTGATAAATCGCAAACAAAATGGCAATGGCAATCAGTCCGGTTGTAAAATCAATGGCCAGCATCACTAAAAGGCACGACAGAAACCCGAGCAAACTGAGGCGCAGGTCAAACCACTTGAATCTCGGGCGAAAAGAAGGGCTGTCCGCTCGGGCTTCGAAAAATGTCGCGTAATTAAGCAGACCGTAGGAAATGAGGAAAAACATGGATACGATCCGGGCAATCACGTTGAGCTGGCCTAAACCGATGGTGCCCAAGGCGATGGCAGCCGAAAGCAGTACACCGCGTCGGGGGTTGTCGGACAGACCGGACCCTTTGGCAAACGGTAATAGAAAAGGAAATATCCGATCTTTGGAAAGAGACTGCAATATCCGCGGTGCCCCCAAAAAAGAGGCCATTGCCGAAGACAGCGTGGCAGCCACCACACCGGCATCAATGAGAACACTGAAACGGGCCACCCGCTTCATGGATCCATAATCTTTCATCAGGCTCTCATTGGAAAGCGCACCGGCAAATACAAGGGCCACTCCAAAATAGACCAGTATCGATATCCCCACAGCCAGAAAAGTCCCCAGCGGCAGGCTTTTGCCGGGGTCCTTCAGATCTCCGGACATGCTCACCCCCTGGGTAAAGCCGGTCACCGCGGGGAAAAAAATAGCAAATAGTACCCAGAACTTGGGGCCTCCGGAGGGAACCGTCCAGTTTTGAATCAGGGTTGCCATTTCCCAGCGTGCCAAGCCGCCGACGAAAAAAGAAAACAGCGCAACAACCAGAATCGCCATGACGACAAATTGAAAACGGGTCGCCCAGTCCGCACCCAGCCAGGCAAAGATGAACAAAAAGGATACGGCAAGCACTGCAATAATTCTTGGAGTTGTCAATACACTTTGGGGCAACAGCACCGCAACGGCTTCACCAAATCCGATACAATAAAACGCAATGGAAACCGACTGAGCCAGAAAAAGAACCATACCGATAGCCCCGCCGAATTCCGAACCCAGGGTTCTTGAGATCAGATAGTAATCTCCGCCGCCCTTGACTTTGATATTGGTGGCGACCGCTGATAAAGATATGCTGGTCAGAACCGAAATGGCATTGGCGAGGGTGATAATGATCAAAGCGCGCGCCAATCCGGCGCTACCGACAACATACCCCAGACGTAGAAACAGAATGATACCCAGGATGGTCAGAATGCTGGGCGTAAAAACACCGGCAAACGTTCCCAGGGTACCTGTTTTGTCGCCCGAAGGATCCTTTCCGCGGGGATTATTCATGTGTTATCCTCGCCCATTCAACTCCTGAATGATATCACTCAAGCCGTATACCTTTTTTCTTGTCGTCTTGTTCTCCCTCTTCTTTCTTCTTTCCATGGACAAGGGATATCATCTAATTTTTAGCATATAGGCCTTTTCGTGTCAAAACTTCCGAAGTGAAATGCTCGGTCCATTATATCTTGACAAAAGGGCTAATTTTTATTGTATTAATGATGTTATCCTGTTCCGATATCGTATCTTTTATAAACGAAGCTGACATCGCTGCTTTGCTCAATTACTAATTGAGCTGTTACCCTCATAAACTTGTTAGATATTATAAATTTAAAAGGTTAGAAACAAGTTTCTTCCCTTCACATTAAATACAAATAATTGCCTTAAAACCTCTTTTTAAGACTTCGCTCGGTTGGAAAAATGAAATATAGAACAAACTCTATTTTTAACGTTTTTCTGTTTTTTACCATTATTATTTGGATCATAGCACCGGGTCAGGCTTTAGCACAGACTGCATCGAAGGGCGAAGCGCCCCAAAAAACCATTGACCGTCAAATAAATAATACCCAAGTACCTGCCACAAAAATCAAGGCAGTGGATAAAGCCGGAGAGAGAATTGGAAAGGGTATCGATAAATTTAGCCGATCGGCTTCTCTAAGAATCGGCAAGTGGATCGAAGTTGAAACTTTCGCCGGAATCACCTGGCTCAAACTGCTCTTTTGTCTATTTTTGACCTTTCTAGTGGTCATTGTCGAGCGTCTGATTCGATGGCTGCTCAATTCAGCAATTCGAAAAATACCGCCCGAAGAAGAGGCCGTTTCATGGCGGCAGCATTTTCTCAGCGTGCTTACCCGGCCGCTTTCGCTTTTTATCTGGTCTTATGGGATCTATAGCGCCCTTTCGCCGCTATTTGTAAACTTTACGGCGCCTGATGGAAGCAATCTGGTGCATACCGTTGCGCAAAAGGCAGCTGACGTCGGTGGGATCATCGCCCTTTTCTGGCTCATCCTCCTTTTAATCGGAATTTTGGATGTGTACCTGAAAAAATGGTCGGCCGCTACCGAAAGCACCATTGACGACATGCTGGCCCCCATTGTCGGCAAAACGCTTCGGCTGTTCATCATTGTTATCGGCGGTATAATTATTGTCCAAAATCTCACCGGACTGAAAATCGGGCCCCTGCTTGCCTCCCTTGGCATCGGCGGTCTGGCCGTGGCCTTGGCTGCCAAAGATTCCATCGCCAATTTTTTCGGAACACTCACCATTCTATTTGACAAGCCGTTTCAGGTGGGACAGCGAATCACCATTGATAAATATGACGGGACCGTTGAAAATGTCGGCTTCAGGAGTACCCGACTACGAACACTCACCGGTCACCTGGTGACCATTCCAAACGAAAAATTGGTCAACTCCTCTTTAGAAAACATCGGTGAACGACCCTATATCCGATGGCTCACCAATATCGGGATCACCTATGATACCCCTCCGGACAAAGTTGAAAAAGCCGTTCAAATCATACGGGAAATTCTGGAAAATCACGAAGGGATGAAGGAAGATTTCCCGCCACGGGTCTTTTTTAACGGTTTCAACGACTGGAGCCTGAATATCATGGTGATTGTCTGGTATCACCCGCCCAATTACTGGGATTATCAGGCATTTCTTCAGCAGTCCCTTATTCTCGAATTCGCTAAATCGTGCCGACCATCTCAAGATCCGCTTGCAATTTTTTGCCATTTTTTAGCTTTGCTCGACCTGCTAACGCGTGTATTTCAAACCGCATTTGATTACAGTTCCCCATCATCGCCTGATCGCTTTTTCGGAATTTATTTTTTTTTCGGGTGATGAGTAGTAACCACTTGAGTTTTACAAAACTGCCTGTATAAGATTCCAGAAAAAAACTGAATCCATAGTGGAGGGGAGATCATGCACCTGAAAGCACAATCCGAACATTTTGACTTCAAAAAGATCGTTATGACGTGGAAAACCGTCTTGTTCAATCTGTTTTTGATCGTCACAGGAATCATTGTCTTTGTGATCGGGATGAACAGCATTTTGATCCCCAATAATCTTTTGGGAACCGGTGTGTCGGGTGTGGCCATCCTCATCCACTATCTGTTCCCTGCAGCGGATGTCGGCATCGTCTATTTTATACTCAATATTCCTTTAATGCTCATAGGCTGGTTCATCATCAGCAAACGATTTATGCTGTATACCATTTTTGGCATGGCATTTTTTTCCCTGGCTGCCGCCGTCCTTAAAACACCCCCGGTTCCTCTCCAGGATCCTATTCTGGTGGCGGTATTCAGCGGTATCATATGCGGCACCGGATCCGGAATCGTCCTCCGGTCTTTGGGATCCGCGGGCGGTGTGGATATCCTGGCAATATATGCCAATAAAAAATTCGGACTTCGCCCCGGTTTGAGCAGTTTCTTCGTAAATGCGGTGGTGATCCTGACAGGCGCCTATTTTTTCGGACTTCAGATTGCGCTTTACAGCCTGATTTATGTCTTCACAAGCAGCAAAACCCTCGACGCGGTTCTTACGGGATTCAACCAGCGATTGTCAACAACGATCATCTCGGATAAATACAAGGAAATTACAGATGAAATCTTCAAACAGATCAACCGGGGCGCCACTTTTTTGCAGGCAAAAGGCGCTTATACCGGCAACCCAAAGGAAGTGATCTTTACCATCACCACACTGACGGAACTCCCCAAGCTGAAAAATATCATTTTCAGTATCGACCCGAAAGCCTTTGTGGTGGTGAACAGCACTCTTGAAGTGATCGGTACGCGGCATGGAACTCGAAAGGTTTATTAGAAGTGGTTTCAAAATAATATTCTCGAAGAGGCAGTGCGCATATGACAAGGACAGTCGCCTTAAATGAACGGTGTCTCTTTGGCTTGAGGGATGACCTCGTTAACTAAAGGAGATTGATACCGTCTATCCCGAAACGGAAAAAGACCTTATTGAGTTTTAGACAGATTTAATATCTGTCAATTTAATGAATTTCCGATTATGGCAGGCCATCTCAGATTTAAAAAAGCTTGGTTTCTATGGTTTATTAGTCCTCTTATCCCAAGTTTAGGTAAAGTTGTAATCTCTATACGATATCACAAGATGGTGAAGTTAAAGGTGCCTTTCGGTATGGAGTAAATTGGTTTTTTTGGATGATAAACTGACCGTTAATTATTTTCCAGTATTTTTAATACGTCTATTTTAAGTTTTTATAGCATTTTCGCACGTCCACCCAGAAATGAATCAGTTCAAACTGGGAAGGCATTACTTCTTTCCTTTTGATATCCTGACGAGTCTTAAAAAGTGTTTTCATGTCGAAAGAAAACTTGATTTTTGGATATTCAGGAGCATGTTTTTTCTGATAATAGTTCACTTCGGATTCAATTTCTTGAGGTGTCATACTAATGATATATCCAATCATCATTCCTGAATCAGCCCGTTTTCCATACTCATGAATTTTACTGTCAAATCGAGTGATCCCGTTTTTCACATAATTTTTATTGAGAATCCATGTGGCACTTGTTGGATAGCCCAAAAGTTTACACTCAACATGAAGCGATATTTCATGTTTTTCAGCAGAAGCTGCCCAAGGATTTATAAGTTTACACGTAAAATCCGGCCTTTTTTTAATTTTACCACCTTTTAGTTCATTTCCTGTAATCGGTTGAATTGGGGTTTCCCAATAGGGGGTCTGCAATTCCTGATTTCGGGATTTACCGAATTTGAAACAAACTTTATTGAGGATTAAACAGAGTATTTCGGAAATGTCATCCTCATCTCCTGAAATCGAAGCCGATTCCGACAGTTCTTGGAGGGCCTCAGAAAACTCTTCCGAGTAAAGTAAAATGTGACGTTTCCAAAGTGTTTCGAAAGGAGAGAGTTGGCGACGGCCCATAGGTCAGCGGGATCTCCTTTCTTTCGGCATCGTATCCACCATACGTTTACAGATTGTAGCATCCGCGTCCTCCCGGGCCAAGCTGCGGGTCCAAAAGCGTTTCTCATTTCTTTTGATGAGAATGATCCCGGAATCAGAGACAACGTGAACAAAACCATCTATAATAATCTGTGAAACCCCAATGGGGTGCGGTAAAACTTTTCCAATCTGATTAAGGATAGGGTCCCAACTATTATCTTTCACTTTTAGATCATAAAGATCCCTCTTGTCAGCTACATAGAATTCGACTGCCAGCATATTGTCATGTGCACCAACACGCACCTCTCCTCGCATCTCTTCATCACTCCCAAGATAGGCGTTCCATCGGAGGCAGAAATTGTGGATATAGTTTTCAATCCATGACAGGTCGCTTTTTTTTATGGCCTTCATTGCACCGAGACAGTCAAATGGTCTGTAAAAAAACGGCAGTGTTACTTCACAAAAATCACGGATTAAATCTTTCTGTTCATCATTCAACTCATATAGTTTAAAAACAGCTTCATCAAGTTCTCCTTCCCATTCGCGACGTTGTGCTTCGATTTCTTCTTCAAACGGCTTATGTGGATGGAGAAGGTCTCGTTTTTTCGGATGGTAGTTGCGAAGCTTATCGACAATAGCAATCACCCTTTCAGTCGCCGGATTGGATTTGTCGAGAATAACCGGCAGTTGAAGCAGCTCGTCGTCGAAATGGATTTCATGATGCCAAAGACCCCAATTAGAGGAGATCATAAAGAAAAAATAACGCGCTACGGATGACCAAAGAATTCCGAGGATCGTTTTATATTTCCATTCCTCCGGTGATTTGAGTTTGATGCCATTGATATCATTTGTAAAACAAAATGGCTCCGTTTCATAGCGAGCGACTATTCTGCCTTTGTCGCCAGTCTTTTCATCAATACCCCGTTTAACCAGAAGGCGTCTTCCTTCATATGTCCCTATTATTCCGAATCGGTGCACTTTTTCTGGAGGATCTGAAAATGAAAGAAAATCATATCTTGAAAATTTGCCAATAACCAAATTCCTAAATGACTGAAGGGCATTTGCATCTTTATCTTTAGAAGCAACTTTAAATCCTTGACCCGATTCTTTGCGAACTGAATACTGGATAAGCTGCCGGTACCTTCTTAAAAAATTAAGGAATTTTCTGTCTGCTGGTCTTCCAAACCAAAGTTCTTTCCAGATTGATATCCCCATCAAATCTTCTTGCAATAAAACATGCAAATCGTATCTTGAGAGTGCTATTGCTTGTGTTTTATTAATAGTGATTGTCTGTTTTGGAGACCAATAGTAAACTGGCTTGTCCTTTTGTTCTCTTTTGTTGAAGAAAACTGAAAGAAATGGGGAGACCCCTCCTTTGAAAAAGAATTTTCGAACGTGAGAAAAATTGAAGACTTCCTCAAGTCTCACACTGTCAAGCCAATGTCTCCTAAACTGCTGTGTTGTTGTGCTGTGTTTAAACAAAACGCCAGCAGATACCAGCATCCCAGCTTTGCCGTTTATTCTCAGAAAATCCAGTGAACGCCATAGAAATGCCTGCGTAGATTCTTTATCTCCAATAGGTTTATTATTGGATTTACACCAATCAAGCAGGATTTTGTGCCTAGCCTTTGTCTTTGCATCGGCTTTTTTACCAGGGGCTCCCCATGGCGGATTGCCGACTACAACATCGGCACATCCCCTGCCAAAGCGTTCTTTCCAAACAGGAATGGACTCAATGAGTTCGACGTCAAAGGCATTCTCTGAAAGGATGCAGTGTAAATTAATTGTAGATCGATTGGTTGTCGCTATAAGGTTGGGCAGCCTGTTCCCCATCTTAATTTGCTGGTCGATCGCCGGCGGATCAAGATAGTGAAGCATGGAGAGATAAAGGCTGAATGCCGTAATCCTCGCGGCCTCATCATTCGCTTCAATTCCTGCAATCTGCTCTTTCAAAATGTCTTTCAATTCGTCGAATGTAAGTGGCTGTTTCTTCTTATGCCATTCATATCGAACAATGCGTCGGAAGGCTCCCACTAGAAAAATACCAGAGCCGCAGGCCGGGTCCATTATACGTGGAGTTTTTTTGAGGACATCGGGAGTCAAAACACGGCTGAGGACAAATTCTGCAAGGACTGGGGGAGTGTAGTAGGCGCCGTCCTGCCTCACTTTCCTCTTCTTCTCATCATCGCTTGCAGAGCCATGATAAAATTCTTCATAGATTGAGCTGATTAAATCCAGAGGGATGATATCGAAACGGTAGGAATAGAAAAATAGTTTTTTCTGAATCCCACCGTCACCATACAATAAATCCTGAATCTTCCTCAGATGTTCTTGGCCGACGACCTGTTCCTCTTCACCGACATCGGGAAACATGTCGCCATTGAAGTCTTGGGACAGTTTTTTAAACAAGGCATAAGTAAAAGCCTTATCTGATAAAACACGAGGATAAAAGGTTTCATGCTCAGAGATGTCAAAACCTACTCTACTGATAGGTTTGTGTAAGATATCAGCCCATCTGGAACTTTGTTCGGCAATTTTATGGAAATAATCTATCGTTAATATATCACGGTCTTCAAGGTAGCGAATAAATATGGACCTCCCGATGAGCGCATGCGCAAATCGAATCAGATTTCCACAAAGGCCAGCATCAATCAATTCTCGCCGTACTGTCTTCAGGTCCCGAATAAGGGCTTTGTCTGCACGGTTTTTAAGATCGCCGAACCTCCTGTCGGCAAACAATCTGCCGGATTCCACATTGTCGCGGTGAAAATTTTGAAGCTCGCGGGCGACCTTAGTAAGGTCATGGAGGGTTTCCAAGGCACTTAGATTATTCCAGGACCTTTGGTTTTTAATATCGATCGGCTTTTGAGCCAGATCATAAACAGTAATTTCACCGGGTGATGCGAGAAACAGGAGTCTCGGTCGCGCAAGACACCATGCTTTATTGAAGGCGTTAATTTTTTCTTCAAGCGCTGTTTCGCATTCGGCAAAAACAGCTACAGGATTATTTTCAACAAAAAATATCTTTTCCGCGCCAACCCGTTTGGCAGCTGAAAGCCATTCACCTTTTTCCAGCCAGTCAATACCATTTGGGCCGCTTAGCGGCTTATCAGTCGCGGTGTACAGACCGCCGCTTTTAAAGTCCAGTTGATCATATAAAATATCTAGAAGCGTCATGACCTTCCTCCAGCATTTTTGTATTGATGCTTGTACAAAAAGTTAGAGAAATAATATGGCGATATTGTTAAATATTTTTCCGTGAGGATAGTCTTAATAGAAAACATAAAAAGCTATGAAATGGTTCAATTCATTTCTCTACAGACCCATATCACTTTTCCGATAATTCGTACACTGTTCATTTCTTCATCTCTAAAACGCATCATGGGATACCTTTCGTTTTCAGAAAGCAATACAAGTTCTTTAGGTCGTTTCTCTAATCTTTTTACGACTATTGTATCGGCGAAGCCTACGGCATAAATAGCGCCCGCCAATACCGCCTTTTGAGATTGGTCTATGAGCACAGTATCTCCATCTTTCAGTTCCGGCTCCATGCTGTTTCCAAAGATATCCATTAAGACCATATCTTTTGGATGTCCTTTTCTGCTCAACCAATCCTTCCGAAATGAATAAAACTCTTCAATTTCCGGTTCTGTCTCAAAGGATCCGCCCCCAGCAGATAACATAGCCTTAACTTTTGGGACTTGTTGGAATATTTCATGATAGTATTTTTGGCTCAGGATTTTTGGTCCGGTCCCCTTTCCCAACCAGTCCGGATTTACATTATGTCGCCGTGATAATTCGGTTATCCATTTTATTGGTATTGAATCATTCTTTTTTGCTTGTGTAATCGCGGCACGACTGATATTCAAAGTTTTCGCTAAGTTAGCTTGAGATGTAATTGCTGTGGCTTCATGAAGCCTTTTCATGAATGTATCAAATCGTTCGCTTGGCATGATCTTAAAGGATAATCTAATTTATAAGAAAGTGTTAATATAGATTAACAAATTGTTAATTTTTGTCAATATATTTTCCCTTGCTTTCTAAAATATTCCACAAGTGCTCATTGGAAGCATATAATATCTTTGAGTTATGATATTGAAAGCTCGTTAAGGGGAACTTCATAGGTATCCACTACAAAACCTGATATGTCTGACGTCTGATTATTTTTTATTGAGATTTCAAACTGTTCCCATTTATAGTTGCGTCATGGGGGACATCGTGCAGAGCATGCACAAATCATTTAAAATAGCCTGTAGATATTTGCAATAAAGTCAAAATATCAATTACTTCAAAAACCTGCAATAAGTCTGACAGATCCGAGGTTGATCCTAATTGAATATAGTTTGCAATTGATCAGAAATCCTACCATGTAAAAATATTTTGTGTTGAAAAGATATATCTGAAAAAGGGGCAAAGTGAAGATCACTAATGGATATATGGATAGTGTCAGATGCAAACAACAGATTGTTGTACAACACATTCGTTGTACAACAATACGAGGATGGATATTACCTGAATTTTGAATAAGTTGGAGGCTTTCATATGCAACATTCAGGTATTATTTGACGGCAGAGCCAAATCCGGCCCTAAAAAATTCCCGATTCATGCGGGCGATATTGGCGATGGAGATTTCCTTGGGGCATTCGGCCTCGCATTCTCTTTCATTGGAGCAGTTGCCGAAGCACAGCGCGTCCATCTTGCGGACCATGGCCAGCGCCCGACTGGCCGCTTCCGGACGGCCGTGGGGCAAAAGGGCCAGCTGGGAGATCTTCGCGCCCACAAACAGCATGGCCGATGCATTGGGACAGGCCGCTACACACGCACCGCAGCCGATACAGGCCGCCGCATCCATGGCCTTTTCCGCGATCTGTTGGGCCACCGGGATGGCATTGGCGTCCGGCGCGCCCCCGGTGTTCACCGATATATATCCCCCGGCAATGATGATCCGGTCAAAGGCGCTCCGGTCCACCACCAGATCCTTGATCACCGGAAACGCCCGGGCCCGCCAGGGTTCGATCACCAGGGTGTCCCCGCTGGAAAAATGCCGCATGTGAAGCTGGCACAGCGTCGTCCCCTTTTCCGGTCCGTGGGGCCGGCCGTTCACCACCGCCCCGCACATCCCGCAGATCCCTTCCCGGCAGTCGTGATCAAACGCGATGGGCTCCTTGCCGTCCTTGGTCAACTGCTCGTTCACCACATCGATCATTTCCAAAAAGGACATGTCCGTTGAAATATTGGCCGCATGATAGGTCTCAAACCCCCCCTTGTGGCTGGGCCCCTGCTGCCGCCAGACTTTTATCGTGATGTCGATATTCCGGATCACTTGTAGCTCCTTTGCGTGAGTTCCACGTTCTCAAATACCAGCGGCTCCGTGTGCCGTTCGGGGTCCTTGCCCTCCCCTTGATACTCCCAGGCCGCCACGTGACAAAAATTCTCATCGTCCCGCCGGGCTTCGTTTTCTTCGGTCTGGAAGGCTTCGTTGAAGTGGCCCCCGCAGGATTCCCTGCGCGCGTAAGCATCCATCACCAGCAGCTCCGCAAACTCCAGAAAATCCGCCACCCGGCCCGCACGCTCCAGGCTCTGATTGAAATCCTTATCCATGCCCGGGACCACGGCATTTTCCCAGAACTCGTTCCGGAGCGCCCGGATCAATTTTCGGGCCTTTAGCAGACCGTCGTCGTTTCTCGACATCCCGCAGTATTCCCACAAAATGTGACCCAGCTCCCGGTGAAAGTCATCCACCGTCCGTTTGCCGTTGATGGACAACAGCTTTTCCGTTCGTTCATGGACATAGCGCACCGCATCCGTAAACGCCGGATGGTCCGTGGTCACTTGGGCGCGGTCCATCCCGGCAAGATATCCCCCGATGGTATAGGGAACAATGAAATACCCGTCCGCCAGTCCCTGCATCAGGGCGCTGGCACCCAGGCGGTTGGCCCCGTGGTCCGAAAAGTTGGCCTCTCCCAGCACAAACAGCCCGGGCAGGGTGCTCATGAGGTTGTAATCCACCCACAGCCCTCCCATGACGTAATGAGACGCCGGGTAGATCATCATGGGCTGCTCATAGGGGTTCGAGGCCGTGATCTTTTCATACATCTGGAAAAGATTCCCGTATTTCTGCGCGATCACCTCTTTCCCGTAGCGCTTGATGGCGTCCGCAAAATCCAGATACACCGCATATCCCGTCTCTCCCACGCCTTTGCCCATGTCGCACTGGGCCTTGGCATTCCGGGACGCCACATCCCGCGGCACCAGGTTCCCGAAGCTCGGGTACTTATTTTCCAGATAATAATCCCTTTCGGATTCGGGGATCTGGTTCGCCGGCCGCCGGTCTCCGGGCGCTTTGGGCACCCACACCCGGCCGTCGTTCCGAAGGCTCTCGCTCATGAGGGTCAGTTTGGACTGGTACGTCCCGTGCACCGGGATACAGGTGGGATGTATCTGCGTGTAGCAAGGGTTGGCGAAAAACGCCCCCTTCTTATACGCCCGGTACGTCGCGCTCACATTGGAGGCCATGGCATTGGTCGACAGGTAAAACACGTTCCCGTATCCCCCTGTGCACAGCACCACCGCATCGGCCGCGTGGCGTTCGATCTCCCCGGTGATCAGGTTCCTCACCACGATCCCCCGGGCTTGTCCGTTGATCACCACCAGATCCAGCATTTCCCGCCGGGAATACATCGTCACCTGGCCCGCCCCCACCTGACGCATCAGCGAACCGTAGGCCCC
>Ga0210077_1000367_pt1 | contig 17800 bp, 14 predicted proteins | sample RushMan_CattailN_5_FD_185556 | JGI IMG/M metagenome (GOLD analysis project Ga0210077, IMG submission 185556) | Wetland microbial communities from San Francisco Bay, California, USA, that impact long-term carbon sequestration -... | ecosystem: Environmental > Aquatic > Marine > Wetlands ... | reverse complement strand
GCTACCGGCCAAGAAACTTTCCGGCGGCAACCAGCAGAAGGCCATCGTGGCCCGAGAGCTCAGCCGTCCCATCAAGCTGCTGGTCGCCAACCAGCCTACTCGCGGTTTAGATGTGGGCTCCATCGAGTATATTCACCGCCAGATTGTTGATATGCGCGACCAGGGTGTGGCTGTGCTGCTGGTCTCGGCTGAGCTGGACGAGATCACCTCCCTCTCCGACCGTATCGCCGTGATGTTCCACGGTCAGATCGTGGCCACCATGGATGCTGGCAAGGCCACTCGCTCCGAGCTCGGCTTGCTCATGGCCGGTGCCAACCCACAGGAACAGGCCGAACCACCGAGCGAGGTTCCCACACCCGAACCTGGTTAATCATGGCTTAAACTAAAATCAAGACCCTTTGAGAAGCGTGAAGGGTCTTTTTGATTTCCCCAGCATATTCTATGTCTTAAACAATACCCCTTACCGTATGTTTTGTAAGGGCATAACGTTTGACATGCAGCAGCATGGTTGGGTTGTGCCTCCTCTCCATCCTCTGCATTTCTGCATTCGTAGAGGTGCAGCAGCCTGTCCGGTCTGATGTTTAGGCCGAATTGCTGCGCCCAATTATTCCTCTCCGTATTCCATGGGTTACACCTGATTTCCTCAGTAGTTTACCTCTGTAGAGACACCTCAGTGGGGTGTCTCTACGCTCTACCTTTCACTGGCACCCTTCCCTGTGATCGCTTTGCCTTGTCATCATATATCGCCAGGTTGTAAGGGTAAAAATCATCCTTTCCACAATCTTCAGTTCATCTGGCCAATCCCCGAACGCAGCTAAGATGAGAAATCTTAAAATATTGCGGTTTTTGCACAAATTTCCCCAAAACCTCTTGTGGCACAGAACATTTGTGCTATAATATATGTGTAATTACTCACCGAGTTCTTTTTATCACATAGGAGAGCCATAAAAAGGGAAAATAAGCAGTTAATCTGTCATTGCGAGGAGGGCGTTCTGGAAATTCAATCTATTTCACATAACCCGAAGCCCGACGTGGCAATCTGCTCGTAGCATTACTCAAAATCTACCAATATTCCGGATTCTGGTGAGTAGTAACATCAACCTGTAATTACTTACCCAAATTATTTTTCAACCATGCTCAGCCGTGTGCACTGTTCCTTCAACACCAATTGTCATTACGGAATCCAAGACGACTTTTCTTGGAAGGAGGGCTTCCTGGAAATCTTTATTCTCAATTCTATTAGGAAGCCCGACGAAGTAATCCGCTTTTTATGATCGTGTATCCTTAATATCTTTCGCCAACTGGTGAGTAACTACATATATGTGTTTAGACATCTCATTCAATGCTTTTCTTGCGAACCACCCTCCCATTATCCGGGTCGGCGCAAGCCGACCTTATACCTTTTACAGCTGCGGCTCTGACTACATTCAAAGCACGCAATTCGACTGCTATTTTGGGTTGTTTTTATTTACCCTCTATCAGTCCAAGCAGCCCTGACCCTGTTATGGAAAAGACCACGGAAATCAGATAATCATGAAAATCATAGCCCAGACAGCGGTCCTTTGTGTTTTTCATTAATGATTACCCTTCGTGTTCTTGGTCTTAATCTGTTTTCTACTCTTCACCCTTCGTATTTTTCTTTTCTATCCCCGTCGATACCCATACTATTACCAATCTCCCCCCATAAGATATTTTTAACCTCTTTTCCCTTAGTGTCCTTTCTGTCCTTTGTGGTTTTCTGTTCCCTTCCCACCCCACGAATTGAATCGATTTGTTTTCAAGGGCGTTTTTTACCCGAAGCAAGGAGCGAACTGTGCTCCGCAGTCGGGAGTATTTCTTTATGATCGGCGGGAGCGATCTCTGCGATCGATCCGAAACAATTCATCCGATAGTCGCCCAAGCCCTCGGTAATCACTATGCAAATATAATGTTTTTTCCCTCAACCCCCTTTGTGAACCTTTGTGTCCATAGTGACCTTCGTGTTTTTCTTTTTATTACACCCTTCGTGGTTTTCTATCTTTTCTCCCCACGATTTGAATCGATTTATTTTTCTAATGAAACAAATACTAAGACAGCCTATCATTCTCCCCCTATATTTCAGCGGTCGTCTCTAGTTAAGAAAGCACCTTATGCTTTCCCCAAGTCATCTGCCCCAAAAGCCCTCGGCAGTAGCTCTGCCAGCAGTGCCTCCTGCTTAACATGACCCTCACCATCCGCAATCACCACCTTGGTCTCCAGCCCAAACTCTGCCAGCACCTGCCGGCAGGCTCCACACGGGGTGCCACCGTTACTGCTGACCACCGCCATGGCCACGAACTCCCGCTCTCCCTCCGAAACAGCCTTGAACACTGCCACGCGCTCGGCGCACATGCTGGTGGGGTAGGCTGCACTTTCCACATTGCAGCCAGTGAAGAACTTTCCCGATGCCGTCAATAACGCAGCCCCCACCCGGTAGCTGGAATAGGGTGCATAGGCTTTCTCCCGCGCCTCCTGTGCCAGGTCAATTAGCTTTTGGCGCAGTTCACTGCTCAGTTCGTTCTTCATTTTGCCTCTCTTCCTGCGTTTCAGCAGCTTGCTTCTTCGCCCTCACCTTGCGGATGCGCCGCCCGGTAACCTGTTCGATGGTCAGGCTGATATCCCCCACCTGCAGGCTTTCACCCGTGGACGGCACCCGCCCGATATGCTCGTAAATGAACCCACCTAGCGTTTCTGTCTCTTCTGTTGGCAGCTGGCTGCTCATCACTTCATTAAAATCACGCAAGTCCACCCGTCCCTGGAAGATATACTCACCCTCCCCCACCTGGGTATACGGGGCCTCCTCGCTTTGGTCATACTCATCCTGGATTTCCCCTACGATCTCCTCGAAGATATCCTCCAGTGTCACCAAACCGGCGATTCCACCGTATTCATCCACTACCATTGCCATGTGTACGTGCCCAGCCTGCATCTCTTCCAGCAATTCATCCACCTTCTTGGCTTCAGGCACAAAGGTGGCCGGTCTCAGCAAGCTACTGAGCGATTCGATCTGATCTCCCTTGCGCCACACCCGCAGCAGGTCTTTGGCATACAGCAAGCCCAGGATGTTATCCACCGATTCCTCGTACACCGGCACCCGCGAGTGCCCCGATTTGATCAGCGCATCCACCGCCGTTGTAAGCGGCGTTGATATCTCCAACGCGGTGATATAGATGCGCGGCAGCATGATCTCGCGCACCAGAGTATCCCCTAGCTCGAAGATGGAGTAGATCATCTGGCGCTCATCCCCCTCCAGCACGCCGCCCTCATGCCCGGCATCCACCATGCTCTTCAATTCTTCTTCGGTCACGGTGATCAACGGTTCCGCAGCCTCACCCTTACGCCTTCCCAGCGCCAGCGGCAGCAGCAATAGGGGCGAGAGGATCACCGTCATGGTATGAACATAGGGTGCTAGGCGCATCGCCCAGGTTTCAGGTTGGTGGGTCACCCCCAGTTCCACCATCCATTCCAGCCAGAACACCACCGCAATTGCCAGGAACAAGATGCCCACCGTCACTAAAACCGTTGAGAGCGTCCAGCTTTGCGGGAAAACCAAAGCCAATAGCAAGCCAGCTCCTGTAAAGCGCGTGAAAAGCTGCACCAGGTTGCTGGCTGCCAGCCAATCTTGCTGGGTATGCAGCAGGCTGATTACCCGGTTCACCTTGTCTCCCTGCTCTTCCCGCATGGATAGCAAGCGTACCAGATTGGCTTTCAGCAATGCGGCTCGGTAAGCAATCACGAATAGGTCAAGCAATAACAGGACAATCAGGCCGATAATAATGAAATGGGTCACTTGTTCAACTCTTTGATAACCCTGGCGGGTACGCCCAATGCCAGTGAATTGGCCGGCACATCTTTGGTGACCACCGACCCTGCCCCCGTACGTGCCCCTGCGCCAACTTTCACCGGTGCCACCAGCATGGTATCTGAGCCAATGAAAGCCCCTTCACCAATCTCGGTGGGGAACTTCTGTGTGCCATCAAAGTTGCAGGTGATCGTCCCTGCCCCGATGTTTACCTCCGCCCCCACCAGGGTGTCCCCCAGGTAAGAGAAATGCCCCATCTTGGTTCCTTCACCCAGGGTGGAGTTCTTCACCTCACCGAAATTGCCCATGTGCACGCCTTTGCACAGGTGAGCACCCTTGCGCAAATGGCAGTAAGGGCCCATCTCCACATGGTCTTCCAGCAGGGCACCCTCCAGCACCGAGGCCAGCAGGGTGCAGTCATCACCAACCTGGGTATCTTTGATGATGGTATTGGGTCCGATGACGCAGTTTTTGCCAATCTGCGTGCTGCCATGCAGGTATGTACCGGGCCACAGGATGGTATCTTGCCCCAGGGTGACCTCTGGCTCGATGTAAATAGCATCCGGTTCGATCATGCTCACGCCTGCCAGCATCCAATTCTGGTTGATGCGCTGTCTGAGCAGTGCTTCTGCTTGCGCCAGGTGCACACGCGTATTAATCCCAATCACTTCGTTGGGGTCGTCCACTGGCAGGCTGTAGATGCGCTGCCCCTCCGCCGCTGCCATACTCACCAGGTCGGTCAGGTAGTACTCTCCCTTGGGCGAAAGCCTGATGCGCTTCAATGCCGGCCAAAGCCAGGCAGTACGGAAGCAGTACACCCCAGGGTTGAGCTCGTGGATTTGCAACTGCTCAGGTGATGCCTCGGCCTCCTCTACGATCTCACGCACTTGCCCATTGGCATCACGCAAGATGCGCCCAAAGCCGCGCGTCTCTTCGCTGCTTACTGTGAGCATGTTGAGTGGCTCATTATGTGTCTGAGCCAGCTCCACCAACTTCACCAGGGTTTCACCACGCAGCAGGGGCATATCAGCATAGGTCACCAGCAGCAAATCGCTCTTGTCGAGAAGTTGTTCTTCAGCTTGCATCACGGCATGACCGGTGCCAAGCAAAGGCTCCTGCAACGCATAGTCGGCTGCATCTCCCAGGGCTTTTCGCACCAGGTCAGCTGCATGCCCAACCACCATCACGGGTTTTTCCTGACTCACCTGTCCAATTGCCTGCAGGGTATACCAGGCCATGGGCTTGCCCACCAGCTGATGCAGTACTTTCGGCAAACCAGATTTCATTCGCGTGCCCAGACCTGCAGCCAAAATCACTGTGGAAAGCTTCATGATGATGCCTCCGGAAAAATAAAAGCGCAAAGCCATGCCCGGCAGCGGCAGCTTGTGCCACTTTTTCCTGGGGACTTTGCGCTAAACGGTTCTGCTGTCATCTGTAGTAACTAGCTGGGGCATCCGGACTCGAACCAGAATAAACAGATCCAAAGTCTGCTGTGCTGCCATTGCACCATGCCCCAATCTTCTCGCTCCTCTCTCAGAGCGTCTGGTATTTTATCATACTTTCAGCCGTTCCCCTCAAGCCGGGAAGAGCAACGCCTCAGCTCTCAGGTTCTTTATCATCATTCGGCGCTAATCCCAGGTCACGTGCCTGGTCATACGAAAGTACGTCTTTCCCCTGCAGTCCTTCAACCCCTTCACTGGCGTCCAATGATTCCCAAAAACGATCTGCCTTTTCCTTGGCGCTGTTTTCTGCCCCACTGGCGAATAATTTCTCCACCCCTGCCAGGGTCTCCTGGTCGACATGGACATCTTCGGTCAGCTCTGTTTGCTGCCGTTCAGCTTGCTCCAACCTGGCTCGCTCTTCTGCAGCCTGGTCTGATAATATACTCTCCAGGTCAGCGGCCGCTGTCTGGAGAGCTTGGTTGGTCGCTGACAATCTCTCTGGGTCAAAATAACCAGATGTCAGTACAAATAGAGCGTGGTTTTGCCCAACATTCACAATATACAGGCAATGCTGGAGGGTAGCGAAATATTGCATGCTTGCACCTGTGCCTCCACTTATCGCTTGGGTAACTTGCGAGCCAGCTTTATAAGCAGACAGCAACCCTGAGAGAACTACGGAGCTGCTGGTTATTAGTGAAGGATTGCCTGCTACCTCCACCACCTTTCCTGTATGGTCCACCAGTATGGTTGAGATAGCTTTCAACTGCTGTTTCAGCATCATCAGGCGCTCATCTAGTGAAAGCTTGAAACGCTGTGGCGTACTTTTACTGGTTTCGTCAGTAGAGGAGGCATCTACTACAGGCTTTGTGACAGCCGGCTCCTGATTTGTCAATATTGGGTTCTGCTCACCGACCTCTGGCCATAGGCAACGCTTCACCGATGCCAGAAAAGTATCGATGACTATCGGCTTATAGAAAAAAGCTTCGGCACCAGCCTCAGCAACCTGTTGGCGGGTGGATTTGTCTTCGACACCAGTAACCAGGATGATCTTCGCCTCAGGACGGCGCTTCTGAAAGCGGGATACCATCTCCAGGCCGGTCATACCCGGTAGACGATGATCCAGCACGACCAGATCAATAGGTAAAGAAGCACTGATGAACAATGCTTCCTCGGCAGAAGGGACGTCCAGTACGTCTATCTCAGAGCCCAATGTCTTGATACTGGCGCTGACCATGCGCCTGACCTGAGGATTATCTTCAACAACCAATACTCTATAGCCTGCCATGCTGAATCATTCTATCATGCTTTTAAAACCAGGGTGTCGCTAGCGTTTGCTAAACCAAACGTGCATATTTAATGCCAGTCATAAACCTGAAGATTTAAAAAAGGGCACGAAACCTCGTGCCCCATCAGATGAACCGTTGGTGTTCAGTGAGTAGTAAGGGTTACTCAACTCGCCAGCAAGCCACCAGGTGGTCATCGCTGACCTCACGGAAAGGAGGCTCTTCAATACCGCACACATCCAGGGCTACCGGGCAGCGTGGATGGAAGCGGCAGCCACCTGGAGGATTCAATGGGCTGGGTACATCACCCTCCAAGATGATACGTTCCCGCTTCAGGGTGGGATCTGGGATGGGAATGGCTGATAACAAGGCTTGAGTGTAAGGATGGAGTGGATTGCGGAATAAGTGCTCACGGGTGGTCATTTCTACCATTTTACCCAGATACATTACCGCCACCCGATCGGATATGTGCTCAACCACGCTCAGGTTGTGAGCAATAAACAGGTACGTGAGACCAAACTCGCGTTGCAAATCTTTTAGGATGTTGAGCACTTGAGACTGAATGGAAACATCCAGAGCAGACACAGGCTCGTCGGCGACAATGAACTTTGGGCGCAATGCCAAAGCACGGGCGATGCCGATGCGCTGGCGTTGCCCGCCCGAGAACTCATGCGGATAGCGCCGGGCATGATAGTCTTCCATACCCACCTTACGCAACATCTCGATGGTGGTCTCAAACCGCTCGCGTGGTGTACCGATATTATGGATCTTTAATCCCTCCGCAATCGATTCCCCGATGGGCATACGTGGATCGAGTGAGGCATACGGATCCTGGAAAATGATCTGCATATTACGGCGCATTGCCTTGAGGTCTTTACCCTTCAATTTAGCTACATCCACACCATTGAAAACCACCTGCCCACTGGTCGGTTCGATTAGCCGCAGCAACGTGCGACCAACTGTAGTCTTACCACAGCCCGACTCGCCCACCAAACCAACTGTCTCACCCTCCCGGACGTTGAAACTAATGCCATCTACTGCCTGCACCCAGGCTACCACGCGTTGTAAAAAACCACCGCGAACCGGAAAATATTTAACCAGCTCCTTGATCTCAAGCAGATTTTTCTTGCCATTGGTATGTACAGCTCGATCAGTCATCATTTATATCTCCAAGTCAGTAAGATCAGGAAGGTTTAAGCGGGGCTTTAAAGCCCTCGTAGTCTTGGTAGAGCCAGCAGCGGCAAAGATGATCGGGTTCATAGGGGATTAACTGAGGTTCCACCTGGGTACAGATGGTTAACTGGTGCTCTATGCGGGCTCGGCAGCGGGGTGCAAACTGGCAGCCTGGAGGCAGGTTGACCAGGTTCGGTACTGAACCAGGGATCACATCCAATACATCCTTTACCGTACCCAAAACAGGAATGGAGGCCATCAATCCTTGGGTATAAGGGTGTACAGGTTTTTTGAATAGGGTCCTGATATCCGCTTGTTCTACGATGCGCCCAGCATACATGACGGCTACACGGTCGGCCATTTCAGAGATTACACCCAGGTCGTGGGTGATCAGGATGACGGCGGTATCCATGCGGGTACGCAGGTCGCGCAACAGGTCAAGGATCTGCGCCTGGATGGTCACATCCAGGGCGGTAGTGGGCTCGTCAGCGATCAGCAACTGTGGGTTCAAAGCCAGGGCCATGGCGATCATCACACGCTGTGCCTGCCCACCAGATACCTCATGTGGAAAGGAATGCGCCTTGCTTTCGGGGTCAGGGATACCCACCAGAGTCAACAGCTCCACGGCTTTGTTCCAAGATTCTTCCTTGCCCATGTTCTGGTGGATTTGCATCACTTCTGCCACCTGGTCACCAATTTTGAACACGGGGTTAAGGCTGGACTGTGGCTGCTGGAAGATCATCGACATGCGGTTGCCGCGCATGTGCACCATCTCTGACTCTGAAAGTTCCAGCAGGTTACGGCCGTCAAAGGTAATCTCACCTTCCACCACCTTACCCGGGACACCAATCAGACGCATGATGGATAGAGATGTAACACTCTTCCCGCAGCCAGATTCGCCCACCAATCCAAGCACTTCGCCCCGCCCAACGGTGAGGTCAACACCATCAACGGCCTTAACCACACCATCTTCGGTGTAAAAATATGTCTTCAGGTTGTGAACCTCAAGCAAGGTATCCTTTTTATCTATCATGAGCGTCCTCTTTTAATATTATTATAATTTCTACATCCACAATGTATGTCATAAATTGGTTATTGTTTTTTGGTGCATACACCCTGTTCTTGCAAGGCAGTAACAATAGGTGCGAAGCTTTTAACATGATATGAACCTGGGTCAGTGTAGCTCCCTTCGATCCCAAATACCGGGTTGGTAGGAGCATGCCGACCATCCAGGGGGATAATTAGCCAGTTTACAGCTTTCATGAAAGCGTACTGCGAATGGATGGTTATCGGAGGGTCGTAGTGCAATTGGAGTACCATCATCGAAGAACTTGTTTGGTATTCCTGATATGTGGCATCCGACATACTGAGCTGATCCCAGCGTTTTACCCCGGTGAGGGCCATGTTAACTCCATTGTTAACCGCTTCAAAGGTTGATGTGCCTGGTTTAATATCAATTTCCTTACCATAACAATTCACCGTCATGCCCACGGGCACTTCTTTAAAAATTGGCCAAAACCAGAGAAGATCTCCAGTATTCATCGAGATGACGGCAAACAGAATCGCACCAAATATTACCACACCAGAAATGGCAGCTTTAATTAATGATGGTGAAGATGGCTTGGCCTCGGGCATATTATCTCTTTAAGCGCGGATCTAATGCGTCTCGCAGTGCATCACCCATGTAGTTAAAGGCCAGATTGACCACAAAGATGGCCAGGCCAGGGTAAAACACCTTAGCAGGTTGTGTCCACATGTCCGATTGGTATTCTGCAAGCATATTACCCCAGGTAGGAACGGGTGGCTGGATGCCGAAACCCAGGAAGGAGAGGGCTGATTCTAGAATAATCACGCCGCCCAGGTCAAGAGTAGCAGAAACGATAATGGGGGCCATAGCATTGGGGATCATATGTCGTAGAATTATCCCAAAATTACCCAAACCCATCGCTCGGGCTGCTTCCGTAAAATCCTGGTTGCGCAGGGATAGTACCATGCCGCGCATTAAACGTGCTGGGCCCATCCAGCCGAAGACGATCAGAATACCCGCGATGATCACCGCACTGCTCCATTCGGGAGGAAGGAATGGAATTTGAATACCTCGTAATAAAGCCGAAAATGCCAGTAGCAGGGGTAGCAACGGCAGGGTTAACATAAATTCGATGATACGCTGGATTAAATCGTCTAAATATCCGCCAAAATAACCAGAAACTGCGCCAACAATGGCACCGAAGGTTTCTGCACAAAGGGTGACCACGAAGGCCACCATCAGGGAAATACGCCCGGCATACAACAGGCGGCTGAAAACATCCCGGCCAATGGCATCGGTACCCATAATATTCTGGAGGGATGGAGGGGCATTCTTTAGGATAGATCCTGACGCGTCTTTCAGGCTTTGGGTAGGGTCATAAGGAGCAATCACAGGTGCCAGGGCACAGGCCAGTATGATAATTACCAATACCACTGAACTGATCACCGCCAGCTTGTGCCTTCTAAAGCGGTGCCAAACAATGGTCAGGTAGCTCTCTTCTTTTAGGGAGGCTAAGGTTTCACGATCAAGCTCTGCAACAGCCATTATCTTTCTCTCCTACTTGAAGCGAATGCGTGGGTCGACCACGGTATACAATACATCACCTAAAAGGGTGGCAATTACAACCAAAACAGCCTGGATAAATAAATAAGCCATAGCTACTGGCCAGTCGCTGGCACTCAGGGCTTCGAAATACAACCGCCCAACGCCAGGATAGGAGAAGACCGTTTCAGTGAGGATGGCACCACCAAAGATGCCTGGGAGTTGGAAGACCACGATGGTGATTATGGGGATGAGGGCATTCCGCAGCGCATGCTTGATGATCACCACGCGTTCGATTAATCCTTTTGCGCGCGCCGTGCGCACGTAATCCTGGCGCAATACTTCCAGCATGGAAGAGCGCATGTAACGCGACCAGCCTGCCAAATACAGCAAGCTGAGCATGATAGAGGGGAGAATGATATGCACCAACCGGTCGATAAAGCTGCCTTTGGAGATATTCAGGAGTGCTTCTAAAGTGCCCGGCTGCGCCTCGCGCACCAGCACGGTACCCCCTGAAGGCATGTACGGCAATCCCCATTGTTTGAAACCATAAGAGAACAGCAGAATCAGCATTAATCCGAACCAGAACACTGGCATGGCTGAGCCAAAGAAGGCGAAGGTAGTTACCGCATAATCCGTCCCGCTATACTGGTGCACTCCAGAATAAATGCCGATGGGGATGGCAATGATCAATGAAACCACTGTGGCAGTGATCATCAAAATCAAGGTGTTTCCCAGGCGGCTCTTTATCAGATCTACCACCGGCTGCCCAACCGCTAATTTCCAAGACCAGCCAAAATCCAAGCGCAGGATGCCACGGTTGGTGTTATGAAAACCAGAATACTGTTTCAGCAACCCATAAGAGCTCGTCAAACCGGAGATATTCAACCAGGTTCCATTTTCTGGCCTGGGTAAACCTTCACCGGTTGGGAAAGTATACGTAGTACTCTGGCCTACAGTAACCGTTGATTTAACCCCACCTGCATCTTCAATGGTGACCATATCGGCTACCACGCTGACTACTTTTCCAAATGCCACCAGGTCTTTGGGGCGAGCTTCCGTTATGGGTGGTTTCACCTGGATGTGATCGGCGGTAAATTCCCGCGTGCCAGTTTTCTCACCCCAGATCCACAAGGTATAACCGGTGGGAAGTAAGGCGGGGCTAGGATCGGTCCAGAAGCGAGCGTAATTCCATTGAGGTTCTTGTTCACCCGTATTCGGATCGTTGGTCACCAGCTGCTGCCCATCGGAACCCAGCTTCGGGTAGCGGTAATTACCTAAGCCTACATAGACCCAATCAGCACCCAGCCAATCATCACCAATCAGCCAGGTCAAGTAGCGCAGGAAGATCGGTTTGTTGATTCCCAGATAGGCCTCTAAGCGAGCCATATCCGCCTCCGAGGGGCGATTTTTCAAACTGCCGAGCTTAATCCCAGATAAAGGTCCCCCCGGGGCAATATTAAGCAACACATAGATCGCCACAGTGGAAAGCAGTACTACGATGATCATCTGGAAGAAGCGGCGGATTAGATAATTGGTCATAACAACCTCCACATCAATTTATGCAAGGCAAATTTCCACAGCTGCCAACCTCAAGCGGCTATGGAAAATCGCCTTGCGGATGTATCAAAAAGGTTCAAATTCATTAGTATTACTACTGACCAAGATTTTGGTTCAATATACTTACAAATTTATTAACAGAGTGGATCTAGTTATGTAAAAGTCCTGCAGCAATGATTTAAATTACATTCCTGAATTGGGAAGTTTTTGTTCCGAAAATAATTTCGGGTTCATTCACTATAAATCATGAAGGATGGTGGCAGTCAGCTGACTGCCACCATCATAAACACGGTAAATTTCTTTGACTAGGTACGTGTGCTGTGGGTATTACCCGCCGCAACCCGAACCGTAATCAAATTCCTCGATGTTCCACATCTCGCTGTTGGCAGTCGGGTCCATAACGAAGTTGCACATGTCAGGACGGGTTACCGCCAGCTTGAGGCGCAGGAACAGCGGTGCCACCGGGACGTCTTCTGAGAAGATGAACTGGGCATCTTTGGCGCCCTTCACATAATTATCCTCACCAGGTAGCGATTGGAGCTGCATACTGCAGGCCGTATCGAATGCTGGGTTGCTGTAGCCAGGATTGTTCTGTCCAGCCCAGCCATTGTCCGCTGTGGGGATTTGGTTGGTCAGGTACAGGTCGCATGGCGGCTGGACGCCAGTCAGCCAGGCGAAAGCACCCAAGTCGTAGTGGAGGCCGAAAAGTGGGCCTTCTGGGCCATCGGCAAACCACTGGGTTGAGTTCCAGTAATTCAAGGTGATTCCGATGCCGCATCCAGTTAGGCTTTGGGCCAGGATCTGGGTGTATTGCTGGCGCATGGCAGCGTTGGTGGTCTCAAATTTAAAGGCCAGCGGCGTGCCATCGGGAACGCCGGTCACACCAGAAGCAACACGCGGGGTAGCCGGGTCGCCATCTGAATCTACCCAGCCGACCTCATCCAAGAGAGCCTGAGCGGCTGCTGGATCATAATCGTAATGCTTGGAATCTGCATTGTACAGCGGGTGGTTGGGCGGCAGATAGGTATCAATCACGATCGACTGACCATACAGCACGGTATCAACCACTGCCTGGCGGTCCATGCACATGGTCACAGCCTGGCGTAAGCGGGCATCCCCAAAGGGACCCACACCATCACCATCGGTATCAAAACCGGAAAAGTCACCGGTATTTAGATAGCCTTCAGCAGGACGGATTAGGAAATCTGCATGCTCCCAGGTAGTGCCGGTAACGAAGGTGGCATTGACCTGGCCCTTGGCCTGCAGCTGGAGCAGCAATTGTGACTGGGCATCCAGAGAAGTGGTCTGATCCACGATGTCGCATTCACCAGCCAGTACGGCGGCGATAGCGGCATTGGCGTCACCAGCAGTTAGACGATAAACCAGGTTATCGAACTTGGGCAGACCTTCGCTGGCGCGGAAGTAATTGGGGTTCTTGTGGAGCGTGATTTGCTCACCCTTCACCCAATCATCAATGACGTAAGCTCCCCAACCTACCCACAACTTATCGGCATCAAAGGCGGTGACCAGGTCAGCCGGGGCATATTGACCCATGACGTGTTGTGGCATGGGTGGGAAAGTGCCAAGCGTATTGATAAAATAGGTCGAATCAATGTAACCCGGTATACCGGTCCACACATTGGTGACATCATCCGGAGCAGTGTAGGAAGCAGTCCGCTCACCAGTGTAGCGGGTCGGGTTGGGGGTGTCAGGATCCATGTACAAGCTGAAGGAATAAACCGAATCAGCTGCAGTTAAGGGGGTGCCATCCGACCACATCAGACCAGGCAGGAGTTTGGTGGTGACCACCATTTGGTCCATTTCGGTGACATTGGTGCCATCATACTCCACTGCGCAGTCCGCAGAGCGGCAGCCCGCAGGGCGCACCAGGGTACCGGGGGTATCGGTTGTCGTGGCAGTTAGTGTGGCGGGGTTGCCATCATTATCGGCCACAGTATCGCCTTCGGCAACGGCAACCGGGTTGATCACTGCATCGCCATCAGCCAGGCTGGGAAGCTTCTCCAGGATGATTGGCTGATAGTCAAAGGTTCGGTTATCAACCGGGCCATCGTAAATGGCTTCCTGAACCTGGGAAGCAGCCAGCATACTACCACCATAAACGTAAAGGGTGTCTGGCTCCTGGCCCAGGCAGATAACCAGGGTGCGGGGAGCTGCTTCGGTGGGTACTTCAGGAGCAGGGGTAGCAGTGACAACAACTTCCTGCACTACCGGGGTGCCTTCCACCATGACTTCCTGAGTCACAACGACGGTCTTGACAACTTCTGTCGGTGTGCATGCCGCGAGCGCCAAGGCTACGAGAGCCAAAAAGCTCAGGGCTAACAAAATTGATTTACGGGACATTATTTTCTCCTCCAAAGAGAATTTAGTTTGGTTTGGATTTATGTACAAATAATTTTGGGTCTTGCGTTCATAACATCACGTTATTCCCGAAGAACCACCTCCTTTCAGTGGGTTAGGTTAATTTATGGAGGATAATTATAACGAATTCCTAACCTTTCGTTAACTTCTAAAATATACACAAAATCCTCCAATTGGTCAATGGTCATCTTTATGACTCATTGTCGTCATGCCGGATAACAATCGTGGTTTTCTCCCGACAGATGGTTCGATAAAAAGATCAGCAGAAGATGTCACTGTCGATGAGCATGAGCTCTCGTTCCGTCTAAACCTCGATGAATTCCGCAATGACAATTAATGCATTTTAAAACACCAGTCATTACCACTTTTATGGGCAACCCTGCCCATAATTAAACAATTCAAGGTCAAAAAAGATACTACTGGCAATGGTTGATTGATCAATGCCACAAAAATCCGGGCGTGTTACAGACACCCGGAAATGCCAATACAGAGGCAGAGCGGGTAAGTCTTCGGAAAAAATGGCTTGTGCATCAGCGTGTTTTTGCGCATGTTGTGGCATATCAGTAAGCGAATACAGTGCGTCGAGGCAGGTTTGGTCATATTGTATATTGCTATACCCGCTGGCATTTACCCCGCCCCAACCTTTGGGGTGCTCTGGATAAGGGCCAGGAATCTCCGTGCTTAGGAATAAAGAACAAGGAGGCTCTGTTGAGGTCATCCAGGCATATTGTGCAAGGTCAAACTGCCGTCCAAATACCAGGCCTTCAGGCCCAGACGCGAGCAGTTCTTGCGCAGGCATTGTGTCTATGTTTATTTGAATGCCGCATTGCGATAGATTGGCTTGGATTAATTGGGCCGCAGTTTGATGTTCTGGGTCGTCTGATGTTAAATATGTCACATTGAAGGCTGTACCATCGGTAATACCCTGCACACCCTGGGCTATTCGTGGAGTCGAAGGGTCATTATCCCCATCTACCCAGCCTGCATTACCCAGCAAGGCAGAAGCGGCCTGTGGATCGAAGCTATAGTGCTTGGCATCTGGATTATATAAGGGATGCTCAGTGGGAACGTAAAGATCGGCTACTTGCATGTGACCTGATGAAAGTTGATCAACCAATGATTCCCGATCTATACACATTGCTACAGCCTGGCGTACTTCTTTAGAGGCGAAAAAAGCAGGATAATCTGCACTATATGGAGCAATATCGAACTCGATCAAGTCCCAGGCAAAGGCTTGCTGATATACGAGAGAGAGCTTAGCCTCTTTTGCTAATTGGAGTAATGAATCCAACTGTGTTTCCAGCCCAGCGGTTTGCTCCACCAGGTCACATTCTCCTGCTAACACCGCTGACAGAGCTTCGTTGTTGTCGGCCACGAATCGATAAACCAGGTTGTCAAAGTATGGTAAACCCTCAGCAGCGTGAAAGTACAGAGGGTTTACATGTAATGAAATATGATCACCCGCAACCCACTCATCAATCACATAGGCTCCCCACCCTAAGGGTTTACGAAAGCTTGCTTCATTACTTGACAGCTCGTTGACCGGAATGCCAGACCAGGCGTGCTGAGGTAAGGGTGAATAAAACTTAGTCTGATAAAGACCATCCATAAAACCCGGCAAGCCCACCCATTCAACACTGAGAGCATCAAGAGCTTTATATGAAGAAGTGCGACTCACCTGCTCAGGTAAAGCAGATGGATATAGGCTGCGGGCAACTTCATATGAATAGACAGAATCAGCAGCAGTCAGGGGTGTACCATCAGACCATTGTAAGCCTGGGATTAATTTAAAATCCACCACTAACTGATCCATCTGTATCGGGTCTGTTCCCGCATAGGTCTGCGCACAATTAATCTCGCTGCATCCACTGGGGCGATAAAGCGTGCCCTCTTCAAGGTTGGTCACATTTCCATTGGCATCCACCACCAAATCTCCTGTGCTGGCCGTGATACTTTGAAGTCGGGCCGTTCCATTTTCTAGCGAAGGCATGGATTCTAGGATAACCGGGGTTGCGTAGAAATTCTTCACGTCAATCGGACCATCATAAATGGCAGCCAAAACACTTTGCTCAGATGCAGAGATAGCAGAATATAAAAAAAGCGAGCGAGGTTCTTGAACCAAACAAACTGTAAGCAAACGCGATGGAGATAGGGTGGGTGTACTCGTCGCGGTTGAGGAAGCAGAGGGAACAGAGGAAGGAGAAACGAGACTCCCCTCACCTGTCGGCGGGGGAAGAAGGTTCCCTGTGCCGGCATTCTTCTGGTTGCATGCCACTAACCCAATTAGCATTAAAAGCATCATCAGGCTTTTATAATGCATGCTAGCTAAGGCGTGCCTGGATTCTTAATTGGAAAGAGTTTTCATTGATCCAGGTGAAAAGCGTTTGAGGCCAATCGTTTGAATAGGACGAAGAGAAAGCTTTGTGTTGTGGGAATAAGCGCAGTGCAGATAGATCAAATTTACTGCGTGAAGCCTGCGCCGCTTCCCACAATAAACGTGCGCGTCCATTATCTGGTGGACTCTGCTTGTTCACCCAGTTTTTTAGCATTTTACTCAGGAGCGCATCTGTTTTTTTATCCATAACTCACCACCTTTGAACCACCCGGAGGCATGGACTGAGCCAGGCCATTCCAACCATTAACAAATATCACCGGAGTATTATTTATTGATCACGTAAACTCATACTGTAGATCAGGCAAGATCTCACCCGCCATTAATCCCAGGCTTTGTTTTAATGCCTGACGACCATAATGCAAGCGAGATTTAACCGTTCCCACAGGGATGTCGAGGATTTCGGAAATTTCTTGCAGCGAGAGGTCGTTAACATAATAGAGAACAACCACACCTCGATGAGAAAGGGGCAAGGAAGATACTGCCTGTTGCACTTGTCGCCACGAATCATCCATCTCAGCCTGGTAGGCTGGCGTATCCTTGTGTGTGCCAACCAGCCAATCAGCAACATCCTCCAATGGGCGCAACCATCGCTGTCGCCGTTTGACCCAAGTGTAAGATAAATTCGTTGTCATGCGGTATAACCATGGTTCTAGCGGTCTTTTAGGATCTACATGGCTGGCGAAACGATGTAGTCGAAGAAATACATCATGCAACAAGTCAGCTGCGGCTTCAGCATCTCCCGTGATTGCTATTGCAGTGCGAAATACCAGCCCTCGATGACGATCATATAGCAATCCTAACGCATCGAGGCTGCCTGCCTGCAAACTCATGATCAAGTTGGAATCTGAAGTCGCTTCTTTCTTCTCCAAGCAAGTCGACATACCGGGTCCTTCTTTATATTACTCCTTTGCAAATGAAATGGTTCAAAAGTAATGCCTTAAGGCACGAAAAAAGCCACTAGAAAATAGCATATCCTGTGGGTAATCTAATCTAAATAGATATTTTCTTTACAACCCATATAACCACATTGATTATACATCTTTCTGTGTAAATCATCCCATAAAAATATTAAACTTTGCCTTACTGTATTAATTAGATTCGTCCTGGCTTAACCTCATTCTCACGTAAGAAGCATAGCGTTCGGGATGGATTTTTCCCTTTTTAAGAGCAGCCAGCACA
>Ga0210077_1000365_pt1 | contig 17878 bp, 18 predicted proteins | sample RushMan_CattailN_5_FD_185556 | JGI IMG/M metagenome (GOLD analysis project Ga0210077, IMG submission 185556) | Wetland microbial communities from San Francisco Bay, California, USA, that impact long-term carbon sequestration -... | ecosystem: Environmental > Aquatic > Marine > Wetlands ... | reverse complement strand
CCCGAGCCGATGGCAACGATCCCCTGCTCGGGCTCGAGCACGTCGCCCATGCCGGTAATGATCAGCGAATGCTCGCGGTCGGCAACCGCGAGCATTGCCTCGAGTCTGCGCAGAATCCTGTCGGTCCGCCAGTCCTTGGCCAGCTCGACGGCTGAACGAAGGACGTTGCCCTGGTGCTTGTCGAGCTTTGCCTCGAAGCGCTCGAACAACGTGAACGCGTCGGCGGTTCCGCCCGCGAATCCGGCCAGAATGCGCTCGTTGTAAAGCCGGCGCACTTTGCGCGCGCCCGCCTTCAATACGATGTTTCCGAGCGTCACCTGACCGTCGCCGCCCAAGGCGACTTCCGCGCCGCGGCGAACGGAAAGGATGGTGGTGCCGTGCAATTGCTCCATGTTGTCCTTCAAAAGCGCGTTGTAATCTTGGCCAGCGCCGAGATGCCCATCACCTCGAACAGGGCCGCGACCAGCTGGTTGACGTTGTCGAGCTCCAGGCGCTTGCCATCGCGAATCAGATCCGCCGCGAGATTGAGCAGGGCTGCCGCCGACACGAAATCAACTCTCTTAAGGTTCGAACAATCGACTTGAATCCTGGTTCGATCGGCGCTGACCTCGGAAATTACGCCAAAGAAAGCCGTGACGTTGCCCACGATTTCGCGCGGCGCCGCCAGCGATTCGAGCGCGGGCGGCTCCAGGTCGACATCGAACTGAGGCGCTTCGCATTCAAAGCGCCTCGCATATTCGGACGCGCGTTCCGCGAAGGCCTCGCGCTCGCCGAGCTCGCGGTGCAGATCGAGCAGCATCAGCCACAGTCGCTCCGCCGCGGGAGCGAGATTCTCCTTCCTGACCGCGCGCGCGAGGCTTCGCTTGGCCTCCGCAGCCTGCCCGTTCGCGTACAGGATTGCCGCCTCCTCGACCGCCGCCGCGAGCTCCGAGGAGGCGGACACCACCTCGATGTTGAGGCGTGAGTCGACCCCCATGCGGCTGCGCGCAAACTGCTCGGATGGCCAACCGAGCGGCAATTCCTGAGTCGAGTCGGGCGTCTTTGGCCTCTTGCCGCGCGGCTTCTTGTCGCGGGAATCCGAATTCACGCCGCCCTCCCTCGATCACTCTCACTTCGCCAGGCACTGCTCCAGGCCGGCGACGAATAGGTCTTTCGGCAGCTTCTTGCCGATGAATACCAGCACCGATTGTTTCTTCTCCGCCTTGCCCCATGGCTTGCCGAGATCGCCGCCCATCATCATGTGAACGCCCTGGAACACCACGCGGCGCGGGTTCCCTTTCATCCACAGCACGCCCTTGTAGCGCAGCAGGTCCGGCCCGTACACCTGGATCATGCCGGAGAGAAACTGCTCCAGCTTGTCGCCGTCGAACGCCTTGTCCGAGCGGAAGACGAACGATTCGACCTCGTCGTGATGCTCGTGGTGGATGTCGGTCAGAAATTCCGGATCGAGATCGAGAATCGCATTCAGGTTGAAGCCCCGAATGTCGAGAACCTCGTCCAGCGGCGCGTCGCCGAAATGAACCTTCTTGATCGGAGCGCGCGGATTCATCAGGCGAATGCGCTCGGAAAGCTTCTGCACATCGCCTTCGTCTACCAGGTCGGTCTTCGACATCAGAATCCGATCCGCAAAACCCACCTGCTCCTGGGCCTCGTGAAACTCGTCGAGTTGCTTGCCCGCATGCTTCGCGTCGACCACGGTGATGATCGAATCGAGCAGGTAATAGTTGCCGATTTCCTCATCGGTGAAGAAGGTTTGCGCCACCGGCCCGGGATCGGCCATTCCGGTGGTCTCGATGACCACGCGGTCGAACTTGAGCGCGCCCTGGCCGCGCCGTTCCTTGAGTTCACCCAGGATACGGATCAGGTCCCCCCGCACCGTGCAGCAGATGCAGCCGTTGTTCATCTCGACGATCTGCTCGTTGCTGCTCTCGATGATGTCGTTGTCGACCCCGATCTCTCCGAATTCGTTCTCGATTACCGCGACCCGATGCCCGTGATCCTCCTTGAGGATACGGTTCAGCAGCGTCGTCTTGCCGCTGCCGAGGAATCCCGTGAGGATGGTCACGGGAACCATGTTTTCCTGCTGCATGATGACTCCTTCCGAAGGGCTGAATTCTACCGCTTGCAGCCCTCCCGCGGATTCACCCCCTGGTCAGCAAGCGCTCCGGTCAAGCACCGAGATAGGGTGCGAGCCACCCCAGACCCGCGCTCGTTTCGCCGCGCGGACGGTACTCGCAACCGACCCAGCCGTCGTAACCGAGCTGATCCATCAGAGCGAACAGGTACGGATAGTTCACTTCGCCGATGTCAGGCTCGTGCCGCTCGGGCACGCCGGCGATCTGAATGTGGCCGACTCCGGCAAAGTACTGCTTGAGCTTGACCGCGAGGTCCCCCTCGACAATCTGGCAGTGGTAGAAGTCCATCTGAACCTTGACGTTTTGCTTTTCCGTCGCAGCACAGATCTCGTGCGCCTCCGCCTGCGTGTTCAGGTAGAAGCCCGGAATGTCGCGCGTGTTGATCGGCTCGATCACGCAGGTGATCCCGAGAGGCGCCGCCTGATCGGCGGCCCAGGCGAGATTCTCGATGTAGGTGGCGCGGTGACGCGCGCGCTCGGCTCCTGGCGCGATCAGCCCCGCCATCACATGCAGCCGCGAGTTGCCGAGCTCGCGCGCATAGCCAAGCGCCTGGTCGAACGAGCGCCGGAATTCGTCCTCCCTGCCCGGCAGCGATGCCAGGCCCCGCTCGCCCTTTGCCCAATCGCCCGGCGGCGCGTTGAATAGCGCCTGAGTCAGGCCGTTGCCGATCAGGCGCGCCCTGATCTCTGCCGGCCGATAGTCGTACGGAAACAGGAACTCGATCCCTCTGAAGCCGTCCTTCGCCGCGGCGGCGAAGCGGTCGAGAAAGTCGTGCTCCGGGTACATCATCGAGAGGTTGGCGGCGAATTTCGGCATGAGACGCGACCTATTTGACGGGGTATCGGGCCCTGATTTCGCTCACCTGCGCGTCGCTGAGCCTCCTGAGGCGCCGCCCCGCGAGCAGAAGGTACAGCTTCGCCGTGGCCTCGAGCTCCTCCGCCGCGTCGGCCGCGGCGGCAAGGCTCGAGCCGCCCACCACCGGTCCATGATTGGCGAGCAACAGGGCGTGGTGCTTGCCGGCGAAGCGGCGCACGGCGTCGGCGAGCTTGAGGTCGCCCGGCGCAAAGTACGGCACGAGCGGCAGGCGGCCGATGCGCATGACGTAGTACGCAGTGATCGGGGGCAGCACGTCTTCCGGATCGATGTCCTCCAGCACCGAAACGGCTACCGAGTGGGTGGCGTGCAGATGCACCACCGCAGCATTGCCCGGCCGCTCCTGGTACATGGCAAGGTGCAGGAAGTTCTCCTTCGACGGCGCGTCCCCCGATACCAGCCGGCCGCGCCAGTCGAGCTTGGCCAGCCGCGCGGGATCGAGCTTGCCGAGATTGGATCCCGTCGGCGTAATCAGCCAACCGTCCTCGAGCTTCGCGCTGATATTGCCCGTGCTGCCATGCGTCAGGCCGCGCGCGAAGATCGAGCGCCCCAGCTCGCAGATGTCCTCGCGTACGCGGCTTTCGCTCATCCCAGCATCCCCAGTGCCTTGCTGAAAAAATCGGTCGAGCCGAAGTTGCCCGACTTGAGCGCGAGCGCGATCGGCGCTTCGCCCGCGGAGAGCGTCCACGGCACGCCCGGGTCGATCTGCGGCCCGATGCGCAGCGCCTTGATGCCGAGGCGGTTGACCACCGCGCCCGCGGTCTCGCCACCGGCGACAACGAGCTTGCGCGCGCCGAGCTCGACCATTCCCTGCGCCAGGGCCGCCAGGGCCTGCTCGATGATCCGGCCGGCGCGCTCCGTTCCGAGCTCGGCTTGAACGGCTTTGACTTCTTCCGGCGAGCTCGTCGCGTAGACGAGCACCGGCTCGCGTGCGATCCGTGCACGGGCCCAGTCGAGCGCCTCCTGCACCTGCGCCTCGCCTGCGGCGAGCTTGCGGGCATCGATGCGGAACGCCGGACGGGTCTTCTGCCACTCCGCCACCTGCGCGTTGGTCGCCACCGAGCAGCTGCCGGACACGATCCCCGCGTAGCCGTCGATGCGCGGCAGCCGCGCCGCTTCGCCTGCGTGCGCGAGCTGCCCCGCCTTGCGGAAATTGGCCGGCAATCCGAGCGCCACCCCCGAGCCTGCCGTGACCAGCGGCATGTCGGCACAGGCCGCGCCGATGGTATCGAGGTCGGCGTCGGAAATGGCGTCGACTACGGCAATCCCGCAGCCCTCACGCTGCAGGGCGGCGAAGCGCTCGCGCAGCGCGGCGGCGCCCCTGGCCACCGTGTCGTAGCGCGCAAGCCCGACTTTCTGCCGGGTCTGGGCCTGCAGCACGCGCACCAGATTGGCATCCTTCATCGGCGTGAGCGGATGATCCTTCATCCCCGACTCGCTCAACAGCACGTCGCCGACGTACAGGTAACCGCGAAAGATCGTACGCCCGGCCTCCGGGAACGCGGGACAGGCGATCGTGAAGGAAGTGCCGAGCGCCTGCATGAGCGCATCGGTTACCGGGCCGATGTTGCCCCTGGGCGTCGAGTCGAACGTCGAGCAGTACTTGAAATAGAACTGCCGGCAGCCGTTGGCCTGGAGCCAGGCGAGCGCCGCCAGCGACTGCTCGACCGCTTCCTGCGGTGCGATGGTGCGCGACTTCAGGGCGACCACCACGGCATCGGCGTCGGGGGGAGGCCCTTGCGGCACGCCGATCGCCTGCGTGCAGCGCATGCCGCCGCCCACAAGCATGTTCGCCAGATCGGTCGCGCCGGTGAAGTCGTCCGCAATGCAGCCCAGTAGCACGATCAGTCTCTTCTTCTACGTGTGGACTTCGGGTAGGGAAATGCCTGTGAGGGCCGCGAACATCTTGATGACCGCCGAATCGTCCTCGCCGCCGTGGCCATGCGCCGAGGTCGCGAGGTACATCTGGTGCGCAGCAGCCGTCAACGGGAGCGGAAAAGTCAGCTTTCTCGCGGCATCCAGCACGATACCGAGGTCCTTGACGAAGATGTTGACTGCCGACAGCGGAGTGTAGTCGCCCGCAAGGATGTGGGGGACCCGGTTCTGGAACATCCAGGACGCCCCGGCGCTGTTGGAGATCACTTCGTAGAGCGTGGCGGGATCGGCGCCTGCCTTGATTCCGAGCGCCATGGCCTCGGCAGCTGCCGCGATATGCACGCCGGCAAGGAGCTGGTTGATCATCTTGACCGTCGATCCAGGACCGATTTCGTCGCCCAGGCGATAGACTTTCTGCGCAATCGCCGCCAGAAATCTTTCGACTTTGGCGAAGCTCGCGGGCGCGCCGGATCCCATGATCGTCATCTGACCCTGCGCCGCCTTGGCCGCGCCTCCCGACACCGGCGCATCGAGCATTTCGATCCGCCGCTCGCCCAGGCGCTTTGCGAGGGAGCGCGCAAATTCCGGCGCGACCGTGACGCTCAGGATGACCACGCTCCCCGGCGCCAGGCCCTCTACGGCGCCGCCCGGGCCGAACAGAACGCTCTCGGCCTGCTCCGAATTGACGACCAGGACGATCACCGCCGCGCACCCCTTCGCCATCTCGGCTGCGATCGGGAACGCCTGCGCGCCCTCCTTCGCGAAGGCAGCGCGCACGTCCGGCCGGGTATCGCACACGCGCACGTCAAAGCCAGCGCGCAGCAGCGACCGAGCCACACCGCCGCCCATCGCCCCCAGACCGATCACACCAACAGTGCGTTCCGACATTTCCCTATCCTCCGTGCCGCTCAGGCTCTTGCGATGAGCAATCCTTTCAAATATTCGCCCTCGGGAAACTCGAGCGCGACCGGATGGTCTGCGGCAGCGCTGAAGTGCTCGAGAACCTTTCCGCTGACTCCGGCATCGACCGCAGCGCCGGCCACGATCGAGCGGAACAGCTCTGCCGAGACGCCGCCGGAACAGGAAAAGGTCGCCAGCAGCCCGCCCGGCGCAAGCAACTTGAAGGCGAGCAGATTGATGTCCTTGTAGGCACGGGCGGCGTTTTTCGCCTGTGCGGCGGTAGGGGCGAATTTGGGCGGATCGAGCACCACCATTCCGAAACGCGCGCCGCGGTCTCGCAGCGCGCGCAGGTGCGCGAACACGTCTGCCTGAACGAACTCGACCCGTCCGGCATCCAGCTGGTTCGCGGCGAGATTCTCGCGCGCAACGGCGAGCGCGGGGGCCGAGCTCTCCAGCGCGAGCACGCGCTTGGCGCCGCCCGCGAGCGCAGCGAGCGCGAACCCGCCCGTGTAGCAGAAGCCGTCCAGCACCTCGCGCCCGGTCGCGAGTGCACGTACGCGCTGGCGGTTGTCCCGCTGGTCCAGAAAGAAGCCGGTCTTCTGCCCCTGCTCGACATCCACGTGAAAGGCCAGCCCGTGCTCGACGATCGCGCAGCGCGCCGCATGACGGTCGCCGCGCGCAAAGCCGGTGCGCGGCTCGAGGCCCTCAAGCGCGCGTACCTCGGCATCGGAGCGCTCGTAGAGGGCCTCGCAGCCGGTCAGCTCGACGAGCGCATCGAGAATCGCCTCGCGCCAACGCTCGGCCCCGGCCGACAGGAACTGCGCGACCAGCACATCCCCGTAGCGGTCGACCACGAGCCCGGGCACCCCGTCGGACTCACCGTGAACAAGGCGCAGCGCGTTGGTTTGCCGCGCGGCAGGCAGCCCTTCGCGCAGCGCGAGCGCATTCGCCAGCCGCGTGCGCAGGAAACCGGCGTCCACGCGAGCGTCCGGATCGAAACTCCATACCCGCGCCCGGATCTGCGACTGCGGGCTGTAGGCCGCCAGCGCGAGCGGCTGGCCGGACGCGGACACGACTTGCACCGTCTCGCCGAGCTGCGGCGCGCCCTCGACCCGCGCGATCGCGCCCGAGAACAGCCAGGGATGCCGTCGCCTGAGCGATTGGTCGCGACGGGGCTTCAGATGCAGTCGTGTCGGAAGCACGCTATTTCCTGCGCGCGCGGGGGTGCGCGGCGTCGTAGACCTTCGCGAGCGACTGAAAATCGAGATGCGTGTACACCTGTGTGCTCGAGATGCTCGCGTGTCCCAGCATTTCCTGGACCGCGCGCAGATCCTGCGACGACTGCAGCACATGGGTGGCGAAAGAGTGGCGCAGCATGTGCGGATGGAGCGGCGCGTCGAGCCCCTGGCGCCGGCCCCACGCTGCCAGGCGCGCGCGCACCGTTCCCGGCGCAATTCGGGTGCCGCGTACGCCCACAAACAGCGCGCGCTCCTGCGGCGCGGCGAGTTGCGCGCGCACCGCGAACCATAGGCGCAAGGACTCGCGAGCCCTGCTGCCCACGGGAACCGTGCGCGTCTTGCCGCCCTTGCCGGTCACGGTGACTTCGCCAGCGGCGAGGTCGAGGCGCCCCGTATCGAAGTCGAGCCCGATCAACTCGGCCAGGCGCAGCCCGGACGAGTACATCAGCTCGAACATCGCGCGGTCGCGCGCAAGGGCCGGCGAGGCGGACGATACGCCCTCGAGCAGGCGCTGCGCGGCTTCGACCGACAGTGCCTTGGGCAGCCTTCTGGCCGCCTTCGGCGCCCGAACGCCCTCGCAGGGATTGGCCCGGAAGCCGCGGTGCCGCGCGAGCCAGCGGTACAGCCCGCGCCAGGCCGACAGCGTGCCCGCAAGCGAACGGCCCGACAGGCCGGCGGCATGCAGCTGCGCCATGTAGTGCCGGACCTGAACGGAGTCGAGCGCGGCGAGCGGTCTTCCCTGCGAGAGCCGCAGCAGCACCGCGAGAGCGCGCGCGTAATTCGTGAGCGTGCCGGAAGCGAGCCTGCGCTGGTGCCTGAGCGCCTCGAGGTGCTCGCGCACCAGCGCGGCGTCGGGATGCGTGGCGGGTGGTGCTTCTGCCACGCGGTGGGCTCCTGCGCGCGCTACAAGCGCGCCGCAACGCCGGCGGCGCACAACTCGCCGATGCGGCGCAGGTAAATGGTCCCCATTTCGGGGAAGAAGCGCTCGGCGTCCTCGCTCCCGAGCGCAAGCAGCCCGAACACCGAGGGCTCCCCGAGCGGAACCAGAGCCATCGAGCGCAGGTGCTGAGCTGCCTCGCCGAACCACTCCAGGTAAGGATTGTCCGCGATCGCCGCGCACTGCGGCGAGCCCATGGCCTCCGCGTGCTGACGTTGCGCCTCGGTGACCGCCAGCGATTCGTCGAAATCGACCGGCACGGACTTGCCCCAGACCCGCATCGCGATGTGCGGCACGGCGAAATCCTCGCCAAGATGAAAGTAGAGCGCGTGCGTCAGTGCCGGGAAGTCGCGCGCGCCGACCAGCGCCGTCGCCAGGCGATGCACCTTCTCGCTGATCGCATCGTTCTCTTCCCCGAACTGGATCAGCTCGCCGAGCTTGCCTTCCAGGAGCTTCACCTTCTCGCGCAGCGTGATGGTCTGACGCTCGGCAAGCGGTATCGCGCGCCCGCCGTAGGGATGCGGCACGCTGATCGACTCGAAGAGCTCGGGATGCTGGTCGAAGAACTGAGGGTGGGTCCTGAGGAATTGCGCGACTTCTTGTGCGTTCATGTTGTCTCGTCCAGATCGATGGTCCCCTCGAAGACGCTGTGCGCCGGGCCCTTCATCCAGACGGCATTGTCGCCGCCTTGCCAAGCGATGGTCAACGTTCCGCCACGCGCGTCCACGCGAACCGGCGACTCGAGCAGTCCGCGCGCAATTCCGGATACCGCAGCCGCGCAGGCGCCTGTGCCGCAGGCAAGGGTCTCGCCGACTCCCCGCTCCCATACCCTCAGCGCGATCCTGTGACGGTCGCGCACCTGCATGTATCCGGCATTGACGCGATTCGGAAAGCGCGCATGGTGCTCGAGCAGCGGGCCCTGCGCGGTCACCGGCGCCCGCTCGATGTCGTCGACCAGCTGCACCGCGTGCGGGTTGCCCATCGACAGCATTGCCAGCTCGACCCGCGCTTCGCCGACTTGCAGCACCTGCACGAGCGGGGACTCGAGCGCGGGAGGGCCCATGTCGACGCTCACTTCGCCGTCGTCCTCGAGGCGTGGCGCAATGAGGCCGCCGAGCGTCTCAACCCGGATCTCGCGCTTCGCCGTCAGGCCCTTGTCGTGAACGAAGCGGACGAAACAGCGCGCGCCATTGCCGCACTGTTCGACCTCGCCGCCGTCGGCGTTGAAAATCCGGTAGCGGAAGTCGGCCTCCGGGCGGGTGCTTCGCCCGACCACCAGGATCTGGTCGCAGCCGACGCCGAAATGCCTGTCGGCCAGGCGGCGCAGTTGCGCCGGGGTGAGCGCGAAGGACGACTCGGTCGCATCGAGCACGACGAAATCGTTGCCTGCGCCTTCCATTTTGGTGAAAGCGATGTGCATCATGCCGCCCGCAATAGACGATGGTGCTCGACCGAAATGCAACGATCCATCACGACGAACAAACCGGCCGCGCGCGCGCGCTCGGCGGCTGCTTCGTTGATGATGCCGAGCTGGATCCAGATCGCAGGCAGGCCGAGCTCGATGCACTGCCGGACGATCGAGTCGACCTCGCCGGCAGCGCGGAACACGTTCACGATGTCGATCCTTTCCGGAACCATGTCCAGGCGCGGATAGGCCCTTTCTCCAAGCACCTCGCTCACCGCCGGCCGCACCGGAATGACGCGGTAGCCCCAGCCCTGGAGGCGGCGCGCGATGCGATGGCTCGGGCGCGCGGTTCTGGGCGAAAGGCCCACCACCGCGATGGATCTCGCTTGAGCGAGCAGGGCTCGCATGTCTTGATCCGGTGGATTGCGAAACACAGGCCGGAATCCTACGCGTAAAAGCGCGCCTCGCCCTCGGGGCGCGTCTTGAAGCGCTTGTGCATCCAGTAGTACTGCTCCGGCGCCTCGAGCACCTTGCGCTCGATGTAGGCGTTCATGCGCAGCGTATCCGCCTCCACGTCGCCTGTCGGAAAATCGCTCCAGGGCGCCTCGATCGACACCACGTAGCCGGCGCCGTCCGGCAGCATGCGAGTCACGCAGGGCAGGACCCTCGCTCCGGTCACGCGTGCGATCCGCGCCAAACCCGGCATCGTCGCCGCCGGCACGCCGAAGAAGGGCACGAAAAGCGCCCCGCGCGGGCCATAGTCCATGTCCGGGAGGTAGTACAGCGGACGGCCCTCCCGCATCGGGCCGAGCACCGACCGGATGCCGTCCTGCCGCGACACGAGCTTCTGGTCTCCGAATCGGGTCCGCCCGTCGAGCAGGCGCGCGGAAAGGCGCGCGTTCTTCTGCTGCGCGTACATGCTCACCATGTCGATTTCGCAGGCGAGACGCGCAAATCCCGCGTCCAGGCCGACGAAATGCGGCGCGAACAGGATCACGGGCGAGCCGCCAAGCGCGCGCAGGTGCTCCAGTCCTTCGATCTGAATCAGCCTCTCGATCCGGCTGCGCGGGGCCCACCACAGCGTCGCGTGGTCGATGAAACTGCGGCACCAGGCCGCAAAGTGCGCGCGCGCGAGCCGATCGCGCTCGGCGCGGGCCATCCAGGGAAAGCATTTCGCGAGGTTGACGCGCGTCACCTTGCGCCGCTCGCCGACCAGACGGTAAGCGAGCGGTCCAAGCGCGTTGCCGATGGCGTTCAGCGTCCGCTGGGGCAGCAGGTGCAAAAGCCACATTACCGCGAACAACAGGCGGATCACGCTAGGCCTCCCGGCGGGGGCGGCGCGCGGCGCGGCCGCTTGTAGCGGTTGTACCCCCAAAGGTACTGCTGCGGGCTTTCGCGCACGAGTTCCTCCAGCGCGCGGTTGACGCGCATGGCGTCCGACTCGCCGGCCCGGGCGGCAGGCAGCGGCCGCAGGTGCACCACGTATCCCCCACCTCGCGGCAGGCGTTCGCCAAAGGCGAGCAAGGTGACGCTGCCGGGACGGACTGCAAGCCGGCTCGCGAGCGTCATCGTGTACGCGGGGCGCCCGAAGAAGTCGACCCACTCGCCTTCGCCCTCGCTCGGCACCTGGTCCGGCAACAAGCCCACCGACTCGCCGCGCTTGAGCGCGCCGAGCAACTCGCGCACTCCCGCGTAATCGGGCGTCGCAAGACGCAGGTTCGGTCCCGCGCGGCCGCGCTCGATCAGCTTCTGCACGAAGCGAAGCTTGGGCGGTCGGTAAAGCGCGGTAATCGGAAAGCGCTCGGCGGCGACTTTCGCGGTGATCTCGAAGCAGCCATGGTGCGGCGTGAGAAAGACGATCCCCAGCCCCTGCCGGCGCGCGTCGTCGATCAATTGCTCGCCATCGATGCGCCTCACCCAGCGCAGAACGTCGGCGCGGGGCCGCAGCCAGATCGCGGGCAGCTCGAGCATGCCTTTGCCTGCGGCCGCGACCGCCCCACGGCGCGTCGCGGCGTCCCGGTAGCCGGCCTGCGCGAGGTTCTCCAGCAAATGCCGGCGGTAGGTCGGCGAAGCGGCGTAGGCGAACCAGCCAAGCAGCGCTCCCGCCGCGTGCAGCAACGGCAGCGGAAGCGCAGCCAGCAGGCGCATCAGCAGCAGCATCGCAGTGCGCGCATCGCTTTGATTTGCCGGGATCTATAAGGCGCGATCAAAACTTTGGTATCCTTGCCGGCTCTTTGCAACCTGTTCGCCGCATGCTCATTGCGGCGGCCACAACGATTGAGGCGCAAAAGACATGAGCGAATTCCTTTTTACTTCGGAGTCGGTTTCCGAGGGGCACCCGGACAAGGTCGCCGACCAGATTTCTGACGCCGTGCTTGACGCGATTCTAGCGAAAGACCCTCGTGCACGGGTCGCGGCGGAAACCCTGGTCACGACGGGTCTGGTCGTCATGGCCGGCGAGATCACGACCGCCGCCACCGACATCGACTTTCAGCATGTCGCCCGCGAAACGATCAAGCGGATCGGATACGACAACACCGAATACGGCATCGACTACAAGGGTTGCGCCGTGATGGTGTGCTACGACAAGCAGTCGGCCGATATCGCGCAGGGCGTCGACGAGGGCAAGGGCATCGACCTCGACCAGGGCGCCGGCGACCAGGGACTGATGTTCGGCTACGCCTGCGACGAAACGCCGCAACTGATGCCGCTGCCGATCCATCTTTCGCACCGCGTGGTCGAGCGCCAGGCCGAGCTGCGCCGCGACGGACGGCTGCCCTGGCTGCGTCCGGACGCCAAGTCGCAGGTCACGATCAAGTACGTCAACGGCAGGCCGCAGGCGATCGACACGGTGGTGGTGTCGACCCAGCACTCGCCCGACGTCACCCACGAGCAGCTCTCCGAAGGGGTGATCGAGGAAATCATCAAACCCGTGCTGCCGAAGGAGTTGATCAAGGGCGACATCAAGTACCTGGTCAACCCGACCGGACGCTTCGTCGTCGGCGGACCGCACGGGGATTGCGGCCTGACCGGGCGCAAGATCATCGTCGATACCTACGGCGGCGCGGCCCCGCACGGCGGCGGCGCCTTCTCAGGCAAGGACCCGTCAAAAGTCGACCGCTCGGCCGCCTATGCGGGTCGCTATGTGGCGAAGAACATCGTGGCTGCGGGCCTCGCCTCGAAGTGCCTGGTGCAGGTCGCCTATGCGATCGGCGTGGCCAAACCCGTGTCCGTCATGGTCGACACCTACGGCACCGGGAAAATGTCCGATGACGCGCTAGCCAAACTGGTGGCGACGACTTTCGATCTGCGGCCGAAGGCGATCATTCAAACGCTCAATATGTTGCGCCCGATCTACCAAAAAACAGCGGCCTACGGACATTTCGGACGCGAAGAGCCGGAATTCACGTGGGAGGCAACCGACAAGGCGCTGGCCCTCAAACAGGCCGCGTAGGTATAATTCGCGCTGCTGAGGAGCGCTGCGATCCCCGCCCGCCGGGGACCAGGCTCAGCTAAATCAAACTGCGCTCGCGCCGGAAACGGTGCGGGCGCTTTGCTTTTCTGGAGACCGAATATGAACGCACCCAACGCGAATTTCACCGACTACAAGGTCGCCGACATCAAGCTGGCGGACTGGGGCCGCAAGGAAATCGCGATCGCCGAGTCCGAAATGCCCGCGCTGATGGGGATCCGCAGGGAGTACGCAAAAGCGCAGCCGCTCAAGGGCGCCCGCATCGCCGGCTCGCTGCACATGACGATCCAGACCGCGGTCCTGATCGAGACGCTCAGCGCGCTGGGCGCCGAGGTGCGCTGGGCCTCGTGCAACATTTTCTCGACCCAGGACCATGCCGCGGCGGCGATCGCCGCGGGCGGTACGCCGGTGTTCGCCTACAAGGGCGAATCTCTCGACGAATACTGGGATTTCACTCATCGCATCTTCGAGTTCGACGGCGGCAAGGGCCCGAACATGATTCTCGACGACGGCGGCGACGCGACGCTGCTTGCGCACCTCGGCAGGCTCGCGGAGAAGGATCCCTCGGTCATCGCCAAGCCGGGCAGCGAGGAGGAAACCTCGCTGTTCAACACGATCAAGAAGCGCCTCGCGGCCCAGCCCGGCTGGTACTCGGCGATCAGCAGGGAGATCAAGGGCGTAACCGAGGAAACCACCACCGGCGTGCACCGCCTTTACCAGATGCACAAGGAAGGTCGGCTGCTGTTCCCGGCGATCAACGTCAACGACTCGGTCACCAAGTCGAAGTTCGACAATGTCTACGGCTGCCGCGAGTCGCTGGTCGACGGCATCAAGCGCGCGACCGACGTGATGGTGGCGGGCAAGATCGCGCTGGTCGCCGGCTACGGCGAAGTCGGCAAGGGCTCGGCGCAGGCGCTGCGCGGCCTGCAGGCCCAGGTCTGGGTCACCGAGATCGATCCCATTTGCGCGCTGCAGGCGGCGATGGAGGGCTATCGCGTGGTCACGATGGACTACGCGGCCGACAAAGCCGACATCTTCGTCACCGCGACGGGCAATTTCCACGTCATCACGCACGAGCACATGAAAGCGATGAAGAACAACGCGATCGTGTGCAACATCGGCCACTTCGACAACGAGATCGAGGTCGCGGGGCTGAAGGACTACAGGTGGGAGAACATCAAGCCGCAGGTCGACCACGTGATCTTCCCCGACGGCAAGCGGATCATCCTGCTCGCCGAGGGGCGTCTGGTGAACCTCGGCTGCGCGACCGGCCACCCGTCCTACGTCATGAGCTCGTCGTTCGCCAACCAGGTGCTGGCACAGATCGAGCTCTTCACCAGGACCAAGGACTACCCGGTAGGCGTGTACATCCTGCCCAAGGCGCTCGACGAAAAGGTCGCGCGGCTGCAGCTCACGACCCTCAGCGCGCAACTGAGCGAGCTGACCGACGAGCAGGCTGCCTACATCGGCGTGCCAAAGGCGGGACCGTACAAGCCGGAGCACTACCGCTATTGAGGGGGTTTCCATGCGCATCGCCGTGATGGGGGCGGGCGGCGTCGGCGGCTACTTCGGCGGCCGGCTCGCGCAGGCGGGCAACGAGGTGGTGTTCATCGCGCGCGGCAGGCACCTCGAGGCGCTGCGGGCGAAGGGGCTCAGCCTCAGGAGCGCGGCGGGCGACGCGACGCTCAGGGTCGAGGCGGTCGAGGATCCCGCCGACGCAGGCAGCGCGGACGCGGTGCTGTTCGCGGTCAAGCTGTGGGACACCGAGAGCGCGGCCGAGCGCATCCGGCCGCTGGTCGGCCGCGGCGGGGTCGTGATTCCGTTTCAGAACGGCGTCGAGTCGATCGAGCGGATCGGTGCGGTACTCGGGCGCGAGCGGGTGATGGGCGGCGCAGCCTATATCGCGGCTCGCATCGGCGCTCCCGGCGAGATCTTGCACACGGGAACGATGGCGCGCCTACGCTTTGGTCCGGTCGAGCCCTCGCAGCGCGCCGCGGCGCAGGCGTTTCACGCCGCCTGCGTCAAGGCCGGCATCCAGGCCGAGGTGAGCGACGACATCGTTCGCGTGCTGTGGGAGAAATTCGTGCTGCTGGTGGCGATCAGCGGCACGACCAGCGTTGCGCGCTCTCGCATCGGCGTGGTGCGTACCGACCCCGACCTCCGGTGGCTGCTCGAGGCGGCGATGCGCGAGACGTGGGAAGTCGGCCGAAAGCGTGCCGTAGCTCTGGCGGACGACCTGGTTCCAGCGACGCTCAAGATGGTCGACGGTCTGCCCGCGGAGATGACTTCGTCGATGCACGGCGACCTCGAGGCCGGCGGCAGGCTCGAGGCGCCCTGGCTCGCGGGCGCGGTGGTGCGCATGGCGCGCGAAGCCGGGCTCGAAGTACCTGCCAACCGCACGATCTTCGCCGCGCTCAAGCCGTTCGTGGAGGGCCGGCAGTGAGCAGGTCGGAGAATCTGGACATCAGCTTCGAGTTCTTCCCGCCCAGGACCCCGCAGGGCAAGGAGAAGCTGCGCGCGACCTGGCAGCAGCTCGCGCAGCTCAAGCCGCGTTTCTTCTCGGTCACCTTCGGCGCGGGCGGCTCGACGCGCGAGGGAACCCTCGAGACGGTGCGCGAGATCCGCGCCGCCGGTCACGAGGGCGCGCCGCATATTTCCTGCGTCGCCTCGTCGCGATCGGACATCGACGCCCAGCTCAAGCTCTACCGCGACGACGGGATTCGTCACATCGTCGCGTTGCGCGGCGACCTGCCTTCCGGGCTCGCCGCCTCCGGCGAGTTCCACCACGCCGACGAGCTGGTCGCCTACATCCGCGAGACCAACGGCGACCTGTTCCAGATCGAGGTGGCGTGCTATCCCGAGTATCACCCCCAGACCCGCAATGCCGCCGACGAGATCCGCTATTTCAGGAAGAAGGTCGATGCCGGCGCAAATGGCGCGATCACGCAGTACTTCTACAATCCCGACGCGTATTTCAGGTTCGTCGACGACTGCCGCGCCGCCGGCATATCGCTGCCGATCGTTCCGGGCATCATGCCGATCGGCAACTTCTCCCAGCTGGCGCGGTTCTCGGACGCCTGCGGCGCCGAGATCCCGCGCTGGATGCGCTTCAAGCTGGAGAGCTTCCGCGACGATGTCGCCTCGATCCGCTCTTTCGGTCTCGACGTCGTGACCGATCTATGCGATCGCCTGCTCACCGGCGGCGCGCCGGGACTTCACTTCTACACCCTCAATCAGGCGGGCCCGACGAGCACGATCTGGCAGCGGCTCGGCCTCTAGCCGGTCAGGCAGCGCGCTTTTTGCGCTGCGCGTCGCTCGCGTGCATGCTGGCATAGGCGCCGTGCGCCGCCGCCTCCGCGTCGCCGACGTGCACGTCCATGCCCATGTCCTCGAGCACCGAGCCGAGCGCCGACAGGCACAGCATGACGTTGTCCGGCCGGCACGAATAGCCCATCAGGCCGAAGCGCCAGATCTTGCCCGCGAGGGGCCCGAGGCCGGCGCCGATCTCGATGCCGAATTCTCCGAGCAGCGTCTTTCTCACGTCGGCCTCGTTGACGCCTTCCGGGCAGATCACGGCGTTCATCTGCGGCAGCTGGTTCTCTTCCTTGACCAGGAACTTCAGGCCCATCGCCTCTAGCCCCGCCTTGAGCGCGACGTGGTGGCGATGATGCCGCGCCCAGCTGTTCTCGAGCCCCTCTTCGCGGATCAGCAGCAGCGCCTCGTGCAGCGCGAACAGCGAGTTGGTGGGCGCGGTATGGTGATAGGTGCGCGTGCTCGCGCCCCAGTAGCCGAGCAGCAGGTTCATGTCCATGAACCAGCTGTGGATCTTGTCCTTGCGTGCCTTGACGCGCTCGACCACGCGCTCGGAGAACGACACCGGGGACAGGCCCGGCGTGCACGACAGGCATTTCTGGCTCGCCGAATACACCGCGTCGATGCCCCACTCGTCGATCCGCACCGGGGTGCCGCCGAGCGAGGTCACCGCATCCATGATCACCATCGCGCCGTGCTTGTGCGCGATCTTGGCGATCGCCTGCGCATCCGACTGGCAGCCGGTGGAGGTCTCGGCGTGCACGAAGGCGACGATCTTGGCGTCCTTGTTCTTCTTCAGCGCGTCCTCGACCTTCTGCGGATCGACCGGCTCGCCCCACTTGTCCTCGATCACGACAGGCACTCCGCCGCAGCGGATCACGTTCTCCAGCATCCGCCCGCCGAACACGCCGTTGATGCAGACGATCACCTTGTCGCCCGGCGCAACCATGTTGACGAAGCAGTACTCCATGCCGACCGATCCGGGGCCCGAAATCGGGAAAGTAAGCGGGTTCTTGGTCTGGTAGACGTAGCGCAGGAGCGACTTCAGCTCCTCCATCATCTCCACGAAAACCGGATCGAGGTAACCGATCGCCGGCTGGCTCATCGTTGTGAGCACGCGCGGGTGGATTTCGGTCGGTCCGGGGCCCATCAGCGTGCGCTGTGGCGGATGAAACGAATGAATGCGCTTGGTCGGTGCGTAGGTATTCATGGGGTAGGACTCCGACGGGAGGCCGAACGGCGCGTCCTCGGGGCGCGATTTCACGCGCACCGGCTTCTTGGCGCTCGCCTCGGTGAGGATTTCGACCGCAGTGATACGGCCCTGGGTCACGCGCTCGACCTCCGTCGCCCAGCGCGCCGGAACGTAGCCCGACTTGACCCAGTTGTTGACCACCGCACGGTCGAGTTGGAACGCCCGCGCGACGTCGGCCTGGCTGCCGAATAGGACGACGAGTTGTTCCGCGCAGTTCATGGGGGTGTTCCTGCGCGAAGTGTAGACTGTCAAAATTACTTTGACAAGTCCCTTTTTGCAGATTTAGCTCACCAAGCGCAGCAGGGCATCGCCGTAGCGCTCGAGCTTCTTCACCCCGATGCCGCCGAGCCCGGCGAGCTCGTCCCGGTCGCGCGGGCGACGGCGCGCGATCTCGGCCAGGGTGCTGTCGTGCAGGATCACGTAGGCGGGCACGCCCTGGCTGCGGGCCTCGTCGCGGCGCCACGCCTTGAGCGCGTCCA
>Ga0210077_1000364_pt1 | contig 17880 bp, 11 predicted proteins | sample RushMan_CattailN_5_FD_185556 | JGI IMG/M metagenome (GOLD analysis project Ga0210077, IMG submission 185556) | Wetland microbial communities from San Francisco Bay, California, USA, that impact long-term carbon sequestration -... | ecosystem: Environmental > Aquatic > Marine > Wetlands ... | reverse complement strand
ACATTTACGCCGACGAAATCCTCTTCGACGCAAAGATCCACCCCGCCACCCCGGCGTCGTCGCTCGGGAAGAAGGACCTCGAGCGGCTCTGGGCGTCCACGAGGCGAATCCTGGCCAGAGCTGTTGAGGCCAAGGGGTCGTCCCTGAGCGATTACGTTGACGCCGAAGGCAGGGAAGGGACGTTTCAGCTCGAGCACAGGGTCTACGGGCGCGAAGGGGAGAGGTGCGTGAGATGCGGCGCCCGCATCCGGAGGATCCGGGTTGCCGGGCGCAGCAGCTTTTTATGCCCGCGATGCCAGAGAGCGCGGCGGGCGTCGGGACGGCTTCGCATCGGGCCGGCCGGGCGGAACTAGAACGCCTCACGCCAATGGACACGGCGGGCAGGTGTTCGGATTCACGTATGCGGCGGGAAGAAGCCCCCTTGGCACCTTGGCCCGCCTCAGGTCACCGATTGAAAACCGCCCGGCTTTGGGCTATAGTAATCCCACTCCGCTGGGTGCCCCTGTAGCTCAGTACGGATAGAGCAATGGATTCCTAATCCATGTGTCGCCCGTTCGAGTCGGGCCAGGGGCACGTCGTATTTTCCCCTGTTACCCCGAGAAAATCAACGGTTTACGTGATACTGACGGCAAAATCGGCGAGACTTCCGAAGGCCCTTGTTTTGCCCCATTTTGCCCTCAAACACGTCGCAAATCTTGACAGTGATGTTCCGAGCTGGAAATTCTTTTTTAGCGGGTATACTCGTCATAGGGAAAAATGTGTTCATACTGGGCTCTTGCCGCAATCGGATGATATAAAAAGCCGCGCCATTGCCATGTCAATTTTGCTTTTCGGTAAATGTTGGCATTGAATATTTCGAAGAACGAGTTTGCTAATAACGGGTATTTTAGAGCCATGCATGCCTCGTTGCAGCCCTCTTCGAAATCCTCGCAAGCGGTGCAGTTCAATATGACGTCTTCAGATACAACTCGAGTAATGCCTGCAAAGAAATCTGCTACCTTAATGTATCTTTTTTCTGCGGGCTTTGCGAAACAGGGTCCATTATAAGTCTTGGTGAAGTTCTTCAATTTTGGGATTTCTCTATTGATATGCCCCTTAAGGTTTATGATCTCAGGATTCGCATTCTGGTCGATCTTCCATATAACGCTATGGCCAGAATTCGCAAGATATTTCCCTAGCCTTTTAAAAATAAGTCCATAACCCCAGGCCATTCTATAGGTTCGGATCTGGGCGAGGGTCGAGTCTTGAAGCAGCTCTTTCTTGTCGAGCACGCAAGCGGAGAAAAGATGCGTGAGTTTTCCTTTAGGATTCAGCGATGATAGCTCTTGGTCGAAATCATCTATTAATGAACGAAGCAAATCGTCGTCGTTCTTGATTCGAGATGGAAGGTCTTTCCACGATTTGGGAGAGGTCCCGGCAATCTTCTTGAAACTCTTTTTCAACGCAGAGTATAGGGGATCTTGAAATTTTGGGCTTACAAAAAAGACAAGAGGAACGTACGTCTTCGTGCAACCAGTTTTTGATAAATCGACTCCAAGGTCGCCCGCTTCGTCGGAGCATAAAAAAAAAGTTCCCATCAAAATGTAAGATGGAAGGAGCCCACTCCCCATAGGGGAGCTGCGATCCCTCGAGGAGACCACCTTCCATTCTAAATATAAAGATATCTTAATCCTCTGTCAATCGTTGACCTGCCCCCCTCAAAACGATCCAGCCTTTATGTTAAGATTTTGCTGGATCAAGGGAGGTAGATATGGGCAAGAAGCGGTTCTCCCCGGAGCAGATTATCACTATACTCCGGGAGGCGGAGGTTCTCCTTAATCAATAGAACCCGGTTGCCGAGGTCTGCCGGAAGTTGGGGATATCTGAGCAGACCTACTACCGCTGGCGGAAGGAGTACGGTGGGATGAGGGTCACAATTCAGGAACGCTCTCGGGCGCAGACCGAAGCACTTTCTCATTCACAACTCAACCGAGAAGTTCCGCTCTGAAGGAGCGTCTTCAGGTCGTCAGCACTTGGGCTTCTTCGTCTCGAAGGGTTCCGTGTGTTCATGCACGAGCTTCCAAGTCCCGTCATCCTGAGAATCAAGGATATGAGTTAAAAGTGTTTCTTTCTTTTTGATATCAGTACTCCCACATAGCCCAAGGATAAAGATATACCCATATCCCCCAATACGTACTTATTGGAGATATTACCCGCCCACGTCATCCACTCCGCCGTCGGTCACCAGGAAATGCAGGTGGGGGGAAGACTGTCGTTTTCCTCGATGCTATTTCTTCTCCTGGGGTTTTTCGTAAGAGAAGGCACGGAGGAGCTCGAGGGGCAGGGGGAAGATAATCGTGGAGTTCTTCTCCGTGGCGATTTCGGCCAGGGTGCCCAGGAAGCGGAGCTGGAGGGCCTGAGGGTTCCTGGAAATGATGTCCGCCGCCTGAGTGAGCTTGTCGGCGGCCTGGAATTCGCCGTCCGCATGGATGACCTTGGCCCGGCGTTCCCGCTCGGCTTCGGCCTGCTTGGCGATGGCCCGGATCATGTTCTCGGGCAGGTCGACCTGTTTCATTTCGACAAGCTGGACCTTGATGCCCCAAGAATCGGTATGCTGCTCGATAATTTCCTGGAGGCGCACGTTGAGCTTGTCACGCTCCGAGAGAAGGTCATCGAGCGGAACCTGACCAAGGAGGCTCCGCAGGGTCGTCTGGGCCAGCTGGGAGGTGGCGTAGTTATAGTCCTGGACCTCGATGGTGCACTTGGTCGGATCGATGACCCTGAAGTAGAGCACGGCGTTGACCTTGACCGTGACGTTGTCCTTAGTGATGACGTCCTGGGGCGGGATGGCCATCGTGATAAGCCTCAGGCTGACCCGGACCATGCGGTCGATCGGGGCGAAGACCAGGATGATGCCGGGGCCCTTGGGGTTGGGAAGCACGCGGCCCAGGCGGAAAATCACGCCCCTCTCGTATTCCTTGAGGATCTTGATGGAGCTCAGGATGTAGAGGATCACAAGTCCGATGATGATGATAGGCGCCGTTAAGAAATTCATGTTCACCCGCTTCTTCGGATTTTGACTAATCCCTCTTTGCGGACAAGGGGAAACCCACATTGGGCATTTTATGGCCCGATGACCCCATCGCTGCCTAGCAACAGGATAACGCCGTTAGGGGAGGGAAGTCAAACGGTGATGGTCTATATGCCTCGTCTGGTATCGCGGAGTTCGGATAACCAGCTGCCCTTCAGCCCGGTCAGCCGCTTGCATAGCAGAAAGGAAAGAAGGCGCAGGTCTTGTAGGAAAACGTCGACAAGTGTTCGGCAGGGCAATCCGGATACAGGATCTGGACGAAGGGGCGAGCTCAAAAGAGGCCGGAAAAGTCCGCTCCATACGCTCATAGGAGGTCAGAAGGCAAGATCCTCCGGCTGAGTTATCTGAAGCGAAAGAATCTGGACAGGCAATATTTTCTCGAGTATACTCTTTGCTAACGTCAGGCCGGATAGGCAGGATCGACATCGGTTATGCGGACGAATACCAAGCCTCCCAGGTTCTGGCGACCGAATGTGGACTGCATGAGACCGGTCGCCGGCCAGCTCGCAAGAATCATAAAGGAGCGCCATGCTGGCCGTTAAACTGCACGGGCACCCGAAGCCGCCCCTGGGCCGGGGAGCTTTTCTCATCCCGATCATCGATTGGAAATCCGGGCGGGTCCAGGTCCGCACCTGGCTGCGCTGGTACAAGCGTGCTCGCTACCTGACTCTGGTCAGGATTCCGGCGGATCATCCCGTGCGCTTCTGCTTCACTTACGGCCCGAGCAATTTCATCAAGCAGGTGGTCTGGCCCGCCGAATACATGCCTCTTCGCGAATGGCCGCGGGAATACCCTCAGGCCATCGCGACGTGGTGGGATGCCTGGCGTCTGCCCCGGCCGGATGTTGAACTCGGCGGGCTGATGGTCTACGAGCCGCGTCTTTTCCTGGGCCGGAAGCTTCCCGAGTCCTGCGTCAAATGGACGAAGGATTTCCGGCTTCTTTACCAAAGCCGGGGCCGCTCGCGAGGAGGGCAAGACCCGGATTGAGGAAGCGCGAGGAAGCGCGGAGTCCCGGCGCCCCTCTGTTTGCGCGGACCTCGTTCGTGGGCGCCTGGCAAGCGCTCCGCCCTAAAGTGCCCCGGGTCCCTCCCGGCATTGGACAATCGGAAGCGACTCTTTTAGAATGTCCCCGGCTATTCACGATCGGGAGGCACGGCGATGGCTTCTGGAGCCGAAAGGCGGGTTCGCATGTCAGCGACGAGGACGAATTCGATCCAGCGGCAGGTCGGCTTCTTGGCGTTGGCGCTGACGCTGGTATTCACGAGCCGGCTTTCGGCGGCGCCCGGCGATTCCCGGCGAGCGGGCGACCCCGAAGCCGGGAAAGAAACAAAGCTCTCCTACTTCACGGACCTCTGGCAGCTGGACAAGGAGGCGCGGGCCGGGAAACCCTCCATCACCTTCCACAGGTCGAACTACGCCCTGGCCTTCTCCTACAACACCTCGCCGAACGAGGCCCCTTTCCGGGAGATCGACCCCGAGGACAGCCTGACCAAGCCGGAGGTCACGTTCCAGCTGAGCTTCAAGGCCAAAATCTGGCAGGATGTGTTCGGGAAGGACATGGACCTGTGGATCGCGTACACGCAGAGGTCATTCTGGCAACTTTACGATTTCGACGACAGCTCCCCCTTCCGCGAAACGGACTATGAACCGGAGGCCATCCTCAATTACAGGACCCGGTTCAGCGTGCTCGGGATGGCCGTCCGCTTCATCCAGGCGGGAATCAACCACCAGTCGAACGGCCAGTCCGAGCCGCTCTCGAGGAGTTGGAACCGCCTGATCGCCAGCGTCGGGCTGGAGCGCGGCCCTCTCTCGATCCAGCTGACGGGATGGTACCGGCTCCCCGAAAGCGTCGAAGAGGACGACAATCCCGGGGTCTACAAGTACCTGGGCTACGGGGAGATCCGGGCCTTCTATTTCCTGAAAAGGCACCGGCTGGGGCTGCGGCTCAGGGACAACCTGGACTTCAGGGACAACCGGGGCGCCATCCAGGTCGACTGGAGCTTTCCGCTGTTCGCCCAGATCGGGGGCTACGTCCAGTACTACCTCGGCTATGGGGAAAGCCTGCTCGACTACAACCACCGGGTCAACAGGATCGGCGCCGGGTTCATTTTTGTCGACTGGGATTGACCGAACCCGAAGCGCCCGGACTCCGGGACCGCGCAGAATTAGAGAACCGCGGCGCAGGAACATTCACAGCTCAGGAAGCGGAGTCCCGGACCTGTTTAGACGATGCCGGCCGGCTTGCGGCCCTGAAATCGGACGTGCGGCGTTACGGGAAGATGATCGGCACCTCGGTGTTCGTGCCCGAGACCACGGTGATGGTCGCCGTCTGAGTTTCCTTCCCCTCGGTCGAAGCGACGATGGTGTAGTCGCCGACCGGCAGGTCGACGTTCAGGCTCGTCTCGTTGACGACGCTGATAGACTTCACCTCGATAAAGACGAGCGTTCCGCCGAGATCCACCTGCTGCCGGATGGAAAAAGTCACCGGAACATCGGTTTCCGCGCCTGTGATTGTAATGGGAACGGTCCCGACTTCGGCCGGCATGCCGAGGGCGAAATCGACGACGGGGGCATCGCCGTTCATCACCGTGACGCGCTCCGCCCCGGGGAGATAGCCGTCCGCCGTGGCGACCACGTTGAAGGTGGCCCCGTTAATCGGGTCGACGGCGAAGAAGAACTTGTAGGCGCCGTCGACGTTTGTTATCGTCGAGGTTTGAATGACGACCTGGTCCTTGAGGTCTGTCTGCGTGTCGTCATAGACCTGGAGGCTGACGACAGCCCCCTCCAGAGGCACGGGAGGGTCGTCCGTCGTGGTCACGGTCCCGCTGATGATCATGACCAAGGCGTCGTCGAGCACGTGAATCGTGGGCTTCAGGAGGTACTTCCCGCTTTTGCCGGCGACGACGACCGACCGGGAAGCATCGAAATCGAGGGTCAGCTCCGTCGTCCCGTTCTCGTTGATCGTGAAGCCCTGGACGAGCTTGACGCCGGTTTGCATCCCGCTGGGGATCTTCATCTCGTGTGAGACGCCTTCCTTGTCGACCACGTAATTGGCAAAGTCAAACGTATCGTTCTCGGCTTGGTCGCCGATGATGAGCCGCATCTGCGTGTAGTAGCCAGAGCTGAGGTCCACCAAGGCCAGCTGCTGTCTCACGCCGTTGGCCAGGGTCATGAGGTCGATGGTCCGGTTCGGCTGGGCGATCGTGGTCCAGGAGCCCTCCATGTCGTTCTCGGCGTGGACGTCGATCTGCTTGATGGTGACGAACACGTGGTCGTACTCGTTCGTTTTCTTGTCGGTGAGGCTCAGGGAGAGCCGGCCCGTGTCGTTGCCGCCGCCAATGCCGCAGCCCGCCAGAGTGATGAGCAGGGCGCCCGTCAGCGCGACGGCCAAAGTTGCCGAAAAGCGATACTTCATGATTCCGCCTCCTTCCTTTGAGACCTTCGGGGATAATCCTTGGCTACCTCTATCAACATAGGTGAGCGCGAAGCCCTTGTCAAGGGTGAATTTTAGGCCGCTCGCTGGGGCCGAAACCGTCCCTCGTCACTGAGGCCGGATCTTATTTGTTAATAATTGGTTGACTCGCTCGGAGCTCCACCTTAACCTCGTGACGGCGGGACTCTGCGGCCCCCGCCCGCGCGACTCGAGATCAATCCGGGCCGGGGCAAAACGGAATGACGGAGAAGCCCTCCCTTTCGATGCCGGCAATATAAATCGATGAATTCCTCGTTCTCGATATCCCAACCCGGGCCGATGGGAATCCGAGACGGCCGGCCCGGAGACTTATCGAACGAGAGAAGCGTCGAACCCGAGAACCTGGAAGGGCGCCTCGTCGGGCCGGCCCGGCGAGATATGAAGCTCCGGCGCCGCGCCCAGCACCATGATGGTGCAACCGTAGGTGCCCTCGTTGTTGATCCCCGACGAACGGTTGGCGAAAAGGGCCTTGAGCCGGTCGAGGTCGACCCTGACGGAGTTGTCCCTGAGCAGACTCCGGAGGAAGTTGAAGCGCGGGCACCGGCCCCGGTAGATCTCCAGGCTCATGCCCCGGCGTTTCAGCGCCTCGGTAAAGCTCGGGTTGAAATCGTCGTTGACCAGGGGGTGATTCGTGTGGTAGCTGAACTCGGCCCCCTCGAACGGAAGAAACATGATCATCTTCCCGGCGGAGCGTTCGAAGACAGCGGTCTCGTCCGGGCCGCCGATGACGTAGGTCTGCGGGGCCGCGGGCGGCATCTCCCGAAGGAACCGTACGGCCTGTTCATAGGATTCCTGGCGGAGGAGGCCCCGGACGGCGAAATCGACGGGCAGCCCCCTGGGGGAATAGGCGAGCTGGGTCACGGCGTTCACGCAGACTCCGACCGACCGGTTGTTCAGGCCGTTGGCGGCCAGGATCCCCGGGATCGTGAAGACGAGGGTTTCGAGTCCGCTCCGCTCGTCGTGGATGCGAAGGACGGTTTGAAAGCCCTGATAGAAGGCGGGAAGGTCGAGGGTTTGGGCGACGTACGTCGGGCGCCCGTTGCTTCTTCCGGCGGCGATCGTCGTGCACTTGGCCGGGCTCAGGTCCTGGCCCATGGCCCATTGCTCGTCGATGAGCTGGTAGGCGTAAATCGTCTCGAAGTCCAAACCGGCGCCGTCGGCGATGCCGCGGACTTCGTCCAGGAGGCCCGGCGTCCATCGTTCGATGGCGGGCCGGAAATCGGTTTTTTCGAGGAGGACCCGGATGAAATCCCCCGCCGGCATCCCGAATGATTTTTCCAGGTCCCGCTTCCAGCGCGCGACCAGCTTCCGGATTTCGGCCTTGAGCGTCCGGCCGTGGGTCACTCCCATCTCGTAAGCCGTTCCTCTCAGGTCGACGATTCTGAGCCCGGCCGCCGTCCCCGGCGGCATGCCTTCTCGAGAGGCGGATAACAAGCTCGCGGCGGCCAAGACGAGAGCCAGAAAAAGGGCGAGGGTCGTCCAAGCGGCCTGTGGGGGGCGAATGGGCGTTCCGGATCGTCTCTTCATCCTCTCCTCAGGCCATGACTATACTTCCGGCCTTTCGGGGATGTCAACGCGAGCCCGGCTGTTTTTTGTCGCCGGCGACTCTCGTCGTCCGGATGGACAACGGCCAGTCCGCCACTTACACGCTCCAGCTCGTCCAGGGCGGAGGGCTGATGATCAATGGGGAACTGTTCATCCGGGAGAGGTAGAGGGGCGCGTCGCCCGGGGGGATTGCTTCGGGGGCCGAGCCCCCCGCACACCCGCGCTTTCCCTGGGACCGCACTCCCTGAAGGCGGGGGCCCCGCCTCGGGCCGTTCCCCGAACGCGAGCCCGGATTGTGATAGAATAATAGCTCCATTCTCGATCCGGAGGCACGGCGATGGCCACGAATCCCGACTCGCTAATCCGCGAACAGCTCCTCGACCGCCGGCAAAGACTCGAACAGGCCGCCACGGCCGGCCTCGCCGGTCCTCAGGTCGCGAGGCTCATCCGGGAGGTTGACGCCGCCCTGGGCCGGATGGAAACGGGGGCCTACGGGCTTTGCGAGGTCTGTCACGAGCCCATCGAGAGGGACCGGCTGATCAGCGACCCCCTGGCGCGGTTCTGCCTTGACCATCTCACGCCCGGGGAACAGCGGGCGCTGGAAAGCGACCTGGACATGGCGGCGACGATCCAGAAGGGGCTTCTCCCCAAGCCCCTTTTCCGGCTCGGGGGATGGGAGGCGGCCTATCACTATGAGCCGGCCCGCATCGTGAGCGGAGATTATTGCGACCTTATCCCCGCCGGGGGCGGCGATTTCTATTTCATCCTGGGCGACGTTTCCGGCAAGGGGGTCTCGGCATCGATGCTGATGGTCCATCTCCAGGCCATGTTCCGGACTCTCATCCCTTTGGGACCTCCCCTGTCCGAGCTCGTCGGGCGGGTCAGCCGAGTGTTCTGCGAGAGCACGCTGCCCACCCACTACGCCACACTCGTTTGCGGGCGGGCCGGACGCTCGGGCGAGGTCGAGGTCTGCAATGCCGGGCATCCTTCCCCGCTTCTCATAGCGGCCGGCGGCGTGACCCTGATCGAATCGACCGGATTGCCCCTGGGCGCCTTTTGCGACGAACAGTTTGCCACAAACCGGGTCCGCCTCGACCCGGGACAGGCGATTCTTCTCTATTCCGACGGTGTTTCCGAGGCTCGCGACGCCTCCGGACGGATGTACGGGAGCGACAGGATCCGGGACCTCGTTCTGGGCGGACCGAGGAGGGGCGTCGGAGGCTTGATTGAAGGCTGCCTGCGGGACCTGGCCGAGTTTCGGCAAGGCGTCCCCATAGGCGACGATTTAACGATCTTGGCCATCCGACGAGAGGTCGTAGCGGCCTAGGCCCCCATAGAAGCTACCGCGACTTCCACTGGAACTGGCGCGGCCACTGCGCGGTGTAGGTACCGGGCGCGCTCGTGTGGCAGACGGCGCAGGCCGTGGCCCTGGTTCCGCCATGGGCCTGCTGGAATTCGTCGATTCCCTCGCCTCTCGAGCTGCCGTGGCAACCCGCGCATAAAACCGGTTTGGGACAGGTTCCCAATACGCCGTCAAGAGCGGCGCCGGGCCGGGCCGCCGTATGGAATTTCTCGTATCCGCCGCCACGTCCTGCGCAGGACCCGGGGCCGCCGGCCGAGGCCATCAGGCCGTTTTTGGAAGAAATCCGGGCTGTATCCGTCTAATTCATCTGGTGGTATAATTGTGCCTTTTTAGGAGTACGCCCAAAAATCATGTATATCTCGGAGAAAGGGCATGCATAGCTCAAAGAAACCCCTCTTCTTAGTAATCCTCCTGGCCTCTGGGCTTGCCGTCTCCCAGGCGGCCGGGACGACTCAGGACGCCCGGGCCGCGGGCGACGCCCAGGCGGCCGCGAAGCAGGCGCCGCCGGGAGAGAAGACCCTCCGCCTTTCCCTCGACGAGTGTATCGTCAAGACCCTCAAGAACAACCTTGGCCTCCAAGCCGAGTTGCTGACTCCTCAGATCATGGACGAGTCGGTCGCCCTGGCTTGGGAAAAGTTTTACCCATCCCTCAGCTTCAGCTATAACAACCAGCATACGGAAACCGCGTCCTATTCCTTCCTCGACGCTTCCGACTTCATCGCGACCGACCAGAACGACAACACGGTCCAATTTGCCCAGGTCCTTCCCACGGGGGGCTCGATCACGGGGAGCCTCTATAATTACCTGACCGACACCAACCGGAGTTTCCAGACCATCAACCCCCGAGTCGGAACGACGCTGCGCTTCAACTTCAGCCAGCCGCTGCTCAAGGATTTCGGTCTTAGGATCAGCCGGAGGGAGATCATCGTCGCCCGTTACAACCGCGACATCTCCCAAGAGAACCTCAACGCCATGATCGAGGACACCATCTACAACGCCGAAAGCGCCTACTGGAACCTCGTCTACAGCATCGAGAACCTGAGCGTCCGGAGCCAGTCGCTCAAGCTGGCCCAGGAGCTCTACGAAAACAACAAGGCCGAAATCGAGGCCGGCACCCTCCCCCCGATCGAGCTCCTGACGGCCGAAGCCGAGGTCAGCCTCAGGCAGGCCGACATCCTGGAGGCCAGGGCGCTCGTCCGCAACAACGAGGAGCTGGTCAAGACCGTCATCAACCTGGCCGCCGAGACCGACGATGTCAAGAACACCAGGGTCGTCCCCACGGACAGCCCGACGGTGGAGAAGACCGACATCAATTTCGACGAAGCGCTCGGCACGGCCATCCAGAGCCGGCCCGACCTGCAGGCCCTGCGGGTCAACATCGACAGCCGGCGGTTCGACGTGAGCTTCGCCAAGAACCAGCTCCTGCCCGATGTCCGGTTCAACCTCTCTTACTGGAGCCCCGGCATCTCCGGAACCCGCATCCTCTACCAGGACGACGACGCCCTTTCCGGAATCATCATCGGCACCATTCCGGGCAGCCGAGGCGACGCCTTGAGGGACGCCTTCAATTTCAACTACAAGAATACCGCGGTCGGGGTCACGGTCACGCTGCCCGTGGGCAACATCCTGTCCAGGGCCTACTATGCGCAGGCTCGGACCAGGCTGCAACAGGCCACCATGCGGGTCAAGGACCAGGAACAACAGCTGACACTGGAGCTCGGCAACGCCGTCCGGGCGGTTGACACGAACTATGAGAGGACCCAAGCCTACAGGACGGCCCGGGAACTGGCCCAGAAGAAGCTCGAGGCCGAGGTCGAGAAATTCAAGGTCGGGCTGAGCACCAACTACCTCGTCCTGCAGTTCCAGCGGGACCTGGCCAACGCCCAAACGCTGGAGCTCAAGGCCCTGATCGATTACAAGATCTCGCTGGCCGCCCTCGACAAGGCGATGGGCGTCGGCCGTGAGCGCCGCAGTGTGAGATTCGTCGAAGAAAGCGAGTTAACGAAGTGATGAAGAACCTCAACAACATCAAAAATCTGACCCCCAAGGCCAAAGCTCTCCTCGGAGTCGGCTTGGTCATCGTCATCGCCGCCGTCTGGTTCGTCGCCAAGGGGCTGGCCGGCAAGACCACAGCGGCCGGGCCCCGGACGGGGACCGTGGCCGTGGACATCGCTCCCATCGTCGAGGCCCCGATCAGGGACCTGGGGCTCTTTTCAGGGACGCTGATTCCCAAGTCCGAGTTCGTCGTGGCCCCCAAGGTTTCCGGCAAGCTCGAGAAGCTCTATGTCGACATCGGCGACCGCTTGAGGAACGGCCAGCTCGTGGCCCAGCTCGAGGACGACGAGTACCAGCAGCAGGTCCTCCAGGCCGAGGCGGATCTGAACGTGGCCAAGGCCAACCTCGAGGAGGCCCGCAGCTCGGTCGAGCTCTCCCGGAAAGAGCTGGAGCGGTCGGAGAGTCTGCACACGAAGGGGATTTACTCCGACGCCCAACTGGATTCCGCCCGGGCCCAGTTCAGCGCCCAGGAGTCCAGGTTGAAAGTGAATCAGGCCCAGGTCTCCAACCGGGAGGCCGGGCTGGAGGCGGCCCGGGTCCGGCTGTCCTACACCCGGATCAAGGCCGTCTGGGAAAAGGGCGGCGAAACGCGCTATGTCGGGGAGAGGTTCGTCCATGAAGGGGCCCTCCTGTCCGCGAATTCCCGGATCATCTCGGTCATCGAGTTGCAGCCCGTGACCGCTATCATTTACGCCACGGACAAGGAGTATTTCCGGATCCAGCCCGGGCAGGAGGTGGCCATATCGAGCACGGCCTTTCCCGACCGGACCTTCCGGGGCCTGGTCACCAGGGTCGCGCCCCTTCTCCAAGAGACATCGCGCCAGGCCAGGGTCGAGATCGACATCCAGAACGAGGGCGACACCCTCAAGCCCGGGATGTTCGTCAACGCCGAAATCGAGTTCGGCCGTCGCGACAAGGCCAGGCTGGTGCCCTACAGCGCTCTCGTCCAGCGGGGAGGTCAGGACGGCGTCTTCATCGCCGATGTCGAAGCCAGGAAGGCTTTCTTCAAACCCGTCAAGATCGGCATCGTCGAGGGCGACCGGGCCGAGGTCCTCGAGCCCACCGACATCTCCGGATACGCCGTCGTGCTGGGCCAGCACCTCCTCGAAGACGGCATGAACATCATCCTCCCCGACAGCTCGGCGGGGCAGGCCGGCGCCGCGCCGGTCGGAAAATAGCGTCAGGCCGGGAAGGAGATCCCTCGTGAGCATTTCCGAATTCGCGATCAAGAGGCCGATTTTCACCATCATGATCACGCTGGTGGTCCTGGTCCTGGGCTTCATTTCACTCACCCGTCTGCCCATCGACCTCATGCCGGACATCACCTATCCGACCCTGAACATCTCCACGTCCTACCCCAACACCGCGCCGGAGGAGATGGAGCAGATGATCACCCGGCCGATCGAGGAGGCCATGAGTTCGGTGCCGGGCGTCGAGGAGGTCTTTTCGACGTCGTCGCAAGGGAGCAGCCGGGTCCGGGTCATGTTCGATTGGGGCTCGAACCTCGACGAGGCGGCCAACGAAATCCGCGAGCGCCTGGACCGCATCATCGGCCGCCTGCCCGAGGACATCGACCGGCCGACCCTGCGAAAGTTCGACCCGGCCCAGATGCCCGTGCTCATGCTGGGCGCCCTGAGCGACCTCGACCCGATCCAGGTGCGGAAGATCATCGACCAGCAAATCTCCTACCGCATCGAGCGGGTCCCCGGCGTGGCGTCGGTCGACGTCTGGGGAGGCCTGGAACGGGAGATCCAGGTCAACCTCCTGCCGGACAAGGTCAAGGGGCTGGGCCTGCCTCTCGACCTGATCATCGGCAAGATCCGGCAGGAGAACATCGATGTTCCGGCCGGCACCATCGAAAAAGGCAATTACGAAATCGTGATCCGCATCCCCGGCGCGTACACCGATATCGGGCAGATCAGCGAGACCATCGTCGCCATGCGCGACGGGGCCCCGATCAGGCTGAAGGACATCGCCAGCGTCGAAGACACCTACAGCCGCATCACCCGGGTCGCCAGGATCAACGACACGCCGGGCATCAGGATTATGGTCTACAAGCAGTCGGGAAAGAACACGGTCAGGATCGTCGAAGGGGTCCAGAAGGAGATCGAAAGGCTCAACGAGGACTATCCCCAGATCCGGTTCGTCACCGTCCGGGACAGCGCCAAATTCATCAGGAGCGCCATCAGCAACGTGGCTTCGTCGGCCATGTACGGAGGCCTGCTGGCGGTCTTTGTCCTCCTGTTCTTCCTGGCCAACTTCCGCAGCACACTGGTCATCGCCGTCTCGATCCCGATCTCGATCATCGCCACCTTCACGCTCATCTATTTCGGGAACATGACCCTCAACGTCATGAGCCTGGGAGGGTTGGCCTTGGGCGTCGGCATGATGGTCGACAGCTCTATCGTCGTCCTGGAGAACATCTTCCGCATGAAGCACGAGGGCGTTCCCACGGTGAAAGCCTGCGTCAACGGGTCGAAGGAAGTGACCGGAGCCATCATCGCCAGCACGGTCACGACCCTGATCGTGTTCCTGCCGATGGCCTTCGTGCGAGGGTCATCGGGCATCATGTTCAAGCAGCTCTCCTACGTCGTCACGTTTGCCCTTCTGTGTTCGCTGTTCGTCTCTCTGACGCTGGTGCCTTTGTTCTCAAGCCGCCTGTTGGCGACCGAAGATGCGCCAGGTTCGAAGCGAGAATCGAAGCTGGCGGCCAGGTCCAAGGCGATCTTCACCCGGATGGAAAACGCCTATAGGAACATCCTCCACTATTCTCTCGACCACAAGGCCCAGGTTCTCGGCATGGCCGTCGTTCTTCTGGCTGTCAGCCTGTTCCTGATCAGGTTCGTCGGGCAGGAATACCTGCCCGAAACCGACGAGGGCGAAGTCAGGGTCACGGTCGAAATGGAAGTCGGAACGCGGCTTATGGTCATGGACCAGAAGCTGAAGGATGTGTCCGAGAAGATCCGGGCGCTCGTGCCCGAGATCGAGAGCCTCGAGGAGGGCGCGGGAAGCGGCGGCTGGAGAGGCGGGGCCAACCAGGGCTCGATCACCCTGAGGCTCGTGCCCAAGTCCCAGAGACGCCGTTCGAGCGAGGCCATCGCCAACGACCTGGCCCGGAACCTCGCGCAGGTGCCGGGTGTCGTCATCAGGACCAGGGCCTCGGGCAGCCAGATGATGTTCGGGATGAGGGGCGGCGGCGGCGAGGAGAGGCTCCAGGTCGAAGTCAGGGGCTACGACATGGAAATGGCCCAAGCCCTGGCCGAACAGGTCAACCGTGTCGTCGCCAACACCCCGGGTGTGACCGATGTCAGGATCAGCCGCCTCGAGGGCACTCCCGAGCAGCATTTCATGATCGACAGACAGAAGGCCTCGGAGATGAAGCTCTCGGTCAACCAGGTGGCCGGCTTCATCCAGACCATCCTCATGGGAACCCAGGCCAGCCAGTATAGGGAGGGCGGCCGGGAATACCGGATCCTGGTCAAGGTCAAGAACTCCGAGCGGCTGGACGTCAGCGACATCCTCGACCTGACCATGACCAATTCCGACGGCCAGCAGATCAGCCTGAGGAACGTCATCAACGTCCAGCCCAAGCGCGGACCGCAGCAGGTCGAGCGCCGCGACCGCGAGCGGATCATCACGATCTCGGGCGATATCGCGGGAAGGGACATGGGCTCGGTCATCTCGGACGTCCGGCAGGGCCTCAAAAGCGTCCCCGTGCCCCGGGATTTCACGATAGGGTTCACGGGCGACTACGAGGAGCAGCAGAAGGCCTTCCGGGAGCTTCTGATCAGCATCCTGCTGGCGCTCTTCCTCGTGTACATGGTCATGGCCATGCTATACGAGTCCCTGCGCGACCCGCTCATCGTCATGTTCTCGGTGCCGCTGGCCATCATCGGGGTGGTATTCATCCTGATTCTCACGGGGACGACGTTCAACGTTGAGACCTACATCGGCTGCATCATGCTCGGCGGCATCGTGGTTAACAACGCCATCCTGCTCGTCGACTACACGAACCTGCTCCGACGCAGGGACGGGATGCCCATGAGGGACGCCATCGAGGAGGCCGGCCGGAGGAGGCTGCGGCCGATCCTGATGACCGCGCTGACCACCATCATGGCGATGATCCCCCTGGCCCTGGGGCTTCAGGAAGGGAGCGAGGTGCAGTCGCCGCTGGCCCGGGCGGTCATCGGCGGGCTCATCAGCTCGACCCTGATCACCCTGGTCGTGGTCCCGGTCGTCTATTCGCTCTTCGAGAAGAAGGAGAAGGCCGTCCAGGAGGCCTGACCGGCTTTGTTCTTCAGCGCTTGACGAGAGCCGGCGGGCCGTCGGGAATGAAGGGTTTGTAGACGACTCCCTTGGTTTTTTCGCGGAACTCGGCCTGGATGGCCTCGACGGTCTTGGGGTTCTCGAACAGATCCACCATTGTCGTCGCGAGGACCTTGGCCGTGTAAACGAGGGCCTTGTGGCCGATTGACATCCCGCCGCAGGCCACCACGGGCCAAGCGTGCCAGGGGGTGTCCAGCGGCGCCGTCGTGGCGTTCATGCTCAGCGTGGGGACGATCCAGCTCACGTCCCCGACGTCCGTCGAGCCGCCTTCCGGGTCGGGCTTTGGGGCGGCCCAGGGTCGGACGGAGCCGTCCAGGCCCTTGGGCTCGACACCCGTCGCCTTCTGAATTTCCTTGGCGAATTCCTGATCCTCGGGCGTGAACTGAATCGGACCGAGCCGGGCGAGGTTGTCGTACATCACCTTTTCCCCGGCCAGGTTGACCAAGGTTTCCCAGTCTCCGCCTTGCACGGTGAACTTGGAGTCGACCTCGGCCATGGTCGCCGCGCCCTCGGCGATCCGCCGGGCCCGGGCCAGGAGCTGCTCGACTCCGGCCCCCTTCGAGTCCCGGAGCCAGCACCACAACCGCGCGTAGGCCGGGACGACGTTGGGCACGTCCCCGCCGTTGAGGATCGCGTAATGCATGCGGACGGTCGGCCTGACGAATTCGCGCATACGGTTCAGGCCGGTGGTGAAGAACTCGAGGGCGGCCACAGCGCTCCGCCCGTTCCACGGATCGGAGGCCGCGTGGGCTGTCTTGCCGTAGAACTCGACGATGAATTCGACGATGGCTTGGGAGCCGTCGACGGAGACTTCCGTCTTGTCGCCCGGATGCCAGGTCAGGCAGACATCGAGGTCCCTGAACAGACCGTCCCGGACCATGTACACCTTGCCTCCGACGGATTCCTCGGCGGGCGTCCCGTAGAACCGGATCGTGCCCTTCAACCTGCCCGCGGCCATCAGGTCCTTGACGGCCAGGGCCGCCCCGAGGGCGCCGGTGCCCAGGAGGTTGTGGCCGCAGCCGTGGCCGGGGGCACCGGCCTCCAGGACTTCCTTCGACGTCTGGGCCTTCTGGGACAGGCCCGGCAGGGCGTCGTATTCGCCGAGCACGCCGATGATGGGCCGTCCCTCGCCGTAGCTCGCCACAAACGCGGTCGGCATGCCCGCGACGCCCCGCTCGACCGTAAAGCCCTGCTGGTCGCAGTAGTCGGCGAGCAGCTTCGAGGAACGGGTTTCGAGCAGCGCCGTTTCGGCGAAAGCCCAAACCTGGTCGCTGAGGCCGACGAGCTCGGCCTTGTGCCTTTCGACGGACGCGACGGCCTCATCTTTCTTTTTGACCGAGGCCCCGAACGTCAGCTGCGAAACGATCAGCAGGGCGGCGGCCGGAAGCCAAACACTCGGGTGACGGATTTTCATCGTGGCCTCCCTTCCATCTCAAGTCTTCGTTTCTCGACTCCGAAATTCCATTATCCCACAGATCAGGCGCCGGCAAAAGGCGAGCCGGCACGATTTTCCGCGGCGGCGGGCCCTGTGCTAGAATGGGCGCCGGCGAGAGAGCGGGCTGCCGAGGGTTCCGCTCCTCGCCCGCGAAGATGAGGCGAAGTCATGGACAGAAGATCGGCGGAAGAGGTCAACCGCGCGTATTTCCATGAGGCGTATCGCACGGGCCGTCACGGCTGGGGGGTGGACGCGCCCTCTTCCCATGCCCGGGCGTTCTTGAGGAGGCTCAGCCGCGAGATCGCCGGAGCCAGGCTTCTCGACCTCGGCTGCGGAGAGGGGCGCCACAGCATCGCGGCCGCCCGGCTCGGGTTCGAGGTCACAGGGGCGGACTTCGAGCCCCTGGCTCTTGAACGGGCCCGCCGATTCGCCGAATCGGCCGGAGTCACGGGCATCGACTTCCGGAAGGCGAACGTCCTGAGCCTCCCGTTTCCCGAGGCCGCCTTCGACATCGTCTTGGATTACGGCTGCCTCCACCACCAGAAGAAATCCGACTGGCGACGCTACCGGTCCAACCTCCTGCGCGTCCTGGCTCCACGGGGATTCTATATCCT